>Ga0208303_1000036_pt1 | contig 51859 bp, 64 predicted proteins | sample CB_VirMetaG_2_FD_184537 | JGI IMG/M metagenome (GOLD analysis project Ga0208303, IMG submission 184537) | Freshwater to marine saline gradient viral communities from Chesapeake Bay - CB_1504_2 Viral MetaG (SPAdes) (version 4) | ecosystem: Environmental > Aquatic > Marine > Coastal | place: USA... | reverse complement strand
TCATTTGTAACCCCAATAAATCGTAGCCCAACATTATTCCCTTCAAAATTCCCTATATAAATAGAATTACTATCTTTTATCCCAATTTTTCCCTCTGTACTACTGAGCAAAATATCACCCCCCGATGTGATGCGCATTTTTTCGGAATCATTAGTATTAAATATTAAAGGGTGATTAGTTTGTGTACCTATAACTCCAGCGTCTCCCGTTGTGCGTCCAAAAATTCCAAATCTATTTATTACCGTACCATCAGTAACTTCTAATCTTTGGTTTGTTGCATCTCCACCCGATATGATAATTTGTGTAGAGGTTGTTGCATTATATGTGTTTAACTTAGCACTAGGCGAAGTAGTTCCAATACCCACGTTGCCACTAGTACCAAGAACAGTTAACCTAGGTGTATTGTCTGTTTGTAGGTTTACTGGGCGACTGTCTACAGAACCTATTCTTACTTGTGGTGTTTGAGCAGCTTGATCCCAACACTCAAACATTGCTTTAGTAATTCCTGCAAACTGAAGTCTTATACCAGTAAATGAAGTAGCTGGAACATTAAAACCCAAATAAGCCTCACCATTATCCTCAATTAATAATTTAGTTCTAGAATCTGGAGCACTGCCTCCTCCTGCACCACTGTAAAGATGAAGTTGTTGACTTGGTGAAGTAGTTCCAATACCTACACCCGTATTGTTAATAATCATCCTATTACCACTACCAGTTCTAAATTGTATTTTATTACTAGCTGTGCTTCCTTCTATTGATGTTGCTCCTATCGTTCCCCATGAAAGATATTCTCCGCTAGCTATTAATATGTTACTACTAAAAGTCTTTGCACCTCCAATAGTCTGATCCGTAGTTGTTTTAACATAACCACCACCAGTGTGATTACCCCAACCGTGAGCAGTATCCGCCTTAGTTCCTTGTGCAGCTGTAGCGTAATCTGATGCTGCTGTAGTAGCTACTGTACCTAAACCTAAAGACGTTCTACCAGTTGACGCAGTCAAACCAGTTGCACCACCATCCCATTTTAATCTATCAGTTGATGCTGTATTCCAAGTTGCAGCAGAGGCAATATGATCATCAGCAATAGCAGTTCCTTGCCACACACCAGTGGCGATAGTACCTAATATAGTTACTCCACTTGAATCTAATATACGTGATGTTATTTTAGTTAATGCCATGTTTTATTTTAATTTTATCTGATTTTAACCAATTAGGTGACCTGAAAACCAGTTTACAGTATCGTTGTATCCAGCAACTATACCAGTATTGCAAACAAGTTGAACCTCTATATAATCATTAGCACTAAGGTTTAAGACAAGTGATAGAAATCCATGAGCATAATTATATCTCCCCCATACTTCAACGTGCTGCCTTGCCACTATAGTACCATTCACGTGAAGATAAATATTACCTGCAATAGGGCTATTTTCCATACGGACGGTAGTGTAAATTTGGTATTTACCTGCCACTGGAACCGTTAATCTTCCAGTTGATGCTGCACCATGAATACCTCCTGTTGAACCGTTAAGTGTTACATTATTTTTAAATACTGCCTTAGAACTACTACCACTAGTATTATCAGACCAACCAACAAATGTGGCGGAACTGATGTTTGCATTACCGCCACCATTAGGTCTAAGACACCACGATGGTTGTAGCGGTTTTGTAACAGCACCACTCGGTGTGATAACCATTTTTCGAGTAGGTAAAGTACTACTTGCACCTCCAGAGTTTGTATAAAAATCTAAAGTAGACGTAAAACCAGGATCTCCTCCTCCTGCATTACTAGTATGATCTGATTGTCTACTCGTTATATAACCATAGTCTCTTATAGCATTACCGTAATCTCTACCTATGAATTTTATACCCATGGCAAAAGGACCATAAGGGTTACTTTGTTGTGCACCCCCATCTATAATTAATATATTTTTAAGAGTATTCCTAGCTGTGTTATCACCTACAATATGTAATTTAGCTGATGGCGAACTAGCTCCTATACCCACGTCGCCGCTAGCGTACTTAACGGTTAATGGAATAGTACTATTTGTAATTAATTTTAAATGAAGACTTCCTGTAGAGTTGTTGTGTACAAGATCCCACATATTAGTACCTGCATCATTTTTCCATCTAAAACCACCTTCACCACTTTGTGTTCTTACTGATATTCTCTTATCGTTTCCTTTAACTTCTATTGCTTCACTAGGAGAAGTAGTTCCAATACCCACATTACCCCCCGATGAGATGGTGACGGCATTTGTACCCGCATTATTTACTATTAGATTTTCAGTATCTGCATCATAAGTTAAAGAGGAGGTTCTGCTATTACCGACAGAACTTTTAGAGGTTAAATTTAAAACCGCATCACTTCCATTTGTTGGTTGTGTTATTGTTACATCACCCCCCGATGAGATTTTAAAAAACTCGCTACCAACACTTGTTTGAATTACGAACCTACCCGCATTATCCGCTCTTAATCTCCAATCTGTAGATGTGTTGTTTAGTTGTATATATTTTGTATCTGCTAGGCTTACATTACCACTAAAAGTAACATCACCCGACGAATCAAAATAAAATGCCTCCTCATTCGCATTTATTCCATAAGTAAAATACATCTTATCTGCTGATCTTAAAATCCGCATTCCTTCAGTATTACTTTCTCCAGATTGAGGTTCAAAATATATTTGATTCGTACCATCTAGTAAGATAATCCCACTAAAAGTAGCATCACCCCCCGATGAGATACGAAGGCGTTCGGTATTTCCACCCGTAGAAAAAAGTATGTTAGATTGTGAACGAATTGCTAGATCATTAACAGCAGATGTAGCAATCATATCACCATTTGTAGTTACTACTTCTATCCCCGCTTTAAAAGTTGTGGAATTATATAATCTAATAGCGAGGTTATCAGTTGCTTGTAAATCAAGTAATTTACTAGGTGTCATTCCAATACCCACATTACCACTAAAAGTACCAGCACCTGTTACATCTAATGGTTTGTTAAGTACAAACTTAGTACCACTATGTGAGTATGTCAACGAAGCTCCAGCGCCACCTATTGTTATACCAGCACCATTTGCTGCTGCGGAGTCTGCTGCGTCAGTTGCAATACTAAAGTTTAAATCATCTATAGATACTGTGGTAGAATTTATTGTTGTGGTTGTACCATCCACTTGAAGGTTACCAGCAACAACTAAAGTACCTGTATTATTACCATGAGCGGCAGGATCTATTACAAATGAAGCTGGTCCACGAAGATATCCTGATAGAGTTAAGTTAGCTGCACCTGTATCACCTGTAAATGTAGGTCCAGCAATATTTGCTTTTAAATCCAAAGCTGCTTGACCCGCTGTACTTACTGGTTTATTAGCATCAGAGGTGTTATCCAAGTTGTCTAAACTTAAAGCTGTTTTTGCTGCTGAAGCTGAAGTCGCTCCTGTACCACCTTTCGTTATTGGTACTGTACCTAAAGTTAATGCCCCTGTATTAGATAAAGTAGCATCTCCACTTAATGATCTCTCTGTTGCTACAGCATTAGAATCACCAACCCATATTTTACCTGAAGCTATATTAGGTATATCATTTGACCTTAGTATTGAAGATACTAATATACTACCACTATTACCACCAGAAGATCTAGCTACTTTACCTATGTTCTGTATTAAGTTAGTACCGGTGGGTTTAGTCATTGTTAAACCACCACCAGCTTTTACATATATAGTATCGTTAGAAGATGTAGATGTACCATCTATAGTATTAGTAGTTAATCCCTTTAAAAATCCGTTTGTTATTATGTAGCCAAAAGAATTATTGGCTAGAGTTGTAAGTAGTAGACCAGTTGATGGCATGTGGCTAGCGTTAGAAGCATTTGCCGGAGATATAGTTAAGGTGTTTGAATTACCAACACTACCAGTTATATAAACAGGTGTACCTTTATCTATTGTAGATCCACTAGTATTTTTAACATATAAAGCTGTTGAGCTTGCTTGTATTTCGCCCGAGCTAGATAAAGTATCAAATGTTATAACCTCTATATCTGCGCTTGTTGGAGGTGCTGTGGAAAATGTTAAAGTTACATCAGTTATAGAGTAAGTATCTTTATGTTGATAAACACCATTTATATAAACTTGTGTAACTTTTTCATCTGTAACACCTTGTGCTAACGCAAAATCTGTAGTACTATTATTACCTGTAAACTCATCCAATCTTATAACAGCAGCTGCATTACTAGCTAGTGCTGTTGCAAATGTTATTACTTCAACCTCTGAGTATTCAGCTAAACCAGTATCAAAAGTTAATGTAGTTCCACTAACAGTATAACCTGCTTTAGCCTGGTATGCACCATCTATATATACTTGTGTTTTGTTTTCTGCATCAACAGTATTGCTTAATGTAAATACAGTTTGATTTGCTGTTGCTATAAATTGATCATCGTATATAACTGTAGCTCCAGATCCTGCTTGAACCCAATTAGTACCAGCACCAGTTGATGATAATACTTGGCCACTAGTACCTAAGTCACCACTAGAGTCTTTTATACCCGCGGTTGCATGTATGTCACTTAAAAACTTTTGAGCCATATTATTTTATTTATGCTACTTTGAAACAAAGTACTCTATACGTTTTACTTGTTGCTGGTGCAGAAGAAAATTGTATTTTACACTCTGTTGTTGAATGTCTTTCTATTTCCACAAACACGGTATCTCCATCACCCGCACCGGAAGAATCAACAACTTGAACAATAACATCATTTACTGCTGCTGCAGTAAAACCGTACGTTATAGTAAATTCAGTGGTACTATTGTTGCCAGTTATAGTGTGAGCACTAGATCTTAAATCTATTCTTGCATCTGCTCTAGTATCAATAGCTGAATTGTGGTTTGATATATCACTAGCTTGACCAGTTATATTACCTTCTACATTAGCTATAAGTGTTGCTACGGTGTAACCGGTTCCACTTTTATCTACAGTTGTTGTTGGTGCAGCTGTTAAGTCTTTAAATAAATTCCATTTACCATCGCTAGCATCTCTAAATAACCCAGAATATTTATCGGTTCCGCTTGTATCATACAAACCATATAAACCAATATCAATACTATCTGAACCGTTATTACCTGAAGCTAATATTATTAAAGGATCCTCTACACTTAGAGTTGCTGTGTTTATAGTAGAAGCATCTCCATTTATAGTTAGATTACCAGCAACTGTAACATTTCCAGTAAAACTAATAGTATCACCCGCGTCAGCACCTATTGTTATGTTTTCATTAGCTGCTCCACTTGATGACTCAAGATTACTTAGTAAACTTAATACATCTGAGTTTGCAACAGTTATTTCAACTGTGTTGGCTGTACTATTATCTAATGTTATACCACTTCCTCCAGTTATAGTAAAAGTTGGAGTAGTAGCTACTCCATCTTCGTTTAAAGTTAAAACACCATTTGAACTGCTAAAAGAGTAAGTTGCGCCTACCTGTTGCCAAGCGCTACCATCGTATATTCTAAGTTTATCTTGACTTGTATTGTAGTATGCTTGACCTACATTTGGAGTACTTGGATCACTAGTTTGAGTATCTATTACAGGGTTCTTTAACTTATTACCGTTTAGATCTATATTAGATAAATATTTTATATCTGCCATTTTTTTTAGTTTAGAAATGCTTGACCACTAACAGCGCCCGATCCTGTTGATCCAGAGAAGTTTATTGTTATTTGGTTAAGGCTGTTGTATATTATTTCACCAAATATATTAGCTGAAGTTGTTTCTTCTATTACAACAACACTTGGATATTTAGCTAAATTGTGATTTATAACCCACTGATTACTACTACTAGATTGAGTAAATACAAATGATTTATCACCAGCTGTAAATACACTAATTGAATATGATTGTAGATTATTTAGATTACCATTTCCAGATGAATAAGTAAGTGGTAAGTTATAGAAGTTAGTTTCACCTCCATCTTGAGTAACTGTACCAACTTGATATATACCAAATTGGTTTTGATCTTCAGTATCAGCAATTATGACACTAGTACTTGAGTATGTAGATATTAAATTAGATATATCTTTGGTGGAATCATTAGAATATTTACTAGCTTTTATTGCACTTACACCAGAAAAGGGTTGCTGGGTCTGACCACTTGCTCCACTAATAGTTATTGTTCCTGATTGTCTAATAGAATTATTGTTATAAGTACCATCATGATACAAATAAGTTAGTTGACCTCCAACACCAGCAGCATTGGTTGCTCTTAAATAAGCTGTAACATCCGCTATCTTAAAGTTTCTAGTTGAACCACCTCCATCAGATCCTAGAAACTTATCATTATCAGATATAGAAGTGTCGTTAACGTAAGTGCTTATTCTAGCCATTTAGTTTTATTTAGCGCTTGTTCCGTAGTAGTAAGCAAAGATGTTACTTATAACAACACCTTCTACCATACCCATTAAATGGACAAATAAATCGTTCTCTAAAACAGATGGTACATATACCACTGCATATATTATAAAAGCAAATGACAACAAACCAACTATACCAGTTAGCGTCATCATGAAGTCTTTCTTTCCAGTCTTAGCTACTTCTATCTCCCTATTTCTAGCAGAGTCTCTATCAGCAACCTCTAGCTTGTAAAGCTCAGCAGATTGCTCATGTAGCATTTTTTTATCTTCTGGTGATATATCAGGATCATCAGCAATCATCTTGCTAACCATACCTAGTACACCTGCATCAGGTAGTAGATCACCAGCGAAGTCTAACACCTTGGGAGCTAAACTCTTAAGTAATCCACCTAATTTAGTATCTTTAAACTTTTTCTTATCACTCATCTTTCTTTGTCTTTTATCATGTCATCAATAGCCTTATTCATAACCTTGTCTGTGTAAGTTTTATTCTTATGAAAAACGCTTCTATCTGAAAAAGGTAAGTCTTCTTCACCTAGTAATATTCTATATATTCTACTTATTAACTGACTACACTTGAACGAAGTTTTGAATATACTATATTTTATAGTTGTTCTGTTTCTTTGCCTCCAAACCTCTATCCATCCTTCACGCTTTAACCTCTCCCACCTGTGTTTATCCCAAGTATAAGTGTAGGCACCGTCTATAAACTCATTACGTGTAAATCTATTTTTGCAATCTAAATAGATAAGTAATTCTAAGTCAGCATCATTAAACTGATAAGTTTTACAAGCCCATTTTCTAACGAGCCTATAATACTTAAATAAATTCATTTCACGTAGATCAGAAGGACTTAACCTCATTCAACTAGTACTACATCAGATATCTTAATAACCTTGTAGAAGTTGTCATCATGAGTAATACCATGACCTGAGTGACGATCGTAGAATACCACATCATCATTTTTTAAACCCTCAGCTCTATCTCCACAACTTATTATCTTTGCTTTTATATATCTATTGTCAACGTCTGTCTTTTCTGTGAATATAAGACCTGCAATTTTCTTTTGCTCTTCTTTAATATCACTTACTATGAGGTAATAGTTAATTGCTTTCATTTGTCCTCATATTAGATATAACACAATCAGCAGATACAATAGTAGAAACCACACTTAACGCATTTTTTAAAGCAGTTTTAGTAACTAGCACTGGATCAATTATTCCAGCCTTTATCATGTCAACTGATTTACCAGATACAACATCTATACCAAATCCATCTTTAACAGGTACTACAGAATCTGCAATACCAGCATTATCTAATATAGTGTAGTGAGGTGCTCTAATAGCTTCTAGTATAACCCTCTCACCTTCGTTCTCATGTGCTATACACTGAGACGCATTTAACAAAGCAATACCACCACCAGAAACAATACCTTCTTTCAAAGCTGCTTTAACAGCATATATAGAATCTTCAACCCTATCTTTCTTTTCTTTTAATTCCACTTTGGAATCAGCACCAACCTTAACAATACCAACTGACCCAGATAGCATGGCTAATCTTTGATCAAGTCTTCTTTTAAGGAAAGGATTTTTTTCTTTTTTTATAGATGCTTTAACTTGATTAACCCTCTCTTCTATATCAACTTCTTCAAGAGTAGTTAAAACAGTAGTCTTATCATCTGTAACTGCTTTACTAACCCTACCTAGTACGCTAGGACTTATTAAGTCCATGTCATCACCAAGTTCTTCGTTAATCACTTGAGCACCAGTTAAGAAAGCTAAGTCTTCAATAGTGTCCTGCTTAGTAGGTCCAAAGCCTGGTAAATCAATAATGTTTACATTTATATTACCTTTGACCTTATTCATTAACAAAGCTGACTTAACCTGCTGATCTACCTGTGCTACAATCAATAAGCTCTTGCCACCCTTTATAACGAACTCTAAGACACTTTGTATCTTTCTTATGTTACTTATCTCTGAAGACACGATTAACACGAGAGGGTCTTCTAAAACAGCTCTCTGCTTATCCTTATCTGTTATGAAGTGTGGAGATGTTAATCCACTCTCTAATTGTACTCCATCTACAACTTCAACATATGTTTGGTCTGATTCAGACTCTTCCATAAGAACAACACCATCAGCACCTACTTTTTCATAAGCCTCTGATATGATGCCACCTAATTTATTGTCGTTGTTACAAGATATAGAAGCAACGCTGTTAAGCATTGAATCTTTAACCTTAATTGATTTATCATCTAGATACTTATTGATTTTAGACAAACCAGTATTAAGTCCTTGTTTTATATCTCTAATAGATACATTCCCCTTTAAGGCATTTACGCTCTTAAGTAGTGATTGAGCAAGAACGATGGCCGTTGTTGTACCATCTCCTGCTTCCTTCACTGTATTCCTAGAAGCCTCTTTAATTAGAGTTGCCCCTATGTTTTCCACTGGATCAAACAAGACAACCGATTCTGCTACGGTTACTCCGTCTTTTGTGATCACTGGATTTCCTCTTGCATCCTCGTAAATTACGCATTTACCAGAAGCACCAAGTGTGGACTTAACTGCTTGCGCTAGCTTGTCCACCCCGGTTGATATTCTATTTTTAGCTTGGTCGCCAAAGTTTAAATCCTTGACGATTTCGCTAGGTTGATTATATTCCATTAAATTAAATTAAATTGATTATGTATATATTACTTCTTCTTTTTCTTGCCAGCAGCTTTATTCATTTTCTTGGCTTTTGGCATTGCTTTTTTCATTTTTCCGTAAGGCATAATTATATTGTTTAAAAGGTTTTAACTACTCTAGGGCCTTCTAAAAAAGAAAGCTTTTTCTTATAATGCTCTAAGCTACCATCAATAGCAGCCTCAGCACTTTCCAAGGTTTCCCTTCTGGTTACGTCATGCCAAATCTTTTCGTTCTGCATGTCTTTGTACTCGGTTTGATAAAATCCATTTGGTAGTTGAACGATCCTCCAGTTTTTCTTATCTGAAATGTATTCCAACTGCTCTTTTACGGCTTCATCGGTCATTTGATTGTTTTGGTTAGGTCTAGCTACGCTAGAGCTATATGTATAAAAGTATGTCATTGTTTTATTGGTTTTGGTTATATCCCGCAATACGCGAGGTTTCTTAGAAGTATAATCACATGGTAGTTTAGAATTTTAACCTTCAGTTATATCTAATTGAAAGGTATCACCGTCAGCTACAAAGAGATTTGTAAAAACAAAACTTTTAGAAAATGTTTGTCCTGCTGTGAATGTATGACTAGCTCTACGATAAGTGCCATTAGTAAGATCAAATAGATTTGGAGAATCTATACTACTTATTCCGGGGCGAGGACTGTTACTTGTACCTTCGGTGATTATTAATTGAACGTCACCATCATCGTTAACTTGATTGTTACTATTGCTACTAGAGTCTGCCATTCTTGTTACTGTTATGATTCCACCTCCAGTTATGGTACTAGAATTAGATCTAGCAGCTGAAGTATAACCACAACCATTTAAGCAACTTGAATTTGGACCTATAATAACGTTTTTGTCTGAATACCCATTAATCTGTAAATTAACTTTCCAACTTAAAGTAGCATAACCAGTTGTACCAAAGTGACCTATTAAGTTTGCACTACCAAAGTTAGATGCTAATGATGAATTATTAGAAGAACTTGCCGGGTATCCCCTATATTGTTGCGCATTGTTAATTTGATTTATATTTGTTATAATTTGACCTGCATATATAGGGTCGAATTTAGACGTGCTTGACACAGCTATTAACTGAGTGAATGTAGTTAAATTATTAGTGGCACTTGCTTGGGCACCTTGATTTATAGCTCCAGCTATAGTTGTGTTATCAGAACTTCCAAACATTTCAAAATCAGTATTTTCATCAGTAGGTACACCCATATTATATAAGTTTTTCTTCTATTAATATTAATCTTTTTTCTAACTCTAATATTGCTTTATGCATATGAGCAACAACACCTCTATCACTCATACTTAACATACCTTCTTTATCTTCATATACTGTATGAGGTAATACCTGTTGAACTTCTTGTGCTATAAAACCTGATTCTTTTTTACCACCTTTGATATAATTGTAAGATGTAAATTGTTTTATAACTTCTAAACCTTCTTTGATAGGCTCTATCTCAGACTTAATTCTTCTATCTGAACCTACTATAAAGTTATTTGCTGTTACGTCTCCAGCACTAGAAACAGTAAAAACTAGAGAAAAAGAAGTAGCTGCACCAGCTGATTGACTAGATGTATCAACATGATATTCTAAACTACCAGGTCTTGTAATTAACAAACTTGTTGTTCCTGTGGTCTTAGCTTTCCAACCACCATTATAGTAAGCATTTGATGTTAAATATAAGTTATTAGCGTATGATAGTATTCCTCCATTACCAATTAAATCAATATTACTTGAAGACGATAAACTATTAGCAAAAGGTGTTACTCCAACACCAATTTTACCTACTGTTAATCCATTAGTGCTTGGATTAAAGCTAAAATGACTAGTTGTGTTATCTATGTTTATGACATTGTTATTCATAAACGGTATTCTGTAATAAGCGTTTGCTGTATTTGTTGTTTGTGTTAAACTAAACGATGTACCAGCTAAAGTAATCCCAGCGCCAGCAGAGTAAGTAGTATTAGTATTAGTATCTGGAGGAAGACTAAAGGCACCTAGATGATTTAAAAAATGCCCAGAAGTACCCTGAGCAGGTACTAACTTACCATTACCAATTCCAATTGCGGTTCTTAGTTCAGCGGCTGTTTGATCAGCGGTAGCGTTATCTTCAATACCATCTAACTTATCGTGATGTGCTGTTGACATTAATCCTTCGCTATTGGAAGTAGCTTCTGAATAAGTTGTGTTAGTATAGTTACCAGAATGTATATTAGTGTTACCTTGATCAGTTGTCCAATCAATATGCTCATTAGCAACAAAACCAGTTAAATCGTCATGATTGAAATCTGAGGAAGCATAAGACATATCATCAGATGTAATGCCAGTTATATGACCATAAGGATCTATAGTTATGCTTTGTATGACATTTCTATTCGAATTGGTTACTGATAATTGATTACCACTATTAGTGTCTGCGTGTTGTATATCAAAAGATGTACCACCGCCACTCATAGCTATGCCTACTATTGGAGAACCTGCATTATTATATTGTTTACCGTATATAGTAAAAATAAGATTTTGCCAATTTCCACTACCTGTCATTAAAAAATTTTGTTCTCCTGCGGCTGCTCCAGGCATTAATCCTGTTGTTCCAGCAGCATTACTTACTGCAGCGGAATACGTAGGCACATTTACATACATTTTTTCCTGTGTTAATTCTACAGGATAATTTGTAGCATTTGCAGCGTAACCTATTTGCACACCACCTCTAGTGCCATCTGCTGCTAGTTCTAATAAAGTTTCAGGTGGTGTTGCCCAATTACCATCTCCTCTTAAAAATTTAAGCTCGTCAATTGCAGCTGGTGCAGGAACTACTCCTACTGAACCAGCTGTGCTTCCTGAATTATCAGCACCTCCAAATACTGGTAATGTTCTTGTAGTTATTGCAGTAACATGGCCATACGTATCAGATGTAAACGTATCTAAAACATCTACATTAGACGTATTTATAGATCTTGCTGTATATGCATCATGAGTAATAGTTACTGTATCTGTGTCTGATGAAGTGGTGGATATAGGTGCAGTACCAGCTATAATAAGTGTATTACCATTAGCTATAGTTTGATTAGCGCCTGTATTATCTCCTTTTACATCAAAAGTGTATATTTCTGGTAAAGTAAATTGAGTTGACTGTACATCAGTAACATGTCCTTGAAGAGTAGTTGTTACTGTTGTTACAGCTGTAAACTTACCAGTATTAGCTGTGCCATAAGTTAAAGTTGATGGCGTTAGTGTTGCAGAGTCAGATCTAGTTATATTATCATGATCAACAGTTATTGTATCATCAGCAGTTATTTTACTTGTTAATACTACTCCACCTAGAACATTTAAAGTATCAAAACTACTACTATTAATATCTATAACTGCGTTGTCAGATCCAGGGTTACTATCTGCTGCTATATTGAATTTATAGTCAGGTAATGTGTATGTAGCAAGATTTGTTAATGTTATATGACCTTTAGCATCAGTTACAATACTATTTATTGCTGTAAAAGTTCCTGAATGAACTAAAACATTACTTGATGTATTTGAGGTTCTATCTATATTGTCGTGAATCCACTTTTTATTACCAGCGCTTGTAGTTTGTATTGTTATAGGTGCGGCAAACTCAAAGTTACCACCACCAAAAAACAACTGCAAGTCAGATAATCTATAGTTTTTAGTCTTATATATAGGTATTCCAGTACTAGTAACACCATTATACTCAGAACCTATGACTATATCATTAGCACTAATGTCATTATCAACTTGATACGTGTTAATTCTTGCCATTTACTCTTTTTTATCGTTAATTATAACATGCAAAGCAGATATACCTGCCAACAAAACAATCAATATTGTTATTAAGGCAGTAAAATCACCTGTATTCATTAAAGCCGTCATTTTCTTTCGTTTCTTGTACCTTTTCCGTGACCTCCACGGTTCTTAGCTACCGATGTTTTCGATGTTTTACCAACTTTTCCACCTATATGGTGAATATCGTAGCTAGATGACTGCCCAATGCGCTGGTTTTCAGCCTTTTTTGCACGCCGAGCAGGTGTCATAGCCATCTTCTTGTCACGTACCTTCTTAGCAGCCGCAGCCTTAGCACTTAGCTTTTGCTTAGGGCCACCCTTTTTCTTAGGTTTTGCCATAATGTTTTTACCTTTTTATCTATAAGATACTATCACATGGAAAAGAACCTATTTAAAAGTGTGACAATAGCCTGTTACCCTTCTTATATAACTCCCTAATGTCACTGTTTTTGAAAGTGTTAGAAATATGGGGATTTTGTATAATACTATATAATACAAACTTGATACGAGATAAGAGAAGCTAATTATTTTGACCCAGCCCCGCTGTTATATTTAGATTTGATATAAAATTTTTCACAATTTAAATAAGAGTTACGATAGATAATATTAATAACTAATATATTTTTTCTCTATATGTTTTAGGTTTTTTATTTTATAATATAATAATTCACTCACAATTTAAATAATAATATAAGGAGATAATATATATAATTAAATTAAATAAATAAATTTTAAACTTTAAATAAATATAATTATGACTACTAACAATGTAACAACAAAGCGATTCGTGATACGTAAAACATTAATCGGTACTAATACCATAATAACATTTACTACTAACAAAGGTAGTAAGGTAACGTACGATCACGACAAAGTATATAACGCACACAAACAAAGGTTTGAAGACATGCCATGCTTTGCTAAGTATAAATCATATACTAATACTAACAACTTACCAGTATTTGTAAGGAATATGAAGGAGCTCGTTTGAGCTTCTTCTTTATCCACTCACAATTTAAATAATATTTTAAACAGATAATATAATTAAATAAATAAATATACTATGATAGATTATAATAATAAGATGAAGGAGTTACTAGGTAACAACCTTGAGTTAATGATTAGAGATAGAGCATTCGATACCTGCTCATACATAGATGAAGATCGTGATCAGATCTACTGTATAATAAAGCATAGCTTTGATCTTTATAAGAATAATGATTTCGAAGACATGCTTGATGGTGCTGATGAGGTCAGCGAAGAGTATGACAGACAGTCAGAACTTTATGAAACTCAGCTGATATTTAATAAGTAACAGCTAAATTTAAGTAATCAGTACACACGCCGCTATTCGAGCAATCCAGAGATAGGTCAACTTTATACGAACTATAACTCAAATAATAATACTAATAATACTGTGACAATAGCCCCTTACTCTACTTACTTTAATAGCCTAATGTCACACTTTTATTTTACTTCTTTGTATAGCACTTTTACAATATAAATACGAATGACTACAGATAATATAACTGAAACAAATAATTAATTAAACTTAAATAAATATAACTATGGCTACTATTAAATTAAATAATAAAACTACTAAAAGATTTATAATCTCCAAATCTTTAATTGGTACTAATACTATAATTACCTTCAAGAATAATAAAGGTGATGACTGTACTTATAATCATGATAAAGTATATACCACTCTCAAAGATAGATTTGAAGAAATGGCATGCTTTCAGAAATATAAAAGCTATACCAATTCTAATAATCTACCAAAATTCGTTAGAAATATAGAATTTATATAAATTTAGTAGTCAGATAGTTAGCTTTATAGCTGCTCTCTGCTATTTTCAACTAAATAATATATCCACTTTAAACCAAATACCACTATGAATAACTTTCTAGTTGAACTAATGATAACTAATACTGACTTCACCCTTGAAGAGATCAGAGAAATGACCTCTGAAGAAATAGACATGCACTTGGGTTACTGATGCACAATTTAAATAATATATTAGTCAGATAATATATATAAATAAATTATAAACCTTTAAATATTTACTACTATGCCTAAAAAACATAACACCATCAAAATTATATCACCTAAAAAAATACTCCTTAATAATATACCTTATATTAAAATTATTTCTACCCTCGAGTATAAATCTTTCATCACTTATAAAAATAATCACTATGCACAAGCATAGTTTTTAAACTAACAGAACTATGATTAAATCACTCGCATTGGCGGCAATGCTATACACCCCACAGGTAGACTCTGTCTCAACTGAAGTATATATGGCATCACTACATATAATTAAAGATATGTCAGAAACTATTAATGATAATGACTTCAATAAGTCAGAGATTATAATCACTCTTGAAGACTTATCTGAGTGGATGAGACAAGATGTAGATAATAATACTATAGATCCTCGACTAGCAGAAATATATATTGGTCACTTTGATACATTAATTAAACAAGTAAAAGAACTATGAGAGAAAGAGCAATAAACAGAATACTAGATTTGACTAATAAGTATTCTAAAAAAGAACTAGAAAAGAAGTTTCAAAAAATGGAAACTCTAGACTTAATAGCACTAAGTCAGGACATGGAAGATTTATTAACTTAAAATAATTTGTAATAAAAATTAACACTATGAAACAAGTAAATAAATACTATCACCCAGTAACAAAAGTAGAGATGTCTCTAAAAGACTACATGGAACTTATGTTTGGTAAAGAGTTTATGAACTCTAAAAATAAAGGTACTTTAAAAGAATATTAATTATGAACTTAACTAAAAAAGAAAAAGAAGTAGTAGAGTCAGCACTATATGACTATAAAGAAGAGTGCTATGTACTTTGGCATGCAGGTGAAATAGAAACTGCAGAGTGGCAAGATTCTTCACTAGCAATAGAATCAGTGAGAAAAAAAATATGGAAAACTGATTATGAAGTTTGGCAGTATGGATAATACACAATTTAAATAATATTTACTATGGATAATATATATATGAAACAAACAAAATCAGATATTGTTGTAACTAAGTTTGGTACGCTTGTGCATTTTTTAAACAAAGATTATTTTTCAGAGATAATAGGTGTACGTGCTAAATCTCAAGACAAGTACAATGCAGAAATTAAATTTAAATATAAAAACGCTTTAAAATAAATACTATGGATAATAAAATAGAAATACCCGCGGAGCATTGGCAAAAGCTTTCAGCAGAGATACGAGAAGCAGTCGAAGTGTTCCTTGATAATGTAGCAGATAATATAAATGACTTTGAACCAGATTATATACTCAGTGATAAAGGTCAAGTTGCTATACACAGCATCAACTTCGGCAGTGAAGCAGATGAATTACTAATAGATAACATACTAAACAACTACTTTAAATTAAAAGACTATGAATAAAGAAATTAAATACTACAAGAGAGAGAATGGAGATATCGAGGAAATTAAATACTATGACTTTGATGCAGATGGTAAGTTGTCTCGGACTGAACATCTACTGCAGATACTAAGATCTAACTTGCGCATAGATGTACTTGCTACAATAGATGAACTTAACCAGTATCTACTTGGTAATGTAACAATAGAAGCTGCAAGTGATGCTACTTGGGAATTAACTCACAAGTTTAATGAACTAAAGAAACCCTTAAACCAAAAACCATTATGATAAACAAAGTTAAGGATTCAGAGTGCATAGACGCACTTGACTACTTGTTAGGTTTCATATGTGAAATGACAAGAGATAAAAAACACTACGTTACAATATTAATGAAGCGAGTGGCGAATGAGTATAATATTAAACTAGAATTTGACGAAGATGAAAAGATATAATGTAGAACTGCGACCTCACACAGATGATGGTGATTATCACGAAGAGGATTATGAGTTTAATGACCTTAAAGATGCAATTACTTTTGCTAAGAAAAATAAAACAGATTTCTATGCATTAACAGATTATGGTTCAGAGGGTAAAACTTATGATCCAAGAGACATCTCTCACAAATTAAATACGACACGCTTCAGATAATATATATATGAAAAAATTAACACACTTCCAAAAGACTATGTTAGCTGAATGCATACATAGTCATTTAACTAAATTACATGATGATGTAGTAGAGTATCACGAGCAATATCCTGATAAGAATCTACTCATTGGTCCTAAATTTTACCTACAAGAGCGAGATGAAATACTACGTAAACTTAAACTAGATTAACTATGAATAAAAAAGATGAAATACAGCGCAAGATCGATGATATTAATAGACAAGTAGAATATAATAATCAATCTAACAAGCGCATGCTTGATCAATTAAATTTATTAGAAGCAGAACTTATGATTATACAGAGACCACAAATAACAGAAGCTGAATTCGAGCGCTTAGTACATGATATGTCAGATTTAATGTCAGATATACTACATGATGTAAGTGCTAATGTAAATGACTACACGATGGATTTTGAAATAGGTTATAACAATGAAGTATCATTATCTGATATATCTTTAGACTATGATGCTACAGATGATATAAAGAATATTCTTGAAACAAGATTTGATATTGGACCTGACCAAAAATAGTACACAAATTAAATACGATTACTAATCGATAATATATATACAAACAAAATAAATATACCTATGGATACTAATACCCTTATAAACCTACTTAAAAATCATGACTGGACGTACCACTACAGTGATGATCACAGCAAATGGCTCAATGGCGTTCAGTCTGAGCAAGCTATCACCGATGCTATGCACCATCTAGGTAACACTGATGATGTTAAATCCTTATACTACAAGTATATGCCTAAAGCATTACGTAGTCGCGTTACAGAAGCTAATGCTATACACGGCGAAGCAGTATGAATGACAAACTAAAAAATGCTGTATGGATTTTACTAGGTTGGTTTGGTCTTATTATAACATGTTTTGTTTACTACGCAGCAATAGCACCAATAATAACATTAATATTTAGATAAATAAACCTTAATAAATCTTATGGAACGTGATAAACGATTAATAAGAATATACTCAGATATACAAGGTAGAATGAGTATACTTCGTGAAGACTTAACAGTTATAGATAATACATTAAAAAAGCTGTTAGCTAATAAACCTATATATGTACAAGATATAAAAACAGTACGTGATTTACTAGGCGATGACTTGTCCGAAAGACTACAAAGCTTAGTTGTAAGTGATGATTACCCATATAACCCAAACAGAATATGAAATTAATTAAAGTTGTACCTAAAACTCAAGCTATGTATTATCGCTTAGCAGATAACCGCATAGGTGTTATATATCCTAATACAGGTTACATCAGAGTAAGTCCTAGTTGGATCAATGATCCTGAGTATACTAAACGCACGCAACCACATGTACTACAACGTAAGATAAACAATACTAAAAACTTAACCTTATATCAAATAAATCCTAAGAAAAAAATAACATCACCAAATGGTAATTATACTTACGCTAGGATATTATTTGAAGACATATGGAAGATGCAACAATACTTAGAAGAATATGAGAAAAAGAATTGTACTATACACGCTGCATAGATCGCTAGACATAACATCTTATGTCCTAAACTTCATTGTTAAGCACCAATGGTTTAAATTAGCTGATAAGTTAATGAAGTTCAGAAAGCAATATATAATTAAATTATTACTATTAGAGTTTGATGAACTTGAACAAAAAATAGAAAAAATAAATGGAAGACATAAAACCATGCCTTGAATGTGGCAAGATGCATACCAGACGTAAATTCTGTTCGCCATACTGTGGATCTAAATACAGTGCTAAAAACAAAAGAATTGAAATGGGTGTTAATGATCCCGAGTTTTCATCAGCAAGTATAAACTCTATAATAAAAGGTAGAGATACACCTATAGTAGATAACTCTTTTAACTTTATATTCTCAAGCAATATAGAAGATTGGTTAGGTAGTAAGAATAAAACAAGAAGAGATAAGTGGAGAGAAGCTAAGGTAAGACAAAAAGAAAGAAAACAAGCTCAACACAAATTAAATACGAACGAAGATGGATAATATAAATATGAATGATGAAATCGAAATAAAAGTTAGTAAGCGATTCATGGTAAATACTATAATACATTTATCTCTTGAATCAAATCACATGTCACTTAGTAATGTACCAAGTGTAAGAGAGTTATATGAGACTATGACTATAGATGAGGTTAAAGAAGATTTTGAACGTTTAAAAGCAATATATAAATGAGAACATTTAATAGATATAAAACAAATTTACGTATGCACGATGGTGACATATGGAGTTATACAACTAAAGTTGCCACAGTATCTGATGGTAAACTAATTGTACCTAAGTGGTATTCAGTTACTACTAGTAAACATATAAACTATGCAGCAGATCAGTTAGGACTTCAAGTTGTACGAGAATATGAATAGTTTACAGCAACAAGTATCGTCAAAGCTTGAGCTTATAATCTATAAAGACTTAACTCAAGAGCAATTGAATCAGTATCATATACCGTATGAGATTATATATGGTATGACTGCATGTCAACTACCATGTTACACACTTAAAAATGCTAATAGCTTTTCATTGCATGAAAATTTATTTGTAGATAAAGACTTATTTAATCAAAGAGTTGTAGATTTGTGTGTTACATATTGGCCATTTAACCTTCATGTAGATACCAGGAAGTTGCCTAGAACCATAGCTGAACAACAAAACTATGGTTTAGATAACGAATTATGTACTAAAATTCTTAAGAAGATAGATTTTCTTGAAAACGATCACGATAACGATTTTAGTAGAAGATTTTTATAGTACTATTTAGTAGTAGTGTTTATTTATTTATGTTTCAACTGTAAGGTGGCGGAATTGGCAGACGCGCTACCCTATCTCGGTAGTAGTGATTTACATTACTTTGAAGGTTCGAGTCCTTCCCTTACAGCAAATTAATACATTATGATTTCAATTATAGACGTAGTTACACTGATGCTCGTGCTATACACAGTCGCAGTCATCAGTGATATAAAAAATAAACTAAACAAATGATTAAACCTGAATGGCATTTTATGGATGATAAACAAGAAATTATATGGTGTTGCTCGCTATGTGGTTCCTTCAATGGAATTAAAAACAGCACATGTGGAAAATGTAAGAAACAAAGAGAACCAAAAGATCAGACTCATTAATTATGGAAACATCATTTTTTTTATGCTTTTACCTAGCACTTATAATACTGACTATCAGTATGTTATGCTATCAAACATTTCTTGACTGGAAAAATAAAAGAGGTAGTTTCATTGACTTTCTTGTTTTTGCGGTGATAGATATTATTACCGTAACAGCTTTCGTAGTTCAGTTCACAAATTAAATACGATTAACTTAAGATAATATATTTATACAAACCGATTCAAATATACCATGGAAACCGAAGAAAAAGTAGCGGCCGTGCTCAATCATTACGGCATAACAATCACACACGATTTTGATGATTTTAATAATGTAGAATACATAATGTATTCAGATATAACTAGAGATGGATACGATTTATATGTAGCTAAATATAATAAAGAACCAAGCAATGGTTCACTTTATTTATCTGAGCATGTTTGCATGTATAACTATGACTTATGCCAAATATTCATAAAAGAAATACGTCGCAGTGGTATGGATATGTATATTGAAGATGATATATACATAAAGTGTTATTTTGATGATGTACTAGAAGATGAATTTTATTATTTACAAGGTTTTGATCATGAATTTTTAACTAAATATCCAATGGAAGATTAATATGACAGAAAAAGACAAGAATGATATTGCGGATATCGTAATGCGTAAGATGCTAGCAGCTAGACAATCAATGTCTGAAGGACTAGATAATTTAAATGATGTTTTATTTACTCTAATTAATGCAGATTTAACAGAGGAGGAGCTTTTGGTAGGCGAGTTAGCAAAGCTAATGACACTTATGAATGTTCACGAGGAAAAGGAGGAGTACGAAAAAGCCGCCGTGTTAAAAACTAAAGTAGACAAGATCAACGATAAACTTGATCAAATTGATAACGAAAAAAGAAAAAATGGTAATATCTAAATTATTAGCAATATTAATAGTAACGGCTACAGTATATAATGCTGTACCCGAACAAACAGATTCATCGCCCTTTATAACAGCCTCTGGCGCACGAATTAATCAAGACAACCCTGAACATCATAGATGGGTTGCTGTGTCTCAGGACATGTTAAAACGAGGTTACAAGTTCGGCATGTGTATTGAAGTATCAGGTGCAGGAGACTTAGATGGAGTTTGGGAGATACAAGATGTAATGAACAAACGTTATACTAACTCAATAGATTTTCTTGTAGAAAATACTAGAAGGTTAGGTAAATGGAAAGGTGTTAAAATTAAACTAATAAGCTAACACAAATTAAATACGAACACCATAAGATAATATTATTATGAATATATTTTATTTAGACCGAGACCCAACGGAAGCCGCAAAGCATCAATACAATAAACACGTTGTTAAGATGATCTTAGAATCAGCACAGATGCTGTGTACGGCTCACAGAATGCACATGTTGGATTACGAATGCCATCATATACCATATAAGAAAGCTCACGTCAATCACCCTTCAAGTATTTGGGTCAGGCGATCAGCAGAAAATTATACTTGGTTATATTGGCATATGTTAGAACTAGGTAGACAGTATACCCTTAGGTATGGTAAAATACATAAGACAATCAAAGATTGTGAAAAAGTATTAAGACATTTACCTGGAGGTATATTGCATACAGGGTTTGAAGATCCACCGCAATGTATGCCTGATGAGTATAAAGATAAATGTACTGTAAAAGCATATTGGAAATATTATGTCGGAGACAAAAAAAATGTGGCTAATCGTGATGAAACTATTAAGACTGAAATACCTAAACAATATGTGTGACAATAGGCTGTGTATATAATAGGGTAAGGGGCTAATGTCACATAAAGAACAAATAGATAGAAAGTTAGATTATCTGCATCGTAATAAGGTTGCGTATAAGGCTTTTCCTAAAGATGATATTCCTACTCAAGTGTTTGAGTGGGGATATTTTTTTAAAGAGGGTACTGCTAATTGCTTTGATCTGTTTAGAAGTAAAGCTAAGATTACAACTTATAAGTCTTTGAAATGGCATATTCTTACATTAAGATATCTTAACTTAGACTCAACAGAATTATTTTTTAAAAAAATAATAAGGTTTATATCAGAAAGAGACAATGGATTCATTACATTTACAACCAAAGATTATATTGTTGACAGTATGATTGATGATGCACTGTCACATGTATTCGATGTAGCTCCTAATAATAAGATTAGAAAAGTTATATTTAAAGACTCTACTGGTCTATCAACTAAAGAGAAATGTAGGATAGTTGGTGAACTAATAGGTAAGAGTAAATCAGTTGACAACGAAGACATATATGAGTGCATGTTATATATTAATAACATTAATAAGAAAATAACAATAGCTAGTTTAGCTAAAATGCTTAGCTGTTCTTCAAGAACAATACATAGGAACATGGATAAAGAACTTAAAAAAGAAAAGGAACTACTCAATGAACACTATGAGAAAATATAATTTAAAAAATTATATATCTTATAAGGAAGACGTTGAAACAACTATTAAGTCTTTACCTAAAGTTGATTATGTTAATCTAACAAGAGATCAATTGATATGTCAGTTTTTACCATTAGTTGAAAATATTGCTAAGAAGTTTTCAACTGCATCTGTAGCATCAGGTACATTAGATATACTTGATCTAATACAGGAAGGAAATGCAGGATTAATTAAAGCAGTAGATAGAATTGATTGGGAGATATTTGAACTATCACCTGATAAAGAGAAGACAATTAAATCTTTTCTACATAAAAGAATAAGAGGTGCAATCAGAAGATCAATAGATATGTACAGAGGCCATATGCGTATACCTGAACATAAGTTAAATGCAATACGTAAAGACTTTGGTAAAGATGAGAAAATGGTTGCTATGTTCTTCAACTCTTTGTTTATATCAACAGATGATAATGTAAGTGGAGAAAACAGTATATATGAGATAGAAGATAAGTCAGAGACATATAATATAGATCTGCTTAACGTTTACTTATCTAGTTTATTAAGAAGACATTTAAATAGTAAAGAATATCAAGTGTTAAGAATGAGTTATGGTTTAGACTGTAGAAAACATTCAGCACAAGAAATAGCAGATGAGTTAAACCTTAAAGGTACTAGCGCATATGTTAGAGTATCTCAACTGAAAAGACAAGCAGTTGATAAGTTAATAGAAAATGTAGATCATGAACAAGTATTAGATTATATGTAGTTCACAAATTAAATACGAATACCAAACGATAATATATTTAAACAATTAAATTATATAAAATGGAAAAACCAAGTAAAACCCCAAAAGCAATGGACATTAATCAAAAGCTGTCTATAATGCAAACCAAGTTTAAATCTAAGAAAAGTAGGTTTAATAACTTTGGCAAATACAACTTTCGTAGTGCTGAAGATATCTTAGAGGCTATCAAGCCTTTCCTTTTAGAACTCGATGTCACTGTAACTATTAATGAAACATTAATTACAGAAATGGCAATACCTGTGATTCAATCAGATGCGCGTATCAGTGATGGCAAAAATGCTATACATGCTACAGCTGTAGTAGGCGTTGATCTTAATCAGAAAGGTATGCAAACTCCTCAGCAGTTCGGTAGCGCTTCTTCATATGCTAAGAAGTACTCACTCGGTAATCTTTTACTTATTGATGATACTCAAGACAGTGATTCTACAAACAATCACAGTCATAAAGAGTTGAATGAATTAACTGCATCTTCTGATAACTTCAAGAAGGCTAAAGAATATATAAAGTCAGGAGGCACTATCGGTACTATCAAATCAAAATATAAAATGTCTAAAGAAGTTGAATCAGCTTTATTGAAATGAAGAAACAACAAATAATAGATAAGCTTAGAGATGACGAGCATTACTACGGTAAGTTTGGCCAAAAGTATTTGAGTAATTCAAATATAGGTACATTACTTAGTAATCCTCTAGCTCTAGGTAATGCGCAAGCACCTAACCCAGCATTTTTAGTCGGTGGTTATTTTCATACTGCAATACTTGAGCCTGACAAGCTTAAGAAGTACAAGATAATACAGACTGCAACTAGAAATAATAAAGTATATAAAGAAATGTCAGGTGGTGAGTTGTGCTTGTTGCAACACGAAGTAGACATGATTGAAATTATGACCGACAAAATGGTTACTAACGATATATGCAGAGGATTTATTCGTAATCCCGACAACGACTATGAGGTACCTGGTATAGGTGAGATTGAAGGTCGTATGTGGAAGGGTAAGGCAGATATAATAAACTACGATGAAAAGCTAATCATTGATTTAAAAACAACTAATGATATCAATAGCTTTAAGTACTCAGCTAACAAGTATAACTACGATAGTCAGGCGTATATATACAGAAAAATATTTGGTATGGATCTTTTATTCATAGTAATAGATAAAAATACATATCAAATCGGTATCTTTGATTGTTCAGACGATTTTTACCGTCGAGGACATGAGAAGGTAAAGAAAGCAGTTGAAGCCTATGAGTTATTTTTCGACTCAGAAGACTTTGATTCAGATCAATTTTTTATAACTAAAACCCTTTAAATAATGGCAGGAATAATAACCGGTAGTATAAACCTAAGTAACATACCCAAGGATAAAATAATCGAGGGTAAGAAAGGTAAGTATTTACCTATATCGATTTCGATAAATGATGAACTTGACCAATTTGGTAATCAAGGACCGATTTCAGTTAGTCAAAGTAAAGAAGAGCGAGAGGCTAAGACAGCTAAAAATTATCTCGGTAATATAAAGGTTGTATGGAGTAATGGCACAATGCCTGAACCCGCACCTAGAGATGGTCAAGCAGCACCAGCCGCTCAAGCTCCAGCTCCAGTAGTTGATAACGATCTACCTTTTTAAGGTATGAACGTAGAGACCACTGAGATAAATGGTTTTCTTATTGATGCATTTAATCAATATGACCTAGAAGAAGGTAAAACACAGGGGGTTTGTCCCTTGTGTTCTTCTGATAGGAAAGCAGCTAATAAGAAAGCCAAGTGTGCAAGCTATGATTGGGAGAGAGGCTTAGGTACATGCCACAACTGCGATACCACATTTCAATTACATACATACCAACGTAAAGGTGCTTCTGAAAAGATATACGTCAGACCAGGAGTTGATACCATTATGAAAGTTGATACCAAGGTTGAAGAGTGGTTTAAGTCTAGAGGCATATCTAAAACAACACTTGATAATCTACGTGTAAGCGAAGGTATGGAGTGGATGCCACAGACTGGACAAAGCGAAAATACTATTAGATTCAATTATTTCATGGGTGATCAGTTGATCAACATTAAATATAGAGATGGTAGGAAGAACTTCAAGTTATTTAAGGGTGCAGAGAAAATATTCTACAATATTAATTCTGTTGTAGGTTACGACTTCTGTATTATAGTTGAAGGTGAGATGGATGTGTTAGCTTTTCATGAAGCTGGTGTTAAAAACGTTATATCAGTTCCTAACGGTGCTACATTAAATTCCAACAACCTTGATTACTTAGATAATTGCATAGACTACTTTGAAGATAAGACTAAAATAGTTTTAGCAGTAGATGCAGATGAAGCAGGGCAATCACTTAGACAAGAATTTATAAGAAGACTTGGCGCTGAGGTTTGTTTTTTAGTTGATTTCAACGGTTGCAAAGATGCTAACGAATATCTGTTAGAGCACGGAGCTAAGGAATTAATAAAGGTTATAGATTATGCTGTACAGGTACCGCTAGAAGGTGTCAGTACATTGAAGGATGTAGAAGATGAGTTAAAAGATTTTGTTATTAACGGTTTTAAACCAGGCTTTCAAATTGGTATAGACAACTTCGATAAAATATTCTCTACATATACAGCACAATTTATAACAGTAACAGGTATACCAAGTTCAGGTAAGTCAGATTTTGTAGATCAAATGGTAGTAGGTTATAATAAGAACTACCAATGGAAAACAGCATTTGCATCGCCTGAGAATCATCCGGTATACTTACATGCTCATAAGTTAATGCGTAAAGTTTGGGGCGCAATGCCTAAGTCATCTGAAATAGATGGAGCCAAATGGAAGGAAGTAACAGAGCATGTTAATGATAACTTTTTCTTTATAGACATGGATAAATATAATCTTGATGCAGTACTGCGTAAAGGAGCTGAGCTCGTTAAGCGTAAGGGTATCAAGTGTTTAGTTATAGATCCGTTTAATAAAGTTAGACAAGCAGATGCATCAGGAGACGTCAATGTTTATACATTGGAGTATCTTAGTAAGATAGAAGTTTTCGCTAAGAAATATGACGTGCTAGTTATTGTTGTAGCTCACCCTACTAAAATGTACAAAGATAAAGATGGTAAAATGGAAGAGCCTACGATGTATAACATCAAAGGTGGAGGTGAATGGTATGATGCCAGTTACCACGGTTTACTAGTACATAGGGACTATGAAGCTAATACTACGAAAGTAAAAGTACTAAAAGTTAAATTCCAAAACCTAGGCCAGAATGGTGCTGAGGCTCACTTTACGTGGGAACCTCGATCAGGCAGCTTTATACCAGCAGCTGTTGCACAAGACTCACCTATGCCTTGGGACTAAAACCAGATTATATGGGACCATACAAAGCAACTCAGGAAGATTTAGATATCAGAATGTGGTGTTACAGGAATAGTATATCAGTTGTTCCTGTTCAAGTTAAGTATGGTAAAAGGTTGTGGTATGTAGAGATAACTGTAAATGGTAAATCTAATACATCACCTGAATCTTACAACCACTTAGACATCTGGAATAAAGTACTTCAATTTAGAAAATATTACTATAACAAATATGCGAAATAAATTTTACAATGCTAATGAAGCATTTAATTATTATTGGTTTGAGATTCAAAAGAAAGGCATTGACTTTGATAATACAAAAACATTGTTTAACATTGGCTTTGAGATTCAAAAACCAATGGACAATAGTATCAATGCACCTTGGCGTAATTGGAATAAAGATTATGCAAAGGCTGAGTGGCAGTGGTATTTATCAGGTAGTCCTAAAGTAAGTAAGTTAGGTTCTATATATGGTAAAGTACCTGCTATTTGGCAGCGAATGGCTGATGATAAAGGTGAGGTCAGATCCAACTACGGTTGGCAATGGCAACGTAACAATCAAATAGATAAAATAGTTAAGTTGTTAAAAGAACAACCTAATACTAGAAAGGCATCTATAAGTATATATGATGCTAAAGAGTTTGATACTTACGGTAGTGATACGCCTTGTACTTATGCTGTTAATTTTACAATGTTACATAACAAATTAAATATGTCTGTTGTAATGCGATCTAACGATCTGTGGTTCGGTTTCTGTAACGATCAATATTGTTTTTCAATGTTACAAAAGATGATCGCAGAAACGTTGTCTGTTGACGTAGGAATGTACTATCATTTTGCGCAGAATTTTCATATATATAATAAACAAATAGAGGATTATGGTTGATGAAAATAAAAAGTATCATATATACCACATTGCTGGTAAAAAGATTGGTGTTACCTGTAATCTTACTAACAGGGTTACGAAACAGCAAGGATATAAAACCGGTGAATATGATGTGTTGGAATCTTCAGATGATATAGAATATGTTTCGTTAAGAGAACGAGACCTCCAGCAAGAGTATGGTTATAAGGTTGATCTAAGACCATACAAAGATGTAGTAAAAATTAAATTTAAATCAAATAAAATGGAAACCAAAAAAGTTTTAAGCTCTAGTAGTGCTACAACTACTTTTTTCTGTCCAATAGTAGACCTAAGGACACACCTAACTAATAATACAAATTATACCTGGACTATGGAGTCAGGTCATTTAGCTGAGCTAACAGAATCTAATACACAGTGGATATTAAAAAACGCTAATAGATCTCAGTTCGGTGATGATAAATGTTACATATATAATAAAGCATTTATAGATCAAATGACTAGTTTAGGGAAAGCCTTATATGTTAAGGATGAAGTTAAAGATGTACTGAAAAATAGGTTTGATCTTATACGTGAATGGGCAACTGATAAAGGTATATACAACTCAGGTGATTCTAAAACTCAATATGTTAAGTTGATGGAGGAAGCCGGTGAATTAGCTAAAGCTCTTTTAGAAAAAGATGAACCAGAAATTATAGATGCTATTGGTGATATGGTTGTTGTATTAACTAACCTAGCTAAATTAGAAGGTCTTGATATTGAAGACTGTGTAGATTCTGCTTACAATGTTATTAAGTGGAGACAAGGTAAAATGATTGATGGAACATTTGTAAAAAAGCAATCATTATGAGTGTAGAAGAAATAGAATTCAGAGACCCAATTGTTAAGCGTGTTGTTGATAAGTTTGTAGACAGATCAAATGTAGGCTTTGAAAAGTATGGTAGATCATTAGATGGTGAAAGACGAGGTGGTCATAAAGACTTAGTTGGTTACCTTAACGATATACAGGAAGAGCTGATGGATGCAGTGCTATACATACAAGCTGCACGTGAAGAGTTATCTGATCTTCATGAAGATGAACTTGTCCGTAAACTAAAAGAAAACTATGGGTCAGATCCGGAATTTGAAGATTAGAAGAAAAAAAGGTCCAGTAAGAGCAAAGAAGGTGGTGTACGATGGCGTCACCTTCGCTTCTGGTCTTGAGAAGTATATGTACATCGCATTAAGGAAAGCTAAAATTAAATTTGAATATGAAGGAGAAAATTTTGAACTTGTTAAGCCGTTTGAGTTTGACAGTGAAGCTCACGAGCGCCAAAATAATGGAAAAGGTGAGTATATTAATAGGGGCAATAAAAGGATTTTAGGTATAAAGTATACCCCTGATTTTGTCGGTGGAGATTTTATAATAGAGACAAAGGGTAGGGCTAATGAGTCCTTCCCTATGAGGTGGAAATTATTTAAGAGACACTTAATAGAGACCGGTGACAATAGGCACATATATAAACCACAGACCAATAAGGAGTGTGACAAAACAATAGAATTAATTTTAAACAAACGACATGGGATTATTTAAAGAACGCATAGCGTATAAGCCATTTGAGTACCCTGAGTATTATACAGAAGGGTGGCTAAAACAAGCTCAAGCTTTTTGGTTACACACAGAAATACCAATGTCAGGTGATGTTAAAGACTGGAATGAACGGTTGACACCTGAGGAGAAGAACTTAGTAGGTAATATATTACTAGGTTTTGCACAGACTGAGTGTGCTGTATCTGATTACTGGACGCAGAAAGTTGTATCATGGTTTCCAAAGCATGAAATACAACAGATGGCAATGATGTTTGGTTCTCAAGAAACAATACATGCAGTTGCATATAGTTATTTAAATGAAACTTTAGGACTAGATAATTTTGAAGCATTTTTACACGAGCCTGCGACGGCTCAGAGATTTGATAATCTCATTGGATACGAAGGAACCGAGACAGATGGGATCGCTAGATCCCTTGCAATCTTTTCCGCTTTCGCTGAGGGTGTTAGCCTTTATAGTGCTTTTGCTGTGTTATATTCTTTCCAAATGCGTAACCTACTTAAGGGTATAGGTCAGCAAATGAAATGGAGTGTGAGAGATGAGAGTCTACACAGTAAGATGGGTTGTAGGTTGTTTAATCATATGTGTGAGGAAGATGATAAGCTTAGAGCTAGAACAGAAGGTTCTATTAGGTTGGCAGCACAAGCAATGGTTGAGCTAGAAGAGAATTATATAGACAAGATGTTTGAGATGGGTGACATTGAAGGTATTAAGTCTTATGATCTCAAGCAGTTCATTAGAAAGAGATGTAATGAGAAGCTAAGGGAACTTGGTTACACAGATATGTTTACTTTTGATGAGAAGGCAGCAGCAGAGCTTGATTGGTTCTACCATCTAACTGGTGGACATACACACACTGATTTCTTTTCTATGAGACCTACGGATTATAGTAAAGCTAATGAAGGTGATGATTTTGAAGATGTTTGGTAAATATTTAAATAACAAAGATGACAAGTAGTAATAGATGGATTAAAGGAGAGGATTATCCTTCTTGGGCAGATAGTGATGTCTATAAGAAAACAATTCAAGGTGGTTACTTATTACAAGATGAAACACCGCGCGAAGCATATGAACGTGTTGCTAAAGCCGTCGCAAGACGTCTAGAACGCCCAGAGATGGCAGATAAATTTTTCGAATACATATGGAACGGTTGGTTGTGTTTGGCGTCTCCTGTGCTGTCTAATACAGGCACGGATCGTGGACTACCAATTAGTTGTTTTGGTATTGATGTTGCAGATTCTATATTTGACATTGGATCTAAGAATTTAGAAATGATGTTGCTAGCTAAGCACGGAGGAGGAGTTGGTATTGGTATAAACCAAATTAGACCTGCAGGTGCTAGTATAAAAGGTAACGGTACATCTGATGGTGTAGTACCTTTCTGTAAGATATATGACTCTACAATACTAGCAACAAACCAAGGATCAGTGAGACGTGGTGCAGCTAGCGTTAATCTTAATATAGAACATGCTGATTTTGAGGATTGGTTAGATATACGTGAGCCTAAAGGTGATGTTAATAGACAATCTCTAAACATGCATCAATGTGCTGTTGTTGGAGATAAGTTTATGCGTAAGCTAATGCTTGGAGATAAAGTTGCAAGAAGAAAATGGGGTAAGCTTTTACAGAAGAGAAAAGCTACAGGAGAACCTTATGTTATGTTTAAGGGTAATATCAATAAAGCAAACCCTCCAGCATATAAGGACAATGCGTTGAAAGTGTTTATGACAAACATATGCTCTGAGATCGCATTACATACAGATGAGAACCATAGTTTTGTTTGTTGTCTGTCTAGTTTAAACCTAGCAAAATACGATGAATGGAAAGATACTAATCTAATATATGATAGCACATTCTTTTTAGATGGTGTTATGGAGGAGTTTATACAGAAAGCTAAAGGCTTGAAGGGATTTGAGAACGCAGTTAGGTCTGCAGTCAAGGGTCGAGCTGTAGGACTAGGGGTATTAGGTTGGCATACATACTTACAAGAGAAAGGATTACCTTTCGAAGGATTATTAGCACAACATGAAACAAGAAGGATATTTAGCCAAATTAAAATCGAAAGTGAACGAGCTAGTATGGCTCTCGCTAACCAGTACGGGGAACCATTATGGTGCGTTGGTACGGGCTTTAGGAATACTCACCTTAGAGCTATTGCTCCTACTGTCAGTAACAGCAAGCTTAGTGGCAATATTAGTCCTGGCATTGAGCCTTGGGCCGCTAATGTATTTACTGAGCAGAGTGCTAAAGGGACTTTTATACGTAAAAACCCTACTCTGGAAAAAGTCTTAGAGGATCTTGAATTAAATAATGAAGGAGTTTGGGGTAGGATATTAGCTGATGGAGGATCCATACAGGGCATAGACGAACTAGATGGGTTAGTTGTCGGTGATAACGATTTCGAGGTCAAGGATGTGTTTAAAACATTCAAAGAGATCAATCAACTAGAACTAGTTAATCAAGCTGGAATTAGACAACAGTATATAGATCAGAGTGTTAGCTTGAATTTAGCTTTTCCCTCAGTAGCAGACCCTAAGTTTATAAACAAAGTGCATCTTGAGGCTTGGAAGAAAGGTATTAAAACCTTATATTATATGAGAACTGAATCAGTTCTGCGTGGAGATATAGCTGAAAAAGCTATGGATGAAGATTGCTTGAGCTGTGATGGCTAAAGGTAAAAAGTTTTCTAATAGAAAACTTAATATACTATACACAACACTAAAGCCGGTCATAACGATCGGCTTTATTTTTTTACACAATTGTTTACCATCTTAGTTTTACCACCCTTAGTCTTCTTACCACTAGGTGATTTCTTTTTGCCTTTGGCTACATAGCCTGCCCAGCAAGAATTTTTTGCTTTCTTTTTCATTTCTTATTGTTATATGGGAATAAAATATTCATTGCATCTCTACGTCCTTCACAACCACAGGGTATGTTAAGTCCTTCAGATACTTTATTTACAACTTTTTTAATACCAGTTGCTTTTGTAAACTTTTCTATACTATCTCCTAGTCCTCTTGATTTCATATTACTAACATTTCCATCTTCTACGAGCTGCTTTACCTCTTTCACCAGTCCATCCTTTTGATCTAGCACAGAATGATTTTCTACGACCAGCAGCTTTACTACCTGCTTTAACTTTTCCAGTAACAGCTGTTTTTAATTTACTACCAGGATTTTTACTCTTATATGCAGCTACACCTTTAGCTGTCATACCAGCACCTTCTTTAGTAGTTCTAAAGTTTCTACCTGCTCCCTTTGTTGTTTTCCTGATAGCCATTAGTTACAAGTACAGTTACACTCAGTACAACAATCGGTTACGCTAATACTGACAAAGTCAGCATCACTCATCTTTTGATATAACCTCTTAAATGCTGGTCCTGAGCTAGTTAAGTTATTATCTTCATTAAACCTATTAGACTTAACTGAATCACCTACCAAAAGGCAACCGTCAGTGTGATCATCATCGTTTCCTATATGAATATATACATATTGAAAATCTGGTACATCCTGAAGCATAAAGTGAAAGTCAAACCAAGGATATTTCTTACGATACTTCTCGGTTAATCCACTAAGTACCTCACGCTTTTCAACCTTATAGGTTCCAGCAGGTATTCTAGTTTCACCATTTACTTTGTCAGCACGATACTCATCCTCTAATGTGAAGCACTCAAAGTCTCCATCAAGGAAAAGTAAACCCAGTGTTGTATCACTTTGACCGCTAAATCTTTTTAGTTCTAGTTTCATCTATCTTTTTTATTTGCCAGTTTATCACTTAGTTTTTCTACGTGTTGCTGTAAATCCTTAACATCTTCTTCTAAGTCATCTATATGATCTTCAAACCACTGTTGTTTTAAATCATATTCAGTCCTATCAATAGAAGCTGGTGGCAAAAGCTTTGCGTCATCTATATCCATTTGTAGCTTTACATACATGCTACCTAATGTAAAAACGGCAGCTACTATCATAGCCACTGATTTTAGTGTTAAATGAAAGTCAGGCTTACCATCCCCATCCACGTCAACCCCCACATTTGTTCCTGATCCTAATTCTTGAGCCATGTTGTTATTTAGTTATGTACAATGTTATTATTACTTGTTTTGTTTAATTATTAAAAGCATCTCTAATTTGTTTTGCTCTTCTTTTTCCAGCACTATTTTTTCTTCTAGTTTCTTTTGCTTTTTCAATGCCCAATATTTTTCTTTGTTCTTTACCCTTAGCTTTTATAATTTCATTCTCTTTATTTTTAAGCCCAAGAGACCAAGAACTCCAACCAGACAATAATGCTACTTTTTGCCAATTTTCAGTATAACTTTTAGAAGCCATAACTAAATTATCTACCTTACTTACAACTCTATCAGCTGGTATATTAAAAGCTGCGGATGCTGTTTTTCCATAAACCATCCATATAGGACTATCCCAAGAATAACCTTTTTCCTTTATAACATCTCTTTCATAATAATTACTCTTATAAGCTCCATAAGCTTTAGTAAATTTAGATCCTATGGAAGGTGCAACATTAAGTAATGTTATAGCTGTATTTAAGTGATCAGCTTTAAAACTACCTTTAGCCTCTTCTTTTTGGTATCTAATTATAGTGTTTTTGAGAGCAGCAACAACAGCACCTTTCCAACCCGAACCCCTAAGAATTGTATCCATCATACCATTGCCTAGATTAAAAAATCTTTGTTTTTCTTTTTCATCTGATTCATCATCACCCCATATCATAGCAAACATCGCTTGCTGAACGCCATTAAATATTATATTTTGAATTGCTCCATAGTAAATTATTTTTGATATGTTTTCTTTGTCATTACCTCTTCTATTAATTAGATCTAAAAAAGACTTTTTCATAACTCTATTGTATTGCATAGAAGTATTTTGAAAAGCTAAAACAAATCTAGTTAAAGGATTTCTTTGTTGTTGAGATATCATAGCGGCATCAGCTGACTGTTGTGTTGCATCGGTTATATCAGAAAATTCACGCCAAGCTTCTTTTTCAGCTACTTCTTTAGATTTACCTTCTTTAATTTTTGAATTAATTCTATTTCTATAAAAAGCAGCACCACCAAAAGATATAGCTATAGCATCTGCAGCTTGAGTAGGTGTAAAACCTATTCTTAACAAATACCTTAAAGCACTTTTATACTTACTTTTAGAAGTTGCTACGCTATTAGCTAGTTCAGCAGCTTGAACATCTGTACTTAAACCCTTACGTCTTTGCTTAAGTTTATCAGACATTATTATAGTAGTAAAATCTGTCCAAAATTGTTTTTGATTAGCAAAAGCAGTTGCTGCTTGTAATACATTGTTATCACTCCAGTTTAAGTAGTTTACATTTGATATTAACTGTAAAGCAGCTGATCTAGCATTAAAAAACATGATAGCTCCAACAGAACCATTCAACCAATTAGCAAACCTATTAGCTATTTCATTATCACCAAAATTACGGCTAGTACCATTTGTCATAGCATATAGAGAATCTTCCAATGCTGATCTAAATGTAGTACCATATATAGCTTGAATCTTGTTTAAATTATCTTTATTAAAGATGGCTTCTTTATTAGCTATAAACTCAGCTAAATGCTTTTTTCTACTTACCTTATCAGATATATCATTTAAATCACTAGCTATTGTTTCTAACAACCAAGTTCTACTAGGTTCTATATAACCCTCTGGTAATCCAGTTAGTTTTCCTAGGCCTCTAGCATATTGTTGTAATTCTCTACTTTCTGTTACGGTGAAAAATAATTCATTAATCTCACTAGTGGTTAAACCAAGTTCTTCTTCTAGTTTAGAATTAAATATCTCATTGTTGTATTTCCATAAATAAACTCTTATAGCTTGATCATAAGTAAATTCACTATTAGGTATTTTTTTACCTAGTTTTTTTGCAACTTTAGGGTATTTTTTCTTGAGTTTTTTGTAATCATTTTCCATTTTCTGCTTAGAAGATTCTAAAGCAGCAACACCTCTTTTGTATGGTCCATTTAATGCAGCTTCAATAAAGTCTTTATGAACTTCACCAATCTTACCTTTACCCATAAAAGCATACATTAAACCCATAAAATCATCTGCAGATGGTGGTACAAAAAATTTATACTTACCTATTCCTGCGCCTTTTAAAGAAGCTATTGTATCTGAAAATGTCTTATCAGCATTTACACCTTTTGTTTCTTGTATTATATTGTTGAATTTATTATCTAACTCTTCCTCATTGAAAGAGTATTTTATATTACTCTTAACTTGTTCAAGGAAATTACTAGGTAATGGGTCTTTTATATTTAAATTATCTGTATTAATTATAGAAAAGCTACCTTCAAAATCTTTAGCATACAAGTCTTTTCTTCTATCAATTAATCCATTACTAAACTCAACCATAAATTCACCTAAGCTTCTCTCTCTAGAGGAATCTCTTTTTTTAGCTATTTCAACATTTGTATCAACCAGTATCATTGATACATCGTATCCTTTGGATTTTAATTCATTAACTTTTTTTGTAGTTAAATCTCTATTACCTCCAACATTATCATATATTATTCCATCTCCATTATTAGATAAATCATTTAATCTTTTTTTAACAGATTTTCTTGCATTTTGATAAGCACTAGCTTTACTTACAGTTTTGTCTTGCTGTATTCTTGATCTTTCTACATCTTCATCTACAATATTAAAACCTAATTCCTTAAGATTTAACTTATCAATTATTTTGTTTATTATAGTTGTTTTACCTGAGCCAATACCACCAACTACTATTATAGCTTTTTTATTAGCAAAGTTAGCGTTAACAAAAGATGGATCCATTGGTACATCTTGAGTTAAAGAATTTTTTACTGAATAATGATTATATAATTTTTGAGCTACTTCTGCACTCTGTATATTATTAGTATTAATTTTTTCTTTTTCTTTTAATATTTTAATATCTTTTGATGGTATTTTGAATATTGTTGATATGCTGTAACTTCTTAATTCATAAACTTTATTATTCTTACCATTTATTTTTGTTACATTAGGACCACCTCCTGCTCTTTTTAAATATAACTGAAAGTTTAAACCAGGAGAAATATGATTTCCATTTTTACCAATGCTTATTCTTTGCAAACCATCAATTCCATCTTTTAAAGCATATAATATATTGTTTATTACTATAGTATCAACTCCAGCGTTAACATACAATTGCTCTACGGCATTAAATAATTCTGTATTTCCTTCTGGTTTAAATACGCCTAATTTGCTTATTTTACTTAATGCTTTTTTTACATTTTTATCGTTTTCTACTATATCATATATAAATTGTTCTCTTTTTAAAGATGTTTTTTTATGATTTTTGTATTGTTCAGGTGTTAGTATTTTTGATGCAGCATTGTTATACTCTTCTATAAATTCATTTATAGAAGAATTAACGTTAATTAAAATATTATTTATTATATCAGCTATTTTATTGTTTTCTTTAAAATATTCAAACTCTTTTTGTTCTATAATTTCATCTAATTGTTTTTGAAGTTTATCAGATAATTGTTGTTTTTTAGTGTAAGGCACACCTTGTTTATCTGATGGTGATCCCATTTCCTTAAGTGCTTCTTCAACCCAAGTACCTTGCTTTAAATATTTAGGTGCATTAATACCAAGATAACCGTTTGATTTTATACCAGCCGTTGCTCCACTAAATTCATCAAAAAAAGAACTTTTAGACTCTATTATCTTAACTTCATCTTTATTACCATCTACATTAAAAAATATATCTCCCTTAACACTATTGGAAGAAGAAACTTCATTATTAATGTTTATATCAACTTCACTTTCTTGAACTGCAATCTTAAACTTTAAATTATTTTCTATTTCAACAACTGTTCCAAAAGCTCTCTTGTCTTTTATCATAGTACCTTCGCTTACTACTTGCTTGTAGAAATCTTTAATAAATTCATCTTGATCATTTAGTAGATTATAAAAATCTATTTTTCTTTGAGATTTGTCTTTTTGATTTATTATTTCTGCGGTTTCATTAAAGAATAAGTTTAACTTAGTGATATCACTATCACTAAACATAGAATACTTTGTTGTACCTCTTTCTAGTTGCTTTGTTAAGTTTGATATAGTAGATTCTATAATTACATTTTTTAATAATTTTTGATTATCTACGAAAGAGCTAATTATTTTAAATCTGTCACTATTAATTATTTCTTCTACAGATTCACCTTTTAAAACAGCTTTTTCTAAAGCATCATTAAACTCATCAAACTTATTTATTTCTTCTTGAAATATATCTAAACCAATTTCACCAGCAAGCTGTTGCATTAACATCTCTGATGGCATTTGAGGTACTTTGTTATTTACTATGTACTTAGCTAGAAAAACCTCATCAGATATAGTTTCTGATATGTTTTCAACTCTACGCATGGCTTGCTTACCAGTAGTATCACCCTCATAACCTTCTTCTTTAGTACTTCTTATGTCTATAAAACCAGGTTTTTTACCTATATTTTTTTTAGGTATCTTTAACCACTCTTCAGATTTAACAAACTTAGTACCACCATCTTCAGTTATAATTCTTTTTTCTATAGCAGGTGGAAAAGCTCTTGATAAATAACTAGTCGTTAAACCTTTTAGTATTGCTTCTTTATTTTTTATTAAGTTATCTCTGTATTGAGGCATGGTAGAATTACCTACCTTAAAAGCTTTTCTTAATAATTTAAAAGCTGTACCAGGTTTTTTACCTTGTATTCTTTCTTTTAATATAGCTACAAAGTCACTAACTTTATTTGTAGAATCAACCTCTCTAGCACCTATGTTTAAGTCATTTAAAACACCACCAACTATACTCCTTAACTCTGTCATTGTTTCTGACTTAGCGGTTACAGATATGTTTTGCTTTAATGTTGTATTTTGTGAAGCTTGTTCTTCTTCTTGTCTTTCCTGTGTTGTTATTTCACTCTGTTGTTCAGGTATTTGTTTTTCAGTTTCACCTAATGGAAGTGTTTCTAATTCTATACCAAGACCTTTAATTGCATCTTGTGCTTTGTTAGCTACTTGAGAGTTAATCCAACCATGTATGTTATCGTTTTTATCTGAATTAAAATTAAGTATATGTATTGATAAATTAGTTTTAGCATCTTCTTTAAACTCCTCAACAAGTCCTTCTTTTCTTAATATTTCAAACTGACCAGGTCTTAAGCTACTAACTAAAGTACCCTCGTACAATTTTGCAATTTCTAGTGCTAACTTACCTTTTCTTTCATTGTTTTCAGATGGCCATACATCTCTATCTGGCAATGCTTCTTTTTCAGATACGTTATTAAATTTTCTTTTAACGTTATCTTTAAAAGATTTACTGTATTTAATTGAGCTAGTTTTTTTAGTAGTTTTTCTTTTCGTATCTATAAGCTTTCCTTCAACACCCTCTTTTCCTACTTTTATAAAAGCACTGCCCAAGTTACCAGACTTAATAGCATCGTTGTAGTCTCTTATGAAATTAAAAACATCTTCACCAGTATTAAATTTTATTTTTTTATAACCAAGATCTTGAAATGTTCTTCTAACAGAATCAGTTACTTTTGTAAAACTATTTTCTTCATACTTAATGTTTTTATTTGCTAAAGCATCAGAAAACAATGTCATTGTTTCTTCGGCTAAATCTGAATTTAAACTTGCTATTTTATTCTTAGCTTCTATTATTTTTTCTTTTATTACTGGAGCATAAACTGCTGACTCTAACTTTTCTAATATTTCTTTTTCTATTTTTACATTATCAATCTTATCTTTATAAAAATTACTATAACTTTCTAGTCTTTTAGAAAAACTTTCATCATTTATCAATGATTTATCTATTTTATCAATATAACTTTTTAGATTAACAGATATTTTTCTTGCAGCTGATGGATTACTTTTTAAAGTAGCTTGTAGTAATTTATGTAAAAACTCATGTGCAGCGGCATTAACATTTATAGATACTAACTCAGGACTATTATTTATATATATTATATCTTTACCTCTATTAGCACCTTGCTCAACGCTTGTAATAAAAGCATCTTTACCTATACTTCTTTTTTCTGATTCTGACTTAGCTTTAATAATTGCTTTGTCATAAGGTTCTGTTCCTTCTTCTAAGCCATAGGTATATTCTTCTATTAAATCAAGCTCTACTTGTCTCTGTAGGTCTTCTAAGCTATCAGAGCTTCTAACTATAACCTCGTCACCATATATTTTTTTTGCTTGATTTTTTATTATTTTAGCTTTATTACTACCTAATTGTTTATAGTATTTTATTGCTATTTGATTATTTTTTTCTTTAAGATCTTTTATCTTAGTTTTAATCTTCGATTGAATATCTAAAGAAATGATATCTATTTTATCTAAATTAGATATTTCATCTAATTCTACTTCAGCCTCATTTAATTCTAATTCTACGTCTAGTAATGCTCTTTTATCTTCATTACTCATTTCATCAATAACCGTAATTACGTCTGAAACAAGATTGTTGTTTTCCATTACTAACTTAGAAATTCTTTTTTCTGCAATTTCTATTTCTTGAATTGTTAATTCATTGTTAGATATATTAAAAGATAATTTTTCAATTTCTTTTTTGTTATTATTATAAACCTTAAGGTTATCTGTTGGTACAAATCCTTTTATAGCATCGTGAGCCATAGCTGGCATCTTATAGATAGCACCAGCCATAAATACACCACTAATAAAAGCTTCATCAATATTACGAAATAAACTAACGTCTTTTTTCCCGTATATATATCTATCAACAAAATTACTACCTATGCTCTCAGCAAAAACTTCAGATAAACCTTCACCTGATAAGTCTAAGCCACCAGCTATCATATTATTAGCTTTGAATTTATTTTTAGTCCAACCTACAAATCCTTTTTTAAAAGCGTCGGTTTTAAATGCTTTAAATGTTTCTCCACTAATTAGTTTTGATGTATATAATTCACTAGTATATTCAGCTCCAAAGCTAATAACAGCAGCTGTATATAATTGTAAATCACTATAATCTGCACCGTTTCTAATTTCTTGCTTAGCTGATCTAATTGTACTACCAGCAGAACCCATACTTAAAAATGATAATCCAGCGTGTCTAGAAGCTAGGTTAGCCGACGCTATTTTTGCCGCTCGAGCTGTCTGTTGGGCTTTTGTAGCGGTTGATAATGCTTTAGCTGCTCTTATACCGCTTAAACCTCTAGTGGCATATAAAACAGCATATTGAGGTGCTTGTGTAGAGGTTAAATGACCTAACCAATCAGCAAAATCATAAGCATTTTCTATATCTCTAAATGCTATAGGTTGTCTAAAAGCTGATTTGGTTTCTTGAAAAAAGTCATCTAATTCTTTTTCTAGTAACTGAGATTTAACATTATATAAAGGGTCATTTTTTAAAGCTAAGTCAAATGTAAAAGCTTTAACACCAAGCCCAAAGTTTACAGCCAACTCAGCTGTTGATGTAAGAAGTTCTTTAGCAAAAAGAGTACCTATGTTATATTCTTTATCTAGTTCTTTTAATAGTTGAGTAACTTCAAGTTCGTCTTCAAAGCTATACTTGTTACTGTTATAAATTATATCATTAAAAGCTTTTATACTTGCTTTTCTTTCTGATGATAAATTATTTAAATTATATATTAAAGAATTTGGTATTTCTGTTCCATCCTCGTTTACACCTATAGTTTTAAAGTTTGATTTTATTGAATCAGCTAAAGAATTAAATTCTAAAGCAACTTCTGATTCTTTTTGTTTAAGACTATTTATTATTAAATCTCTTTTTTTAACACCTTCATTTATAGCTAGATTTATTTGATTTAAACTTTCTGCAGCAGCGTTATGCACTTCTTCTGTAGCGTATTCTTGGCTAACTATTAATTTACCTTGCTCATCTAACTCTTTTAAATTTAAATTCACTACTTCTAACTCAGCTTTTGATTGTTTGTATAAGTTAGATATATTTGATTTTAAATCTGTTTGTTTTTTTTCTATGTTTTTTATTTCCTTATTTATAGGTGTTAATTTATTAATAAGAGAATCATACTTAATATCAATATTTTCTATGCTGGTATTAATAGAATCTAATTTAAAATTAGTATCTGCTTTGTATTTTTTTATACTAGAATCTGCTATTATTAGTTTTTGTTTTTCTTCTTCAGAAATATTTCTAGCTTTTTTAACTGCTTTTTTTAATATATTATCATATGTTAGCTCTTGTCTAAACAGATTTTCAGCTTCGACAATAATATTAGCCTTATCTTCAGGAGATAACTCAGATTCGTCATTTAAGCTTCTACTTTTTATATAGTTTTTAGTAGCTAATTTTACTAAATCATTTCTTTTTAATATTATTTCAGCATCACTAATTAATGGATCTGGTTTTGGTTTTTCAAAATCATATTGTATATCAGGATAATTTAATCCATCACTTACAAAAACTTCTTCTTCTGGCAAAGCTTTATACTCTTCCTCAGATAAATCAAATTGAGGTGTTTCTTTTCTAGGAGCATCTGTTTTAACTATTTGAGAAGGATTTAATAATTCATCTGTTTTCTCATATAACAAATTAGTGTTACTAAACCTACGTAAAGTTTCATCAAGGCTTTGCTTAAAAACCAAATCATCAGGAATTATATTTAAAGCATCTTGAGTTACTTGATCAGAATCGTCAACAAGTAGTTGTTGTTTTGCCATATTTAATTTATTTTGTAGGATTTGATCTAACTTGAGCGCTAGCTATATTTCTTTTATATATCAATTTTTTCTCATTCATATTTTCTATGAATTTAGATAGACTACTATATTTTCTTGACGATCTCTTTTTAATAGTTTCGTTTTTAGTTTTATCATTTGGATCTTCTATCATTGTATTGATAGTAGTAATAACTTCTATAGCATCTGGATATTCTGGATTTTTAGGAATACCACCAACCTGTCTTGAATACTGTATTATTGATATGTCATCTTTTTCGTCTAATCCATCATACTTTCTTATTTCTTGTTCTATTTCATCTAAAGTAAATTCATCTTTAGGGTCAAAAAGCTCAGAAGTTGTTTTTAATATAACTCTTCCGTTTTCATCTTTTTTAGTAAATGGAGATTTTATGTTTTCAGTAAAATAATTTTTTTCATCAAGAGACTCAATACCCGTTTCAACCTCGTAATCAAATTCTTGATCTTCAGGTTTTATAGTACCTAACTTAAAACCCCTTTGAACAGATAAATTAAATTGATCCATCATTTTAGTGGCTAATTCTTCTCTAAAATATTCTATAGCTTGATTATACTCTTCTGTACCCCTACCCATCCTAAGCTTTGATAAATTATCATCATATTCGTTAAGTTTTAGTATATCTTCTTTTTTTGGGTTTTCCAATTGTTTTAAAGCAAATAAGGTTGCATTAAAATAACCACCATCGTTAAACCCGTGCTTATCAAAAAGCATTGATACAACAGCATTTTCATTTAATAAATTTCTAAAAGAAGCTTTTTGTAATACACCTTGATCCGATGTTCTCCAATTTTCTCTTTCTTTTTCAGTTGGGTAAGCAGCTACATTATCTTGACCAAACTTAAGTCCTTGAGCAAAGTTTTCCATTATCTCGACTCTTTCTTCCTCAGCAACTTGATACATACCTTTTTCATACTCCCAAGTCCCATCTTCTGAATTAAATACAGCACCCTGACCAAGCATATTTTTAAGAGTATTTTTAGAATTTTCTGGTGATATCATGCCATTACCATTACCTAGTTTAGCTCCAGCTACAGAGTTAAAATACGTAATCATATCACTATTGGTTTTAGCTGAGTTTTCAACTGTACTCATAATGTCATCTATTTCGGCTCTTATAGAATCTCTTTCTTTAGGTTTAGCTTCATGCAATCTTTTCTTAGCATCATACAGTTCATCTCTTCTAGCTCTAATCCATGGAGTTATTTGAGCTTTTTTTTCTGATGACAAACCATTGGAAAACTCTTTTAATTCACCAAACTCATCTAAGTGTTCGGCCATTTCTAACTCTACTTTAGCATAATCAGCATCTTTTTTAACTTGTATCTCCTCATAGGTTGACTTAAATGCTCTAGAAAAACTTCCAACAGGATCTGCTTGATATGGGATTTTAGCCCTATACATGCTACCTGCGCTTTGTATTAAAGAGCTGTCAGATGTTTGTCTTCTATTACTATAAGAGTTTCGTCTTGATTTTGCCATAATATTTTATATTTATTAACCTTGACCTACTGATCCAGTATTATTACCTCCACCAATGCTTTTTAGATATTCTTTTTCAGCTCTTCCAGCTTGTCTGCGTATTTTTGCTGTACTAGGTCCACCACCACCAAAAGTACCGTCGCTATAACCCTGTGCAACACCACCGGCAGCCATGCCAACTCCTTCCATAACAGTGTCCATCATTTGAGCATCATTCTGAGCTAGAACTTCATTTGCTGCACCCTCTCTTTGCATTGCTATTCCATATTGAGTAGCTAACTGTTGTTGTTTAAGCGATCTAGCTTGAGCAGCACCACCCATTCTAATTTGTTGTGCTTGCATTTCTCCTTGTGCAGAAGCCATTTGGTTTCTTTGCTCTTGCATGCCTATCGATGCAGAAGACTGTTGGGCAGCTAAATTAGATTGTCCTTGAAGCGCTTGTGCTAAACCTGCTATACCAGAGCTACCAGCAGATCCTCTTAAAGCTGATAATATGTTAGCTTGACTCTGTCTTTGTTGCTGCTGTTGAAATTGTGCTTGTTGAGTATTTACGCTAAGATTTTGCATGCTATTTTGAAAACCAGCGTAAAGATTAGAATTATCCATTTGACTATATTCATTCTTTAATCTTCGTCTGTCAGCTTCAGCCTCTGCTACTTCTTGCTTTTTAGCTCCTCTTCCAATTAAACCAGTAGCCACTCCTCCACCCGCGATGGCTCCACCTATTATTATTGATCCTACTACAAAACTCATGTCTTATCTATTTTAGTTAATAACTTCATATCTTCCTGCGTTATTAAAGGATCTTGAAAATCCTTAGCAATAACTTGCTCTTCTATTTTAGCAACGTCAGTTTCCTCAGTTGCGTGTACTGTTATAAATATACAATCAGTATGTGTGTATATAATTCTTTTTGTACCTGGTTTTGTTATGCCATGGTGTGGAGCTTTGAGATGTTTTATACCATCTTCTGTCAATATTGACATTTCTCCTTGCATTAAAAAAAATGGATGTTCTTTTTTATGTATTGCAGTTACTATTAATTCACCCGCAGGATTAAATATTTCTCTAATATAACAGCCATTCGCAAAACTATGCTTAACTGGGTTTAACTTATCACTATGTTCTTTACTATCCCAAATTTGTTTATCAAAACCTTCTTTTTCAAGATCCGTAATTTTTTCTCTAAAATCTTTTCTTTTCCTTATCTCTTCACCTATCTCCCACGCTTCTTCAAAATCAAAGCTATGTTTTATATCTAACTCACTTGTTAGTTTTATAAATTGCTCTTTAGACTCCTCTTTTGTTAGAGGCTTTTTTTTAACTTGAGTATTAATATCTTCTAATTTCATTACATTTAATTACATTTCATTTAGTCTTATAGTTACACTATTTGTTAACTATTTACTGTTTATTGAAACTTCAGAACCAACAGCATATAACTCTACAGGCTTATGAGAGTTGTTTTTCATAACAACTTCTGCATAATAACCTTTTAGCGAAGATAAGTTAGCTTTATTATCTTTTGTAAATAAAATAAAATCACTATCAGTCGGTCTGTCCTCCCATTCGTTTATGTTACATGTAACTGTATCTCTTGTTGAATTAATAGCTGTACACTCACCAATTAATACAGGTGCAGAAGAAACTCCACCTGTTATGATAGATTTATATACTGTATCACCAGCTTGTATTGATGAGTTTATTGTTTTACTAAATACTAAGTTAATTGAATCTGCCATATTATTAAGGTTGAATTGGTAAGTATATTCTTGGCTCTATTGTTAAAGTTTGACCCGCTGCAGCTGTAGCAGCTAGTTGTAGATCAAAAGAAAAAGTACCACCGGTCGTCGTAGGACTTGAGTTAGCAAAAGTTAATGTAGATATTATTGATGCTTGCACATCTCCAGCTTCTCCAAAAGTTAAACTACCACCACTTGCATCATTAAACCCTGTTGCAGATCCTAGATACATTTTAATACCACTCATAGCATTACCATACCAGTTGCCTAAAACACTACCAGTAAAAGTTATAACTGTTCCTGCTGTGGTACCTACAGCAACTGACTTAGGATACATTACCAAGCTAGAAATATAATAACTTGTACTAAATATTTTTTCTATAAATATATAGTTTGTTGTGGATCCACCACTTCCACCACTAGTACTAGTTCTAGCTAATATATTATCTAGATTTAAACCTATTGGTAAATTTTGATTACCATATCTAGCAACTGACATTAAACCGGTTAATGTATATATTTTATTGCTACCTGTTATAGCTTCGCTTAAATTACTTAAACTAATATCCCAAGAGTATGGAGCAGAAAAAGTAAGTTCATCATTTACTGTAACATACGTACTTACGCTACTAGCCGTACTTGTACCATGGCTATTTGTACCGTTTAAAGTTATACCATCAAGAGCTAATGTTATTTGCGTTGTAGATGTTATAGCAGCAACAGTAATAACATTATTAGAATAACTAGATGTTATACTATTTGATGTAATGATAGAGCCAACAACAATAGATTGTGGTACTGTACTAGAAAAACCAACAACAGTACTAGATACTGAAGAAGCAAAAAGTGTTGTTTCACTGTATTGAAAATCATCTTCTATACTTATATCTCTTTGCTTAGACAATTCTGTTGATCCACCAACACTCGCCACTACTTTAAAAGGTATTTTAGAGTATATTGAACCAGAATTCGGTTCACCATAAGCTTCATACCGACCATTATCCAAAAATTTAAGTTCATCTGATGGTGCCAAGGTTGGTGTTTGATCTATAGTTAAAGTTGTACCACTTATGCTTTTAACTCTAGTTTTTGCTAATATGTTAGTACCAGTTACTAACATACCAATTTTTATTTCTGTGTTGCCTGATGCGAGAATTATTGTTTTAGAATTTGCAGCAGCTCCACTAAATGTTAAATCTACATTATCTGCTATCGTTTGATTAGAAGATAAAACCAAATTTTGTTGGTCAGATAAAGATTCAACCGTGACCGTTCCAACAATTCCAGTTCCCGTTACAAAAAATCCAGCCTGTATAGTTCCAATATTATTATCAACAACTACCGCTGTAGATGCGCTGGTTCCTCCAACAACGTTAACCTTAGCTGTAGCGGTACCTACAGTAACTATACTATCTAAGTTTCTTATATTAATAGCAGCGCTTGTTGAATCAACTATATTAGAGGTTGCATTTATGTTTATGGTTGGTTTTTCGTATTGGTTAACCTCACATAAAGCGAAGTCGTTACTAGAATCTAAAACAGCATTACCTGAAAAGCTAGATGATAAATTAGTGTGAGTTCCAACTAATGCATCAATAGCTCTAATAAAATATCTATAGTAACTAGTTGATGTTGTTGGATTATAAACTTTTGTTATAGATAATCTACCTATTTCAGGTAGTGTTATAATATAAGGTGTTGATTGCCAACTAGAGTTAGAACTATTATAGTATTCAGCGAATGTTATTACTCCTGATGGAGTAGAGGTTACAGCATTAGCAAGTGTAACATGAACTGTCGTAGAATTAGTAGTTGGATTTACAACAACATAACTAACAACCGTACCAGCAGGAACATTTGTTCCAGAAACACTCATTCCAGGTCTTACTGTGCCAACATAATCACTAAAAGTAGCTGTTGCAGTAGTATTGTCAGAGGTTGCCGTAAAAGTAACAGCTGTTCCTGATGCTTCGTTTGAAAAAGTAAAAGTAGCATTTGTTTCATCATCATAACCAGTTGAACCTTGTATTACCATTGTTCTACTTTCTCCACCACTTAGTATTGTTTTATTACCACTAACAAAAGAAGTTAATTCTGATATACCGGGGTCAAATACCTCAATAGCTTTAGCTGTAAATACTAATTTATCAAATTTAGGATTATTTATACCATAAACATACTTTACTGTAAAAGTAACAGACGTTGGTGTAAAGGTTAATGTGGCACCATCTGGTATTATCTTAGATGATGTTAACACTAATGTATTAGAACTTATAGAAGAAACCCTACAATTTTGACCTAAACCTACCCCAGTAACTGCCATGCCAATGGCTATGCCTGAGTGTCCAGCGTCTAGTGTAACACTTGTACCGTTTACGGCTCCATTAACAGTGGCAGTAGTTATTGCCCAAGGACATGTTATAGTATAAGCACTAACTGAACTACTATCTTCTTCTTCTATAAAAACAACTGGTCTAGTATAAAAAAAATGATTAGCATTTGCAGTAAATGTTTTTATGAATACATCTTCTGGAACACTAGTATATGTTACTGGATCTGTGCTTGCATTAGCAACAGTTTTCTTATCATAAACACCGCTTCCAGAATAAGCAATACTATCGCTAGATCCAGTTGTTGTATTATCTTCAATAGTGTCGTATGTTCCATCTACAGTATAAGTATTAGCGATTGCTTCTCCAGTTATAGTTATTAACATCGCATCATCTGAAGATGGCATTACCCCACTAAATGTTATAGTGGCTTTTACATTGATACCATGTTGAGTAAATGAAATACCACTAACTCCTGCACCACTAACTCCTGAGGCACTACTAAAAGCAAAGTTTGAAGCATCTAAGCTATACCCTATTGTTGCATATATAATTAAATCTAAAGTTCCATAAGTACTGTTTATATTAGCGCCATTAGCTAGACCATTTATTGTTTTAGTTGCTGATATGTCTGTGTTATGATTTGGTGTAGAGTTAGCTAGAGATATCGTTAACTCAGCTTGAGTAGGAGAGGTTGCACCTGTTATAGTTGAAAACGCACCTAAACCCTGAACAGATAATTCTCTAGTATCTATATTTGATGCCGATGTTGCATCACCCGATATTGAATTACTCCATAAACCTTCTTTGTTCTTAAAAAGTTTAACGCTACCACTTTGAGAGTCTGTGGTTATGGATGTGCTACTCCAACCAGTAACAACAGATTCCGTTAGTTGTGCTATTTGATTAGCATTATATTTATATTTTTGTAAATCAGATAACGGTGTTCCAGCAGCTATCGTTATGTTAGAGCTTAGCGAATTACCCGCAGCATCAACAGATATTGTACCGGAATATGTATATGCTTTAGAATCTGTACCTTCATAAGAAAGTGTCTTATACTCTTTTATAGTAGATGGTTCATCATTAATAAGTAAGGTAACCGATGAGTCGTATGTTTTAGTGAATTCTATATTAGAGCTATTAGACAATGCAGGCGCTGAAGAAAATGTAACAACAGTATCTAGAGTTTTATTTGGCGATGTACCAGTAAAACTTAATACTGTTTCATTAGACAGGCTCAAGGCTGTATCTAAAACTATATTGTTTTGATCAGTTACGGATGCTACTTTAACAGTTATATTACTTGCTATACCTGTTCCGGTAACTATATCATTAACAGATATAGTACCAGAATTACCGTCAACAGCTACATTAACACTTGTGCTAGTTGCACCATTTACAGTACCAGTAGAAACATAAGGTATTACTATTGAAGTTACGGTTATATCACTATCAACTTCAGAACTTAACAAATAATCACCAATATTTATATTTTCAACACTTGGTTGACTAGATATATTAACTATCTTATTATTTCCACTATTAGTAGAAATAACTTTAGCAAGTGTTTGATGAAATGAATTTCTTCTTTTATTATTGTGTGAATATAAATATCCATTTTTAAATGTGTAATAAACATTATTTAATGATACACCTGATTCAGGTATGAATGATTTAAAACTAGTCCAACCATCAACTCTTTCGTCAAAACAAAGTGTGTAATTGTTTAACGTTAAATTATAAGATCCTTTCTTTTGATTATAAGATCCTACAATTGAATTAGACAGTGGTAGGTTGTCATTAAACCAATCTGTCATACCTTTAGTAGCTATATCTGTTAGACCATCTCTAGACAGCCTTAAAACAGATCCTCTTGCTTTGTCTGAAAAATAAACCCTATAAGCGTGCGACACAAATGATTCTGGGTTTTTAGATATACCATGCTCACCAACAAAAGGCATGGCTTGACCTAATACATTATTAGTTGATGTTAAGTTTGTATTTCCATCTGCATTGAATAAAGCATCCTTGTTAGCTAATATTCTTAAAACTTTATCTTCACATAGAGCTATTAAATCAGTGTCTCTAACATGCAGTTTTTGAATACTACCATATTCAGGATTTAAATCTTTTGTTATTTTTTCAGCTTGAATAAATTCATTTAATTTATTAACACCACCAGTTGAATTAAATATACCAGACCAAATTATGGTATTTAGCTTCACGTCTTGCTTATATTTTTCATTAATAATGGTAGATACAACTGGTCCTTTGTCTATAGTTATAGCATTATAATCATCCCTAAGTCTATTAGATTCAACTCCTTGACCAAAGCTATAGCAATTTGAAAAATCTAATTGATGGTGTTGACCATGTACTTGGCTTTCGGCTATAGTTATTACTTTTGTTCCACTGGAGACCGTACCACTAGTTTTTATTTTAAAGCTATAAATACCTTTAGGGTCTGTTAGAGTTAATACTGTTCCAGCTGATATGCTACCAGTTGTATTTGTATCTAATATAATAACATCTGACTCTAGCTTATATGTGTCAACTTTTGTGTTAGCAGCTATATTTGTACCAGTTACTTTTAATCCAGTTTTAACTATAGGCAAAGCACTACCAACTTCATTGTATATGTCTAAATCTATAGATTCTTTAGGCTCAACTTCAAATATAGCTGGATTATCGGATGATATATCATTTTCTTCAAGAAAATCAGTTGAAACCAATCTTCTCATGATATTTATTTTAGATATTCTACCTTTTTCGGAAGTAGTATCTGTTACATCATAATCAAAACCATCATCGTAGTTTTTATTTTTATTAGTTATATCATTTGTTACTTTTTCTATAGTAATTGTAAATTCTCTTCTTCTACCGCTAGTTCTTTTTCTTCTACTATCTTTTTTTGATCTCCATCCAGTAGCTACTTCACTATTTTTTATTTTATATACTGATCCTTTATTTCCATTAGCGTTTTCAAATTGAATAAGGGTACCTGTTGTTCTTAGATCTTTAGAAACAGGTTGTGTTACTACATCTTCAAATTTATTATTCTTATCACTTTTATCTCCAGGCAAATCAACTCCAGCTAAATAAACAGTAAATTTGTTTGATCCAAGTTCAGGGTGATTTGCGTAGTTTTTATCGTAAGGATTACTTGGATTAGTATCAGTCCAGCACCAATCAACATCACTGTCTTTTTTATCATCATCGGGGTCACTTGTAGCATTACTAATAACACTAACATTTCTAACGGAAGCATACTCGGTTGTAGCTGCAGGAAATGTTTCTATAATATTTTCATCAAAAACAACATCTCTATTTATTTTAGCAAAAAATCTACCAAAAAATTGAGCTTTATTTATACTTTCTTTTTCTAAAACTTCAATTTTAAAATCAATAGCATTATTAGAACCATCTATTAGATATGATGTGTCAATAGTATCATCGTTTTTGTATGTTGCAAATACATTTTTATCAATATCTCTTATAGATTCTGTTAAAGTAACTTCATATATTTCCAAGCTACTTTCTTGTTTACCCGTTGGTCCACCTTTAGATAATTTATACCTTTTAGTAGATCCAATATCGTTACCCGCTTCTATAGTTGTTATTACTATTTTAGCATCAGAAGAAAATGAATTATAAAAACTTGGATTTTGAACATCAGTAGGTCCTAAAAACTGAAAGGATATAGCTTTAGCTAGAGGTTCATTTAGTAAAATATTGTTATCTACTCTACACTTTACCGTAGCTAAAGCTTTTGACTTTAACTCTGTAGCAATAAACTCTGGAACTTCGTTTTTTATATCTAAAATCTTATATTTAGCGTTTGGATTTGGGCTTTCATTATCTACACTTACAAATACAGATTTATCGTGTTTTTTCTTTAAAATCAAGTAATCTTCTTCACTTACTTTATTTCTTTCTGAAGAAGGAAACGATAGCCATATATTACCATCTTCAGCTAGATAATATCTATCTAAAGCAATATTATAGTACTCGCTGGATGTTTCTTTTACAAAATGTTTGAAATGTGTTGCAAAATTAGGTGCATTATTATTCAATTCACAACTTAGACTATTTACTTTATCAGCATATTCTTTACTTATAGTTACTGCGGCTTCTTTTTTAGAGAAAACAGGAGTTTCTCGACTATATGGATCTAAGTACACAACACCTACTTGATATGTTCGTTGTGATTTTATAGATTTTTCCGGTGTTCCTACGGTTGTTATATCTATTGAATTATGTGTTGTTTTTATATCAGGTAATCTATTATTTTCTATATCATAGCCTTGAGTATAGTTACCATAAAGTACTCTATTAGAACTAATCTCTTGAGATTTAGCTCTTAAAGGAACATTGTCCCACGGTCTAAGCATCTGATTAGACTCCACAACATCACCAACTATTTCACTTTTTATTTCGTACGGAAATTCTGTAGATAAATCTTCAGTTTTTATTCTATCTACAACATA
>Ga0208303_1000034_pt1 | contig 52064 bp, 65 predicted proteins | sample CB_VirMetaG_2_FD_184537 | JGI IMG/M metagenome (GOLD analysis project Ga0208303, IMG submission 184537) | Freshwater to marine saline gradient viral communities from Chesapeake Bay - CB_1504_2 Viral MetaG (SPAdes) (version 4) | ecosystem: Environmental > Aquatic > Marine > Coastal | place: USA... | reverse complement strand
TACGGGTAGCACCAGCGAACACCTGACCACCGATCAAATTGACCGGCTTCAAGCCATAAGGCTTGTCAATAGTGGGGTAAGCCATTTGTTAACTCCAAATTTAAATTTAAGAACCTTTACCAAAGCTTGTCGAAGACTTACTCTCTTTAAAGAGCGGCATCCGAGCATCACTTTGACGCATTAAACTATTATCTACAGCCTCTGTCTGAGCTTGGGTTTGGCGTGAAAAATGTTCATTACGCTGTTGCACAAATTCAGTTGGGGTCTTGCAAAGTAATAGCCCGTCAATCTCAACATTATCTTTAAAACGACTTTGAGGATCGACTAACAGTTGAAATTTGGGTTGTTCCTCTAGCTTAACCGGTTCCCAGCCTTCTCTCAATTTTGATGAAAGATTACGAGGGTCAGCTTTGCCTAAAGTAGCAACACGAATCCATCTATAGGAAAACCCAGCCTGTTTATCTGGTTCAGGAAGCAATTCCGCCTGTGCCCACTGCTTAGGGCGCTGTTGGGTTGCACGGGTTTCTAACTCACGAGTAAGTCTGTTATCAGCCATTATTAAGCCTCCAATTTAATTGCTTCACGAGCATATTGCTCAGGGGTCAAACCAAGTTTTTTTGCAAGTTGGATCTGACTAGCTTTTAACCTAATTTTGTTAGGAGAGGTACTTCGTGCGGCTGAAGCGACTACCGTGCCTGACCTTGTACGAGACGTTGATGTCTTCGTTTCTGGCTCAGAAGGATCGAAATTTTCTGAAAACCGTTTGCGCATTGTTTTGTCCAATGTCGCGTAATATTCATCTGAACCTACAACCACACCGTTGCGCTTAAGCTTTTCGTGTAAGCCTAAAGCCGCAGCAGTCATTTCCTCATCTTGCCCAAACCAAACATTGCGCTCTTGCCACGCCATTGCCCTATTATCTGGTTTATTTTGAGGTTGTTGCTGTTCTTGATACCGTTGTACTTCATTTTCATCTTTTTGTACAGCAGTTGAACGAAAATTTTTCGCTGAATGCAATTTAAAGTTAGCTTCTTGCATTAACTGTTGCGCTTCTACCAATTTATCGGAGTCACCAGAGTCATAAGCTTCTTTATAAGACTTCTTCGCCATCTCCAGTTCCATAGAGGCTGCACTATGAACCGTATCAACGTATTGCTTTTCGCCAGCGGAGTACTGATCTCTTAACCGTTTGTTTTCTTCTGCTACTTTACGTGCATATGAGACTGCTTCTTGCTGCTCACGGTAAGCAGCTTCTTTAGCTCGGCGTTCATCATGCCAAACTTTTTTCATCTGTTTGAGGCGAACTTTAACTTTATCAGAATATTCTTCTAACTCGTCTTGTTCAAGTTCTTCTACTACCTCTTTGGGCATGGGCTCACGCCCACGATCTTGTTCTGGGGTGTCGTCTTCTATTTCAATTTCAAAATTATCTTCGACTTCACTGCCTTTAACCTTGGAATCCTCGATTTCATCGGGGAACTTAAATTCTTCATTTCCGTAATCAGCCATCTTGTAGGCTCCTTATTTACGTTTAATACCACGAGGGTCGTCTACAACGCCTTCAACAGTATCATCATTAATCAAACGAAACTCACGACCATGGATAACTAGTCTTGAACCAGCATTGGGGCGAACTAGTACGAAGTCGCCTTCTTTGCACCAAGCACCAGAGGGAAACTTACTTGGATCTTTATAACAATCAGGACCTAACTTAACTACAAAAAGAACCGTTGTGAGGATTTCTTCGTTGCGTAAGGTCTCGTCTGCTTTAACAATACCGCTGTCATACTCCTTTTCAACTTCAGGAATAGCGCACAAAATGTGGTATCCAGAAGGATTTGGGAGTTGTTTCGCTTTCTCTTCGGTTGTGGCCTCGGAGCGGTAACTTCCAACTATTTGTGGGTTATCGGGGTTTGAGCCGATAAGAATTTCACTCATCTGAGTTCTCCATACGGGTTTTGAGGTCTAAGGTATATCCCCGTGCAATGTTAAGACCTCTAATCTCACCACACAGTTTTTTGTACTCTTCGAAGGTTTCAGGACGACCCGAACTTATGAACTCCGCGAGTTGTTCTAACTTTTCGTCTAGCTGCTTAACTAACAATTCAAAAGCATCCATCATTCACCTTTTGTCGGTTGTTTGTTTGCGTTTCTTTGGTCTATCTGTGAGGCTATCTGTGTCATAAGTTGTGCCTTATTTTTAGATATATCCGCCCCTACCTTAAGACCCTCTATTTGCTGCTTAACATCTACATCTTGTTTGTTTTTACTAATCTGTACACCGGCTTGTAAACCGGCAATTTCTTTCTGGGCGTCAATGCGCTCACGTTCTATAGCTGATCTATCTGCTTTATCCGCAGCTTCAATTTGTAGTTTCTGCTGTTTAATCTGCAGTTCTTGCTGTTTAATTTGTAGTTCAGCCTGTTGCATTTGAACAAGTGGGTCTTCCGCCTGCTGTTGTGCCTGTTGTTGCGCTATCTCTTGTTTACTCATTTGGAGTAGTTGCTCAGCTGCTTGAGCTAACAACGGTGAGAGACGTGCTTCAACTTCTGGGTCCATAGGCATATCTTCCCCATGCTCATCTTGTTGCGATGGCAAGCTCATACCTAATTGTTTTTCCATTTGTTTGCGATATTCCATACCAACGTGTTCATTGATATGATTCATCATCGCAGCTTGAATTTGCGGAGCTAACGGATTGTTTTCTAATATCTGAGCAATTTTGGGGTCTTGCATAGCAGACATATGAACAGTTAAATGAGCCTTATGGTCTTGGTATAAGAACGCCTTGACTGGCTTCATCGACAACACGTTTTGATTCTCGGTTACTGGATCGGTTGGTTTCTGATCCGTTTCCATAGGTATTAATTTTTGTACATCCTTAATACCTAACACATCTAACATCTGACGATGTAACAAAGGCATGTTGTACATCTGTGGTGCGCCCTGCGCTAACTGTAGCACTGCTTGGTACTGCACAATTTTCTGCGCCATAGTACTAGCGTTTGGATCGCTGACTGGCACTACATCTACATTATCATAGTCAGATTTTTTAGCTTTACGATCCCCTTCAACTGGGTCGTAGTTGTAATCCTCTGGGGTGTAGTCGGCAATAATCTTTTTAAGTAACCCAAGCTCCCGCTTCATAGCGAAGTGCACTCGAGCTTGTACAGCTGACATAACTTTGAGAGTACGCTCTAGGATAGCTAACGTAGTACCAACTGGCGAGTTAGCCGACATATCACTAATCTGTAAGTCTGCGGTGTTGGCAAACCTGCGCCCATCTTCGACAATCTGATTCATCAGCGCTAACAATACTTGGCTAGGCTCTTTGTACGGAAGGGGTAAAAGGTTATCGCGCATCGTACCGCTTGGTACATCTGCATCACGCCATTCACCGGGGGAGATAGGAGTATCATCTCCTTTAATACGCATGCCTCTAGTCTTAAAGCCGCCGGGTAAATTGCTCAACGTACCTGCATCGACTAGCTGACGAATAAGAGACGTACCAGATTTGGCAAATGCGCCTACAAGGTGAATAAGCCCGAAGTAATAAAACCCAAACCCCGGAACGTACCCATAGTGAACTAAGTGTTGTCTTTTCTGATACGAGCGATCATCGGGTTCCCAATTACGACGAATAGCTAATACAGTGTTGCTACCCTGTTCTATAGTAACGATGTAAGGTAACGCTATACCTGTGGGTTCGCCGTCTTCTTCATGCTCATACCCTACTAGGTCTAGGTTGACCTGCATCTCGAGTATTTTGTAACGAGCGTCAGTATTGGCTCTAAAACCCATCTGCTCAGCTATCTTCTTCTCTACTTCGTCAAGGGTGTTGTTTGGTTCCCCAAGATCTACATCTCTGTAAAACCCACCGACCTGTAACTTACGAAGCTCATTCTCGGTTTTTCTCATAACGTGCGTAACACGTTCCGCTGTCTCAATATTTGACGCACCGTAAGGCACAACAATATCTTCTGCTGGTACAAACAACGATACTTGCCGCTCTAATGAGGGATCGTAATAAACTTTCTTAAACGCATTACCTGAGAGACCCAAGCCCCACAACATACGCTCATGCTCTGGACGGTATTCATTCATCACATCCATAAGCTGGTAGTTCATATCTTCCTGAACACGTACAGCAGCTTCTTTTTTCGCGGGTGTTTCTTTACCTATAATCTGTGTCTTAACAGGTCCTGCAGCTGGGAACGTAGACATCATTGTTTCTGCTTGGAACTTCACAAGCGCTTCAGATAACAACGGGTGGTATACACCGCATGCTCCGGGCCAAGGCTCCGTACGCTCTTCTATTTTTAAGCCTAAGAGCTCAAGCCCATCTACGTATGTCTGCATCCAATCACGCCTAGACGCTACGTCGTCATCATAGTCACCAATCAAATCATTAGCAAGGCTCTGAAGTACCGAGTCATCTATCTCTTCTGCTAAATTAATATTAAACTCGTCATCTGCCTCTTCAGCAGTGAACTCTAGGATGGGTTCGCCATCTAGCCCTATTGTTACTGACTCCGGGTCTTCAATCTCAATTTCAAGCTCAGGTCCTTGGTTCATTTCCTCAAGTGCATCTAATCCTTGGGGGGCAGCGTATAAACTTTTATCAATAGCCATAATATATCCTTAGTAGTACGCAGATTTTCTGCGACGAAATTCTTTAATGTCTTCTGGTTCATCGCTAGCTAACCGTATGAACCCACCCCTGCGAAATCGCAGTAACGCTTGTGTTGTAGAATCAACCAAGTCATCATGTTCGCCAGAAGGAAATGACGCTACCTCTTCCACCAACTCATCTGCCCAACGTGTACCCGGAACCCATACCCTTCCTGACGCAAATAAATCAGATACCGCGTTAAGCCTAGCTATTTTATCGTTACCTTTACTCGGTGTATACTCCTGCACTGGTATACCCATCGCTCGAAGTTCAAATAACAACGGAGTACCTGAGGCTTTAGCCTCCACAATCAACGAATCTGGTTCCCATTCCTTCCACTCTTCAAACGCTCTTTGCTTAAGCTCGGGAAACTCCATGCGCTTCTTTAAACTGTTTAGCAAGATTATGTTAGCTTGTGGTATACCCGTATCATCTTCTTTATAGAACACACCCCATGTTGTGCATGCGGAATAATCGCTACGCTGTGTTTTTAAAAATGCCGTATCCCAGCTTTGAATGATAAAATCACAACGTGGGGGCTCATCCTCATCCCAGAACTGCCACCATTCGCGCTTAATAATAGCATTTACGTCAGATGTGGGTTGCTGTTGGTACTGAGCCTGCCACTTACCTACTGGAAGTTCGTTTTTTAACGCTTCTAACTGTGATAGGGGCCAAAATTCGGGCCATAGTGGGTTGCCCGAGGGTAAAATTGCTGGAAATTCAATAACCTTCCACTCTTCCCCATCCCTTGCGGATGCAGATTTCAATACCTGCCCAGTTAGGTCCTTTTTGGACCATCTTGTCATAACAATAACTATAGCCCCACCCGGCTGTAGTCGCTGACGAGGACCCGACGTATACCACTCGTACGTTTTATCGTACACCTCAGGGTTAGTTTGAGCTATGGTAGCCTCTTGTTCTGAGTGTGGGTCGTCAATAATCAGGATATCTGCACCTTTACCAGTAACCGCACCGCCTACACCAATAGCAAAATAGTCACCGCCGTGGTTAGTCGCCCATCTACCCGCCGCTTTACTGTCTGACTGTAGTCCTACGTTGGGAAATATGGCTTTATATGCTTCAGAATCTACTAAGTTACGTACTTTACGACCAAACCCCACCGCTAACTCCGCTGTGTGGGCTGTTTCAATAATCTTTTTGTTGGGAAACTTACCTAAAAACCAAGCAGGTAACAGGTATGAGGCAAACTCACTCTTCGTATGACGTGGTGGCATGTTAATTATCAGGCGTTTGCACGTACCATTAGCAACTTCTTCAAACGCAGCTGCCATTTTCGCGTGATGCCTGCCCGGTATAAACGAAGGCCATACCTTCTCTACAAACGGTATAAACCTCTCCTGCGCTAACTCTTTATCTTTGAGCTCCTGCAGACGTTCTAACTCGACCAATAACTGATGTTGTTCGCTCTCCGAGAGCTTCGCTAATATAGAGGGTATGTCACTGAGTGACACTTGCTCCAACAAACTTTTACCCGGCTCCATCATTCGGGCTGCACCTGTGTAAGCTCACCTAAGTCAACTACCCCAAGCTCTGCATCTAAGTCATCGCCCAACGGAGTTACATCAACTACATCAGCATTGAGCAATCTCTTAACCCTATCTTTAATGGCATTCTCTAAATCACCACTAGTCTTATAGTTAACCGTGATCTCACTACGCTCTGTGAACAGCCCAATGTCGCTATGTTTGCCTAACAACTCTAACGCACGTAACTCAAACTTTGGGTCGCCGCAGTTAGCAATCTCCATAAGCTTAGCAGTCATAGCTGAACGCACTTCATGCACGTCAAGGGCTAACTGGTTACCGTAGGCTTTAAGGAATTCCCTAGCTGCAAATGCTGCAGTGGGTTGTTGGAACGTGGAGGCTTTCTGCCCAGATATTGCGGAGCTAACTAATCTTTTTGTTTTTTCCACATCTTCTGGAGTTGCCTCTACCTGCATACCAAGACCTTCTAACAAGTCTACTGTATTAGCAGTAACCGTCAGTTCATCCTTAAACGTAGCTGGTTTTTCGTCAGCAATGTCGTAGGGAATCTGGTGGTCGCTTGTAGGTTCTACGTTAATAGCAGGCATAAGTGTTCAGTGCGTTTTGTGGCTCCGATGGCGTAAGTATACATTAAATTATAAAAAATACTATACACGCACCTGATAGGACCCAAAACAAGTGACGGGGGGTGTTTCTATATATGCAAGGCATGAAGTAGGTTAAAAAATACTTAGGGGGTAGGGGGGGTCTATTTTGAAATGTGAGTGATATAACGTGCAAATCATAGAGTAATAGGTAGTGGGACTCCTACTTTCTATTTTGGGGTGGTGGGGGTCTAATCTGTAGGCTTTTCGAAAATTTTTTTTGCTTTAAAGCGTTTTGCCAGGCTTTTCGAAAATTTTTTTTAGAATCTAACAATTGTTAGTTTATTTATTGTTTACATTGTATGTCGTTTTAACCCTATTTTGTGGTATAATATAGGTGTAAGACAAGAAGTTAAATAGTAGTTAAATCCAATACCTAACATTTGTTAGGTTTCACTTAAGAGAGAAAATATCATGCAAGTAACATCTACTCAACAGTTCGACGATGCCTCAGAAGATTTGGCTATGTCTCGGGAAGGTCTGGTTAACGGTGTCGCTAAAACTGGCGATTTGGTTCTGGCTTATGCTCGGTCAATGTGCAACATGTTTGATCAGGTAGATGCGGTTGGCGAACGTGTGGTGGCTTGGTTTGATTTGAAGGGTAAGGATAAGGTAGGCGTTAAGGCTGAACGTGCTCTATTCGCTAAGTCAATGGCTGAGGCGGGGTTTGAGAAGGGTACGGTTGACGTTTACTGGCAGAGAGTGAAGGAAGCCAGCGGCTATATAACTGCGGGGAATCGTGCTAAAACTGCCCTTGATGTTGACTCGTTAACCTTCAAGGACTTGGCTACAATCTTAAACCGTATCTTGGCTCATGACCAGTTAGATGGCTCTGCTGAGAAATCAAACAAAGTTAAGGCTTTACTAATTGAAGCATACGAAGGCATGGGTGGTGATGCCTCTATGCTGAAAAACTAACCCAAAGGGGCGGGGAAACCCGCTCCAAACCCAAAGGAATATTATGCCTTACTCAACCTTATCAGTAATGTTAAAAGACGTTAAACAGTTCGGTAGCAATGTGGTTCTGCACGTTAAGGGTTCAATATTAACCGACGTCGATTTAAATAACCTTGCATCACGATACCAAGTTTTCCCCAGTCGTCACTCATGCCACAATATGTCCGAGGCTTTAGAAGTTCAAAATAAACTTATCAACCCTTAAACCCTTTTAAACCCGCTACGGCGGGTTTATTTTAGCCTCCGCTTTTCGCTTTTCGCTTTTCGCTTTTCGCTTTTCGCTTTTCTTTTTATTTTTATTTTTTGTTTACAAAAATTTACTTTTCGTGACAGTTCCATAATGATAGTTTTTTGTAGTTGTAGTGATAGTTATGTAGTGATAGTTATGTAGTGATAGTTATATTTTTTGTGGTTGTATTTATTATGATAGTTATAGGGTGATAGTTCTTGTGATAGTTTTGTAGTGATAGTTCCTGAGCGCAAGCGCAAGCGTAAGCGAACAGGTGCAAGCGAGAGCGAGAGCGTAAACATAACATTGTAGTACATAACATTGTAGTACAGATAACTAACAAATGTTAGGTTTTTACCTAATGTTATGTAATTTCGCTTTGTTATGTGTATTGTTATGTTTTTTTTCTTGTAAGTCCTTGATAAATAAGTAATGTTATATTGTTATGTGTTTTGGGAGTAGTGCATGCCTTTTCCAGAGAGCAAAAGAAGCATCATGCAAGAGAAAAGCAAATCACATAACAATACAAATAAACTTATAAAGTTATCACTCTTTCTATTTTTCTATAACAATATAACAATACCCTATTGTTATGCTTTTCAGCCTTTGTTTATGCGGCACTTGTATTGTTATGTAATTTTTTAAAAACATAACAATACCCCCCTTTTTCATAACATTACCCCATTTACATAACATTACAACTTTGCTTAAAACATAACATTACCGGTGCTCAAAAACATAACATTACAAATCGAGCTCTGGACTTGACAAACCCATAACATTGTGGTATACTATAAGTATAGTAGAGTAGTAACAACAAAAAACATAACAATACAAAAACCTAACAAATGTTAGGAAATTACATAACATTACAAATCAAGTATTAAAAGCATAACAATACAAACCACCCAAATTCAAGCTCTAGACTTGACATATGTATAACAATGTGGTACAATATAAGTATAGTAGAGAAATAAAAAACATACCTGTAGTTAAACAAAAACTAACATTTGTTAGGAAACGGAGAGAGAAGTGAACGAAAAAGAAGTTAATTCAGAAATAGGCAGGGCTGTCAGTGGTTGCCGTAACGATGCAGACCCTGAGAACTTATACCCAAATTGGCGTGAATTATTTGCCAAGCACAACCTAGACGTGTTGAGTACTGTAGGTGGGTGTGAGATACCCGATGGTATTACATGGATTGCTAGTGTGGTAACTGATAAGCCACTACCCATAATTTACCCCGCCATTGTGCAGTATCGTGATGACGGTTCGTACCTAGTTAAATGCAGTGGACTCCTAAGGGGAAAATAAAATGACAGATGCATACAGGCAGGGCTATGCCGATAGGCTCAACGAAGTGATCAACATGACAACCCATGACACTTCCCCGCAGTACCAGTTAGGGTTCTTTGACGCATGCTCTGATCTTAATGAGTTCAATGTGACCCACGGCATCATCAACCAAACATATTTTGATACCCACTAAAAACCTAAAAGCTAAAAACCTAACAAATGTTAGAAAACGGAGAGAGAAAATGAAGAAATATATTGCATACGCAACCATGTCAGCTGTTCTTAAATATGAGTTCGAGGTGGAAGACGACCAAGACCCGTGGGAAGTAGCTACGGTAATTGATGCGGGCGATTTTGAAGAAGTAGAAGGTAGTAGTGGTTGGAAGTTGTACGACGTGCGTGAAGTTAAACCTAACAAATGTTAGAAACGGAGAGAGAAAATGAAGAAACACAAAATGGTAAGTAAGAAAGACTGGATAATCATTCGGTTGTTGATGGTTGCCTTAGACACAAATCTACGCAATGAGCCTGATGTAATGAAAGCATTGCACTACATGTCAAAAAAGTACAGCATAGATGCAATCGGTCATTGTGCAGATCTTATAAGGGTTGAACATGGACTCTAACAACGAAGACAGTAGGTATCTATGCACTGGTTGCTTTGGTGGTTATGTACCACTAGCACGATACAAGTTAGGTTACAGCACATGCTTATCATGCGGTGACTTGCAAGCACGAGAAAAAGCCGCTAAGCGCACGATAGCACCGATGAACAAGAGCAATTATATGTTCATCACAGACCTTGAGATGCTTAAACAGTTAAACCCGAAACGGACTAGTTAAACCTAACAAATGTTAGAAACGGAGAGAGAAAATGAAGGCGAAAAAATTAAAGTTTGTATGGGTCACACATGTGACTACAACGGCAGGGCATGTGGCTACATCGCTTTTACCCACAGATAAATACACCCGAGAGTTTGTTAATAGTGCTGTGGGTGTGGTCGCTGGGGTGTATGGGTTCTGCCCATCTTATTTAGATCGTAAAGCATTTGCCAACCAATCAATCGCTATAAGTAAAACCTAACCCAGAAAAGACTAGCAGAGCTAGGCTAACAAATGTTAGAAACGAGGAGGAGTAATGGACATGGCACAAGCAGATAGCACACTACGTACAAGCAGTAGACCAACCCCATTCACATGGGCTGATGTTAGACCTAAACCCTCACTGACACACGGTGAAATATGTGTGATACGTAGATTCAACGGTGCGCCTGAGATGTTAAGGGTAGTAGATCAACACCACTATAAAGAATGGGTAGGTTGTTTTAGTTATATAGGGAAGTAAAACCTAACAAATGTTAGAAACGAGGAGCTAACGAATGAATGATATGGATATTACAGTAGTACGTAAGAGGGTATATGGCAAGGACTTAGTTTACCCAGAACCTGCATGCGATAAGGCGCAGAGTTTAGCGATGTTAGCTAACACGAAGACATTCAGCCCATATCAAATACAGATCATCAAAACATTAGGTTACAGAGTAGTTATCAACCAAATACAGGAGGAGTTATGAGTTACGGACAATATCGCAACAGCGGCATATATCTTTTAGGTAATTATGCCCAAGCACTAGAGAAGTACGAAACAACTAAACCCATACGTGGGCGTGAAGTAGAGTGCAGACCACTGGGGCACAGGAACAGACCACACTTTAGTATCGACAAGGATAAAACTACTGGGGATATATTGTGTTACGAGTGTGGATACCACAGCGGTAGACCAGTGGCAAGCATAACATTCAGACCTAACGGTGAGGTGTACTTATGCCCGTACTGGACAAGCGTATCAGCGGCTGGGTTTATATACGACGTGTTAGGTGTGTATGCCAAGATCTTTGACGGTGACGTGATTATAAGTTTAGGTACAGGTAGTTATAGGGTAAATAGAAAAGGTATCACTATAAAACGTGATGAGAAGAGTAAGTATGAAGTAGTTAACCACGTACCACAGGTTGTGCATGCCATAAAGCGTAAAGAAACTAACATTGTTAGGTCTAAGTATTCAGAGTTTAGAAATTTCTTGAGTGGGTTTATAAAGTTGCGTGGGAGTGCGAGGGTTACTACTGAAGAGTTAGAGGAAATATTTGGGTTCACAATTAAAGAAGTACCCTACGGTGAAATGGGTAATACATATACAAGCAGAACAGTTAACAAACCAAGTATGGTGTTCAGTAAACCTGAGGATATGCAGAACCTGTTTAACTTAATTGCAAGTGATGACCCTGCTGATCGGTTCAAAGCGGCTGTGATGATATGTAGCGAAGCATATGTATGGCGTTCGACTGAGCAGTTAGCGTTTAACACGTTGGACAAGTGCATATTAGCGCACCACAAGGCAGAAGTGTTTGAGTGTAAGGAAGTAAGCGCAGGGCAGGTTATTAAGGATAGGTATTCATGGGCGTTTTAAATAACTTTGCCTATCGTTACATGGTACACACTTGACATATACATAACAATGTGGTACAATATAAGTATAGTAGAGTAGTAGTTAACACAAACCGAAGTAAAAACCTAACATTTGTTAGGAACAACCCAGAGAGGAAATTATGGCTGAATTAAATTTTGGTAGGACTGTGACACTCAAGCAAGCGGCTAAGTTAATTGCGGCGTGCCCTGAAAATAGGTTCATGTTGCAAGGTGAGCCCGGGATTGGTAAGAGTTCGTTACTCAAAGAGCTGTCCAAGCAGTTCCCTGATCATGCGGTGTCGTACATAGACGTGCCCAACATGGACTTAGGTGACATAGCGATGCCTGTGGTCGATCACGAAACAAAGACCACTAAGTACTACCCTAACAGCAGGTTCAATATGCATACGGGTAAGCCTGTACTTATCATGCTCGATGAGTTCCCCAAAGGTGCAGAGCCCGTGAAGAATATGTTGCACCCACTGCTAGAGAAGACTAACCCACGGCTAGGTGACGTGCCTGTGCACCCTGATTCAATTATATTTATGACGGGCAACATGGCAAGTGATGGTGTGGGTGATAACCTCAAAGCACATACCCGTAACCGCATTGTGCCTGTAACAGTAGGTAAGCCTAACGCTGATGATTGGGTGTCATGGGCTATTGATAACAACCTAGCACCTGAAGTATGTGCATGGGTACAGCGTTTCCCTCAGGTATTGGCATCGTACTTAGATGGTGGGCAGGGCGACAATCCGTTTATCTTTAACCCTAAGAAAGTACAGACAGCATTTGTTACCCCACGTTCACTTGAGACAGCATCTAACATTGTTAGTAAACGTGATCAGCTAGATTACGAGGTGGTGATCAGCGCGTTAACAGGTACGCTTGGCGAGTCAGGTGCTAGAGGGTTGGAAGCGTTTGTTACATACGCAGATCAGTTACCAGTATGGGAAGCTATGGTATCTAATCCTACAACTACTCAAGTACCAGTAGATCCCGGGGCTTGTGCAGTCATAGTGTTCGGTGCAATATCCCGAGTCACTAAGGAAAACATTGACAAGTTCATGCAGTACTTAGATAGGTTCGAAGCCGAGTGGCAAGCGGTGTTTTGTATCAACATTGCTAAGAGTAACAAGCAGGTAGTGGCGTTCAGTAGCAAGAAGTTCAGCGAGTGGGTCACAAAAAATCAGGACTTACTTTAAATCTAACAAATGTTAGGAAAACGAGATGAACACAGAGAAACAAGAGCGTAGGCTCAAGAAGATTAAGATAGCGTTAATGCGTAACCCACAGTTTGCGTTTTGGGGGAGCATCATGATGATTGGTAAGACTGAAGTACGTACAGGGGTTTCAAGTGCGTACACCAATGGGCGTGATGAGGTATACGGTGCAGAGTTTATTGATGGGCTAGAGGATAAAGAGTTGGCGTTTGTTGTTATGCACGAGAATATGCACAAGGCGTATCGTCACTTGTTTACATGGAAGAAGCTATGGGATATAGACAAGCAGTTAGCTAATGCCGCATGTGACTACGTTATCAACATACAGCTACAAGACTTAGACCCTAAGCAGACAGTCATTGCGATGCCACAAAAAGATGGTAAGCCCTATGGGTTGATAGACGAGAAGTATCGTGGACTCAACGCCAAGCAAGTATTCGACATGTTACGTGAAGAGCATGGAGATGGTGAAGGTGGTGGTGGGTTTGACGAGCATGATTGGGAAGGTGCACAAGAGTTAACCGATGATCAGAAGAAGAATCTCGAACGTGAGATTGACCAAGCGATTCGATCAGGTGCAATGGGTGGTGCAGGTGTCGGTGGTGGTGCGGGTAATACACCTAGAGACTTAGCCGAGTTACTAGAGCCCAAGGTTGACTGGCGCGAACAGCTACGTGAGTTTGTTACATCAGTATGCGCAAACAAGGATTCGTCGTCATGGCGTAGACCTAATCGTAGGTTCTTATCACAAGGTATATACATGCCAACAATGATTGGTGAGAAGGTAGGTAATATTGTTATCGCCCGAGATACCTCAGGTTCGATGGGTAGTGAAGAGTTAAACGCCAGCGCAACGGAGACTAAGGCTATTGCAGAAGAGGTAAGCCCTGATCGCATTGACCTGATTGACTGGGACGGTGCAGTTGAAGCACACAAGCAGTATGAAGATGGCTGTCTTAACTCAGTCGATATACAGAATATGCGTGGTGGTGGGGGTACAGACCCCCGATGTGTTGCGAAGTATCTTAAAGACGAAGGCATCAAGCCCGAGTGTGTGATTGTCTTGACCGATGGTTACATAGATGACTGGGGTACAGATGACGAGTGGCAGAACGTGCCCGTACTGTGGGCAATAGTAGGTGGTAACAAAACGGTATCCCCCCAAGGTAAGACCATTCATGTGGAGATGTAAAAATGGAAGACAAGGAATTGTGGGAACAAGAGTACGAGCGTTTGTTCGGTGAAGGGTTCGGTGCTCTAGCATTACGACATACCGCCAAGACATCATTCAAAGCAGGGTGGCATGCCGCATTCGAAAAATTACTTACTTTAATGGAGAAAAAAAATGGCTAAGGTCGTGGTTATATTAGGCTGGAAAAAATATGTAGTCGATTCAGCAGACGCAATAAAAATTGCTGAAGTGTTAGGTAAGGCAGAGCTGTACGACACTAAGTATACGAAAGACGAGGAAAGCAATCCTACGGTGTTGCATTACGTGTACCCACAAGACGAGGAAAAGTTTGTTATGGAAGTACTACCCGATAATTTATATCGTATGGCGAAGTTAGCAGGTAAACCGGAGAATGACTAATGGAGGTAATAAGCGTCAAGCAAGGTACTAGTCCGCCTACTAGCGAAGGGCTAAAGTTTCACACTGTTGTGTATATAAAAGGTGGCGAACGACGACAACGTGATACCGGTGTGTACGCTATAGACGAGATAGCAGCATACCAACATGTACACGACTGGCTTACAGCAATAGAAAAGTAAACAAAAACCTAACATTTGTTAGGAATATGCAGTACCAACCTTAAACATAGAGAGAACATCATGAGCATATCATCAAGCGCAGTACTAGTAGAGTTAAACATCAGCGTGTGGACAGCCGCTAAATTAGACAAGGGTGCAACCCAATCGGTGATCAACGACAACGGTGCAGGGGCACAGTCAGGGGCGTTTCGTAAGAATCTACTTGCAGGTACGTCACTACGTAAAGACATAAGTGATTTTGCGGCGGCATGCAGACTGTATAACAACAGAGTTACGTTACCTTGGGCTGATCGTGGTGGGCGTATGTTACCCACAAGTTTGTTCATGGACTACAAGACCAACATGAATGTGCGTACGGCTCACTTCAATACCCTTGCGGATAAGTTAGTAGACAACTACGACAACCTCAAGCATGCATCGAAGATATACATGGGTAGCTTATATAACGAAGAGGATTACCCTGACGCAAATGAAGTGCGAGAGAAGTTTGGGTTTAAGTTAGTGTTTAGCCCGTTGCCTGAGTCTGGGGACTTCCGCTTAGATGTACCACAGCAAGACTTAACAGAGATGCGGGAGCAGTACGAGGTGGACTTCAACGCACGGTTGACTGATGCTATGCGTAAGCCTTGGAATGATCTGCACACGATGCTGACTTCTATGAGCGAGAAACTATCATTGTCGTCGGCTGATGAGAAGAAACGTTGGCATGATACGTTTGTTACGAACGCGCAGGCTATGTGTTCCCTGTTAACTAACCTCAACATTACTAAAGACCCACAGTTGGAAGAAGCACGTAAGGCACTAGAACTAACAATGTTAGGTGCAGACATAGAAGAAATTAAAGACGATGCCTTGGTGCGTAGTGATATGAAAACTAAGATTGATAGCATCATTAACAAGTTTAACTGGTAAGGAGAATGAGCATGGATATAAACGATTTAATAGAATTGAAGCTGCCTAATGTAAACGTGGAAAAAGTTTTACAAGATACAATTAAAAGACCAGACGTTTTAAATTTCAAATGCTTAGGAGCGGGCTTGCCTGAAGGCATGCATAAATTTATAGAAACTGTAGCAGTTAAACACCCTGAGTGGAGATTAGAAGCTGTACATTCAAACCTGCATATAGATGTAGACAATGCGGCAACTCGTACAGAACCGAGAATTTTTAAAGTTTCGGATAGTAAAACAGTTATAGGTTATTTAAGTTCAGAGTATTCGTACGGCAGGGGTAAAAAGATGTATGTAGTTAGTGGGGAAAGAGACTCACATACACAAAATAAGGTTGCTAAGACAAGTGACCTCAAGAAAGCCATTAAAAACGTAGATAAAATTATACGCCCGCTTACAGACGTCGAAAAGTTTGATGACGCAATGCTTGTTACACTAAGGGACTTAGAGATTGCTAATACAAGCGTAGGCAGAAAAGTTTCTTTTGAGTTCAATGCTAACAAGGAAAAAATGATTGAGTTCGTGAAAAACAACTTAGAAACGTTTATAGGAGATTGTTTAACTGAAAAGGCAGATTTTGAAGAGTTTTTAGTTTTATGTGAGGAGGAAAAAATACTAGGTAGTTTAGTGTATCTTGAAAACCAAGATATGGCAATTAAAGTACTGCAGGAAGGGGATACCTACTACATACGAAACACTGAGCAAGAATTTGTTGCCCAAAAATTAGAAGACTTATCCGAAGATACTAAGTACAAGCTAGGAATACTTAAGCTAGTAGAAGTAGGGCAAGCGGTTAAAGACGTAGGATTTCGGGGGCGGAATAATTCTTTTATTTTAACTTCTTGACATTGTTAAAAAGTGTTGTATTATGTAACATAATAAAGGATAAAGCATGAAAGCTAAAACAACTAAAGCAACAAAAAAAGAGTTAGAGCCTATTTATATGCGCCCCCTAATGAAAGGGCAAACCATGCAACAAATAGTGCATAGGGTGGGGGCACTAAAAGCACTTGAGTTACCAAGTCGTATGCAACAAACACTAACGTACCCTGATGGCAGGGTAGTAAAAGAAACAACACAAGGAGATCAGTAATGGTTCGCACAAAAACATATAAGGTACGTAAACTTTTGCAGAAAGGGTTTACGCCTGTACAAGTTATAACTAGCCTTAAAGTTAGTAGGTCTACGGTTTACAAGATAAGAGGTGAAATGGTGGAAGATGGGTTGTTAGACATCATATCGTTACAACCTACAAAAGTTAAAACACCTAAACCTAAACCTAAAATTGTACCCAAACCTAAACCTGTGCCTGTACCTGTACAAAAAGTCGTTAAACCTAAAACATTATGGCAGTCTATGAAGGAGTGGTTCAAATGAAGAAAGTAATTTTAGCTATAGCAGCTATGGCTGTATCGACAGCGGTATATGCGGCGTGTGTTACCAGCACTACATTCATTGATGGTAGGACTATCGTATGTACAACGTGTTGCTACTCAGGCAACTGCACAACAACTTGCTATTAAGGAGAAAGCATATGGAACTATCAAAGTCAGGAGGTCCTGCGTACCCAACATTAAACGGTGCGTCTTTAGATGACAACACATTCAGGTTTGAAGGCATGACGTTGTGGGACTACTACGTAGGGCAAGCGCTAGCAGGTGGTGCAGGATTTAATGACGCTATGGCACGAGCAAGCATAATCATTAAAAAGCGGCAAGACATATTAACAGCAGACCAAAAACCAAAAGGAGAATCAACATGAGCAAGCTAATATTTGATATCGCTGAACGCAACCCAGTTAAATGCTACAGACTAAGCGGTATTACATACGTTCCACATAGCAAATATTCGGGGTTTGCATACCCGGGAATTACAAAACAAGATTTACCTATAAGCGAGAGCATACTAAATAAGTTAGGCGCAATACCTGTAGAAGAATTTCTATATAGAACAATGTATAAAAAATCTAAGTAATGCACTACCCAAAGGAGAAAGTCATGCAACAAGAAGACAACATAACGACAACGTTTGACCACGAGCCCTACACCCAAGCGGCATCTACTGATGTGTTAGCTACGTTCAGACGCAAGGGGTGGGTGCCCCCTAGTGAACAGCAGGTGTATATGGATAAGTGGAGTTACTACAAGTCGCTCGTTACTAAATCGCATTAAGGAGAATGCCATGCCAAGAACGTCAACCTTAGACAAGCAAGCAGTAGCTAAGTATTGCACTGAACCACGTAGTATTAACGATATATGTTGGAAGTTTGGTATAAGTATATCGCCAGCCCATAGAGCTATGGCGTCTTTATGTAAATCTGGGCATGTTGTATCGAGGCTTACAAAGGGTTCTGGCGTTCGGCATAAAGTATTCCTACTTAGTAATTTGGAAACCGCACATGCATGGGGGGGCGATGCCCCCTTTATGAACCCTTTGATGGCACACGACCCGTTTGGTAGGACTAAGGAGTTAGCATTACAGCTACAAGAGCAGGGCGTTAGTGTAGAAGACTTTTCTAGGAAATATACCCGCAGTATAAGGGTTTTAGATATAGACCCACATAAAGTGCTGAAGCAAAAGCGTAAAGTTTGGGGGAAGAAGTAATGAAAGATACAGAAATGCTTAGACTACGTAAGAAAGAAGCCATTCAAGCACTTGCGCGATTATCTATGGCTTCAGACGAATGGCTAGCAGAAACAATTGCTGTTGCGGTGTCTTGTCAAACCGATAAAGAAGGTAGATTTATTGGGGCGGGTATAGATCCTGATTTAGCAATTCACATAGCCCGTTTTATATTAGAGGTTCAGGAGGAGAAGAACAATGAATGACGTAATTGAAAAACTTATTATCAAAGCTTTTTTTGATGAAAGTGCTGATGTGCCAAGCGACAAGGTTTATAAATTAAATGATTTTATGATTCAGAGGTTTGCGGAGTTGATTATTATGGAGTGTGCTAATCTTTCCCGTAACTATTTACTGGCGCGAGCGGATCGTAGCTACTTAATACATAAAGTTATTAAAGATCATTTTAAAATGGAAGAATGAATTTTGACGACTGGTGGAATAAAGGGTATGACGAAATGGTTTTTGCCCGTGCCATAGAAGCCAAACTAAAGGAGAAGAACACATGAAATATGTCGCAGCTATAAACATGTTCTTAAAATATAGTTATAAAGTTAAGTAACGTAAACATAAGGAGAGAGAAATGAAAACAATTATTCACGTCAATCAACACATTATTAAGAAGAATGCTAAGGAAGGTACGAACGATCCTGTGTTGACGGTTAAGACGTACAAAAGCAATACTTACGCACATGAAGTAATCATAAAGGGCAACAGTAGGGTGGTGTACAGTGCCGATAAACCGTTGTCGTGTGGTGCACGGGTATGGATCGAAACAGAAGCCGAAGTGGAGGTTGTGGGAGAACTAAAGGAATGGGTTAGAGATACAAAAGATATGTGTGGCAACGACTAGGAGAGAGAAATGCACTACTTAAAATATATAAGGTATGAAGAAGGTGGGTACGGTTTTAATAACGAGTGGGTTGTGGCACGGTTCTCCACTGCGAATCTTAAAGATGCGTTTATGAAAATTTGGGTAAGCGCAGTGCCGTTGACTACCGCCCAATATAAGACAGAAAAAGCTATACCAGTATATGATTTAGATTGGGTTACGACTAAAAAAGAAGGTAAAACTATGCAGTTTTGGCAAGAACGTAAATACAAACCATAGGAGCAGCGTACATGACTGAAGACGAAGCGTTTGAAGAACTGGAAGCACGACTCAACAGGCAAAAATTAAACATAGAACTTATTGATTTAAGACGTGCACACGTAGCAACGGCTGAGTTTATAGCATCGCAATCTGCTGATATGCTTGCTATTACTACACTACGTAAAGCATTTGAATGTGGGTACCGAACAGGGTGGCGAGAAGCCAAGGCGGAAAAATGAATACTGAAACTAAACAAGTACGTAAAGGTCGTGGTAAGGCAGTTAAACCAGCTATGTTTTGCACTAGCATTAGGTTAGAGCCAGAGGTGTTGAATTATTATCGTACGCAGTACCCGAATACAATGCAAGCTGTGATGCGTAATATCTTAAAAGAGCATATGGAAACAAACAAACCAAAGCAGCTTGACCTTTTTCTATGAGCGTCTAGTGTAATTGATTCGTCGTGAAGCCATCTTGTATATGCGGTTAACGATGGGGTGTTAAGTCTAGACAAATGCGAAAGCGCACTTAACATCTACTCTCTCAATGCCCACGACGGGGGGCGTGTAATATACTAACCCCCCATTTAACCCCCCATTTAACCCCCCATTTATTTACGTTTAATTACTTGACAATGTATAAAAATAGGAATATAGTAAACATATGGCTACCCCTGAATCCAAAGTAAAAGCTAAGTGCACCGCGCTACTAAAAGAAGTTGGTGTGTATTACTTTTTCCCAGTAGCGAATGGCATGGGTAGAGCAGGTATACCCGACATCATATGTTGCGCTAAAGGTAGGTTTCTTGCGATTGAATGTAAGGCGGGTAAAGGTAAAACTACAGCCCTACAAGACAGAGAGTTAGCGGCTATAAAAACAGCAGGGGGTGTGGCTTTAATAATAAACGAGGAAAACCTAACATTGTTAGGTAACACGATAAAGGAACTACTAACATGAAAGAAGAGTTTAGTACGGGAGTAAAAATATTACTACAGCGTATGGAGACTCACCCCGAAGAATTTTACTCAGACACTGCTTCACGTACAATCATATCTCCAACAATTTGGCATTCGTTAATCAGTTCAGTAGTAGCCACAAAACTTAACCCCCAAACAATGCAAGAGGGTATATTTTTTCTTACCGATGCTGAAGCAGATGCACTGTTTGAGGGGTATAAAAAGGTTAGGAGAAAAATGTTTGACGACTATGTTATGCGTAATATTCTAGATAAAAAACTATCATCGTACATAAGCAGCCCTAGAAGTTTGTACGACACTAAAGTGGCAGCAACCATATGAACATAATTACATTAGATTTTGAAACGTACTACTCACAGACTTACAGCCTGTCGAAGATGACAACGGAGGAGTATGTAAGAGGGAAACAATTTGAAGTTATTGGTGTAGCAGTAAAGGTTAATGATGATAAAGCAGAATGGTTTTCAGGTCCTGATGCGGAGATTAAGAAGTTCCTTGAGGGGTTTGCTTTTGAAGACAACCTCGCACTTGCCCACAACGCTATGTTTGATGCCGCAATTCTTAGTTGGCATTTCGGGATTACCCCTCGTGGTTGGCTTGATACACTTTGTATGGCTCGTGCTATTCACAGTACTGAAGTTGGTGGAAGCCTTGCTAAACTTACGGAGCATTATGGGCTTGGGCAGAAAGGCACAGAAGTTCTTAGAGCACTAGGTAAAGGTAGGCTAGACTTCACTACTGAAGACTTAGATGCATATGGTGGGTACTGTGAAAATGATGCGGAGCTAACATATAAGTTGTTTAATTGTATGTCCCCCGGGTTTCCACAATCAGAGTTAAGGTTGATTGATTTAACCATACGCATGTACAGTGAACCAGTGCTAGAGTTAGAACCGAAGATTTTAGAGTCACACTTATCAGAGCAACAAAACATAAAGGCGAACCTACTGACTACCGTCAATATGCAAGACCGCAGTGAGTTGATGAGTAACAATAAGTTTGCTGAGTTACTTGTTGCAATAGGTGTTGAGCCCCCACGTAAGATTAGCAATATTACTGGTAAGGAAGCATGGGCGTTTTCTAAAACTGATGAGGGGTTTAAAGAACTAGCGGAGCACGATAACCCATTAGTACAAGTATTAGTAGCTGCTAGGTTAGGGCTTAAGTCTACGCAAGAAGAGACAAGGACACAGAGGTTTATTGATATACACAAGCGAGGTAAGTTACCTATCCCCTTGAGGTATTACGCTGCACATACTGGGCGTTGGGGTGGTGACGATAAGATCAACTTGCAGAACCTTAAACGTGGGTCGTTGTTAAAGGAAGCCATACTTGCACCTGATGGTTTTATGATGGTCGATTCAGATTCATCACAGATTGAAGCACGTACTGTAGCTTGGTTAGCTGGGCAAGATGATTTAGTTACGGCATTTGAAAATGGTGAAGACGTATACAAAATCATGGCGGCAAACATATACGGAGTGCTAGAAGAAGAAGTAACTAAGGAACAGAGGTTTGTAGGCAAGGTGACAATTTTAGGTGCAGGGTACGGTATGGGTGCGGTTAAGTTTCAAGCCCAACTTAAGACCTTTGGCGTAACAGTAGAGGCAGATGAAGCGGCACGTATCATACAAGTGTACAGGGAAACGTACTCCGAGATACCGAAGCTATGGCGACAAGCAGGTCGTGCACTTAACGCAATTGCAGATGACAAAACAAGCGACTTAGGTCGTTTAGATGTGGTAGTTGTAGATGGGGGGAAAGGTATTCGTATGCCTAATGGGTTATATATAAAGTACCCCAATTTACGTAAACAAGTTAACGAACAAGATGGTACTGAGCAGTACGTGTACGATACTAAACGAGGTAAAGCAATCATACCTAACAAGATATACGGTGGTAAAGTAGTAGAGAATCTCTGCCAAGGTTTAGCACGTATCATCATAGGTGAGCAGATGTTACAGATAGCTAAGAAGTATAGAGTTGTTATGACGGTGCATGATGCTATTGCTATCGTAGCCCCTGCTGATGAGGTTAAAATAGCACAAGAGTATGTAGAAAAATGTATGCGAGCACGCCCGTTGTGGGCGTCAGATTTACCCCTTAACTGTGAGAGCGGTTACGGGCGTTCATATGGAGAATGTTGATGAACAAGGGAGTAAAATTGTTATTAGCACGTAGGGAAACTAACCCCGAAGAATTTACACTAACAGAAGAAGGAGGCAACAGGTGGACTGTTTTGCTATTTACACATCAAGTAGATTTAGCTAACCCCTTTAAACGAATACCTAACCCAAATATTTTTACTAATGAGGTAATGAAGCGAATCTTAACTGCTTATGACATTGCACCTAAGCCCTCAGGGATAAAAAGAAATCAATTATTAAAAGAGTTATTGCCGGGGCTACAAAAGTTGTTTGATCTAGAGTACTCAAAAAAACAGGGTAGTCTATGAATGACGAAGACTTGCGGGACTTGTTTGCAGGACTTGCGATGCAAGGAATTCTATCTAAGGCATCAGTGGGGTATAACCGCAACCGTCTGGCAAAAATGGCGTATGAACTTGCGGAAGCTATGATTGAAGCAAAGTATGCAGAACCAGAAGCTGAAGCGGAAGAAGTAGGTATAGCTTCTATTAAACCTAAACATAAGAGAGGTAGTAATGTACCCCCCACTAAAGACATTGAATGAACTGATTGAGGATACTAGACAACGTATGGATAAAGATGCAAATAGTGGGCAGATTGGAGGGGATCACTATAAAAATAAAGCTATACAGCCTTGGGATTACATCTTGTCAAATGATCTTGGGTATTTAGAAGGTAACATTATTAAGTACGTAAGTAGGTGGAAGTTAAAGAACGGTGTACAAGATTTACATAAAGCTAAGCACTACTTACAGAAGTTAATTGAAGTATCTGAGGTAAATGAAAAATGAAAGCACAATGGTCGTACAGTAGCCTAAAGACTTTTCAGCAATGCCCTAAAAAATACTACCACTTAAAGGTAGCCAAGGATATTGTTGATCAGGCAGGAGAAGCCGCCAACTACGGTAAGCTTGTACATAAAGCAGCGGAGGACTATGTACGCGATGGTACGCCCATACCAGAGAAATTTAAATACATGCAGCCCATACTTGATGCACTTATTACGATACCGGGAGAGAAGTATTGCGAGATTGAGTTAGGTATAGCGGTTCGTGATGGGGAGTTTAAAGCATGTGCATTTGATGCGCCTGACTATTGGTGGCACGGTATCGCTGACTTGGTAATCATAGATGGAGAGTTAGCATGGTTAGTAGATTACAAGACAAGCAAAAATGCAAAGTACGCAGACCTTAAGCAGTTAGATTTATTAGCCGCAGCTGTGTTCCTGCATTACCCCAAAGTACGTAAAATTAAATCAGCATTAGCATTTGTAGTAAGCAAGGACTTTGTTAAGAAAGATCATGTGCACACTCTAACAACATCGTACCTTGAGGTAATGAAGCCCGAACTTGAACGGTTAGAAGCAGCGTTGGACAATAAAGTTTGGAACCCGATCTCAGGACCGCTATGTGGTTTTTGTCCTGTTAGTACTTGTGTACACCATAGAAAAAGGAAATGATATGCCGTACGTAAACAAACCCCGCCCTTACGACAAAGAGTATGCCGAATATCAAGGCAAACCTGATCAGATAAAGAAACGTGCTGAACGTAACAAAGCACGAGCAAAGTTAACAAAAGCGGGTAAGGTTAGCAAAGGAGATGGTAAGGATGTAGCTCATGTTAAAGCTATTGATAAAGGAGGTTCAATCACTGATGGCTTACGTGTGGAAGACGCGGGTAAGAACCGTTCGTTTAAAAGAGATTCTAAACGTAACCTTGTATCAGAAGTTAGCACCCGAGAACGTAAAAAGAAATGAAAGACTACAATTGGCCCGGACAATTTAAACCATTCGCACACCAAAAAGTAACAGCAGAATTTTTATCGGAAAGACCAAAAGCATTTTGCTTCAACGAGCAAGGTACTGGCAAGACTGCATCTGTTATATGGGCAGCTGACTACCTTATGAATATTAAAGCAGTGCGTAGGGTGTTAGTGGTGTGCCCCCTATCAATTATGAAATCAGCATGGCAGAACGACCTATTTAAATTTGCTATGCACCGCACTTGTGACATCGCTTATGGAAGCAAAAAGAAACGCGCTGAAATTGTTAGTGGTGATGCAGAGTTTGTGATTATTAATTTTGATGGACTATCTATTGTTAAGGAGGATATTAAGAATGGTGGGTTTGACTTAATCGTTATAGATGAGGCATCGGCGTATAAGAACCCTACAACTGAGCGGTGGAAAGTATTACGTGACCTGAACAAAACTATACGGGGCCTGTGGATGCTTACTGGTACTCCAGCAGCACAATCTCCAGTAGATGCATTTGGTCTAGCTAAGCTTGTTAACGCCAAAGGTATAGCTCAGTTTTATGGGCAGTTTAGAGATCAAGTTATGTACAAGGTAGGTATGTTCAGATGGGTTCCTAAACCTAATGCACAAGCCGTAGTACATGCAGCATTACAACCAGCGATACGGTTTGAAAGAGCTCAATGCCTTGACTTGCCTGATGTCACAGATGTTAAACGCGATGCACCACTAACGCCACAGCAAGCCAAGTATTACAAGGCACTTAAGAACGACATGATTATGAAAGCCGCAGGGGAAGAAATTAGTTCGGCTAACGCGGCTACTAACCTAAATAAGCTACTACAAATTTCTGGAGGTGCAGTCTACACAGACAACAAAGAGGTACTAGAGTTTGATGTATCCAATAGGCTACAGGTAGTGCTTGAGGTAATTCAGGAAGCTAGTCATAAAGTGCTAGTGTTTGTACCTTTTACGCATACGATTGAGCTACTTAAAACTTATTTGATTAAGCATCGTATACCTTGCGAAGTTATCAATGGGAAGGTTCCTGTTAATCGTCGTAGTAGCATTGTTGATGATTTTCAAAAGACAGATAACGTAAAGGTTCTTATCATACAACCTCAGGCAGCATCACACGGTCTTACACTAACCGCAGCTAACACTATTATTTGGTATGCACCTGTGACTTCAGTTGAAACATATCTTCAAGCTAATGCACGTATCAATAGACCGGGGCAAAAGAACTCTATGAATATTGTGCATATAGCAGGTAGCGAAGTAGAAGCTAGGGTATACAACATGCTTAACAGTAAGATAGGAGAACACGTAAAAATAATTGATTTATATCGACAGGAAATTGAAGAGGTTTCTTGACAAAGTACAAAACATAGATATAATAATAATTCCACGCTAGGAGAAAGTAATGGAAACAAAAGAAGGCAAAGTATCCGCCGAAGAATTGGCAAGGATATACATCAAGATACGTGATGCAAAAGAAGCGGCGGCTGAAAGGCATAAACAAGAAATTGCATCATTCAACGAACAGCTAGACGCTATATCAAAAGAGCTACTAGATATATGTAAAGGTTTAGATGTGTCTAGTATGCGCACGGGGCACGGGACAATCATTCGTAGGGTTACAACTAATTTCAACACAAATGATTGGGGTTCGATGTTCGAGTTCATTAAAGAGCACGATGCGTTTGGACTACTACAACAGCGGTTAAACCAAAGCAATATGAAGCAGTTCTTAGAAGAGCATCCTGAACTACTACCCCCGGGTTTGTGGTCAGAGAGCAAATACACAATCGTAGTTAAAAGAAGTTAAATTTTTCAGGAGAAGTAACAATGAGTAACGTATCAATTTTCTCGCAAGAAGTACCCGAGTTTTTGCGTGGTGCTGAAGGTCTTAACGATCTTACTAAATCTTTAGCAGGCAATATAAATTCAGGTGCTAAGCGTATTTCTATTCGTGGTGGCGTCTTTCGTAAACAAGTTGGTGGTAAGGAAGTAGGTAAGTTAACTGATCGTGTACTGAACGTAATTATTGTTAACGCACGTAAGAACGTATCAAGAGTTTACTACGCAGGAAAATACAACCCCGATGAAATCGTACCTCCAACCTGCTGGGCAAATGATGGTGATGCACCTGATGCGGGCGTAAAGGATAAGCAAAGTACTTCTTGTGCAACATGCCCACAAAATATTGCAGGATCTGGTGATGGTAATAGTCGTGCTTGCCGTTATCAACGTCGCATTGCAGTTGTGTTAGAGGGTGATACCTCTGGTGACGTATACCAAATAGCACTTCCAGCTACCACAATTTTTGGTAAGGGTGAAGGTAACTTACACCCGTTTGAAAGCTACACAAAATACATAGCAGGTAACGGGCGTAACATCGACCAGATTATCACTCAGATAAGTATGGACTTGGATAGCGATACCGCTAAGCTACTTTTCTCTCCATTACGTCATATCAATCAGGAAGAATGGGAAATTGCAAAGAAGGCTGGGGAATCAATAGAAGCCAAGAATGCAATCACTATGACCGTTGCTCAAGCAGATGGAGTAAGAAAACCTCTAGTATTAGAAGGTACGCCATTAGTTGAAGCTGCATTTGTGGCAGAAGAAGAGGCGATTGACGAGCCAGTTAAACGTGCAAGTAAGAAAGCAGACACCCCTGCACCTGCGGGCAAATCAGACTTGGCGTCTGTAATCAATGCATGGAGCGATGCGTAAACAATTATGAGCTATGGATACAGTTCAATGCTTGTTGAACGGAACAAGAAGGCAGATCGTAGTCATCTTGGCGTAGCTCTTGGTAGGAAGTGCATAGCCCGCAACATTCCAGTAACGTATATTTCATCGCAGTTTGGTGTTAGTCGCATGACGATATACAACTGGTTTGTTGGGCAGCACTTACCCCAAGCGCAATATGCTTCCGCAATCACAGAGTTTCTAAAGAAACTTAAATAACACTGGGTATGGACTGTAGGGGGCTTGCCCCCAGCCTACTCGTCTCTGGAATAAACAGATGGATAATTTTGACCTCCTCGACGCTGTACTGCCTGACAATGGGTGGTTCGCTGTAGTTGGCATTAAAGGTAAATCCATTAGACAGGAGTTAGTACAAACACGACAAGAACTTGATGATATCGCACAGAAGTTTATGCAAGAAGAGCGCAATGTATTTTTTGGATGCGCTAAGTACGCAACAGATAAGTCACGTACTAAGGCTAACGTATTAGCACTTAAAAGTATGTGGTTGGATATTGATTGTGGGGAAGCCAAGGCAGCAGACGGTTCAGGGTATGCAACTCAATCTGAAGGTCTTACTAAACTACAAGAATTCTGCAAACTGATTGGGCTACCTAAACCAATCATCGTCAACTCGGGGCGTGGTTTGCATGTGTATTGGGCTTTTACAGAGCCAGTAGACAGAAAGCAATGGGAGCCTGTTGCGGCTAGGGTAAATGAACTTTGTAAGATACATAACTTTTTAGTTGATGCAAATGTATTTGAGGTTGCTAGAATTTTACGCATACCTAACACTCTTAACTTTAAGGATAACCCAGCTAGTGAAGTATCTGTATTGACTGTTGGGCAACCAATTGAATTTGATGCCTTCGTTAAACTGCTTGGGGTAAAAGATACACCCGCATTATCAATTTTTAACACCGTACCACTAATAAAAGAAACAGGACTTAACGCTTTAACGCAATCACTTGCAGGTAACACCATTCAGAAGTTTAAGAACATTATGATTCTTGGAGAGAATGGATGCCAACAACTTAACCACGCATTTGCAAACCAAGCAGATATACCTGAGCCACTCTGGTGGTCGTCACTAACTGTAGCTAACCAGTGCGTAGACAGGGACAAAGCTATTCACATGATGTCTAGCCAACATCCTGACTATGAACCAATTGCAACAGAACGTAAAGCTACACAGGGGGGAGCAGAAGCAGGACCACATCGTTGCGCAACATTTGAAAAACATAATCCCGGTGGATGTAAGGGTTGTAAGTGGCAAGGAAAGATACCCGGACCGATTGCTCTGAGTAAGGAAGTAGTTGAAGAAGAGCAAGAAGCATACGAGGTAGAAGTAGAGGTTCCGGAGGAGGATGACTTAAACATTGTTGATGATGCTGCACCGGAATATAAGATACCTGCGTACCCAAAACCTTACCAAAAAGGTCCTAACGGTGCAGTGTATTTACCGCCCAACGGAGAAGAAGCCGAACCATACTGCGTATACGAACATGCTATATACGTAGTTAAACGTATGCACGACCCAGACTTAGGGCATGTCAATTTACTTAGACTGCATTTACCTATGGACGGTGTTGTTGAATTTGTAGTACCACAAGCTATCGTAGCTGTTAAAGAAGAGTTACGCAAAGTATTAGCTAAAAATGGTGTGGCAGGTACTCCCGTACAGATGAATCATCTAGCCACATTTGTTAACTTGTTCGTTAAAAATTTACAGTATTCTAAGAAGGTAGAAATCATGAGAACTCAATTTGGTTGGGTAGAGAACAACACTAAGTTTATACTTGGGGATAAAGAAATTAGCAAGGAAGGTATATTTGGGAGTCCTCCATCATCTGTTACTAAAGCAATATCACAGTACGTTGGCCCTGTTGGGGACTTTGCTAAGTGGAAAGAAGTATTTAATCTGTACTCCAAGCCCGGTATGGAAGCCCATGCATTTGCTGCATTAACTGCCTTTGGTGCACCTTTATTTAAGTTTACTGGGCTTAAAGGAGCGATTATTAATGTGATCTATAAGTTGGGCGGTACAGGTAAGTCCACTACATTGTTTATGTGTAATAGCGTATATGGACATCCAGAGGCTTTAGGTTCTAACTGGGACGATACAAGAATGGCTAAGATGCAAAGGTTGGGGGTAATGAATAACTTACCTTGCACTGTTGACGAAATAACGAATATGACTCCTGAAGAATTTTCGTCGTTAGCTTATAGTATGTCTCAAGGTCGTGGACGTGATCGTATGGAGGGTTCAAGCAATAGACTACGTGACAACTCAACTACTTGGCAAACTATGTCACTCGCTAGTGCTAACGCATCGTTCTACGAAAAGCTGGCTAGTGCAAAGGCTGGGGGTAATGCAGAGATGCTACGTCTGTTTGAGTACGAGATTGCCCCTAACAACCTTATTTCTACAGAAGACGGTAAACGTTTTTTTGATAGACAGCTCAAGGAAAACTACGGTCATGCAGGTGAGATCTACATTAAATGGTTGGTGAGCAATACAGAACAAGCGATTGAAACAGTAATGCATATCCAAGCTAAGATCGACCAAGAGCTTAAACTTACTCCTCCTGAGCGGTTTTGGTCAGCGGTTGCTGCATGTAATATTACTGGGGGGTTAATTGCTAACAAGTTAGATTTAGCTTCTTATGACATGAAGGCTGTGTACGCATTTTGTTGCAAGACCATTCAGGGTATGAGGGAAGAAATTAGAACCCCTGCGGAAGATGCAACAGTAGTAATCGGTGACTACATTAATCGCCACATGCAAAACATCCTTGTAGTAAAAGCAGACATTGACAAGCGTAGCACCGTAGCATCTATGCCGACTCTTGAGCCTCGTGGGGAACTGCTTATACGTTATGAGCCTGACACTAAGCAGATGTTTTTAGTTACCAGTAGGTTCAAGTCCGACTGCGTAGAGCGTCAGATAAATTACAAAGATGCCTTACGGGAGTTAAAAAATCGTGGGTTTATTGTTGGTAGCCCCAACAAGCGTATGTCTAAGGGTATGAAGATTACATCCCCTGCGGTGCACACCCTGCAGTTTGACTGCTCCAACCCCGGGTTTATTGATATGGATGGTTTAGTTGTATCGGAACTAGACGATGAGAATCGAAACACTGACGTATAACATCAAATGGAGTAAGTTTCGTGTGGGGTATTCGTTTTTCATACCCTGCATAGATTGCAGCAAAGCTAAAAAAACTATTCAAACTATTACTAAGAAGCAAAAAATTACTATTGTTATGCGAGTAGTTATAGAAGAAGGTGTAAGAGGTATACGCATCTGGCGTGTTTAGTAGTATACTAATCTTACTTTCTTGATTTTCTCCTTGTTGTATCTCCTATTACCCCCACTTAGTTAGTGGGGGTTTTTTTATTTCTGTCTACTAGCAGCCTCACGTATATCAATAAGATAAGGAAGATCTTCTTTACGTATAAACATACCGTTAAACTTATACATTTCCCTATCAGCTGCACTATCCAACACGCGCCCAATCGTATCTGCGTTAATACGAAGGTGTGGCAATGCCGCAAATCTATTGTTAAATTTTTCTATACGGTTAAATACACGTTCTATATCAGCATCACTAGAGTCTTCACCTAGCAAAGAATCACTGAGCTTGCCAAGAATCTCACTACGAGTTTTTCCTGCAGCTATTGTTTCTTGTTGTAGCTTGTACTTATTTTCTTGGTATCTAGCCAGCTGTGTACTTTGGAAACCCAAAGATTGCATTGCCAAGCTAAACGAAGAAAACTCATCTTTACTCATAATTAAATCCCCACCCGGAGTTTTAGCTCCTTCCGTTCCTAAGCGGTAAGCAGTTACTGGGTTTTTAAACAGGGCGGGTAAAATACGCTCTAAACCCCTAGCTATCTTACCGTCAGAGAAATCGTCTACCGCTTTAGTCATACTAAGCCCTGAGGATACGCCGGGTCCTAAGTTAGCCACTAAATAATTAACTACAGTTTCTTGGGTAGTGTTACCAGATCGTGCATCACGGAACCACATACCATCGTAAGTAGTACGAGAACCAATGTTAAAGTCTCCAAGTTCGGATATAGCACCTTTTTCCAGCACAGCCGCTAAAGTTCTTTTTTTACCGTCAAGCCCAGTTATCTTTATATCCCCAAACATGCGAGGTAAAAATTCATATCTAAACCTAAGATCAGAGTTATATGCAGTGTATGGATTGTTTGCTATGCGTTTTTGCTTGTCTTCGTCATCATCACCGCTAAGGTCATTTAACACTAAGTCTATTGCGGAACAAACTAGGCTGTACATTGGGAAGGAAGTAACCCCACCAAAAACTGCAGCCATAGTTAACGCTCCAGATAAACGGTGCATAGCTTCAAAACCTTCTTGCCGTTGACCTTTAAACGCAATCTTATTCATGGCGTATGCATTACGAATAAAGAACGAGGTTATGTTAACTGCGTACATCTTAAACTGCCCAACCGTACGACCTAATGTATTTCGTAATACTCTAGGGCGGTTAAAATTATCATACCTACCTAACAACTCTTGCACAGTATTAACTGCTTCTTGTACTGAAGCATCAAAATCTTTGGTCTTAGCGTACGCTAATTCAAACGTCATTAGGTAAGCCATTTCCCGTGTCATGCGTTCAGCGCCGGTAAACAACGACGACATAATTACGCCTGTAGTTTTTGCGGCTGAACTAAATGCATTAGAAGATGCACTATCTGGAGTACTACGATTGTTTGTAAGTACAGACGAATTAGTAAGAGTGGTTAACCCACGATCAACAGCCTCTTGAAAGGCACGTCGCAGCAACGGGTTATTACGTACTATGCTTGACTCGCCCATAGTAGGCGCAACGTAGTTAACTTCCCCACTAGCATCTTCTCGCGTAACCCCTACAGACTTCCATAGCGATACATATTTAGCAAACTTCGCAGCAGAAGTACCGTACCCGTATTTCTGGTTTAGTACCGGCATGACTAGCATAGGTAGAGCTGTAGTTTGTGTGATAGCGGATGCTACGCCAGTTAAAAGAGAATAATACGCAAACTGGTTAATTTTAGTAGCTACTTTGTTTTCTTGTGGCGGGTTAAGTTCTTCTTCCACCCGTATCTGCATCTCATCTACAAATAACCCAAGCTTAGATTTTTGTATAGCAGGCATACCCTCTAAAGTATTTCTTGCACGGTCAACTTCAGAACTTATCCTATCCCCATAAGCAAGCTTAGACGACTGCGCGGCAATACGACTAGCAGAAGTAGTGAAATTTCTTAACACGTCAGCACTAAAACCTGTTACGTTTTCGGCATGCAGGAATTGCTTACGGTAACTTTCCTCCGGCAAGGTCATTAGATACGTCTGGTATAGAGCATCTTTCAATGCATCTTTATCTACTCCGGGTTTGTCCATTTGGTTATCAATGGTTTCAAACATATCCACCAGCATCTTACTTTCTTTGCCGTATTTGTTACGTAATGCAGCTATGTTGTCACCCGCATCAAACATAGAGGTATTAGTTTTAGGGTCTACACCTAATTGTTTAGCGCGTTTGTTTAACCATGCATTACGTTCTGTACCGCTTTCGAACATATAGAACTCTTTACCTGTAGGACCATTTACACGGAGCCAAAAGTTACCATACCGCATGAAAGGAAAGTACTCTTCAATTCCTTTAATGTCGCTATCTTCGTACATTCTACGTATTGACGCCATCAACTTACCCTTAGGCGTACTAGGATCATCAATACTACCTTCCATTCCCAAGCGTTCAATACGTTCGTCTAATAGTGTGCGGGTCAACACGTTAGCGTCTTTATAGAACTGGCGTACCATACGGTACATATCCTGCCCACCCTCTAACGAACTCAGTGCTTCCCATGCTTTAAAGGTATTATTGATTTCGTTTTTCCGTATCGTAAGCTTACGGTTAATAGCTGGTATTTCATCTTGCGTGGTTGTTGGGTTTGCAAGCAACTTGTTTAACTGCACTATTCGTTTGTCGGTAGCTAAAGCATCTGCCCTATCTTTAAACGTAGAAGGGCTAACTGAATTTAAACGTGCTAAATGCATAGCATCACTCAACAATACTTTTTTCCTTCCGACCTTACGAACAAACTTGGCAAACTTCTCTGCTTTTTTAGCGTATGCCTGCTCCATGTTCATACGAGCGCCAACCATCTTTTCAACTAAGGTATCAATGTCTTTAAGTGCAGGTATGGCATCACCTTGCCAACGAATGATATCTGCTGTCTGCAGTGTAGGTAGTGTCTTAGCAATAAACCCATTACCCATTGCATCGAAACGCGCCTTCAGTAAGTCATTAAAGTCATCATACGTGTGCCCAGCTACTGTATTTTCTTCGACAGCATCTACTATATTTTTTCTATCAGGGCTAAGGTTAACCTTTTCAAGGTTCTTATCTATCTTTACTTGCTTGTTATTGAGCACGGTATTAACTGATCGAACGGGATCGTACTGTTGTTCTTGCAGTAAGCCTTCAGTGATAAGCATAAGATCTTGGAGTGCAGACTGATGCGTCTTATCCATATTAAATGCTCTACGCAAGTTATCAACAAAGCGGTTAAATAAGTTACCCCAGAACCCCCCTGCTTGGTCTTTACGTGCCCCACCCTGAGCATTTAACAAAAATTCTTGTACATCAGGATCACTCATACCATAAGCAACAAACTCTTTAGGATCGTTCGTTATATCTAAAGATTGAAACTTGTGTTGTAGGTTAGGAGATATAGGTTGCCCTGAAGCTTTAAGCATCTCATACGCTTCTTGCGCCGTAGCCATCGTAGCAAACAATTCACCTACAATAGTTTGTAGTTCGGGCGATACAGGTTTACCTTCGTTAGTTAACTGCTGCCATTGATCAATCTTAGCTTCAGTCGCCGCATGTAATGCTTCATGTAGAAACACCGTGTTATTAACACCCTGCAAAGATGCGTCGTCAAAATTCTCACCACGGAGAACTATCATTCTGTAGTTCTTATCACCATACCTAGATGAACTGTAAACGCCAGACGCATCTGCTAAAAGATCTTTAATTGCAGCTGGAGTATCTTCTTGTGTAGCCGCAATAGATAATGTAACCCCAGAAAGAAATGGTTTAAGCCGGTTAGCTAACGATCTTTCAAAAGGCGTACCATTCCTAATAATATAATTTATGGCTTGTTCAGCGTTAGTAAACTTGTAAAAAGCTTTTACTGCCTTGTCTGTAGTTTTGCCCTCAGCTCTTGAAGGTTTAGGTGCACGAGTTTTTTCAAACTCTAAACGCGCTTTTAAATCCGCCCGTTCTTTCAAAGAAATCTTATCACTGTTAGCCAAGAAGTCTTTAGCTTTACCGCCAGATGTAGGTTTTGTACGGTATGCTGGATCGGTAGCATATTTGTTTAGTTCGTACAAGTATTCACGTCGTACGTTGCGCTCGCCCTGCAGTAATACTTTTTCTGACTCACTGGATTTACGCTTAGAGGTAGTAGTCTCTCCACTAAGAAACTTAACTATTTTATCTACGGCACGAGCTGCTTTAATGGCTTCAGCTTGGTTAACTTCTCGTTCAGCTTCTTTGTACGCTCTTTGCTCAGGAGTTAGATCAATTTTTGGGCGCCCACGAGTTTCAACTTTAGGTTCGCTTGTAGCTAACAGTTTCTCAAATTTAGCTTTTGTCTCAGCTATTTCACTAGACCCAGCATTAAGAAATGGGTTGTCAGCTTTTGTAAACGACGGTGCTATTATTTTCTTTTGTTCAGGGGTCAATGACCCAAGCCAGTCAGCATAGTCTGCGGTCTCAACCAAGTCAGAATTGACACGAAAACCTTTTGAAAGCCCTTGCGCATAAGCTTGATCGAAGTTCTCAAACGGTGTACGGGATTTAATTTCAGTTTTAGGTGTAGTAGTTTCAATAGGCGCACTAGTTTCAATAGGTGCAGCAGTTTCAATAGGTGCAGCAGTTTCAATAGGTGCAGCAGTTTCAATAGGAGCAGCAGGTTTAGTTTTAGGTGCAGTAGTTTCAACTTTTTTAAGTTCTTGACGGGCTACGTTACGTTGTGCAGTAGCGGCTTTCTTTTCTTCTGGAGTAGTTGCTTCTGCTACTGCAGTTTCAGCAGCGTCAAAGTTTAGTTGTGCTTGTGCAACTGGTGCAGGTACTGCTTGTTGTTGAAGTTGTGTCGCGCTGTCAGGAGTAAGTGTCGCGCTGTCAGGAGTAAGTGTCGCGCTAGTAGGTGCTGCTTGTTGTTTTGGGGCAAATTCTGTAAGTACATCACGTATAGTATTCTGGTATTCTTTTCCAGATTTGCCGCTTGTTTTATCGGTTAATTCTTTTGCTAAGGATATAAAATCATCTTTATTAGTAATTGCTCCTTGCTGACGCAAAGATTTAGCAGCTTGAAGAACCATAGACTCTTGCCCAGCTTCTTTGGTGTCCCCAGTTTTTACTTTGTCCCAAAGCATATCGTACATAGAATCGGTTATACCCGCCCCCATATTGTTAAGATCAACAACTTTTTTAGGCGTAGTAGGTGTAGGGGTAACAACTTCGGGTTTTTTAGCTTCTACAACTTTATCTATTGCTGCACGGAATACTTCCCCATTACCAACCATCTCATCATAGTTTGCATATACTTCTTCGGCAAACATATCTCGTTTCCACGAGGGCAGGCTATTCCATGCTTTTGCCATTGGTAAGTTAGCTTCACCTGCTTCCCACATTTGACGTGCACCTTGTATTACTTCCTCTTTATACTCAGGGGGCAATTCAGCATAAGTGTTTGGGGGAACTATGTCTGTAAGTGTAGGAATTTCTGCTAATGCAGGACGTTCTGTTGTTTCTCCAACAATAGCCTGTTCAGTATTTCCGAGAGGAGTACCCAATCCTGAAATATTAGGTGCTGTAGCTCCTTCGGGGGGGAGCATTCCTTCGCTAGACATTGGAAGGCTAGGTTCAATTCTTCCGGTGTCAGCTCCAATATTTGCTGCGTCTGCATTTAAATCCCCCTCCATATACTCTTTACGTGCTACTGACAAAGCCATTTCTACAGGATACCCGTTAGCTTGTCGCAATTCAAGTGCACGTTGCTGGATAGCACTTTCTTGTTCAGGAGGTACTTGCTGTGCTACTTGTGCGGGTTCTGTTTTAGGGTACGAAACTTCTATACCCGGTGCAGTATCAGTTACCATTTCCTGTTGAGGAGGGGCAACTTGTGTTTGTTCTGTGGTTTTACCCAACTGCGGTGCAGCACCTTGCTTGTACTCATTATATGCACCAGCGGCATCTACAGGGGCAAGAAAAAATTCACCTGCAAATTCTGCGCCCATACTAATAGGATCTACGTCTTCCCCAATAGTTGCAGCACCCCCACCTTCGCCAGCAGCACCTAACAACCCTTGTTGGGTAGAACCTTTAGCTGTTTGTTTTGCAGCGGCAAGAGCAGCACCTTTACCAACTTTATCCATTATATCTGCAGCCGCTTTACCAGCGGAACCAAAAGCAACGGCGTCCATTAACCCAATTACGCCTGATTTAACTGCGGCTTTTTCCCACGCTTCCTCATGCCCCATACCCTTTTCACGTAGGTCAGCGTAGTTACTTCCAAATTCCATAAACGCTGAAGAACCACCTGCGGCAGTCGCAGCAAGAGTTTTAGAACTCCCACCGGGCAAGAACCTTGTTAACATAGCAGCGGCTATAGCCGCAGTACTAGAAGGCAAACTTTCTAAACCTAGAGTACCGATATACCCCGGAATATCACCGGCGTTGTCAATTAACGCTTCGCCGTATTGTTTAGCCTTACCAAAAAAATCTGCTTCTTGATATTTTTTATCTTGAGATACGTCACTTAGTTTTTTAGCTAATGGGTTAACACCATACTCAGATTCAATTTGTTTACGTTCAACACCAGCTAATGCAGCTTCTTGTTGCAACTGACTTAATCTCTTTGCTGTTTCTTCGTGCCTAGCTCTTACGTCTGCAGGTGCATTCTCTAAGTTTTTACCGTACTCCACTTCCCGTGCGTTTTGTAGCTGAGAAAGTTCAGCAAGTTCTGTAGCTGCGGGTACTTGTGCAAGCTGGTTAAATCCTTTCTTTAGGCTACCAGCAATAAGTTTATCCGTATCTGAAACAGGCAAAGGCTCGGTAAGAAAATTACCTAGACGCTCAAACATACCTTTTTCAGGTGCTTTGTCTAGTTCGGTTTCTCCTGTACTTGTGGGGTCAAAACCAATCTTACCGTAAAACTCTTTTTCAGGCATTTCCGAGTAATACTTTTTATACAACCCCTCAGCTAATTTCTGATCAGGTACAGCGTCGTATTGTGGATACTGCGAACGAAAAGTTTTGAGATCCATAAATACTCTTTATATAAATTATTTAATAAACAAACCAAGAGGGTCTTCTTTAGGTCCAGTTCTTGTATTACCGGTACCGCCTAACCCACGCCCGGGGTATATGACCCCCTCAACCATTTTAGCTATATCGGCGTTTCTTGCGTCTATTTTTTTGTTAATTTCTAGTACTTTTTCTGGGTTATTTCTATTTTGAAATAGCTGCAACTCTAACCTTTGTAGCTCAGGATCTTTAGCAGACCGAGCACTTACCGCATTTGCTACTGCAGCATTTGGTGCTACAGGACGTTCTTCCGCAGTGGCTTCTTTCCAAGCTTGTGTGTATGCTTGGTCTGCAGGTACCCCTTTAGCTTCTAATTGTGTGGCACGTTTCTCTATGAATCGCTGTTTAAGTATTGGGTTAGTTACTGCGTTTTCGTCTTTTGAGTACCGAGCAACAATTTTCTGTGCTTGAATACGAGACTCATCTGGAGGCACACCTTTAGCTTCTAGTACTTTTTGTTCATTTTGTATTTGCAGTTCTTTAAGTTCCGCTTCTGACATAGCTCTTGGTTGTTTGTTACTAGCAGCTATGTTAGCGGCGTCAATCTTAGCTGCATCTGAAAGTCTAGAAGACTCAAATGCTTTGTTTGCCTTATCAACCTCAATACCCATTTTTTGCGCTTCTTGCATAAACTTATCTTTACTGAGGCCCAACTCCATAAGTTTAGTAAGGGCGTCTCGTTCTTCTTTCTTAAGGTCTTTAACCGCAGCTTGGTATCCTGTAAGCGCAGGCATTATACCTGCTGTCGCATTAGCAAATGGGTTAGACGACTGACCACCCATCATACCTATACCAGCTTGGAAGATAGCCATATTTTTAGCGTCTGAGTAAGCAGACTCATTGCGCCCACTTAATTCTTCTAACCGTTGTTCTTGTTTAGCAAAACGTGCTTGTGCTTCAGGTGACATCAAAGGCATATTACCGTACATAGAAGTAGGAATAGGTTCTTGAGGAGCTTGAACTTGCCCTGCCTCAGCAAATGCAACGATACCACCGTCAGCCATACCTTGTTCTGCACCCATCATAGGTAGGTTGCTTGGCAACTGGGTAATGCCTTGATCTTGTGGGGCTGGCTGTTGAGCTTCTTGAAGTACACGCGAAGTTACGCTAGGAGGTTCTTGCTGTCCACCTTGAGCAGCTGTTAGCTGTGATTTTTCTTTATTTTTTTGCTCAATCAAAGGAATACCAATGTAAGCAGGAAGCGAACCTGATTGAATGGCTTCTTGAAGTTGCGGCACAGAAAGCTTTTCAGCCATAGCCATGCGTGAATTCATATCTAATATCGACATAACTTATCCCCGTTTTCTCATAGCATTATACAGACCTAGTGTATCTATACCATCGCTCGATTTAATTTTTCCGCCCCGTTTCTTACCCATGTTATACAAACCATAGGCGGCAGTGCCAAGACCAGCAATTTGTGATACGGGACTTGGGTTTGAGTAAGAACTTTGCATTTGCTGTAAAGGTGTGGCAACGGGGTTATACATACTTTGCATAAACGCCAATTGTTGGTAGGGGTATTGCTGCTGTGACAAGAAGTCTTGATAACCAACATCTAACCCTTGTTGTTGCAAACCTTGTTGTTGAGCGCCTGCACTGGCAAGAGCTTGGTTAATACCTGATTCTTGCCCATAGGTAGTCTGACCAAGCTGACCAAGAGAATTAGCTGCTTGAGTTGTAGCGCCAAGACCGGCTAGACCATACTGCCCTGCACTAGTAGCCTGCCCAACGCCAGATAATCCTGATTGAGCACCTTGCATGCCAGCTTGAGCACCTTGGATGCCTGTTTGAGCACCTGATAAGCCTAATTGACCACCAGATATTTGTTGCCCCACACCTTGTAACCCAGCTTGAGAACCTGAAATACCTTGAGCAGTACCTTGCAAGCCTAATTGACCTGCGGCTAAACGCTGACCGGTTCCTTGTAAACCTAAACCAGCACCCTGCATGCCTTGCCCGTACAAACTTCCAGCTTGATTAAGACCTGCAAGCCCTGCTTGTTGACCAGATATGCCTGTTTGAGCGCCTTGCATACCCTGTGCAGTACCAGATAAGCCAGTGTTTAAACCTTGATACCCAGCCTGAAGACCCTGAAGTCCCAAATTAGCACCAAACTGCTGGGCTTGTTGTGCGTTTTGAAAAGCGTTTTGTGAGCCTTCAGCTTGAATACGACCTAACTGGGTAGCTAGATTACGATCAGCTTCCGACTGCATAATGGCAGAGCGTGAACCACCGAAGGCACCTTGCTGAGTAGCTTGTGACTGTAAGGCTTGCTGTTGTATATCGGCGTTGCGACGGGCTTCTTGTGACTGCACATCTACTACATTTTGCATGTATGGCGACATATATGCTTGCATCGAAGATGGGTCAGTTGCTTGACCTGCATATGCCTGACCTGCACCAAAACCTTGTTGAGCCTGTTGTACACCGATACCGCCAATACCTGCACCTTGTGCGCCATACCCCATACCCGTAGCACCCATACCTGCCGCAGTAGCACCGTATTGTTGGGCTTGAGGAGCTAAACTAGCGGCTGAGGCACCGAAACCCGCACCCATCTGACCGTATATATCTGCCTGACCTTCTGCCGCACGTTGTGCTTGAGCCGCTAAATCTGCACCACTAGCACCAAATTGCGATCCTTGTGCTCCATACATTGCTGCCTGTTGTTGCGCACGTTGAGCCGCCTGCTGAGACTGCTGTGCTCCTGCCATACCCATCATTGAAGCAGCGTCACCGTAACCCGCACCTGCGGCACCATAACCTAAGGCTTGATTTTGTAATTGACTAGCAGTACCTTGTGTACCCAATCCAGCTTGCCCTACCTGTGATGCAAAGTTAGAAGCTTCCGTTAGTTGAGGCGCTACTTGCTGACCAGCAATATTTTGAAATGCCTGCGCTTGCATTGGCGTGAAGCCAGCAACTCTTTGTCCGCCATATGTTTCATATGGTTTAGCAGTTGTTAATGCCTGAGCTCGTCCTAGCGTGTCCGTTACATACGGTTCAGCGTAATCTGGAATGCTTGATGATGAAACTTTTTGTTCACTTGGCCCACCGCCACCGCTACTAATGTAGGTTTTAATAGATTTACCGTGACGCACAAAAGCGCGGTCATCTAATTCTGGCATGCCTAACTGTAACGCTAATCGGCTGTTACTTAACATTTAAGTGCTCCTCGCGGTACTCATCGTACCTTTCGAAATAAATACATTTCCATACCTCTGGCATAATTTCCCTAGCTTTTTCTTCGCCAACACACACATGTACCGCATATGAGACAATGTGCCCAGCCGCGTATCTAAGCCCGTGAGATATTTCAACTCCGTGTTCTTCTTTTTCACTTTCAAATTTATTTGCTGTTTCATACGCGGATATAACACTGATCCACATAGGTAAAACTTGATCTTGTATAGAACGGTAAAACGGGTTAGCTTGTAAGTAAACTAAGCAACAAAGAAATGCGTGGTTTATGCGTTCCCCTGAAACAGGCTTATCTTTATCAACTAGGTCATCCCAGATATGCGACAAGTCAACAAATAAACGAAACATATTTAAAGCGTCTTTATTACCACCGAACCACTCTAGCTTTCCGTCAGTTATGTTCATACCTTTAATTCTCTGTAAGCTTGGGTATCTGCTGCAATGTCATTCATTGATTTCTTACGACGGTTTTCAATTGCATCCATCATCGCGTATAAACGTTTAGCACCTGCATCTGTACTGCCGTTACCTATTTCTGACACAATACGTGCTGGAAATACGAACTCACCATCAGCTAACCGAGCTGGCTGACGCCCTTCAATAGATGCGGGGATATCATCGCTTACCCCATCACCGGGACCTCTTAAGAGCTGACCACCATCTGAGTAACCGCCAAGACTAGTAATACCGCCATCAGCCATTTTTCTTACTTGACCACCCATCGCATGACTAGCTCCAGACCCACCCTCACCTGCCCCGGGTCCTGCACCCGCACCGCCACCGCCACCATCACTGCCACCGCCATCATTCTGATTGCCCATTGACCACGGGTCATACATGTTGCCATAACTAATACCATTATTTCGGCTGGTATCTTCTACAACTGGAACAGCAACCTTGTCAACCATACCTGTTTCTGGGTTGTACTGATAGCCAAACTGATTTGGTCCTGCATCTTTTAACTTCTCTGCCAATGCTGCACGGTTGGCTTGGTAGGCTATACCTGCTTGCTCGTTATATGCACCAGCTCCGGGTAATGCTGATTGAAACGCACCTAGCTGTGGAGATTGGTTGTACTCATAATTAGCTTGCTGCATGAGTTTATTGTTGTACTCAGTTACCGCAGGATTAATTGGCTTTGTTGGGTTTGTGTACTTAGGCTCACCGCCTTCTGCCAATGATGCAATACCACCATTATTAAACCCAGTAAAGCTAGACGCGCTTTGTTGAGGTCTAGGTGTAAACGTTTGGTCTGAGTAATAAGACTGCCCCGGCATACCAAAATTAGGGTTCATTGTCTGGGAATAGTCGTATGGCTGAATATATGATTCTGTTTCTTGTGGGGACGATTGGTCTGGGGTTTCTAACAAAGCAGGTGCTAAAGACTTACCAATGTTTCCTAAATTGCTAGACAAGAACTGACCGGGAGCGTTGGCGATCTCACCCATCCCCGCAGAGAATGACTGCCCCGCCGTGGGCATAATTGAAGACCCCGCACCAGTTCCCCCTATCCCAGCAGCGCTAGACATGCCAGAAGGTGGTAAAAGAGTTGCTGCCTCTGCCGTTGAACTAGCCCCAGTAGCAGCCATTGCGTTTGTACCTGCGGCAACAGGAGCCCCTGCACTCAACACAGAACCACCTAACCCAGCTCCACCAAAAGCACCTAGACCAGCCATCAAACCTTTCTCGAGGCTGCCTGTCATTGCAGTTGTTCCAGCACCAACGCCAGCCCCAACCATCCAAGGTGCAGCAGCACCACCTGTTGCAGCGGTAATACCAAAACCAATAATTGCCGGTAAGATGGCTTCCAGAAAGTCAGCCTCTGGTAGCCCTGTGGTAGGGTTTAAAGTCAAAGACCCACCGTGAGCCATAGCTAGTGCTTGCAAACCACCTAACTCATTTGGTGTAACATGCATTAACTGTGTATCGTTATTCCGCCCTTGAGAGCGAATATAGTTGGCAGCTTGTTTAATGCTCATAATAATCTCTTTGTCAAGGGGGTGCTTAATAATAACATTTGGTGTCCTATACGTCTATAATTGAACTTGTGTTACTTCTATCACAACGGCAGGTGAAGCAGGAGCAAAAGCTGTGGCTGGAACTGCATCTATTGTCACATTTGTACTGTCTGCCGCATACATTAACTCAACATATCCACCCGCAGCTAAAGACACCGCCTCATTCAGCGCAATCGGTGTGTAAGCATTATTCGTGCTAACAGTCAAAATGCGAGCCGATGATGGTATGTCTGTACCATTCGCACGATACCAAACCCAAATATTTTTATCCACTGCTGAATTGCTAATGAATTGTAAGGTCGCGTTAAATTGATATAGACCAGATTCAGGAACTATTAACCGAGATGTTGTACCGCCTATAACGATACCGTTGGTAATGCGTGTCAAATCAAAAGTAATCGGGTATGCCGTGTTAATTACCGCAGGAGTCGTGTCTGCTGTCTTGGCAAACACACCGTAATATTTCATTTGCGTAATTGTAGGTCTAACAAATATCACGCCATCTATAGCGTCAGACACCAAACACGCAGCTACTACAACCACATTATTAGGGGCTGTTGGCTTAACGTTTGTCAACCCACCCGTAGTTGCGGGTGAAGCATAAAGAATATCTCCTACGCTAAACGCACTAGTATCTAATGTTCTAACTGAACCCCAAACCGTGCAATAGCCTCTATCTTGTGAGTCAGGTAAGTCATGCGTCATAACCCCTAAAATATACAGGCTTGACTGAGTACCGTTCGCTAAATAGGGTGCTACTCGTAACGTACCACCTACACCTACACCGGCAAACCCCACGACTGTACCGTTAGGTATCGTTACACCTGTATTATTCTCTACCCTTGCATATGTTTCCTGACCAATTTGCTGAGTCACACCATAAGCCATACCGAGGTTTAGCGTTTCGTCTACACTATTCCAACCGAGCCTTGCTGTCTGATCGTCAAATAAAGCTAATTGGTTAAAGTCTATGTAATCAAAATCAGCAGATACACCACCCGCATTTACGGCTTTAGTTACAGATTGGTTGATATTATCTACTTGAGAAAAATATAGACGTAAGGCGTTGTTTAATTGTTCTTGAAACTGAGGGGAGTACCCCCCCGGTGCCATAGGTAAGTTAGGTGCTTTACTCGTGATAAGTTTAGCCATATCACCTACGTCCATCAGGCTTGAGGTCAATTCGGATACTACCTAACTGCCACGCTACACCTATGTCATTAGACTCAATTCGCAATGCCATCTGACGACCACGTAGTCTGGTGTACACCTGCCCATTAAACTGCTGTATGTTGTAAGCGCGGGTTAAGCTGTAGTTGTCTTGACTATTAACAGTTGGGTTATCTGCTGGGCTGTAAGGCGCACCTGCATTACGACGGGGTTTAATCGTCATTTGCACAGATGGAGCGTCCACATAAGAACCATTGAAGTTAACGTCTGGCAGGATGCGCCATACAAAGGCAAATTTATCCCCATCACCGATGTCAAAGTCAGAAGATTGCACATGAGCATTTATAGCTACTGGGGCTAACCCTGACACATCATCGGTGCCTACTTCATGATATAGCATGCGGTTGTTATAGTCAGCAGCCAACGGGCTTGAACGAAGCGGGGAGTCTAACCAAGCAGTACGGTCAAGTGTGCCGTAATACCATATTCGGTCTACATAGTTATATACCACATACTTATCTACTGTCGTAGAGTTAGCAGAGCAATAAAACCACCACACTTCATTGTAGGCTTCGTTAGTTCCCGAGAATACTTGATACCCTTGGGATGTATTAATATCATTAAATATATATTGACGTAAGCTGCACTCAAGCGTTTCTACTCGACCAGAGTAAACGTAGAACTTATCTATACCCATCCAGAATACTAAGTTGTTTGCCGTAGCCATAGCGTTAGGGGACATGACAGACAGGTTGTCCATCAACAACTGAAACTTCCATACGAAAGGCGCACCTAGATACTGCATAGAATACAGGGCAGAATCAGTCCAAATAACTATTTCTTGTCTAGTGTTAAGAGAGCCTACAATGTAAGAACCGTGGGACAGACGGAACTCACCAGACTGATTCGTAATAGCTGGCACCCACTCGTATGGGTTATCTTGGTCTGACCAACGCACGAGCAATGGGTCAAATGTTGTGTTTGGGTCTGTCGGGTCATAAGGGTTTGCGCCCATTGCTATAACAAAACGCTCTATAGCTGATGAGGATATTTCATTTGTGAGGTTAGGCACGAACTGCCCTTGGAACCCAGCGGCTGTGGATAAATCGTTTAGGAGCTTTGCTCGTTCCGTAAAACCTAAAGTAGCATCCCAATAGTAAATGCCATCTGCTCCACGCGGAGCGATAACTAAATCTTCACCATAGTTGTCTGCTGACCAAAGGCGCAACTGTTGACCAATACCTGTCGTACCTGCGCTACCCCAACCACCTGCACCCCACGGGTCTGCACCCCAGCCTAAGCCGCTAATGTATATATCTAAGCCAGTATTTACTTCATATGATGCAATAGCAACAGCACCGCCACCCGATGCAGCAGATGTAGAAAACACACCATCTACATTAATAGAGTAAGAACTTGTGCTTATATAACTAAGTACTTGGAATGTAGCGTTTATATTAGTATCTGCAAACCCACCAAACGGACCTGTAGCACCGGCAAAAGTTACGAAGTCGTTAGGAACCGCACCGTGGTTGGTATCAGTCACAATAAGGGTTGAGCAACCCACTGCGGCACCAGTAGTATGACCAGCAGGTGTAGTACCGTTATACCCACGTATAAGCCCTGTTAAAGTATTTACTAGTATACCTGTGTAGTATATCTGCTCAGTACCAATCAGTATTACTCCCGCAGGGGGGAATGATGCACCGCTTGTTAGGGTAATGGAGATTGCTGTGTCAGTTATAGTGCCGTTCAATGTGCTATATGCAGTGGCAAACGGGTTAGCTGACATCGGGTCTGTAATCTTTCTGATTGGCGTAATATCATTATATGCACCGCCATTTTCGATGTAGTACTTAAGGTTCGTGCCTACACCAAGTAAATTAGCGCCATCAAGCGTAGCCCAGTTCCATAATGAACGCGTTATTCCTAAAAACTGATTGTTAGACAACCGTACCCAGCCACCAATCTTTTCAGGGTTTCCTGAACGAAAACGTATCTTATCCCCGTCGTAGTAACGACCTTCAGCAGAATAGTTTGTGCCTTCTCTGTAGAGACCGGGTTGTAGCGCAAGTTTTGTAATCGGCATTATGCTACCTCAAAATGAGGACCGTCAATAAATGGTTTGCGACCCTGCCCACGACGAATATCAATATAAGTGTTCATCGCTGTCTGCATCGGTCCTTCCCACATGCGTATATCTTTTACAGTCCACGCACCACCCCAAGTGATTGCAACGCCTAACTGTTGAGCCGCCACTTTCATAGCATCAGCTATGTTGTCGTATAGGTTAAGTTCCCAAGATGCACGAGTACCGATATAAGCCATCAAATCTACTGCACGACCCTCAATATGTTTAGACCTCATAGTCTGGCTTGCGCCTTTATCAACTAACTCACGCTGACGCTCTTCGGTTCTAACGCCTTCAATGACACCAAAATCAACATTGGTGAGTTCAATAGCACGTTTAACAACGGCTACCAGTTGTGGGTCAACCCCCTCTAAGTTTTTAAGTGAGCGTTCAGAGAGTTTAAACTGGCTCATTTGCCTTCCTTTGATTTGCGGGTTTCAATCATGTTGAATACTTTCTCAATACTTCTACCACCAAAGTAGAACGACATAATGATAATGCCCCACTGCCCAAGTAGCTCTACGTAGTTCTGGTTCGTGTCATACCCGAAGGCCGACATCATTGCAAACACAAAGTATCCAGACAAGATAGCCATTAATGTCATTGGGCGTATGTTTTTAGACAACCAGCTATCGCTCGCCATATCTGCTGCATGACGTTTAGATAACTCTTCCTGCTCTTTAATATCGGCTTCTATCTGTTTAAACTCGCCAGACTGTTGCATTTCAAGAAGGCGTAACTTAGCTTTATCAGCCTCGTCTTTATCAGGCCAAATCTTGTCAATTATCTTAGAACCAATATTTAGGAAATCTAAAATCATAACTGCTCCTTAAGCAGTGCGTTGCCACATTTTAACAACTAAGTAAGGCTGCACGTTTGCGTTTGTACCAGAAGAACCTTCGTTGTTTAGAGTAACTGTGTGGCTGTGTGTAGAGTTGGCGGACATATTGCCGGTAGTAAATTCGTGGTTGTGATTAACGCTGTTGTCACCTGTGCTTCCAGATATATCGTGGTTGTGTGCACCAGCTCCATTTGTAGATGCAGTGCCAAAGGCAAAAAAGTCAGAAGACCCCGCTACGGCATTACCTTGATCCGAAAAATCCCGGACGGTAGTTATATTATGAACGTGGTCACCAACAGCCGTATTAACAAGAGTTCCTGACCCGTGGTTATGGTTTGCGCTTTGATTGTTAGTAGTACCACTATGGCTATGTTCTAAGTTTGCCGTACTAACTGTGTCTGTCGTATGGGTGTGGGTGACCACAATAGAGTCTTTACTACCACCGGTCCCGCCAATCGTGTCAAACGGAGCATCGCCAGTATCTTGCCCAACCAGCACCCGCCCTGCACCGATAGCTGACCACGTACCAAAACCAAATAGCGTAGCAGGTGACGTTATATCTGATGCGTTAATGTAAACCGACCCTACCGGGTATACTGCTTGTATAGATATCTGTGTCTCAGCTACCGCTTGTACGAACGCTGTTGTAGCAATTTGTGTTGTATTAGTGCCAAATGGTTGTGTTGTGCCCGTAACATCTGACGCTATGGTCCCTGTTACATTAGTTGCGTTTGTCGCACTTGTTGCACTTGTTGCACTTGTTGCAGTCGCCGCATTACCAGTGACATTGATACCCCACGTACCACTAGCACCGCCGCCTGTTTTAGTAGGCGCATCGTTTGCAATCTCGGCATTAACAAAAGCTGTTGTAGCAATTTGTGTTGTATTTGTACTTACCGCAGCAGTTGGAGCAGTAGGTATGCCTGTGAGTGCGGGTGAGTTTAACGGAGCTAAGTTAGCTGTATCTGAAGCAATCTCGGCGTTAACAAATGCAGTTGTGGCAATTTGTGTTGTGTTGGTACCTAGTGTTGCTGTAGGGGCAGTTGGTACGCCCGTAAACGCCGGGGAAGTAAATGGCGCAGCCAGAGAGGTTATAGCATTAGCACCGTCTGTAATAGACCGACCCACCACACCATTCGAGCCATTGCATACTAGGTAACTATCACTCAAGGCAGGGCAGTTAAACGCTGTGCCTGATGCCGTTTTAATTTGAGCAATGTTAGCTGTGCGGTTCCTGACGGTGTAAGTCTTTTGCACATTAGGCACTGTTATAACTCTAGTTACGCCGGGCGTACCTGTAACCTCTAACACCGCACTACGTGCTTGGTCTAACAGACCGTTTAAAGACGTAAGGGTTACATTACCAGAGGTTACATCGACTGAGGTTGTATAAGCAATAGCCTGTTCAATCAAGTCACCAAGGTTGTTATTTGTACGCACCCCCCAAGTACCAGAGGCTTCACCAGAGGCAATGAGTTCGATGCGCAACGAAGGGCTGAAAGTACTTGGCATTTAGTGCTCCTTAACCCCACACACGCATTGGATATGGTTGTGGGTCGATTGAGAATGGCATGAGCGGCTCTGCGTTCTCGTTGCCTACTACCCGCACATTTACAAACCAACCGTCATACGGTACAGGTTCAGGTGGTGGCTCTGGTAGTGGGTCAGGCTGTGGCTGGTAGATGATACCAATGGTGTCGATGTTTGCAAAGTTAGGTTGTGAGTACCAAGCAATAGGCTCACCTTCCTCGTCCCACTCGGTGGGTACTTGTGTGTACAGGATTGACTTAGCTTCGGCTTCGTCTGCGAATTTTAAATATAAGTCGGTCATAATTGTTCCTTAACTTGTGAGGGCTTGGAGGTTTTCGTTTGAGAGGCGTTGGGGGTAGTAGGCTATCTTTTTGATTGTGCCGTTTAATGTTTGTAAATTGAAATAAGTTTTACCTATATTCAGTACATTTATGCCTGACGGCATAGTGCCAAGCGCGTCAACTACAACAACTGACCCGTTAGTTGATGTAGCATAATCATTATTTTTTAAATAAATTGCGGTTTTATAAAATGCGTTTGCTAGTACAGGTGAGTAAATCATCCTTGCAACTTCTACAGCGGAAGACCTAACAAGTGTGTTGATTGCGTTTGAATTATATTGTGGAGCTACAGCATTTGCAGATGTACCATCATTTAAAGAAAATGGCGAATACGCAACCGAACCGCTACTTACAAAAGACGCAGAAGATTCACAATAAACAGTCCCCTCATCAGGTCTATACCAATCACTAAAATTCGCCCCCGTCATACTTGCACTATCAGCAGAGCGTGTGACTTGAGATGCTTCGGTTTTTATGTACGAGGTCGGGAAAGCACCTGCTTCTAGCTGTGCGCCCCATATGTAGATACCGCTGTAGCCATTACCTGTGTAAGATAAAGTTGCATCTGCATTTGATACGCCAATATAAACATTATCCCCAGAGGCAATTGTGAATGTAATTGAACACCTATACCACCCATCCCCAGCATCAGTAATTGATGCTGTTGTCTCGTTTGTGTAAAAAACTCCTATCGTGCCAGTAGTTAGATTAAACCACCTGCCAAAAGAACCAGTAAACAAAATCAAGTGATTATATTCCCCCGCTTTTGCGTAGCAAGAAAATGTAATAGTGTTTGCCAGCACACTTTTATAAACGACATGAGACTCGGCAACAGAAGTTGCAACTAATTTATCACCAGTCAGGGTTCCATCAGGCGCAATAATAGTGTTAGATGTTACTGTGGACCTTATTTTTACCCAACTAGCATCAGCAAAATCCTCACTATAAGTCAGCAGATTAGTCCTTTGCTCCTCCACCAACAACCCCAAACTCTCCCCCGTTACAGGGTTATGGTCAAACCTTGCTGAGTTTGCAGGGGCTGTTAATAGGGTAGGTATATAGTTGGTGATTGGTTGGGTAGTCGTGGGTTGGTATGCGGTGACTGTGTCATGTTGCTCTAATTGTGCGCCCCAAAGGTAAACAGAAGACGTTGAAGCACCAACTACCACTATAACAAACGCATTAGTACTAGATACCGTTATGTCGGAAATAATACATCTATACCACCCATTACCAATATTTACTATGCTTGACGTGCCACCAGTAACTGTTCCACCAGTTCCGATTTGTGCAACGGCTGTTGCTGTGCCAGCTATTAAATCAAAAGTTGCTTGTCTTCCATTACCAGAAGTTGACCAATCTAAAGTAATTGTGCTTGTAGTAGCCGCATGAGCAAAGATAGATGTTGTATAAGTCCCAGCTACACCATAAACACGATAAATAGCCCCGTCTGTACTTGCATTTGTTAATGTTTCAGCAGTAGTTGTGCCATCAGGAGCTATGGTTGTGTTGGCGGTAACGCCAGCCTGATATGTTGACCAATACGCATTGTCAAACTCCTGACTATACGTAAACAAATTCTCCTCTGCCTTCGTAACAGTCTGCCCATCGTAATAAACAGCACTAGTAGGTCGAGAGAATGTGATGCGACTATCTAGTACCTTTGTGTTTGCAAAGTCAAGATTTAGCGAGGGAGACACGATTGGGTAATTGTCTTTAATACTCATTGTTACACCTCTTGCGATGCAAGGTACGCTTCGATAACATCTTCTGTATGTGTAGCTTCACAGATAGCCTGTACCCGTGGGTCTTCGTTTGAGTAGTCAGCATTGGGTGCAATAACGTGACGGTGATACGTGCCTGAGATTTGCTTGCCATCTTCCATAATGGCTGTCTTGGTACGTACTTGTATGACACCGTTTTCTAAAACTTCTATGCGGTCAACTACTTGAATCTTTTCTAACATTTTGATTTCCTTTTCTGTCCTGAGAGTCCACTCAGGGTTGGGTTAATTTTGGGGTTACACTCTATAAGACGCAGATAAACGGAGGTTTCCAGAAACGTTGCATTGGGAATAGCTATAATTTATTACAATTGCGGGAGCTGAAGCAAAGTTTAAAGCTGGATTACCGTGTGTAGCAATATTTAAAAATGTTTGTTCATATATATTTATTCCAAATACTGGGCAAGCAACGCCACTAATACCAGCAGGGGGAAAAGGAAGCCCACCAATTGCAACATTACTTCCGTCACTAGTATCATTATTTGATACGTTAAGGTATGCTTCAACGTGGACTAAATTGCCAATTTTAGTGTAATACCCAATTTGCGATGCGTATGTAATGCTAGTTCCATTTAAAAGTACAGGCGTCCAAGTCCCTTCCTCATAGTCATCGAGCAACTCGGAAGTCATACCTGCCGCTTGACCGTCAGCTGAGAAGTCGATGCCTTTGCCTGATGTGCCGATGACTAGGTTGCCTGTGGAAACTGTGACATTGCTAGAAGGAAATTCAACGGAACTAACAGTTGTTCCAGAACGTGTAACTTTTAACCAAGTACTTGCTGCGTTAACCGCATCGTTAAGTAATCTTGCTTGATATACACCACCACTTGCTTCAAACCACCACTTTTTATTGTTAGCAGTAGCATCTGATTCTTCTAGTGATATTGCTGGATAAGAAGAAACAATATGAATGGGTAGCTCTGGCGAAGTAGTTCCTAAACCTAATTGACCATATATATCTAACGTCATTAACGAAGTGCCATTGTTGACACCAAACCCAAGCGGAATAGATGACCCAGTGGTGACGCCTTTACCTGCTGTGCCGATGACTAGGTTGCCTGTTGACAAAGCCAAGTCGTCTTGAATGCCCGTATCAACCGTTAAGTTCTCAACAACCACATTCTCTAGGCTTTGATAAGCCATACTGCCCAAATCACGATTGCGACTGACTTGGTTGGGGTCGCTCCCAATTAGTTTTATTACGCTCATGATGTCATTTCCTGTAATTCTTCGTTAGAAAGTCTGGCGGGGAAATAGGATAGCTTTTTGATTGTGGTGTTTACATATGCCGCGCTGTTGTTGCCTGACCCAATATTTAATTGAGTAGGAACAGAACTTGATGTATAGCCAGAAGCAGACACTAAAGTACCAGAATTTGCAATACCAGTTAAAGTGTTACCTAGTGTTGTAAACATAATTTTGTTAGAACCAGTCGTAACATTTGTGACCACTTGGTTAATATTCCATACACCGCCGCCACGCAAAAGACCAGTAGTAGATGTAAATTGCTGATAACCAAATTGAGTTCCACTTGATGATGTTGCAAAAGCCACAAGATAAACTTGTGTCGCAGGTGAATACTGATA
>Ga0208303_1000033_pt1 | contig 53051 bp, 70 predicted proteins | sample CB_VirMetaG_2_FD_184537 | JGI IMG/M metagenome (GOLD analysis project Ga0208303, IMG submission 184537) | Freshwater to marine saline gradient viral communities from Chesapeake Bay - CB_1504_2 Viral MetaG (SPAdes) (version 4) | ecosystem: Environmental > Aquatic > Marine > Coastal | place: USA... | reverse complement strand
TAGAGTACGGGGTCTTCTCTCAATCAACGGTATCGTAATGGCAAGAACGGCAACTACAACAGTAAGTTTTTCATTATCTAGTTCTGATTTAACTAGTAGCGCTCTTAATATAAGCGCTTCTCAACAATTAAAAAAAGCTGGGAGTAGACTTGGTTTGTCTCAAACTACAGGGTTGGCCATTAAAACTACTTCTTCTGCAAGCGCAGCAGTTATTACTGCAGAGCCTTTATTTAGAGGTGATGGTGCTACTATTGACAAAGCAAACAAAGTTTATTTAAGAAACCTTTCTACAATTGACTCTGAGTACTTTACTGTATACATTGATCAAGAAGAAATGGGGAGGCTTTACGCAGGAGATTTTGCGTTTTTCCCCTGGAAAGCTGCGAGTGGAACCAAAGAAACTTTTATTGTCACTTCGGCTGGAACGGTTGCCGCTGGAGACTCTTGGGATTTTGACGGTGTTACTACTGTAAGTGCTGACTCAAACTCCAACAACTTTGCAGCAGCTGTTAATGCTCAATTTTATCCTAACTGGACGACTACGGTTTCTACAGCAGCGGTAACATTTACTGCTAGGCAAGCTGGAGCAGCAGGAGTTGTAACAGGATCTACAGCTATAACAGGGGACACTATAACAGACTTATCTGGCTCTGATTTAACTATGGCTATAACTAGCGCTGCAGCAGGAACCAGATCTGAATCTGACATTTTTGTAAAACCTAGTGTTCATACCGAGATGTCTATAGAAAACATGTTAATACACGAATAATGGGGAATCTTAGAGTAGGTTTATCTTTGAATAGCACGGACTTGTTGTCAAGTGCTTTAAATATCTCTGTAGCTACATCTTTAATAGTAGACTCAGGAAGCCTTATTAGAGCAAAAGTATTAGGTACAGTAGAAGACACTAACGATTTAGCTATATATATAGTTAATCAGTGTAGCGATAGAGCGTACTTATATATAAAGAACTTAGATTCTCAATTAGAGAATTACATATACATACATAACGACACAGATACTGGATTGGTAGCAAAGGTTGGTGGTGGAGAGTTTGCTTTTATTCCTGTCGCAGTAGATAAAAAGTACGAAGTGTATGGTACTAAAGTAGACACATTAATCGAGTACGGGGTATTCGGAAACGATAATTCAGCTGCACCATACGGTGGAACATAATAATATAAAGACATGGCAACATTAGCAAATCAAGGGGTAGCAACTCAAGCATCATTCGGACAATTAGGAAGCGCATTCTTAGACGAAGGGGGAGCCTATTTACCGCCAGCAGGATCTGTCGTAGTGGCTATTACATGCTTAGCGGATACTACATTTTCAGCATTAACACCAGAAGCTACAGGGGATTGTTTTGGTCTTGCGGGTAGTTCGGGTGTAGGGGCAGGGCATAATTTAGTTACCAGCGCTAACGTTTTTCCACAAGGTATTACTATCTACGGAAGATGGACAGCTGTTACAGCTACAGCTGATATTGCAGGTGGGGTTATATGTTACCTCGGACCAGCAAAATAAAAAACAACTTAATTTAATATAATGGATAATAACGAGCAATTCGAAAAGGTGGAGATCTTTGATACTCCCCAAGAGCTTGCTGCCTCGATGCAGGCGGATGCACAACAAACAGAAACTACAACTACAGAAGAGCCTCCACAACAGGAATCTCAGCCAGTTGAAGAAACTTCTACCCCAGAGGTAACTCAGGAGGCAACTCCAGAAAGTGAACCTCAGGTAGAATCAACACAAGAACAGACTTCTGAGCCTGTACAAGAAGAAGAAAGTAAATATCAAGCGACAACGGATGATCTTATTGATTATCAAGCGTCAACAGATAACAATGATAATACAACTCAACAGTATTCTGATAATGACATAGAATCGGCTGTATTTAACTACGTAAGCGAAAGGCTAGGACGCGAGGTTAAATCATTTGACGAATTTAGTCAACCACAGAACGCTATGGATGAAAGGATTCAAAAGATCGCGGAGTTTGTGCAAAACACAGGCCGCGCTCCTGAAGACTGGTTCAAGTATCAGTCGTTAAACCCATCTGAAATGGATGACTTAACGGCGGTGAGAATTAAATACTCACAAGATTACCCAGACCTAAACTTCAACGAAATCAATACTCTAATTAGCGCGAAGTACAAGATGAATCCTGATGAGTTTAGTGAAGATGATATAAAGGTCTCGGCTTTACAGCTAAAGATTGATGGTACAGACGCACGTAAGAATATTGAAGAGATACGCAATACTTACGCCGCACCTATCCAAAAAGAAACATCAACACAACCAAAAGAATCTTACTTTACTCAAGATTGGATGAATAATATGCAAAGAGAAACATCTAGTTTCGAAGGCTTAGAATTTGATCTAGGGAACGGAAAGAACTTTAACTTTGGTGTAGGGGAAAACTACAGAAAGACTCTAGTTGACTCTCATCAGAATGCTGAGAATTATTTAGACAGGTATAAAGACACCAATGGAAATTGGGATTACGATACCTTTAATTCTCATCAAACGCTCATTGATAATATCGACAACATTGTCGCTTCGGCGTATCGTCAAGGTATGGGAGATGGGCAGAGAGGTTTAGTAGATAAGGCGGCCAACGTCTCTTCTGGTACACCTTCTCAAGCTCCAAATCAGAACACTAATAGTTCTTTAGCGGAGCAAGTAAAGAGCATCATGGGGGCTAACTCCAATAAGATGACATTTAACATTTAAAATAACAAAAAACTAAGAAACAATGGCTACAATTACAGGAGCTAGCGAAGCGGTAGGATCAACATTCTACGACGCAGCTAGTACAGTTAGAATTAAGCCTGAATCGTACACAACAGTCGATCAGCTTATTAAAACAACTAAAGATGAGGTAATGCCTAACCTCGTTGAGACTTACGGTGATCAAGGTATCACTGGATTTCTTAAACTAACAGGGGCAATTAACAGCGGTGGATCATCTGACCAGATTGACTGGTGGGAGATGGGTCGTCGTCACAAGACATTAGCATACACATCAGGTAACACTTCAATTTCTGGAACTTCACATGCAATTTGTTCTGACGCTGCAGTAACTGCAGGACTTCAGGCTAACGATGTGGTTATGGATAAAGAGACTGGTGTTCGTTTTATCGTTAAGTCAGGTGGTTTCGGGACAGGTGTTGCTTCTGAAGTTCATCTTGTTAAACTCAATGGTGATACAGTTGTAGAGAATACAGACCTTGACGCTTCAGCTGGAGGTACACTTATTGTTCTTGGAAACATGTACTCACAAGGATCTAATCAACCAACTGCATTTACAGATGCTAGTGCTAATAAGTTTAGTAACCCATTCATGATCGTTAAAGATCGTTACGAGGTTAATGGATCGCAAGCAACTAACATTGGTTGGGTAAACGTAGGTGGCGGTGAGTACCGCTGGTACATGAAGGGTGAGCAAGAAGCTCGCGCTCGTTTTGAGGATCGTCGTGAAATGATGATGCTTTTAGGTGAGAAGCGTGGTGATGATGCAATCACCACTGGTGCAGGTTTAGATAACGAACTTGCTGGTTCTGAAGGTTACTTTGCAGCTATCGAGGCTCGTGGAATCAATGTTAGCAATGCTAACTCAAACCCACTAGACTCTTTCTCTGAGTTTGATGATATTATCATGGAGCTTGATAAGCAAGGTGCGCCATCTGAGTACGCTATGTACGTGAACAGAAAGCAAGACCTAGCTATCGACGATATGTTAGCATCAGGTATTGCAACAGGTGTTACTGCTGGTTTACCAGGACAGTTCGGAGCATTCAATAACTCAGCTGATATGGCTGTACAGCTTGGATTTAAATCTTTCACTCGCGGAGGATACACATTCCACAAGCACGATTGGAAACTTCTTAACGATCCTACTCTTCTAGGTGCATCTAACTACGTACAGGGGGCTATGATTCCTTTATCGCAGGTTACAGACGCACGTAGCGGAATGAAAGCACCAGCTTTATCTATGTACTACAAAGAAGCTAACGGGTACAACCGTGAGATGGAGCACTGGGTAACTGGTAGCATCTTAGGTCATACTAACAACGGAGATGTAGGAACAGACAACGCTGTCTTCCACTATCGCTCTGAGATCGCTTTATGTACACGCGCAGCAAATCAGCACGTAATGATTAAGGGATAATTGTTTATTTATTAACTATTAAAACTTAAAAAATTATGGCTACATTTAGACACGCAACCCCAGGATCAATTGTCTCTTCAAAAAGAGTTATTGTATCTGATGCGGTTACCTCTGACGGTGACACAAAGTTTACTATTGAGCAACCAGCAAATTCGGCAATTCACAAAGTTATTGTTAGAAACCTTGACGTCCTTACGTTTGACACCAACGTTACCTTGAAGGTTTCGTGTGGAACTCAACTCGACGGCACTGAGGTTTTTGCCTTTGACAATTTGATTGATGGATCTGCTTTAACCTTGGCTGCTAACACATTGCTTGTTCCTTCAATTACTGCGGGCGTAAGCGATGCTGATACTGGATCGGTTGTAACTGACGAAAGAGATCTACACTTTACCCTAAACGCCAACCAGACTCTAACTGCGACTGGTAACGGTAAAATTGAGTTCACTGTTGTTTACAGAATCTTCGACTAACGTAAATTGGGCTTCGGCCCTCTTTATACTTAACTTTTTAAAAACAAAAAAAATAATAATAAGAAAATATGAATGATTTAATTCTTCAAAATCTCTCGGTGAATAAGGTCGAAATGGGTGGAAACCTTTCTGGCCAACGTGCACCTGTTGAGCTTCTTGTAGACGCAGCAGGAGCTGGGGCTATTCGAAGTGGTTTAACGGCTGCAGAGTCAGGGACCATCTTTTTGGTACCTGCCCTTACGTCTGGAACTCAGACTCTTGCCTTACCAGCACCAGTAGTTGGTGTTACTTATACCTTTGTAACTGTTGGTACTGCAGGCCAAATTTTTAATGTAGAGACTGATGTTTCTGCATCTAAAATTCTTGCTGTAAAACCTAAAGGTGATGGCGACAATACAGCTATCTCTCAAGGTTACGACAAGATTGGCTTTAAAGCAGCTGCTGTTCTTGGATCTATGTTTACTGTAACGTGTATTTCAACTACTGCAGCTCATGCGTGGATGGCTTCAAGCGTTATTGACGGACTAGAAGCAAATACAGCAGGTATTAACTTAGCTTAATAACTGAATAGACTACTACGAGAAAGGCCCTTCGGGGCCTTTTTCTTTGTCGTATATTTGCTATATGAAGAAATTCTTATTCTTTGCTAACAGTACATCTGATGCAGCGCTGCTTCTTGCTGACAACCTTGTGGAGATGCGTATAGATAGCGACGGGGATTCTTTAAATATGTCCTTTGAGGATGTTAACGGACACTTAGGGGCCACAACTTCTATAGCGCTAACTATAACAGCGCATAGCGGCAAGGATGTTATGAATGCTATAAGTGAGGAAATAACGTTCGGGGAAGATGCAATGATTGTAATAGCAGACGAGATAAACTCTATCTTCTTCCACGATGATATAACTGCTGTAACTAACGCGATAACAGTATAGTATGGCTTTATCTCCTGACGAAAAATTTATATACGTAAATGCCGACACTACGACTGGGGAATATAACCTTGCTCAATACTTCCCTGTGAAATATTTACGTGGGTTAGAGTGTACTAACGCCGCAAACTTCTATGTTTATTTTAGAGGACCGAAAGATGCTAGAAGTACAAGAATCACCGTTTCCCTCACCTCTGGATTTATAAAGGAGTTTTTTACTCAGTTCGTAGATGAGATAAATTTCGGAGAGAAGTCAGTGATAACCTTAGCTGATAGGAATATAGCTGTAGATGCAACAACAGGTGGGACAGATTTTCAACATGTTAACGCATATATCTCCTCTGCTATTCTTAGCGATACAAATACAGCGGGATACGAAGACGTGCAGGTTTCTGAAGATCTAGATGTAGGTGGGGCTTTAAATGTAAAATTTGGTGTATCTAACATAAAAACGAGGGAGTTTTCTATTACAGGTGATACAGACGGGAAATACGAAGGCGATGTAGTTTATTTCGGGGGTACAACATCTATGACCGTTGGGACAATATATCATTATAAATCAGACGGTACGTGGGAGGTTGCAAACGCAAACGCTGTAGCAACTTCGGACGGTTTGTTAGCTGTAGCTTTAGGAGCCGCCTCAGACACTAATGGGATGCTTTTAAGGGGTATGGTTACTTTAGATCACGATCCAGGCGCTGTGGGGGAGCTTTTGTATCTTAGTGCGGCAACAAACGGGTACGCTACAAGTACAGCTCCAGTAGGGCGATTAGATATAGTCCGAGTTATCGGTTACTGTTTACATGCATCTAATGGTCAGATCTGGTTTAACCCAAGCGGGACATATATAGAGATACCAGCTTAATTAGTATATTTGTATTATGGTATCTAAAAAGTTTTTCTTGTTCCGTAGAACAGACCCAATTGGATCTGACAAAAGGTTTTCTGATGGTGGGGGTGATATACCTATCTTAGGTATTCCAGCTGATCAAGTTGCTTTTATAACTGCAGGGAGAGGGACTGTAAATATAACTTTTAATGGGGCGGGGATGTATGAATCCAATGAAATGTTTATTGGGGATTCTTTAGAAAAAACTAATGTAACGATTTCATGTAAAGAAGGGAAGGAATTAAAACTAATTGAGAAAATTATCTTATTCGCTTCTAAAACGGATGGGAAAACTATAATGAGATTTGATGCTTTAGAGCAAAGAGCCGCATTTGACGACGTTGTAATATCTAATGTTACTGATATTGTAGCAAAAATAAAGTCACAACCTACTGAAAGGGTTTCTCAAAAAGTTAGTGTAGGGGATCCAGCTAGTAGATTTAGAAACATCGTTGGGGGAATTAACTTCGGGAGTACAACAAATAAGCCTTTCCTAGACTACAACCATGAGCTTCTTACTGGAGCTGACGATAGCACTTTAACTTTATGGAGGAATTCAGGTACGGGATCTTCAACTTACAATATTGCAAATCATACTGGAACCGTAACAGTGCAAGATGAGGCTACAGCTGCAGCAACAGGCTTAAGCAAAAAGTGCGTTCAGTTTGCTGTAGGGACATTCCTTAATATACCCGATGTAACTATAGAGGATGACTACACTATATACTTTGCTATAGGTGATCCTGGGGTAGGAACAGGGTCTTTTGGACAGTTGTTTGGGGATGATGCAGGGGAAACTTTAGGGTTTTCTAACGAAGGTTATGGGAGTATTTTTACAATGAGACACGATGGATTAACAGGGAAGCCTTTTGAAGTAAATTCAGATACAGATGAAAGCGGTAGCATTAAATATACCTTCCCAGATAAATCAAGAACTACAGAGATTGGTTCGAGGCAATTCTGCTATGTTTTTGTTATCAGAAGGGATAAGGATTTTAATGTATCTTTACATAATCACGAAGGTGAAATTGTAGCTTTTGTCCCCGCCTTTACGGAGAGAAGCACAAGTAAAGTTGTAAGTAAAATTAAATCTAAACCCACAGAAAAAAGTAAAGGCATATACGAAAAAACCACCACCCCTATTACCTCTAAGGTTACTGCGGGTTCTTCAAGCAGAACTGACGGAAACCTTTTGTTACAACAGCTTGGAAGCTCAGGATCAAACACAACAAGTAGTTTTGCTGGGACTTTATCAAGGTTTGGAGTTATAAAAAGAGATATAGGTGCAGGTAGTGCATCACAACTAGCAAAAGATTTGTACGAGTTGTACAAACCAATTTCATAATTTAATTTAATATATCATGACACAAAAAGTCAAAGCGGCCCCTGAGCGCCCAAAAGCTCAAACAAAAAAAGTCTCACCAGAGACTCCGACGTTTACTCCAGCTGCTCCAGTAAAGAAGCAGCGTTCTGTTAAGCGTAAAGAGCAAGTCCTTTTTCATGCAGAATATGAGATCCCTAAAAGCGCGGGTATCGTATATATGCTACCACAAAAAGGCATCACTGTATATGATAGTGATAAAGATACTGTACGTGAAATGCGTTACTGTCCTAATGAGCCTTCTATTTGGGCTGATGAGCAGGGTGATAACGCTCGTAAAGAGACCGTAGCTTTTAGAGAGGGAAAGCTCTTTGTACCTAAAGATAAACCTAATTTACGTAAGTTTATGGATCTTCACCCTATGAATATAGGTAACGGAGGAAAGGTTTTTAAGCAAGTAGACAAGAAGCAAGATGCAGAGATGGAATTAAAGAGAGAATTCCTTCTTACTGACGCTATAGGGATGGTAAGAGATAAGGATATAAACGAACTTCTTCCTATTGCATTATACTTCGGTGTAAATATCAACACTCCTGTAACGGAAATTAGATATAATTTGCTGAATATTGCTAAAAAGAAGACAGAAGAGTTTATTCAAGCCTTTGATTCTCCGCAGGTTCAAGCAAGATCTACGGTGCAACAAGCTAAGGATTACCAAATTATAAGTGTTAACGATAACGGTTGTTACTGGTTCGACTCAAACAGACTTATTGTCTCCGTCCCAGTGGGGCAGGACTCTATGGACGTTATGGTAAGGTTTTGCCTTACTGAAAAAGGAGCCTCAGTATTATCAACTCTAGAAGATAGGTTAGATAGATTAGGGTAGATATATTCTAACTTGACAGGGGAGCCGCCTTAATCGGGCGGCTTTTCTTTTTCGTATATTTGTGTTATGGTTAGCGTACAACAAGTATATGACACATTAAAGGATCTTGCTAATAAAGACCAGAAGGGCTTTATCACTCCTGCTGTGTTTAATAATTTTGCTGGTGTTGCTCAAATTAACATCTATAACGAGTTGTTTCAAGAACTTGTTAAAGCTAAGCAGATACAACGACAAAACTTTGATCCAGGTAGAGATAAATCTGTACGTAAACAGGTTACAGAAGATCTATCTGTGTTTATTGTTAGTGATCTTGAACTTGGAGTTGACTCTTCAGATGGGGTGTTCTTTAAACCTGCAAACTTATCTAAGATTATATCAATATCTTCTACAGAGGATGATAGACCTGGAATAGAATACACAAGTTCGACGAGCAGTTACAACAGAAAACAAGTTGAGCTTGTTTACGATGCGGAAAAAATAGATAGAATCCTTACAAGTAACTTGTCTACCCCTACAGAAGATTTTCCTGTTGCTTTGATAGCTCAAGATATTGAAGTTTTCCCTTCTATTATAGATAAAATTAGAGTAACATATTACAGACGCCCAGGATCTATTGATATAAATGGGGATGCTACTAATGCACAACCAACATACGCTTCCGTGATAGGCGCGTTTGGTGAGCAGTTTAACCCTAATAGTAGTTTACATTTTATGTTGCCACCACATTACACTACAGAGTTAGTTATGGAGATGGCTAAGCTAATTGGCGTTAGACTAAGAGACCCTAACCTAGCTGGATTTGCAGCACAAGAAGAAGCTTCTGAATAATGAGTATGAACAAAGTAAAACTTAGCCAGATTATAAAGGATTTTATAATAACCTCTGATGGGGATGATTACGCTAATAACGTATCAGATTTTGCTATAAGAAACTTTGCTCTTAGAGGTATACGAGAGATCGGGTTTGATCTAGGTAAAAAGATTAAATCTATAAAAAGGACTATAAATACTACTAATGATACTATTGCTCTTCCAGATGACTTTGTAGATTTACTTAAAGTAGGTATTGTTGGGGCTGATGGAGTAATTCATGTACTCAACCAAAACAAACATATAAACTACTCTAGACAAATACAACAGGATACCGCTACTGACGAAACAATCTCTGATACAACCGACGTAGGAGATAGCCAAAGTGGGCCTTTAAACATAACAGCAAACGAAATACTAGATAGAGAAGCATCTAAAAGCTCTACTACAGGCTCTACAACCAGTTCTGACGACCAAGACTTCTATGTGTTTGAGAATTATCTCTATCAAGGGGGCTCAGGGCGCTTGTATGGCATCGGAGGGGGTCATGGTGCAGGTCAGTATAGGTTGAACCTAGATGAGGACAGAATAGAGCTTAAAATTAGTGATTCTTCTGAAGTGGTATTAGAGTATATAGCTGATGAGGCGAGATCTACCGATCCAGAAGTGCATGTTTATGCAGAGGAAGCTTTACGTAGTTACATGTACTATAAGATAGTGGAAAGAAAGTCTAGCGTCCCAGCAAATGAAAAAGCTAGAGCTAGAGCAGAATATTATAATGAGAGAAGAAAAGCGAATGCTAGACTAAGCAACTTCACGAAGGAAGAAGCGCTAAGTACTATACGCAGAAACTTCATGCAGGCGCCTAAGTACTAATGGCTATAGATAAAATTACACCAATCAGGCTAGATAAATCGTCTGACTACAAACTAGTACCTAAAACTAGTATGGTGGACGCTTTGAATATGCTTATTACTGAGGATGATTCTGATGGTGGGGATGGAACTACTGGGAATCTAGGTGTACTTAAAAACTTAAAAGGTAACGAGGTTATAGAATATGTTTCTGGTAACGGAGTTGGGGGAGAAAATGCTAAGATTATTGGGAGCGTTACAGACACTAAGCTTAAGATAGTATACTTTTTTGTTTGGAGTAATAATATTAATGAACACGGTGTATATGCTTACGATCAGCTTGGGAAGCTACCAGGAGTAGGAGATTCCGCAGGGCGAATAGTAAGAATACATAAGTCTGATCTATACAATTTTCCAGAACACGGGTTTGTAAAGGGAAATATAGTATACACTTCTCAAAGTAGGTTAAATCAAAATCCAGGTGGACCTATTAAACCAGGTACAGAAAAAGATTTTGAGAAAGATACTATTTTATATTTTACAGATAATACCAATGAGCCACGTAAAATAAACGTTTATATGGCTATGAGTAATGTAGATAATAGCTACAGTCCTGCAGATAGAATAGACTTTATCACAGCTTGCCCAAAGACTCCTTTAACCCCGATTGTTTTTGAGTTTGATTCTGACCAAACTAGAACAACTAGTAATTTTAAATCTGGTCCTGGGTTTCAATTTGCATATCAGTTTATTTCTAAAGACGGGGTAGAATCTGCTATATCACCTTATTCAGACATAGCCTTTTCTCCTGGAGTTATAAGTCAAGGAACATTAACAAGTGTTGATCATAACACTCATAACAGATGTGTTCTTAGAATACCTGAAGCTGGGGAAGAGATAGAAAGTATTAGGATATTAGCCCGTCAGTTTAATAACCCAGAGCTGGTTGTTTTAGATGAGGTTTCTAATGCAGAAGGACAAGAGAATTGGAATCCTACTGAAGGAGTGTATTTTTTCTATAACGACAGGATAGTTAAAGGGGTTAGTACTAACGAAGTAAATAAACAGTTTGATAACCTCCCTAGAAAAGCTCAAGCTCAAGCTGTGGTTGATAACAGGTTAATGTATGGGAATTACTTAGAAGGCTTCAATAATATAGTAACGGACTGCAGTTTTGATGTTATTTATGAAGAAAGACCTCCCGAAGGATTTGATTTTAAATTAAAATTAGTGCCAGCTGTCTCTCAAATAAACGACCCTGAAGCAACAGATAACGGTCTTGATTCACAAAAACTAGGTGTAAATAAATGCGCTGGGTATATAATAGATACTGGGGATGTCCCTAATATTATCGAACCAAATACATTTATAACAATAAGTCTTTCTATATCTCCTGACAGAAATTTTCACCTATACAACGCGGAAAATTCATATCATCAATCTCGACATAGAGGTGGATTTGCTCAGTACGAAGAAGAGGATATAAATTATAGTAATAACGGAACAACCATTAACCCTTCTGGAACTTACGGGATAAACAACCCTTATGATCAAGAAGGAGCATACGGTCATCAAAATAGATATCACTCAGGAGAAAAATGGTTAGAGGAAACGTTATCAGATGATAACGGGTTAATTGCTACTCAAAACATAAATGGTGACGATATCTTATGGGGTATCCCTTATTCAGGAGATAACTTCGGGGTGACCTCAAACAACGGTCAAGTTAATGATCAGGTTAAATGGAAAACAGTATTAGGGGAAGGAAATCTTGTTGGGGCGCAATCTGTTGTTACTTATGGGACTAGCGCTGGGAATCCTTTAATTTTAAGCGGGGTAAGTTCAACACAAGGTGAATATAATTTCACTTTTTCTTGCTCTTTTAGATTCGGGGCTAATGGAATAGGAGCAAATGGTGACGGGAAAGAAGCTATATCTAATATAGTGAGCAGGCTTTTAACTGGTGGAGTGGATGCTGTTACGTGGGGAGGTGAAGGATTTCTCTCTGAGGTTACGGTACAGAATAAGCATTCTCATGTAATAGACCTAGGTATACAAAACTTTGATCAAATTGGTAAAAACGACCCTGAAAACAATCTTGTTACAGGAGTTGTTCAACCAGGTGATTTGTTTGAACCTTTTAAACCACCAATAGGACATTTTATAGTAAATAAAGCTACAGTAGAGCTTGCTTTTGAAAAGGATTCTAGATACAGCAGTTTTGATACTGACGGTGAAATGATAAGGCTTGTCATTAACTCAATAGAGATTGATGATACAGAAGGAGATGGTATAGTAACGGTAGTTAAGAAGATATTTGCAGGGAGTCCGTGGATCGCTTTAACAAAACAATACTTGGATGGAAACCCTACTGATGAAAGTTTTTTTGCTGGGGTAAATTTAGGTGGAGCAACAATGGGACCGCTTAGCGAAGAGAATAATTATTCGGACTTTAAACTTTCTACTGTACAAGACGGGATGATTTCTTCTGAAGGTATTGCAGGGCATGATCTTTATTCTATTTTATCAGATAATGTTGCTACTAACTCATTTTTACCTTTTTTAGGGTATTTAGATTTTGAACAAAATAGCAATATTACAAATTTCTTTAATTTCAATAGAGAAGATGCTTATATCCCTTATGCTCAGCAACTAATAAATGACGGTGTAAATCCTGACGACCTGCCATTAATAGGGAGTGCTGAGCTTTTCCCTTTTTCTTTACTTGACGGAGAGGGTGGACCTGGAGGTGAATTACCTTACAGTTATAATGACGACGATGTAAATTTCGGGGGGTCTGATTATAGATCCATGAGTTTATATCCTGGTAGCGGTCAAAGCGTTAAAGTTGCTGGACCTGTATTTACAGGGACAATAAACACAAGGAAAGTTTTACAAGAAGGGGTTGGTTATCTCACTGAAGAAAGTGGCGGAGTAGTAACCCCATCGAGAACTTCTCTACCTCTTTTATTAGGGCGTAGAGCTAATGGATTAGACGTTACATCTACAAGTGATTTTATTGCATATTCGTCACCTAGTGAGGGTTTATTTAACGGTCCTGCAGATCAAACGTTTTCTTTAAATTTTAGTAAGAAACACTCTTATGTTGAGTTATTAGAGCTTAATACAGACGTCGGAGATGTTTTAGATAATGGTGGGGGGAGAACTTTTAAAAGTAGCGCTAATCACGACTTCGGAATAATTTATTATGATGAAAGAGGAAGACACGGATTTGTTAATCACTTAACAACTGCATATGTTCCAGGTTACTCGTCAGCAGAAAGAAATAGTCCAGTTCATGGTAGAAGTATAATAAAGTTGACTTTTGGGGATTTTTCTCCTCCAGATTGGGCTCATTATTATAAAATAGCTTACACAAAAAATACTAGTGTACAAAACTTCGTTCAATACTCCGCTGGAGGTGCATTTGTAGAAAATGAAAATGCAAGCAATTTAATAAGTCAATCCAATATCTATGTTTCTTTAAACTACCTACAAGAATCTCCTATATCGTATGTATCTGACTGGGGAGCAAGGTCTCCAGAAGGAGGATTGAGTATATTTAAACACATACCAGGGGTAAATCAAAAGTTAAGAATTATATCTTCATATGTAGATCAAGAAAACAGGATTTGGCCTACTAACTATGAGTTTGATGTTATAGATGTAGTTCTTTTAGGAGATAATGATGAAAACCCTTTAATAATAACTGGTGAAGGTGAGACCTCCCCTGAAAAAATAGGGGAATTTGTGGTGTTAAAAAACAACCCTAATGCAGAAGGCTTCGATTACGCAGCGGTTAATAGCCTTGCTGTTAATAGATGGGAAAGTAATTGCATATTTGAGATATACACTCCATCAAAAAAAATGGAAGATGAAGAAAGATTCTATTACGAAATAGGTGAAACTTATGACGTTACATCTCCTGGGGTTAATCCTAGTCATAGCGTAACAGAAATCACGTTAGATAAAGGTGATGTCTGGTGGAGAAAAGTACCTGTTAATTTTAGAAATTACAATGAAGGTGAGTTTTTAGATTTAATTCAAGAAGATAACGAGTCATCCTCTAACTTTAAGCCTTACTATTTAGAAACAGAAACTGCGTCAGATTTATTTAAAGCGGATGCTACACTAATAGGTAGGCCTAATATAATTCTTGAAGACTCTGTAGAAAGTATAAGAGAGGCTAGTATAACATATTCAGGGCAAAGCAACCCTAACTCTAGTAAGATAAATTACTCATCATTTAACCTCACTCTATCTAACTTTAAGGATTTACAAGAAGAGTTTGGGGATATTAACTATATGTGCAATATGGAGGGGGACGTATTCGTTATACAGTCCGATAGATGCACCCTTGTCCCAGCTAGTAAAACCTTATTCTCAGATGTGTCTGGCACCGATACGGTAGCCGCTTCAAAGAGTCCTTTAGGTCAAGAAAGAGTCTTTGCTGGTAGAGCTGGGTGTGATAATAACCCAGAGTCCGTAGTACAAGTCGGGGCGTTTGTATACTTTGCTCATAAAAACCTAGGGAAGGTCTATAGATTTAACCCTTCTAATGGGGTGCAAGAGATCTCAGACCAAGGGATGGCCTCTTACTTTAGAAAACTATTTAAAGACGCTATATCGCAATCAGAGTATTTAAACCATGACGATGTAAGAGTGGTTGGGGGATTCGATCCAGTAAACGAAGAGTATTTACTTACTGTTCTAGACCCTTTAACTTACGGGGTTATACCAAGTGGTGGAGCAGGTGAATTTGGTGGTAACGAAGGTGATGATAGTGCAAGCTCAATAACGGTAAACTCTTTAGAGCAGCAGGTACGTAATATCCTAGAGGCTATTCTTACTACAGAAGATGACAACGGAAATCTTATATTTAACGAAGCCGATCTTCCAGTTCCTTTGCTAGACTTTTATAAAGGGGAGGAAGATTTAGACCTTAATGACGACGGGGTGTTTAGTCCTAACGAAATAACAGCGGCTGAAGTTATTAAAAGCGGTTTAGATAGTGGTATAAGCGAGTTAATAGAAGGTATTTCTACGTCTTTAACTAATAATGATTTAAGTCTTATACATGATGCGATTACGGACCCTTCTGTCCCAGAAACTGTTGATGGTGTAATAAACTATATAAACGGTTTAATATCCGCAGGAAACGTTTCAGAAGATGAAGCTCAGCTTTTCCAGCAACATATAAATTCTATTATAGGAGATATTCAAAATCTTATGGGCAAGTTATCTGCTAGAGGGCAATCTTACTTCCCTTATTCTGTTCCAGGTGGTGGTTTTGGTACGATTGCTGGTGCTTTTGAGTCTCCATCCGCGTTTATGAATGTCTTTAAGGATGGTGGGATTTACCCATTGTCGGAGATATTACAAAACGCAAGTGCTGTTTCAGGCGCTTTGGAGACGGTTCAGTATGCAGTTGCAAATGTTAATCCTGATCCACGAGGGTTATATGATCCAAGTAGAACAATCTATCAAGGTGACGATCAAATTAGTTACACACCTTTACATTCCATAGATCAGTTGAAATTAAATGGGGATTTCTTTACTGGTTTTGCATCAAAGTTAGGGTTGATTATGACAGAAAGCGTTACTGACGATGAAGGCTCCACCCTTAATGTAGCCGAACAGTTTATAGCAGATACATTCTTAAGTGCTGTATCAGCAGAGGCTCTTAGTAACATACAGTATAGCGATATTAGCGATAATGAGGATTTATTGGCTCAGGTATTTCCTACTATTCCAATTGACCAGATTCCTGAAAGTTTAGTTACTATAATAGAAAATGCTTATCTATCAGGAACTACAGCTGTCGATTACGCTCCAAACAACCCTGCTTTATCTGTAGACGCTCTAGAAGCTTCAAATCCAACTATTGTTCAAGACATAATAGATAACTATCTTATTTCTAACCCAAGTCTTTTACCTGGCTTACAAGCGTTTATGACTAACAATAATATCACAAGCCAAAACGATTTGGTTATTTACATTGAGGCGTTGCAAAATAACGAAACAGCGTTAAATAATTTTATAAACGCTTATTCAGTATCTTCACTGGATGAATTAAGTAATTATATTCAAGGGTTAAGCGCAACTGATCAAGGTTTGCAAAACCTACTAGATGCTATTGACGGTGTAAATAGTATAGGAGATTTACAAGTTCATATAAACAATTTAGTAGCAAACCAAGGTGAAGGGTATAGCTCTTTAGAAACAGCTTTAGCAGGTGAAGGGATAAGTATAAGTCAGCTACGCAATCTTATACAGCAAATTGCTATACTGGAAAACGAAAATCCATTGGTGATTATGGCTGATTTTAATAATGAAGATGGTACTGGAGCAGTCGGGTCTGCTGACCTTCTTATGTTTTTGTCAGTTTATGATCAAAACCACAATATAAATTATGGTCTAAATTACCAAGGTTTAATTTTACCACCAGACTAATGGGGAAGTACACAGGAAAAACAATAGCATTTTCACATAAAGGTGGGTTCTGGAAAACCAGATATAGCTACACCCCTACTTGCTATGCGGCTATAGATAACGTTATGATAACTAATAATACAGACGCTGCTGGGTCTAATAAATTATTCTGGGAGCATGAGGTTAACTCTTTACATAATAACTTCTACGGGGAACCCTTTTCTTCTTCTTTAACTATAGTCTCTAATCAAGACCCTAGCGCTGTAAAGATATTTAAGGCTTTATCTTTAGAGAGTAACTCTGATGCTTGGGCAGGGCAAGCAAGCACACATGTGCATCAACTTCCCGATGGAACTAATGAGCTTCAGCTAGGGAACTTACAAGCCTTTATAACTAAAGAAGGTAATCAATATAGCGAACTCCCTAGATCTGTAACTAATTCTAGCAGTCATATAGAATATGTATGTTCACTAGAAGAGATAATCGATAATGGTTCTGAAGCATATGCATTTAGCGGTGTTAACGGCTGGGATGTTTCTGTTTTAACTACTCCAAACGTTGCTATTTTAGGTGGGAGTGGATCGACAGCTTTGTTTGTAGACGGAGATAACGATGCTTACTATTTAACACAGTTTGGTGAGGGTTGGGAGTTAAATGCGTTTACAGCAGATTCTCCAGTAAGCGGGGCTGTATATGTTTATAATTATAACAGCGATGATACTATAACATTTGCCATAGGTGTAGATATAACAACAATAGGTCTTGGGGGATTAGTTTCTGCGTTTGAGAGTACTGGAAACTGGAGTAACGGTATTCAACTTTTTAGCGCTTCAGATCCAGCTATAAACGGGGATCCGATGAGAGGGCAATATTTAAGATTGGATTTAGTAAATAATTCAACTACCCCTGTAGAAACATACGCTATAAACGTAGACTTCGAGAACACCAAGTTAGACCATAGTAAAATAGCGAAGAAGAAAACTACTGGTAATAAAAAGGCCTCCCCTACTAAAAAGTAACCCCTTTTTGTAGTATTTTTGTACAAACTGTATTAAAACAATAAGATATGCCAGGATTAGAAGATATGTCAGCAGCTCAATGGAATGCGGTTGGGACAGGGGCGTCAACATTTGCTAGCGGGCTGGCTGATTACTTTACAGCTGGAGATCGAATAGAAAGACAGAAAGGCTTTAGAAAAGACGCTAAGTTTGATATAGATAAGTTCTATGAAGACTTCGAGGCGGGTAAGTACGACGCTAGAATGAACCAGAAGATGCTTGATGCCTTTAGTGTAGGTAGACGAGGCTTAGATATCAATCCTTCTTTATCAGTACAGGCAACTTCTTTAGGCTCAGCTCAAAACGATCCTAGAATGATGGCGGCGGTTTTACCTGGGTTGAACACTTCAGCTACGCAGGGGTTGCAAGGGTTACAGCAACAAGAGTTTCAAAACGAACTTGGTTCGAGGATGACTGAAGGTCAGGCTTATCAAGGATTAGATGCTGATAACTTAGCTTTCGCAAGAGGAATTTACGGGCAGAAACTACAAGGAGACCAAGCTGCATATGCTCAATCTCAGCAGAATATAGAGGCTTTGAAGGCAGCTAAAGCAGCAGCACCCTTTAATATTTTATCAGGCGCGGCACAGGCCACAGCTCCATTTATAGGTATGGGGAAAGACGGGGTGAAGATCCCAGAGTATCAAGAAGGAGGTGACGTAATGCAACAGATACTAGCCTCTCAAGGTCAAGAGGGTGTCCCACCAAGACAAGACCTTCCAGGAGCGGAGGATCACGAGTCTAACCCTATAAGTATGGTGGCTGAGAACGGCGAGGTAGTGGGGGAAGCTACAGGAGGGGAGATAATCCTTAACGGAGAACAAACAGAAGAGATAGAGAGCGCTGTAGCTGTAGTAGATCAAGCTGTAGAAGCAGGTGGGGAACCTCCCATGGAAGCGCTTATAGCTCTTTACGAAGCAGTCAGCAAGACTTTATCTCAACCACAATTCCAAGACGGACAACAAGATTCACCTGAAGTTGATCCAGATAAAGAAAGAATGATGATGATGTTAGAGGGTGGAGAACAAATGGCATAATGGCTAATTACAATTACGTAGCCCCTATACAGTACAAGAGTTATTCAGACATGAATAAAGAGCGCCTTGCTGCGAAAGCGGCAAAGGAGGCGGCTGGTCTCAAGCAAAAATCTGCAATAGATACACGTAAGCAGAAGTTTTACGATAGGATGACTGGGTATAAAACAGCTGGTTGGTCAGATTATCATAGGGATGAATATAATATGCAGGTCCAAAGGGCTCTTTCAGAAGTGGCTTTAAGCCCTAACCCTGATTACGCGGGCATATCTAATGCTATTATACGTATGCAAGAAATAGGGGATAACCACGCAAAATTACGGGACGGACAGACTGAATATAACTCTTATATGGGGGAGAACGCACCTAACTACGATGCTGATTTAGATTGGGGTATGAGTGCTACTCATGATAAAAAAGGGTACGATGAAAGGCTTAGAACATTTAACACATTAGGGTTGTTAAACTATAGTAACGGAAAAGGAGACTTTCCTAACCCGAACTACGACCCATCAGCTGCAGAAGGTACAGCAGGGAGTTTTAAGTCTATGAGAGATCTACTTAATAGTGAGGGTGTCGAGATACAAGTTTCTAACGGACGCGAGGTTTACGCTGATGAAAACGGTCAATTAAAACCAATTAGCGGAAGCGCTTTTGATGTAGCTACCGAACAGTTTTCTGGGTTGTGGAACCCTACCCTAAGCGCTATTAATAATATAACTGCTGAGGATGCCTTTTTTGGTTACTCCAACATGCCAGGGGGAAAAGCTAAATTTGAAAATCATGCCATTACTTTAAATAAACAAGTGGGTGATAAGGAGATTACTTATGAAGCTGCTAAAGAAAACTTAAAGGCGGATATATTAAACTACGTCGATCCAGATGGGGTGAGTCCAGATAGGGCTCTTATATCTTCTGCTATAACAGCTTACAATGAAGGTACTGGACAGACTTGGGGTGATGCTGGGACTAATCAAGCTTTGATAAACACATATGGTACTCCATGGGATTATTTTGCGGATAAGATGGTAGCTGTAGCTAACCTTGATGATCCAGATGAACCGTCAGGTGGAAGTATGAGCGAGTCTATGAGACAAAAATGGGCGGCTTTTTATAGTAAGCCTTTAGATACCCCTAACACAAAGTTCACAAGAACGCCAGTAGGTACAGAAGGGTACAATTGGGGGAAAGCTTTAGAGTACTATGAAGGAGATGTAGATGTATCTAAAATAGTAGGGAAGATAGATGAAGTTGACGAGGATGGAAATATCACAGGGACTAAAACAGGGCTTAAAGAAGATTTAGGGGAGGGTGTTAGAATAGGTATGGGGCAAGCAGATTTAAAGTATGATAATGTGCCTGTTCAATCAATAGAAATATTTGATGAAAAGAATATAGTTATAGTATATGCTAGTGAATACATTATAGGTGATGTTGGTTTAGATGTAGGTGAAGAAGGTAGCCCGTGGAGATATAATCCATTATTCGGTGGAAGAGTAGGTGTTGCTCCTTTTAGGATAATAAACCTAACAAATCCAGATGGTAGCGAGCATGACGATATGGAAACTCTAAGGAACCAATTTCGAAGAACTTACGGAGGACCCGACCCCCTTCAACGAAAAATAATAGAAGCAGAACAAGCTAGAGAGTAATGCCACATATAGAAGAACATATAGAAGAACCACAGGTTCAAGGAGATCCACAAGGATTAGACTATCAAGCTATATATCAGAAGTACTACGATAAAGGCTTTGATATAGAGAAAGCTACTAGGAAGATGCGTGTATTGTACGGTGCTAAGCAGCCTGAACTTGATGCGTTAAATGCTTTCTATGAGAGTAAAAAAAAAAGTCAAGACGGTACTACAGCCTCGGACTCCAGTTCGGAGACGGTTTCTACGGTATCTACCTCAGGTACAGCTACTTCGACAGGGCAAGAGAATGGAGATACGGATTCTCCTTTAGCCGCACCTGAACCTTTATCCCCTCAATTATACGATAGTGTAAAAGGTACTCCCGTGCCTTGGACAGGCATTCAAATAGCTCAAGCTGAAGTTATAGGTCAATCCAGACCAGAGAATTGGGAGGATATATATAGAAGTAGGTTTGGAGAGGGTGAAGTACATCAGCTCGATACAAAGAAGCTATTTTCAGAGCAAAGAGATTCTGAGATTATGGGGGATTTAAACCTCCTTGAGATTGATGCTTTTGATAGGTGGTACAATAAAAAACTAGAGGACGGTAGAACTAAAACATTAGTTGATCAGTATTTAAACTTAGACTCAAAAGAGATTGTACAACTGAAGGGTCGGCTTGAAAACAATCTCGTTAGCAAGCATGGTATAAAAGACAGTATTATGGAGATGTTTGCTGCTCTAGAGGATGCTCCTGAGGGTCAACTAACTCACCCAGGGTTTGTAAGGAAGTACCAGCTTGGAGTAGATAAAACTTCAAAAAAGTCCTTAAAGAAAGTAGAGAACGATTTCGGGAATTTCTATAGAGATATGGTAAAGGCTTCTTTACCTTATAGCGTTCAGCAGAACGAAAGTCAGCTAAAAGACTTAGAGTATTACTTTAAGTACGGTAATGGCGATATGTTTGATTTTACTGAGGATGGAGAGATAGGTAACCAAACGTGGTGGAGTCAGACTCAACTTACTGGTGAGGTAGCTGGGATGACATTAGTCAATAAATTGGCTTTTCTAGGTAGTAGAGTAGGTGGATGGATGGCCGATACATTTGCGGATATATCTAAAAATCCCAACCGTATGTCTGGTGTTATGGGGGATGCTATAAGAAGCGGTGCAGAAACTGACATACGAAAGAGAGAGAAGGCTTTAGAGGAGATTAGGGAGAAGATGAATGCTTTTGAAACGGGGATATCTAAAAGTTACGGGAAGTTTTTCACAACAGGAGACCTTACAGCTTTAAATAATGCTTTAGAACAATCGTGGTATATGGCGGTAGAAGCCTCTCCGCAGATAACTATGGCTGTGGCGGGAGGAGCTATGGGTATGGGACCAACAGGCCTTGCTTTACTCTTAACTGCAGACGGGACAATGCAAGAAGCCATGATGATAAGGAATGATATATCCTTTGATGACTTCGTAAATAAGAAAAGCTTACCTATTATTGAAAAGCTTAAAGAGGATATTGATGCGATACTAAAAGTAAGAGAAGGGGAAGGAGGTGAAGAAAACTACAAGGGGAAGGAATTACAAGCGTTAAGAGAGCTTTTAAAAAAAGAACTTAAAGAATCAAGATTAAGTTACAGCGAAGCCTTATCTACTATAGAGGTTGGGGAGGGTGATACTCAAGAAGATATAGAGAATAAACTTAAAGCGATATACAATATAGAGGTCAATCACTCTAACAGAACGATGTACCTAAGTAGTACGGCTGCTGTAGATTTCGCGGCGGATAGAGTTATGTTCGGGATATTTAGACGAGCGTTTAGAGGTTCTAATTTTGGACAGGATGCTACTATAAAAACCTACGCTAAAAACATCCTTAGAGGGTCAGGCATAGCATTACCAGAATCTGCTATACCTACATTTCTCAGTATGTATAACAGAGAGTATCAAAAAGCTATATATACTGACTCGGATTTCGACGCACAACAAGCTTTTGAAGCAGCACTAGATGTAACGTTAGGCATGGCTCCTCTAGGCCCTATGATGCACACTGGAGGTAGTTCATTAGCTTTTACTAAACATCTAGGGAGGGCTACAGATGGGCCAGGAGGGATAAATGTTTATCACCGTAGAATAATTGATAAGTTAAATAAAAAGGCTACAGACCTTGATGTTAATTCTAAAGACAGAGAGCAGGCTATAAAACTTGCAGCGAAGTTTAAGAAAGACGGGGTGTTAATTTTTGAGAAGAACACAGCTCTGTATGATTATATAGGTAAGAAAGATCCAGCTTCGTTAGACGAGATAGCTAATCTTCATTTACAAGCGGAAGCCCTTCTTAGAAGTTTGAAGGGGGTAGAGGATCCTAACGTTAAAATGCTAATGAGGGATGAGCTTGCTAGTATAATAAGTAAGAAGTCCAAAGTAGAAGCAGAGTTTAAAGAAGGCTTTGAAGCTCAGTACGACCATAGCTATGTACGTCAGAAGTTTGAGGATAAAGGGGGAAAGGAAGGAATAGTGGAAGTTAAAGCTGATGACCCTGTAGTTAAAGCTGATGAACCAGATGCCGATCCATTAGTGAAACCTGATGATAGTGAAGCCCCACCCGTTAAAGAGGCTGAAGAGGGTGATGCAAGGATGGGTGACGATACAGAGGGTGTTGTAGCGGAAGAAAGGAAGTTAGTAGACATTAAAGGTGGGAGAGTAAGACAATTCCTTAGAAACACCTTCAGGAGCGATGCGGGTATAGGAGGGAATAGAGGTTTAAAGTTTTGGAAAAAAAGATCAGGGGCGAGAGAAAAAGTTGCTGAGACTATTCGTGGGAGAGAAAGAGAGATGAGAGTCATGACTAATCAATTAGGTTTAGATCTAGGTGTTCTAGACGCTTTGTATAGAGATGCTGAGTTTGATATTAACGGGAAGAAAACAGGTAAGAATGAGTACAACAGACGTAAAGAGGAGTTAAATAAATATATGAATGGGGAGGAGGCTCGTATAGCGTTTTTAAGCGATGCTCAGAAAGCTAAGTTAGATTACCTAAGGGCAAGAGTAGATGGTTTGTCTGGTGAGATGATAAGGTTACTGGAAGAGAACCCTACACCTAAAAACAAAGCCTTAATAGAGACTATCAGAAACAATCAAGGACAATACCTTAAAAGAAGTTATGAGGCCTTTACTGATGATGGGACTTGGATAAAAGATTTCAATAAACCACTCAATAAACTCTCTAAAACAAAAAAGAAACTATACGACGATGCGGTACAGTATGTTATGGATAATTTTGCTGAAGGAGACCGCGTACATATATTAGAGGAAACAGTTCCAGGATCAAAAAAAGCAAAAGCAGAAACAATAGTAACTGGATATCTTCAAGATTTATATAGTAAATTAGACAGTAAAAGTTTTATAACTGGAACTGGCTTAATAGGGGCGTTAGACTCTAAGATTCTTAGCGGGCGGAAAGATATACCTGCCCCCTTTAGAAAACTATTAGGGGAGGTAGAAAACGTAAGTTTTAACTACGTTAACACAGTACACAGGTTGGCTGGATATGTAGCAGACCTTTCTTTTCAAAAAGTATTAAGGGCAGACCTGCTTGAAGCGGGGTTAGCTATAGAAGGTAAAGGGAGACAAGGTTCTGTAGAGTTTTCTCCAGGAGCCGCCTTTAGCGGGCTGGATGGATTATATGTAGATCCAACTTTTAAATCTATGTACGATAGTATGATGCCTTTAACTTCAAATCCAAGTAAATTCTGGCGTACTCTCTCTCAAATTCAAGGTGTGGTAAAGATTGGTAAGACGGTATATTCTCCTACTACAACTTCTAGAAACCTTTTAAGTGGTATTTTCTTAGGATTTAACTCAGGGCATTTATTTTCTACTGACCTAGGGAAAGCTTCCGATGCAATGAAATTAGCTTGGGGGGTAAAAGAAGGGATAGATGTAAACTTTATGACAAGAGAGAGAGATAAGCTTATGAGGTATGGGGTTATCGGAGATGGAGCTAGAGCTGGAGAGGTTATGGGGCTGATGCGTGACTTCACTGACGCAACAGAAGCACAAAGGATAGCACAGAAATCTGGGGGGAGTAAACTCAGAAAGGCAACCAGAAAGGTTAACGATGCAGCTCAGAGACTATATGCTTTTGGTGACGATTTTTACAAAGCTACAGGATTTTATACAGAAGCTCAAAGGTTTATGGATAGTGGAATGGATAGAGCTACGGCGGAGAAAAGAGCTGCTGAACGTATTCGCGGGGGTTACCCAACATATTCTTATATCCCTAGAAATATAAAGTGGTTAAGACGTTTCCCTCTTACGGGTATGTTTGTCTCTTTCCCTTACGAGGTGTACAGAACTACAGCTAACAATATGAGGTATGCAGCACAAGATTTTGCGGAGGGAAGGCATAAGATGGGGATGCAAAGGATGGCGGGTATGGCTACAGCTCAAGCTTTTGGATTCGGGATGTTTAGTGCAACAAAACAAATTTGGGAATACACTGAAGAGGAGCTTGATGCAATAAGGCTTTTAGGTCCAGAGTACCAGAAAAATTCACAACCTATTTTCCTGCCTAGAGGGGATGCTAATGAGATAAAATTCATAGATGCTCAAGCGATACTACCAAATGAGGCTATATGGAAACCTATAAGATCTTTAATATTACAAGGAGATCCTAAGGATGAGAACTATGTAGACGGTATAGAATCAGCAATATCTGAAATTCTAGCTCCATTTTATGCTAAAGACGCTACAGCGAAATTAGTGCAGGAATTATTGACTAACAGAAGAGAAGGCAGCGATCAACCTATATACTATTGGGATCAAGATATGAACCCTCTTGAGAATGCTTTAAATAACATCCCAGACTTAGGTAGACAGATATTAAAAGGTGTAGGTCCTGGAGCATACAATAACTTAGAGGAGTTTTTCCGAGCTACTGGGATTTCACCTGAGTTATTTGGGGAGAAGTCTACAGTATATAAAGAGACTAAAATGAATGAGTGGATACTTGGGTTATTTGGTTTCCGTGTAAACACGTTTGATATGAGAGCAGGAATCCTTCCTAAGATATACGAGGATAGCGAGGATCTTAAAAAATACACTAACTTCAACCTAAGCAATAAAGACATAAGGTTACTATCTGATAAACCTGTAGAGTATTTAAAGAAGGTAGCTGATCAATATGTAAATAAACAAATAGAGGTAGCGAAAAGGGTTCAAGTTTACCCTAACGTAGCTATGGAGGCGGGGCTTGAGCAAGAGAAATTAATAACTACGTTAGTAAATAGCGGTCTCTCAAAAAAGAACGCAGGTATACTCGTAGCGAATGCTATAGAAGGTACGAACTTACCTCAGAACCCGAAGTACATAAGCCTTAGCCGTATAAAAAGTGTATTAACATCTGTAAAAGACGCTCACAGGGGGACCAAAGCAGAGTTAAAAGAAAAAACAGATGCGGTTATGGAGGCTATGTTCTTATCTAACGTAATGATTATCCAGAAATGGTCTGAGCAATTTGAGGATTACGATATAAAGAATGACGAAGAGGAAGATAATCAATACTTCCGTGGACAATACTTAAACAGAAATAATGAGTGATAAAAAGAAAATAAAAGACACTAAGCTAGGTGCTTGGTTAGCAAATAAAGCACCACAAGTGCTGGGTGTAGTAGGAGACCTTCTACCAGATAGCGGGGCGCTAGGCGTGGTTAAAAACCTTATAGATAAAGATGATAGTGTTGACTCCGAGGAGGCTCAGCGTATGATCGATGCAGAGGTACGCTTCCAAGAGAACGTTACAGAACGTTGGAAAGCAGACATGGGCAGTGATGTAAAGCTTGCAAAGCTAATACGACCACTTACCCTTATCGCTCTGATGACTATGTTTATGTTTACAATGGTAGCTGACTCTATGGATGGGTGGCCTTTTAATGTAAAGGACTCTTATGTAGATCTACTACAGATCCTTATGATGACCGCCTTTGGAGCTTACTTTGCAGGTAGAACTATAGAAAAAGCTAAAAAGCCTTAACTTCTTTACTATAGACCCCGTTAAACATGGTGTTAATTTTCTTTTGGATTAACTCCTCAGTACCTGGTTTTGTTCGAGTGTTTATAACGCTGTAAATACCACGGTTTTTTATATTCCAACCTTCTGTTGCCTTAAGAACCCTTTTTCCTTCTGTCTGCAACCAATTCTTCTCTATATTGAGGGTGGCTATATCCTTCTTTAGCATCCTTATGGTTTCCTTCAGGAAGGTAACTTCCTCTGTATCAACTTCAATCCCTTTGATTCGATTCTTAGCAATTACATATAGCTTTAAGCAATCATCATATCTTTCACGGAAAGACGAATCCGAGTCCAGAAGGCCTTTAAAAGTTCTTATGTAATGAAGAACCGTAGCGTGATCCTTCTTTAAGAAATCACCTATACTGGTGCTTGTATTGCTTTCATCCCTTAATATAAAACAAAAGACTCGTCTTGCATCAACGTTTTCTCTTGAGCGTTTTCGGCTTAAGATTTCAGCTTTAAAAGCCTTATTTACAATTCTACCTAATGCTTCCGCATACTCTAATTTTAGTTCACTCATTATATTAAATTTATATTACCCTCTGGAGATATATACTCCTTTGAGTAAGGGATTACACTATAACTATTTAATTCTTTAAGATCCTTTATTATTAGCTTAGTTATCTTATCTAAGCGGCCACTCCGTTGGTATATCTTACGATAGGCCTTTTTCTTATTGGTTACTTGTTCAGGGGAAACGTTTTTATAGCACCAAGCTAACAGCTCCTCCCTTTCTACTCTAATAAATCCTCCTACCTCACACATCTCAAAAGCAATCCATTTAGCACTCCCTTTCGTCCACCCAGGTTTACCTTGTACGTTGGCAAATTCTACCCAAATTTCGTCAGGCAGGTTATTTCCTTTTACATCTACCCCGTCTTCTCCGTGCCAGAAATCTACATGAAGGTTTATGTCTTCGTACTTTGTAGATACATGAGCATCAGGTAAAGCCCTTTTATATCTTGTGGCACTGATATTCCCATCTCTCCAAGACTGTTTATATCTTGACTTACTTACAACTTTAGAATGGTATGTCGTCTTCATCTTTTTCGTATTCTTTACATATCTCTCTCACTAGGTCTATTTCTATATTCACCCAGTCTCGAAAGGATTTAATTTGAATTAATACATCTTCTAATTCCGTTAAGGCCTCCCCGTCATCTTCATGTAGGGACTCATACAACATATCCGCAGCAGTGTGAATCCTTTCACAAGCTTTGAAGTATGTTTCGCTTACATCACTATTGTTCATTTTTCATGGATTTTTTTATCTCTAAGACACATTGATCTACTTGTCTCTTATTTTTAGCCAAATATACGTCATAACCTAGCTTATTATCCATAATATGCTTTAAAAATATCTTCCATCTCATAGGAAAATCATGATGAGAAGGTAAATACCCTTTTGTTTCTATGATCCACTTAGAATCCTTACCTACAAAATCAGGTGTATACCTAATAGGCTGTTGAATAGAATTACTTCTATCAATCATATCCTTTTTCTTTGCAGTCATTTTAAAATACTTATGTTCAAATCTAAAGGAATCCATTAGAACAAACTTATCTTCTTCATAAGTGAAAGCTATCCCAGATTCACGTAACTTATCTGAACAATACTTTTCTAGAGAGCTCTTAAACTTTCCTAGAGATTTTTTTTTAGATTTAAGTTTCTTTTTGAGTTTCTTTTGCATATAGCAAAGTTACACCCCAAGTATCTACCCTTCCAAATTTATTTAGATAAAAAATTAGAGAAAGGTAAGGCCTTTTGCTTATCTGCTTGAAGATCAATAGATTTAAATAAAGGCTTTTTATCTAACCAAGAGATAAAACCTGTATGAGAGAGGTTCATAAGGATCTTATAAGGCTCATCTATAGGGGTTGGTTCACCCCCAGTCTCTACTTCTCGTACTTTTCTAACGTGTAACTCACTGAGTTTGCGTATGTTATAGTCGGTTGATTGAACCTTTCGATGAAGTGTGAGGAAACAGTCAGCTCTATTCACGAACTTTCCTCCCCCCTCTGTATCCTCAGCATACGGGGCAACTGGCAATCCGTCTGGTCCTTTGCGTCTCTGAGCCTCAGTAAAGGCATGCATGTTTAACCACACAGCTACGTCGTGAGACTTTGAGAACGTAAGGAACTGACTAGCAGCCTCATAATGGTAGTCATGTACACCAATGTTTGAATTAGTCATATCTAACCTTAGTGAGTTATAGGGATCTACGAAGATAGCGTCTACAGGTTGCTGCCTCATAACCTTTTCCATAAAGAGAATTATATCTGAGTAGCTATATACTTGATTGTTGTTTATGATAGTGAAGTGTTCTTGCACCCACTTGTAAGAAGCTCTACGTTGAGCGTAATTCATATCTTGCACCTTCTTATCCGTAGCAAACTGCATGAGATGCATCTTAACGGAGGCTGTACGATTCTCCGAGGAGTATATCACCCACTTCCATTTATGACGCATGACGGAGTTGGCTATAAGATATAGAGCCGTGGTAGTCTTACCTACATTACTATGACCGTTTATAATAACAAACTCCTTCTTATATCTAAAGAACTTATCTAAGTTAGCGTCTCCAGTATCTAAGCCTATAGCTATCTTACCTTGAGAGTAGTCGTCTATCCATCTAAAGTCTTCATCATCTGAAGATATGAATGACATATCCCCATCGTTAATAAGCAGCTCTCTCTGCGCTGACTTCTCACTGTTTATCACCTCCTTAATAGGTAAGGCCTTCCCTTTCTCTACCCCCGCGATGATCGTTTGCTTAGCATGGTCTTCAGAATCTATCTCCCTCTTCTCTATCTCTCTAAAAAGGATTCTAAACACCTCCTCCTCCTCCATCCTCCCAGCAGCAATATACCCACCGCAAAGCATAGCAGCTTTATTCAGTGTCACCCACTTCTCACCATCCTTAGCATTCCGTATCATACGGGCAGCTAGGTTAAGCTTCATGTAGTCCGTGTAAGAATAAGATGCGTTAACTGGGGTTTGAGCCTCAGCATGTTCCGTGGTAAATGCCCCGAACTTCTTGTACTCATCCTTGATTATTATGTCAGGATCCCAAGACTCAAAACAAGCCCTAGATTCATTTATACCTGACTCGTCAACCTCCAGTCCGTATTGACGGTTAAAGTACGTTATAAGGGCTCTAAAGTGGTCTCTGTGGCGTTCTGGGTTGGTTAACCTAACAAGCGCTTTAATCCCATCACCACTTGGCGATACCCAACATGAATAAATAAAATCATCCGTAGCAAGGGCTGTCTTGGTCGTCTTAACATCAACGTGATCAAAGTCCAGAATAATAAATTCTGAATGTTCGAATAAACCCTCATCAGTTCTAGACGAAAACTCCCCGCTAAAACAAATAACAGGGAGCTTAATCTTCTTTTCTTTATTTCCTTTCCTGACCTCACGTATCAGCTTCTTGCTGTGACCTTGTTGTATACGCAACAGCGCGGTTTCCAGATGTATGTGATGTGGCTCCTTTATGAGCTTTATGTCTTGAAATATTGTTACTTTCTTCATCTTTCGCAATCATTAGCAGAATTATATACCCTGCTATATCTATTAGTGTATCCTCTGTGTCTTCTACTACTCCCGCATTAGCTATGCGTTTCAGTTTGTCATCTAAACGCACCTTGATAGAAGTTGATGCGTTACACGATGAGAAAATATGCAATGGATCCAAAGCGGAATCCCCATATTTATTATTTTTGTCAATAAGCAAAGCCTCTAGCTCTTTGCATTTCATTTTTATTTTATCCTTGGTGCTCATCTATAGTTAGGTTTGAATAATTTATAAGCTTCTTACTTGTTATCCCCCTTATTATTATCTCCTTATTCTTATCCTTGCTTTTCTTACCATACACCTCGTTAATTAACCTACTCATGGTTCTTTTATCGTGCTTCATGATATCGAAAGGCTTATCATATATAGAGACTATCCACGATGAACGCTCAGATACAGACTTATTTTTCTTATAAGCGATCCGAGCGTTCATGTAGTAGATAGGGGGCTTGCTAGAACGGCAAGTCACTCGCTACAGCTTCAGCAGCTTCAGAAGCAGCTTGCTTTGCAGCACGCCTCTCCTTAGCAGCTTCGCTATTCGGATCAAACACCGAACAACAAGCCTTTCCACTCTTAGACATAAAGAGCTTGAAGTAGACGTTACCGCCTTCTCCCGCATCATTACGCCTAGTAGCGTACTTATCAATCATCTCTTTCAGCTCGGTATCCTTAATACGGACACTCCAACTAGAAAGGTTTTCCTCGAAATAACGAGGCTCTTCTGCGTACCCTACGAGTACTGAATCATATTTTACATCACTCATGATAATAAAAATTTAAAGGTTAGAAAAAAAAGTATAATATAAACCTGCAACAAAACTGAATATCGCCATTGCATAAAATAATATATGGCTAAATATTTCGATTATTTTACAGAACACCTACTTAAACAGTAAAAGACGCATAGCAATTAAGCTCTGGCTGCTTATTGTCTAAGTACTTCTTTATATTCTCCAGGGCTTGATGAAATTTCATCTCCCCCTTGAACAGGGTTTCCTCCGAGCATTTTATCTCTGCGGGGTAATAAGGGAACGTCTTTTCTTGGACGACCCAGTAATAGTCTTTTATATTAAAGACTTTCGTATATATATATGCTTGTATGTCGTAGCTAAAACTATTAACATCATAGCGGAACTTCTCTACACTTCTTGAACTCTTGCTGTCTGTGATATACCCATCACCTAAGCAATCTAAGAATCCTCTTAACGGTACACCGTCAATATCTTCATTGAACTCTACTTGATACTTACCCGTGAGTCTCTTCTGAAGCAAACCACATGTGGCTAATCTCTCAACCATATCGTTAGCTTTCTTCCAATCTTCACCAGACACTAGCGTTCTGCCTTTAGCTTTAGCATCAGACTCCATTAAAGACTTGGCCTCTTTGTATTCTTTCGTTAAGTGAGGACTCTTAGAGTCTTGCGTTTTCTGAGAACAATTACAAAGTATTTGATCAGAGTCAACAACTGTGTATTTCTCCATAGCCTCCTTGCGCTCAAATAAGAGCATGTCGTACATAGTACCGAATATTAAAGCATCGGAAGTGTAAGGCGCTTCACCTTTCATCTTCATCTCCCATAACTGCATGTCTCCAAGAGCATACTTTATAGAAGAATAAGAGAGGTGGCCTTTACCTGTAGCGGCTGTTAGTTGTTCTCTTAAGGTCATACCAGTATAAAATCTGCCATTGTAATAGGACTGTTTCGTCTCCCTCGCTTAAGCTTCATTATCTTAACATGCCCAAGCTTCCCCCAAGCATCAATAAACTCCTCCGAGACTTCACCTAGATGCGTCCAAGTGGAATTTTTCGCTGGCATCGGAACCCCATTATGACTTTGATAGAAATGCAAGTTTTGATTGTCTCCGTCGTATTCGGCGTAATACTTCATTTGGTTCCTAACGTATTCTTTTCTTTTATCCCTTGTTGCGTTCCACCACTTTCTTTGGTTGGAGTTAGCTGCTCCTTTTATATCTTTTTTCATAGTTTAAAATCTTTTATAATATCTTCATCAAAATATCCAGCACCAATTTCATCGCAGTTTTCACACTTAAAAGCGCAGCTTTCTGAAGTGTCTACATATTGGATAAATAGACACCGACTACATTGACCTTTCTCAATAATAGGGGTGTTCATCGCACAAACTTCATTATACCTTCAACTTGCTTCTCGGTAAGCTGGTCACCCTTCTTACTCATGATAAAGTCAAAAGCCTTTTGTTTATCTGTTTGTGATTTTATATACCCGATAACCTTACTCATAAGCTCTGGGTCTTTATCAGCTGTCTTAGTGCTTCGGGTAGACTTAGCAGCTCCTTTACTGGGGGTGGCTTTAGCAGGTTTTGATGATAGTGTGCCGTTTGTCATGCCGCCACCTTGCTTAGCAATAGCCTCGGTCACTTCATTAGCAGATGCAATAGAAGCATCGATACCTATACCCATCATAGCCAAGGCTCTACCTATAGCAGATGTTTCGCAGTTCTCAACATAACTCGTCTTGTTAATGTTACTGCTACCTTGAACTTCATGGGCATGACCACTCGCTATTATTCGTTGAGAAGGATCTGCAATGATTGCTCTACATACACACATTTCTGAATCCATCGCTGTGAATTCTGTGGATATAGTCCAGTTTTTATACTCGTCTTCTTGGCGGAAGAATTTGATACGCTCGTTTACTTCGACGTACTGTTTGCCACGGATGTTCGTGGTCTTGAATTTGTAATTAGACATGTATTAAATTAAATTAGGGTTTACAAATATAAGCAAAAGTCTGTTAGAAACCAAACTTTCTTGCATTTTCATATAGATTGTGCATAGATTTCTCAAACTGTTTAGGGGTTTGAGAGGTGTTTCTGCAGACCTTCATAAAGCCACCTATTAAATGTACAGCATCTATATGTTCGGGTTTTAGTTCAAGAGAACTGTTAAGCGTTTTTTCTGTTATTTTACTCATTGTATTGATTGATTAAATAGATTAATAATATTATATTGATTATCCATAAGGTAATACTTATGCGTTTTTCTTTTTGAGTTAATTTACGTATCATTCGTATATGATTGATCTTCAACTAGTTATTGAAGTTTATATCAAGCTTTAGTTTAAGACAGAAAGCTTCGATCACCCACTCTACAGCTTCGGTATCTTCACTAAAAGTGAAGTTTACATATGCTGTTGAGAGCTCGTCAAGGGATAGATCGTGGAAAGGATTCTTTATGTATGTCATCTACTTAAGGTTCTGGCGTTCAAGATATGTACCCATAACGATTGCTGCTACAATTATTATTATTATTAGTGTCATGTTGTTTTTACTTTAGTTTTTACTTGATTCTTTTTCTCTAATCTTTCTTGCTCTCTTCTCCACCTTCTAGATGCGGAGCCTGTGTTTAATTTTACAGATTTTGCTGATTTTACGTAACTGCTACCCATTGTGTATATATTAAATTGTTATTTTGTTTTAGAACTTTCATTATCCATATTCATCATTAATTCATTGTATATGTATTTAAACTCTTCTGCTTTTAACCTCCATTGCATAGCAATAACAAGAAGGTCTTTCTTGCTGTGAGCCTTGAGGGCAGACTTAATCTGCTCTTTAGACCACATAGCTAGTGGGTCGTTTATACTTTCTTTTTTTAAACTCATATCTTTATAAATGTATTTGTTTTGTTTTTAAGTTTCTTTGTTACTTCCACCCTCTCACGCAGCTTCCTAGCGCTTGTGTTGACCTCTTTCTGTATCACAGCTAGGGTAGCTTCAAAAGCATACGTAGTAGCCTTCTGATTGATCTTATCTACGATCTCATATACATCATCGCTATACGCTAGTATATCTCTCATTTCTCTTACACCTAGTAGTCTTTTCATATTACTCTTGTTTTTTAAATATCACCCAGGATCCATCTTCGTCAGGGGAAGCCTTTACTATTTCTTCAGCTTTCTCTCTTGTCAGATCTGTGTATAAAGTGTGTTTTTGTTTAGTAGAGTTATAAACGCGTTGTACTATGTACTTCTTCATGATGATGTGATTTGTTTTGTGTACCTAAATGTACGCCAATACTTTGGAACCTAGCGGAGGATTCGAACCTCCCGAAGTCTACCCCCGAACCAACAGTAGCAGCTTTCTCCATCTTCCAATCGTGGGCTAGGATATTTTTCATTTTATTTTGTTTTGTAAACTATGAAATCGACTTTTAACAACACCTTTTCTTTTTGTTTGTCTTATTTTAATGTAAATGTTTTCGTTGGGATTCTCGGTTAAACGACATTTTTCTAAAGCTTTAAATAGCAACTTCGTCTCAAAATTGTTTAGTCTTATTGGTTCTTCTTTCATTTCATTTTGTTTTGTATTTCTCTCCATACTTCTGGGTACTCATCGATCAGTATGCGCTTGAGTGTTTGTAACTCACTCCACATCTCTTTGATTACCTTAGCTTGTTTTTTAATTGTTTTAGCTCTGTCTATTCTTTCTCTGTTTTTAGCTCGTTCTTGTATTCCCATTTGGTTATGCTATTAGGTGAGTTGATTCACTTATTTACACTCGTTTAATTATATACAGTCCATACATTCATTTATATCTTTATCCTCATTGAATGCGACCCTGTCTGTGCGATCACCACATGAATCACAGGTATACTTGCTTAAGTATACTAAACGATCAACTTCGTTGTGTTCTTTAATAAATTTCACTACAAAGCTATACGCACTTTCTATCGTTTCATTTCTTTGAATCTTAATCCCACATTCTGTAAGGGGGGAAAGTTTTAGTATTACAGGCATCAACCAATCCCACGATTCATCGTAGCTTAATTCGATAGCTTCAATATACTCACCTGAGTAAGGGTTTTCATACGCATTATTCTGCTCAGGTAATCCCATAAATTCTGCTATTAGTTTATTGTCTTGCATCGTTATATATATTTGCTATGTTATTAAATAATCCTTCGTACTCATCGTATGTTTCGTTGAAGTGGTCTTGTGCCTCTTCAGTAAACTGCATAACTTCTTTCGAAGCAATGTAGGATTGCTCTCCAAAACGACCTTCAGTTAGTTGTGTAGCTAACTCGCTAACTAACTCCATAAAGATCGAGTTGTCTATGTATATTTTATTGTTCATTGTAATCCGTATTTATCTATGTATCCTCCTATTGTACGTCTTAGCTTACCTACTTTGAGCTCATACATATTTACTCTTGCTGAATAAGCAAGTATGGTTTCTTGTAGATGTTTGTTCTTTTCTGTTAGTTTTTCTATATCAGTCATGCTTTCTTATTTCATTTAATTGTCTGCCTATATCGAGTATGTTCTCACCCTCTGCCATACCTAAGTCATAGTGTTGCCTCCATGCATCACATGAAAGAAAGTTGTTGAACCAATCGAGATACATAGCTTCTATCTGTGTGTTAGTGTAGTTCATTCTTTCTTAATGCGTTATAGGTTAGTATACTATCGCTTATCATTTCAGCTATTAATTCCATTAAGTGTTCGTTGTCCTTGAAGGTGGCGTTAAGAATATCTATAGCCTCTTCTTCATTTAATTCTACGCTTAAATTCTCAGCGTTATTCATTACGTCCTCAGCACTCCACTTAAGTTCGGTTCCGTTGTAGTATTTCATTTTGTTTTGGTTTATTTGGTTCATCCAAGCCCATTCTGGTTTTATCATTTTAATTTAACATCCATCTATTTCTAATTGTTACCCATACTATAGCTTGTAAAGTAGAGGGGAGTATATCATACTTCTTAGCTACCTTCTGACAATCCTTTTCTAAGTTCTTATACTGTAATGGGGTAACTGAGGTCTTACATTCTTTAGGTGATTTACTGCTAGTCTGTATCGCTCTTAAGTGCCACTTATCTATAGTTACTTGGTACGTGTCCTCACCGCTGATATTCCTAGCGAAAGCATACGTCTTAGGGGATTGTTTTAATATCCTCATATCCCCCTGAGCAATAGAAAAGGCTTTGTATTTATTATTATTATAGGTACACACCTTAACTTGATCGGGTGGGATACCTTTACTTACAGCATCAAGCACAGCATGAGCATCTATCTTATTCCTACCCCACTTGTTGTTAGGGGATAGTGCTGAAATGACCCCCGCACATATAAGCTTTGGTACATTGAATCGCAACGATAATACATTAACGTAGTCCTTCGCTTCATCGTACCATGTACTACCTGATTCACGCTCTTCGTGTGTTGATTCATTATACCAGAACTTTAATAAAGCTCTACCTTTAGTTCTTTCTTGTCGTGTCATGTTATGTTAGTTTTGTACACTTAAGCGTACATTTATATTCGCGGTAAGAAGTGTTCGTCTTTACTAAGCAGTCCTCTTACGTCGTGTGCTATATCAGACATAAGTCCCACTCCACCATTGATTTTATATTCGCGATCCAACTCTACCAATCGTTTACTCCAATCCTCGTTATCTATACATACTTGTACGATATACCATAGGTTTGCTTTAAACCATTCGGGTAGGTTCTCTCTTACTACGCTTATGGCTTGTGTTGATACCTCCGTGTTAGGTATCCCTTCTAATGTTTCTTGATTCATAATTTAAAATTTATTGTTGCTGTTATTTCCATTCTAAATCTAACGCCCTCAATCTCCCCTCGCAGTAGTCGATAGCTTCTTCTAGCGTAACTGTGGCTGTGTACCAACCACCATTCGTGTTATGTATATCAAACTCATTGTCTGATTCTTTGTATAGTTCTTTCGTTGCACGTAGTATTCCGTTAGAGAATACTACATCCATGTATTTGCCTACCTCCATAGACATTAGTTGTTCTCGTGTACTCATGATGTCTAACCTTTTTCTGATGTAAACCCTAAATCTTTAAACACCTGCTCCCCACTACGCTTTGGTTTACCTAGTGGTATGCGGTAGTCATAAGGGAAGGCCTCCTCTAGCCTACGCTTGTTTTCGTTATCGGCTCTACGCCATGCTTCTACGAGGTAGTGTTGAAATCCTCCCCCGTACTTCTGATTCTCTAGCACCCAATCGATATGTTCTATCTCGGTGCAGTCGTGTGTTAATGTATTCATTTTAATTCGTCTTGTACGTTTTCTAGTGCTATTTTGTATCCGTATTGCACAGCCATTTGCATTAGCAATAAGTCCATAGAACCATGATTTGCCTGAGCAAACGATTCTAAATACTCTCTGTCTTTAGGTGTAGCTACGATGCCTTTATCTAGCTTGTTTATCTCTTCTTTGATGTAATCTTGTATATTCATAATGTATGGTTTTTGTACACTTAAGTGTACGTTTATAGGTCGGTCTTGATGATAGTGCTGATCCCGAAGTGTTGCGCCACGTAGTTGATATGCTTCTTCGTGGTTACACTCCAATAGCCAAGTTGTTTTAAAGGTTGCCCATCTATATATGTAGCCACAAGCGTATCATAGCTATATACATAATTTATCCAACCACCCTGTTCAGCTACTTTTTCTACCCTAAGATTCTTTTTATACTTAGGTAGATGTACTTCTTTAGAGTATGGGATACCCCACCTCCAGCCTTCGGCTCTTCGTTCGTGAAAGTCCATTCGTTCTATTTATTTTGTACACTCAAGTGTACGTTTAACTTCTATCTATTTGCTCGATTATATCCATAGCTTTACCCATCGCATAAGTACGTTGTTGCGTCATTGTACCTGCAACTTGCGGTGTTGGTAGTGCAAGGTATTTTTTAGTGCCGTTAATCCAGTGCAGGTGATAGGTTTGCTCGTGTCTTTGAATAGCATTGGCTATCTGTTCTGTGTGGTGTATCTTATCTTCTAATGTCATTATTGAAAATGGTTTGTGGGTTTTTGTACACTCAAGTGTACATTATTAAAATTCATCTTGCATATCTAACAAGGCTTGTTGCATTGCTTGTAGTTCTTCTTCGTTCATTGTATTATATCTTTTATTATTTGCATTATAATTGCTGTGCTTATTGCGACTACAAATATATTTACTAAGGTCATTCCGCTTGTATTTATTATGTTAATTAATGTTATTTGTACACTCAAGTGTACATTATTAAAATAAAGCCTTTTGAATACTTGCTTAGGTATATAATATTATGCTTCTATCAATTCAGTTAATTCAATAGTAGCAAGGTCTTTCTTAACTTCTAACTCATTAAGTAAGGTCTTTAAGTGTTCAATTATTTCTGCTTCGTTACCGTTAACATGAGTGTTAAGTTTCTCATCAAACCTTGCACCACCTCCACCAATTTCTTTCGATATACTAAAAGTGTATAACGTTTTCGGTTTCTCAGTTGGTGCAGGTTTCATGAAGGCTAACAATCCTTTAATCGATGCGGTCGGCTCATCCCCAAGCGATTCGATATAATTCTCAATATCCTCAATCGGTATCTTCGAAGCATTTTTAAGTTCACCGAAAAACGTATTCCCTACACCATACAAGGCCGATAGTTCATCTCTATTAATTTTCAATTCTTTCTTATTAGCCTTCCAATAAGTGTAACCTTGCAATATGAGTTTACCCATATCGATCTGTAAATAAAGGCTTTTAATTGTGCCCTTGTTCGCTCTTGCGCTCAGTGTTTTCACTTGCTTTGCGCTCTTGTTTAAAACTTTATTCATAACTTTAACTATTTATTTATTTATACACCCTAACTTTTAGGGCATGGTTTTAATTGGTTGCCATTGTTAACGCGGTGGTTCTCCGCTTCAGTCCTATGTTTTGTACACTCAGGTGTACATTCTATCGCGTCAATTCGCGCTGTTTTGCTTTACGTTTGTTTCTTCGTTCGTCTTTCCGTTGCATACTATAACTATATTTATCATGTAGGTTGTCCGCTTTGCGCTTACTATCTGAAGCTCTACGTTTAGAGTTCCGCTTGATTGACATAGGCGGGTGATTTCTCCATGTATCAGTTGGTCGTTTGCGGTTCATATGTTCCGCGTCACCTTTGATATATTTTATCGTTTCATTAATCATATTGCAAAGATGGGGGTATCACTTTCAAGCATCCTAATAAAAACTGTTAACGAATGTTAAAACTGTAACTAACTGATTACCAAGTAGTTACAAGTACTATTTGGCTAACTCCTTAACAATCAAGTGTTTAGCTTTCTCAGGGATCCATTTACTTATTTTTATGTAAACTGTGAACTCTCTATTTATACAAAGAACCGCGTACACACATGATGCGCGCGTGAAACAAAAATCTCTTAAAACCTAATCATAACACACTGAATATCAAGCAGTTACAAATTAACTTTATTTAACATATCGTAACTGACTGATTATCAGTTAGTAAACACTTCTCGACCTTACCTATACTAAGCCCTCACTTTACTACTAAACTCGCTTAAAACGGCTTAAAATGGCTCGGTGTTAAAATATGTTAAATGGATATCATTGTAAGTTATTGATAGTCAAGCAGTTAGAACTTATGAACAATAGATTGTTTATAACTTGGTTTGGTGGTTCATTATATATAGTGTATGCATTCGGATAGGAATGATAATATTTATTATGTAAAGTAATGGGTGTGACTGTCCACCGCTTTCAAGTTCCTATCTACTAACAACATACAATTGACTACTTCAAGCACAACATCAACTAACAACCTCTAACTCACTGATTACCAACTACATACATGTACTATATATATACATATCAACCATAACTTTAAGTAATGTACTGTAACTCCTTCATAATCAATGACATACCATCAATTACATAGAGTAAGCCTTTATCATATCCCACCTAAGTGATTGAATATCAATGAGATACTAAGAAAAGCTGAATATATACGCGAAAAAAGATGAAATACAACGGGGACGGGGTTAAAAAATGTTAATTTCCTTTTGAGATTTCAACGCCCTCAGATATATATAATCCCCATTCTAAATATTTCTCACATTTTTTTTCACGATCACTTCATTTTAGCATTTTGCAATCATTTTTACCAAGTGCGCGCGCTACATTTACTTAAACCTTTACTTTAACCTAACCCTGTAAATTATTGACTACGTGAGGATTAACCCTTATATTACAAACAAAATAAAAGGACTTGACTTTTAAAAAAAAAAGTGGTACCTTAGCAGAGTATTTAGCGTCTCACGTACAAAACGGCTAGCGAGTGTATAGGCACTCCGATCTTGTTTTTTTTGTATGCTTAAAGAGAGTCTTATGACGCTGACCTCTTGAATGAAGTGATATACGCCAGTACTATACATAAGACTGAGATACTCTTATCTTCCTCTATCCACTTAATATTAATAAAGGCCTTTTAGTTATCTTTGCTTTATGGCTAAAGTCACCAAAACCTCTCCAGATCCACCAAGCATATTACAGAAGCTTGCTAATATATATAACTGGAGGGAGAACTTAGCTGAGAATATTTATCCTTTTGGTTACTCAGGACCTGGGATAACACCAGGAGATAAATATTACGGAGAAAAGATTATGGATCCAATATCAAGATTGTATAACGCTATAGTTTTAGATAAGGATGAAAATCCTTACTACGCCGAAAACTATGGTTATGGTGCTGACGAAGACAACAATAAAGAGAGAGTCGATTTACTTAATATGATTTTAGGTAGGGAACAAAAATATAACACGATAAAAAAATCAACATATAAACCAACTAAATCAACAGATCTTAACGCTGAATATTACAGATCTCAATTTACTGAAGATGTTTTAAAGAGTATTTTAACAGACGAAACTTTAAGAACAGATCCTATATCACCTGAAAAATTATTAACAGGTAAAAACTATGGTCGTCCAATTAGGGGTAATATTAGAGGGGTTTTAGGGGAGTTTGTTATGGATCATGGTAAAGATGAGAAAGGTCCTTATATTAGCTATTATGATAAGTGGGATTTGAATCCCCTTTCAAGTGAATCAACTTCAGGGAATGTAATATCTAGAGATTTAGAAAATAAAATACAGTCTGCTGTTGGTATTAAGCCAGCTGAAATATATGGTAGAGTATATTACGATCCCAAAACAGGTAAACCTATAGAATCTAAAAAAGATGGGGGTAGAATAAGAAAATATCAAGACGGTGGGGGTATTTTTAAAAAACTAAGACAAAGAAGGGCTAACCGAAGGATAGCTAAAACACCTGTTAGAGATGCTAGCAGCCAAGAGGTATTAGAAATGCTTGCTAGTTACGGGGCTGACAGCCCTATGATGCAAGGGGAGTACGATCCTAGAGAGAAAGAGATCGTTATGTATAAGGATGATCTAGATACGCTTAAGCACGAGCAAGTTCATGCAGCACAGTACGGTCCTTTACAGCGTTTAGCTTATAGAATGAATCAAGATAGGAGCGCTCCAATACAAGACCCAACAAAAAGAAAAGTATATAGAAAGCTTTCTGAAAACATATCCCCTGAAGCGTATGCAGCTTTTAATAGAGCTGGGAAATTGATATTAGATAAAGGGGAAGAGTTTGAGGCGGTATTAGATACAGGTGTAAATGCAGCAAAAGAAAAAGGTGTTAACTTTAACGTTTCTTTTGAGGAGATACTTTCTCAATTAAAAAATATACCTTCCCCTACAAACAACATGATAGGTTTAATGAAGTTTATGGAGAACAGGTTTACTAGAGAGCAAAGGGATTTAATACTTAAGTCTATACGATGAATATAAATAGAAGAACTATTCCAGGTATGAGAGTAAGGAAGTTCCATGAGGGCGGGGAAGTTCACGAACACCCACATTCAGATACAACTAACTACGTAAGTAGTGCTGCTGAAAGAATCAATAGACAGCTATTTAAAGAATCAGGGGGAGAGAAAAATCCAAACACAGCTGTATCTCCAGCAGGGGCTATGGGGAAGTGGCAGATAATGCCAAGCACTCAACAAGACTTAGAAAATAGAGGGTTTATACCTGTAGGGTTAGATCCATTTGATGCTAACGACAGCAAGATTATGCGAGACGGTAAAATTAACGCTCTATTAAAAACTTCTTTTATATCTAACCCGCCTCAATCTATACCAGAAGTTAACAAGCTAGCCCGTATATATGCATCTTATAACTACGGGGAAGGAAACGTTAGAAAAGCTTTAAATGAAGCTAAAGAAGCTGGTGTGGATATATATAGCGATCCAAAACTATGGCTTGATTACCTACCCGAAGAAACAAGTAACTACGTAAAATATATACTTTTTGATGAATAACAAAACTAACAACCCTAACGAAGAGTTCGATCAACCTTCTTTCCTCAACCAAACAAAGCTAAAAAAGCAAGAGGATAAAATAGAATCTGGAGAGACAAAATGCAATATAGACTCTCCGCATGAGTGCGAAGGTTGTGGCGCATAATACCTTATATTTGTATAAAATAAGTAGCTATGAGAATTAATAAGTATAATATGGGTGGTCAGATGCAAGGTCAACCAGGCCAGATGCAAGGAGGGCCACAGGGTGGAGGCGCACCACAAGATGTAAATGCATTGTTAGAGATGTTATCTCAAATCCCGCCTGAAGTAACCGTAGGTGAGGTTATGGAAAAATTATTAAAACGAGGTGGAGAGACTCCTGGGGCAAATATCCCACCGTCTCCTTCTATGCCAATGCAATAATAGATGGCTACTTTAAACGTAACTATAACGGAAGAGATGACCCTTAATGGTAAGGATCAAGGAAACACGAACACTCTTTCTATAGCTAGTGTAACCGCTGTAATCAATAGAATTATGACTATTGATAATACAGAAGAGGATATACTTAACTTTCAAGCAGCTCGTGAAGCTGCTGGCGCTATAGAAGACGGGACATTACAATACCTTCGTCTTACCCATATAGGTGCGGCTAATACTGTTAACCTCAGGGTTCAATCTACAGGTGATACTAAAGAATATATCGTACAGCTAGCTGCAGGAGAATCCTTTATGCTATTTAACGATAATGCTATGGATGTAAATACGGGTGGCGATATTGACTCTTCAGCTTCTTTATCTCAGTTAGATACTATAAAGGCTTTATGCTCTAGTGGTGATGGAGCGGAACTAGAATTGTTTGCTGTAGCAACATAATATGAGACCTATTAAAAGATTTGAGCATGGTGGTATGCACTGGGATATTCCAGAAGAAGACCCAACTAAGCGCGAATTAAGACGTCAGGAAAGAGAGGATGAAAAAGGTATGATTCCTGCTAGATTTAGGAATAGAGGGCAGGAAGGATTAAACGCATATATACTTAAAATGAGAAGTCGCGGGGGAAAACAATTTAATTTAAAAGATTGGGCTCAAAACCTTTTTCAGAAACAAAGAGGGTTTCATCAAAAGCAAGAAGGTCATTGTGAGGGTGGAAGCTGTGGACAATTTGGTTAATAATTGAATAAATTCTATTTCAACCCAAGAAGAAAAAGAAGAGACGCGGCTAAAGAGGCTGAGAAAACTAGACTAAATAAAATAAAAAATGAAGCTAGAAGTAATAAGGTTCAACAAAGGAAAGGATTCAACTAACGGAATATTATTTGACATAACTAATGAAAGAAGATTTTTATGCTATACTCTCGAAGATGAGAGTCGCACCGAAAAAGTGCGTGGAGAAACTTGTATACCTGAAGGAGAGTATTGTCTCGGCTTTAGAACTGAAGGTGGCTTCGATGCCAAATACGCCCATAGGTTTGCTGACATGCATATGGGGATGCTTGAAGTGTGTGATGTCCCAAATTTTAAATATATTCTTATTCATTGTGGTAATACTGATGAGGACACTGCGGGATGTTTACTATTGGGTGATACGCAAGAAAACAACAATATCAAAGAAAACGGATTCATTGGGAGAAGTACCCACGCCTACTACAGGGTCTACCAAGAAATCGCGGAAGCGCTCCAAGAAGAAGAAGTAACTATAGTATATAGAGACTTCTCTAAAGCTCTTGTATTAAACCCTTTAGATCTTTAGTGCTCAAGTTCCCTGTAAACTCTTTGCACAAGTAACCTAGCTTTTTGAGTTAAAGCATACCTTACTCTATAGTTATATTTCGTTTCCTCTCGAAAGAGATGATCTTCGAAGGTTTGAGAAGGAGTGAGTTTATCGAAATGTTTATATAGATACCCTTTATTTACTAACGGATATATAAACCTATTTTGAGTATTATTCCTGTTCATAACTAAGCTTTCTGAAGCGTATTTAATCGTAAAGAACTGAAGGTCATACCCCCACAATAAAAACTCTACGTGAGAGAAGTTTATATCATACTCTTTATTAACAAAATGCTTTACAATTTTTAGTTTCTTCAAATAATTCCTACGGATATATTTCTTATCTTGCGGGGAGAACTCTCTAAACAGCCTTTTTTTAGGTACTTTACTTTTAGGCATAAAATATATATAATCATGCAAGATATAACTTTTTTAATGGAGATACAAAAACTAGCTATAGAAATGGACGAACTTGTTGACAAGTATGATATGCGAGATAGGTTTGTATCTATATTAGTATCTGGATTTATGGATGAAGATGAGTTTGGAGAGATGAAGATGAATGCTATATATAGTTATCACTTAACTAATTTTATTGAATTAGAAGAGATATTAGATTTTATAAACGGCACATTTGAATTAGAAATTGAAGACGAAGAGCTCGATACTTTTGAAGACTTTAACAATGATGTTGATGATCTTTTAGAGGATATGGGTATAGAAACTGAATAAAATGGAAGGACTTATTAGAAAAATTGTGGTCGGAAGAGACCCTAAAGACGGTATGGCTTATTATATCGGAATGAGAGCTGGAGGAGGTAAGGTGAGTACAATAGTGCAAGATGACCGCCACTTATCTAAATATGGGAGGAATAGATATCTTGTGTATATGCAAGACGAAGAGGGAGCACAGACATTATGGAAAGCTATAGATGGGATGCCATGTATGTTAGAATTTGACTGTAACTTTTAATACATGAAAACCTTTAATTTATTTGTCGTTAAGTTGGAAAATAGACTTAAGGATACAATTACTTCAGAGAGTGGGTTTGAGTTATACGTCGATGCTAAATTTAACGACTTTAAAAACAGGACAACAGAAGGGCCTGTTGTATGCACACCGTTTAAATACGACACAGGGGTAGAAGAAGGGGATACACTCTATTTTCATCACTTAGTAGTTCTAGGTGGGGATAATAACGGTCAGATATTTACTCAAGAAGATAATACTTATATAGTAAACTACGACCCTGACCACGCGATTTCTAATCAAGCTATAGCATATAAAAGCCAGAAGGATGGGAAGATACGGTGTCTAACGGGATGGTGTTTATTAAAATCAGTAGAGCAAGAAGAGTTAAGCCTTCAGTCAGATCTTATAGAGATAGTAGATTTAACAGAGAAGTTGCCCACCAAAGGGGAAGTAGCTTACACATGTAAAGAAGCTGATGAAATAGGAGTTCTCCCAGGAGATATAGTGGGGTTTAAACAAAACAGAGACTATCGTATAACTATAGACGGGGTGGAGTATTACCGTACCCGTGCAGAAGACTTAATGTATGTCGAAATCTAAATTTACTACCGTAAGCGCTTCAAAAAGGCTTATGCATAGCATGGAGATTGCTATAGATAATATGATTGAAGAAGTTAAAAAACCTGTAGATCCTGAAATAAACGGATCCGCCCGAAAAGCTGAACTTCAATCTATAAAGCAAACCGCTACAGATTGCAAAGAACTTATTATAGAGAGACAGAGGTTAGCCCAGATGGTAAAAGACCTTGAGGTAAGTGGGAATATAAAAGACATAAAGGACTACTCTGGCGGATTCGCTGAAAGATTCTCGAAATAATGGATAGAGACACGTTAGAGAATTTAATAAATTGTAATATGTCTCAACGTGACCTTGCTACTTATTTAAACTTTTCTCAAACAAATATAAGGTATTGGCTTAAAAAATACAACCTTTCTACTAATCGTAGAAAACATAATAAAGGGGCTGGAGCTGTTTTACCTGACAGGAAAATTTGCCCTTCTTGTAAATTAGATAAACCTAATTCAGAGTTTTATAAAAGACAAACAGGAGGTATTCATATTAGTTCTTTGTGTAAAATTTGCAATAATGCAGATAAGTTAAAAAGACAAAGAGATTTTAAACAAAAAGCTGTAGATTACAAAGGGGGGGAGTGTCAGTGTTGTGGATATAATAAATGTAACAACGCTTTAGACTTTCATCACATTGATCCTAAAACTAAAAAATTTGGTATTGCTAAACAAAGAAGGGCTAATCTAACAGATGAAATAAAAGAAGAGTTAGATAAATGTGTTTTAGTTTGTTCTAATTGTCATAGAGAGATACACGCTGGAGTAATCAAATTGTAACGTAACTTTACAAGTATTATGAAAGCTATAAAAAGAGATTATAAAAAAGAGTACGCTAAGTACGGGTCAAAGCTTAAAGCTAAGAAGTATCGTGCAGAGCTAAATCAAATTAATAGAAAAAAAGGAAACTACGGGAACGGAGATGGATTAGATGAGGCTCACTATAAAAAAGGAGGAAAAACGAGAAAACAAAAAGCCTCTATAAATAGAGCTAACAATAGGCCTAAAAAAAGGAATAGCGTATAAGCTATTAAATTTAATATATATATAATGAAATATCTTCTTATTCTCATGGCTGCTATATTATTAGCGTCATGTTCTGTGCAAAATAAACACAGACGAGCTCAAGCGCGTAAGTACAACCAATGTTGGTGTATAGATCCGTGGGGAGGTGCAGGGGAATGGTGCTGTGATGGCCCAGCCCCGAAATATATGTCCCCATATAAGCACGGGTGGGGTTACGTTAAAGCAAAATTTTAATAAAATGGCAGAATATAAATGTGAGTGCAAAGATGAAATTGTAAGCAAATCAGGGGTTACAATAAGGCACATCGAGGGTAAGGGTGTGATACACGACATTAAGTGTGAGGATTGCGATAAGTATATGACGTTAGCCAACCCTAAATCAGGCGCCCCAGGGTTTAGATCTAACAGATATGGTCAGACGTTTTAATGAGTGTCTTATTAGACATAAAGGACTATGAAGAACCCGCTATCAAGATTTGTCCCAACGGTACGGAAGGTGAGATTATCGAGCTCGGTAATTTACTCATTTGTCTTCCAAAAAGGCCGTCTAAAAAAGAAATTTTCGGATATAAAAAATCAAACGCTTTGCAGGTGTGGGAAAAGCTACCTTTGCCGCAGGAATTGTCTCGTATTGGTTCTATGGATGAGTGGGAAGAGATGCCAAGAGAATTCAGAGCAAGGTTTCGTCCATATATCGAAGAAGAGTTTAGGCGTAGGCGTGAGGGTTTTTGGTTTTATAACAACGGTGAACCTATATATATTACGGGGCGGCATTACATGATGCTCCAGTGGACTAAGTTAGATATTGGATACCCTTACTTTTTAAATTTTCAACGTGAGATATTTTTACACATGGCTGCTTGCGAGGCTGATCCTCGTTGTATTGGTCAGCTTTATACTAAGTGCCGTCGTTCTGGTTATACCAATATATGCTCTGCTGTACTTGTGGATGAAGCTACGCAAGTTAAAGATAAGCTTATGGGGATACAGTCGAAAACAGGAAAGGACGCCCAGGAAAACATCTTCATGAAGAAGGTGGTTTATATGTTTAGAAACTATCCATTCTTCTTTAAACCTATACAAGACGGTACAACTAATCCACGTATGGAATTAGCTTTTAGAGAGCCGTCAAAAAGAATAACTAAAAGTAATAAAACTTCTCAAATGGGGGAAGCTCTTAATACGGTTATAAATTGGAAAAACACAACTAATAACGCATACGATGGTGAGAAACTTCACATATTGTATTTAGACGAAGCAGGAAAATGGGAAAGACCTACAGACATAAGAGAAGCTTGGAGGATTCAGAGGACTTGTTTGATCGTCGGAAGAAAAATCGTAGGGAAGGCTCTAGTCGGAAGCACGGTAAATCCAATGGACAAAGGCGGAAGCCAATACAAAGATCTTTGGGAAGATTCGGATCCTTTGACCAGGAACAAGAATGGGAGGACTAAAACAGGGTTGTATAGACTCTTTATCCCTGCGTACGCTTCTTTAGAAGGCTTCTTTGATAAACACGGGTATCCAGTTATAGATGACCCCGTGGAAACTATAGAGGGTATAGACGATGAATATATATACACAGGAGCTAAGACTTTTTTGAAAAACGAAAGAGATTCTTTAAAAAGCGATGCTTCGGAGCTTAACGAAGTAGTACGACAGTTTCCGTTTACTGAGGATGAAGCCTTCCGAGATAGTATATCTGGTAGCGTTTTTAATATTGGGCAGATATATGAGCAAGTAGAATATAACGATGAGCTCTTCCCGAACCCAGTAGTTATTGGAAACTTTACATGGAAAGGCGGGATGAAGGACACTGAGGTAGTTTTTAATCCAAATCCTCAAGGTAGGTTTAAGATTGCTTGGATGCCACCTGCAGAATTCAGAAACCAAAAAAGAACAGAAAGAGGTAAACGTATCCCCCCTCATTCAAATTACGGGGTAGGGGGAGTAGACTCATACGATCTTGACGCTACGGTAGACGGACGAGGCTCTAAAGGTGCATTACACTTATACAACAAGTTTCACATAGAGAACCCGTCTAATATGTTTGTCGTAGAATATGCTTCTAGGCCTCCTTTAGCAAAAATTTTCTATGAAGACGTTTTAATGGCAGCGGTGTTCTATGGTTACCCGATCTTAATTGAGAACAATAAGTACGGGATAGCAAGGTACTTTGAGTCAAGGGGTTACGATGGTTATCTAATGGATAGGCCTAAACATTTGCTTACCGCTAGCGCAATAAAGTCTAAAACAAAAGGTATTCCTTCTAACTCTCAAGATATTATCCAAGCTCACGCTCATGCTATAGAGGCCTTTATACATGACCATGTAGGGGTGAACAGAGAGACAGGGGAGATGGGGAAAATGTATTTTAACAAGACGTTAGAGGATTGGATAGGATATAAGATAGACGATAGAACTAAATACGACCTTACTATTAGCTCTGGATTAGCTCTATTAGGAGCCCAAAAAGCCAAAACAAAAAAGCCGTCTGATTTAACTGAAAAACGATTCTTTAGGAGATATCAAGTAATCGGATGATTTACTATATTTGCTAAATAGAAATACCATATCTTAAGGATGTACAATAATAACAGTAAAAGTAAACAAGGATTCCCTGATCCGTTAGAGTCTACGGAAAAAAAGCAAGGTAAAGAGTATGGTATTCAGTATGCAAAAGCTATTGAGTCTCAATGGGGGAAGACTACTGATGAGTCCTCTTTAGTAGGTAAAAGGAATAGAGTCTTTGAAAAAGATAGAGATTATGCTATTGGGGTTCAAGACACAAGTATATATAAACAGCTATTAAACTCCCTCCAGCCAAATAAAGCTGACGGGGCTTTGTTGAACATGGATTACACTCCAGTTCCTATCCTACCTAAATTTGTAAGGGTTGTAGTTAATAAAATTTTATCTGTAAATCCTTATCCCAATCTAGAAGCGGTAGACCCTTTATCCTCGTCTGAGAAAAACGAGAAGAAAAAGAAAGTGTTAATGCAAGTGGCTTCAAAAGGGAAGCTAACAGAGTTAAAAGAAAAAACAGGGATTGTATTAGATATGGATCCAGATTCTATCCCAGATACCCCTGAAGAAGCCGAAATATTATTTGAAACAAATATCAAGAGCGACGGAGAGATTTCTGCACAACTTGGAACGGAACTTACTTTAACTTGGAATAATTTCGTAGACAACACCTTTCGTAGGTGTGTTAACGATTTAGCTACTTTAGGTATGTCTGTAGTAAAGAGGTCTAACGATCCAAGCGAGGGGATAAAAACATCTTATGTAGACCCTTGTATGTTTATACACAGCTATACAGAAGACCCTAACTTTGATGACCTTATATATGCTGGACATATAAAAAAGATTTCTATACAGGAATTAAAACGTATAGCGGGGGAAGAACTTACAGAAGCAGACTTTGAAAAGATAGCGGAAAAATCTAAAGGGAAGAATGGGAATGATTCTAGTAGGTATAACAAGAAGAGCTATAACGATTCTTTAGGGGTAACAGGGTTTGGATATGACGAGTATATGGTTGAGGTTTTAGACTTCGAGTTTATTTCTGTAGATTGTATACATTTTGAAGAGAAAGAAAATCGACACGGGAACACAGGTTTTTATTTTAAAGGCTTTGAGGCTCAGCCTAATAAGAATAGCGTATTTGAACGAACCCCACACAAACTAGAAATTTCTACCGTTTATGGTGGTAGCTATGTACTAGGGTGTGAGCAGTTGTTTGGGTATGGGAAGGTTAAGAATGTACCTAAGAATATCCACGATATATCTAAAGCAAGACTCTCATATTCTGTAACGGCTACTAATATCCGCAATATGATGCCTAAGTCTATGGTAAACGGTTGCATAGGGTTTGCAGATATGCTTCAGCTTACTCACTTAAAGATACAGCAGGCTATAGCAAAAGCTAAACCAGATGGATTGATTATAGACATCGAGGGGTTAGAGAATGTGCAATTAGGGAAAGGAGGTGAGTTACAACCTCTAGACCTTCACGATATATACGAGCAAACAGGTGTTTTCTATTATAGAAGTAAAAACCCAGAAGGGGGATTCCAAAACCCTCCAGTTAGAGAGATAGGGAACAGTATAAGAAATATCAACGAGCTTATAGGATTATATAACCACTACTTAGGATTGATAAGAGATACAACAGGGATAAATGAAGCTATGGATTCTTCTTCTCCTAAAGGTGATGCTTTAGTTGGTGTTCAAGAGCAAGCTATAGCTGCAGGTAATAACGCTATATACGATATAACAAATGCTGCAATGATCTTGTTTAAAAAGGTATGTGAAGATATAGTTAAATGTATCCAGATTATACCTGCTGAGTCTGTTCTTTATAAAGTGTACCAGAATGCTATAGGGGATACCAACATGGAAGCTCTAGCTTCTTTTAAAGACCTTCCTATGTATAACTTCGGGGTGGTTGTTGTGAAAGATATGGAGGAGAAAGATAAAGTCTATCTAGAGCAAAATATTCAAATGGCTCTTCAGCAACAAGAATTAGATTTAGAAGACGCTATGGCTGTTCGGGGATTAAAAGATGTTAATCAAGCAGAAAGGCTTCTTGTTGTTAGACGTAAGAAACGTATGGCTTTACAACAGCAGATAGCTATGCAAAATTCTCAGCAGCAAGCAGAGATGCAAGCTCAAATAGCTCAACAATCTCAACAAGCTAAAATTTCAGAAATGCAAGCTGCTGCTCAATTAGAGTCTCAAAAGATTCAGATGCAATCACAGCTAGATATGAAGATGGAGGCAATGAGGCATGAGTTTAAGAAAGAGATAGAAGTTATTAAAGCTCAAGCTACTCTTGGGTTTAAAGAAGATGACAAGGAATTTAAAGAAAAGCTAGAGGTTTTAAAAGAAACTCGTAAAGACGATAGATTAGATCAGCAGACTTCTGATCAAAGTAAACTTATAGCTCAAAGACAAGGGAAAAGAGATGAGTTACCTGAAAGTTCAAACAAACTCATTAACGCATTATTAAACGAATAAAATGGCTAGTTCAGTAAATTTAGATACTTCAGATGTATTAAACATAACGTGTAGAAAGGGAGATACTTTTTCTATTACGATAACTTTAAAAGATTCTGCAGGTACGTTACTTACATTATCAACAAGTGAGTATACTTTCTTAATGCAAGTAAAGTCTAAAAGCGTAACTAAAAGAGGTAGGTTATCTACATCATCTTTAATCTTAGGTACGCCTAACGCTGCAGCTAAAGATCAAGTGAGAGTTAAATCTAAATCTAAAACTGAAACGTTAAGTACCCCTGCTGTCTCTACAGGTAACACATTCGAAACCCCTACACTAGATGATGTAGGTAATGTAACTATAGAGGCTTCGGCGGAAACTATGAGCAAGGTTCCTTCTGGAAGCTACTCATATGACCTTCAATACATACTACCTAGTAGTACTGGTTTAGACACTCATAAAACGGTGTTAAGAGGGAAGTTTACTGTCAACCCAGACATAACTGAAGCCTTTGAGAAATCATGAGTGTAGAAGTTACTACAACTGGAGGGACGATAGTCTCAGCTTCTACAGGTAGTGGAACTTCCGTTAGCTTAACGTCCAGCTCTACATCTGTCTCCGTTACTTCCCCTGCTACTAATTCTGTTGCTATAACTTCTAAAGGTCCTAAAGGAGATACAGGGGCTACGGGCCCTATCGGCCCAGACCTAGATGAAAGTCTTTACTTACCGCTTTCAGCTGGATTGGGATCTCCTTTGACGGGGGATTTAATAGTAGATACCAACGTAGGTATAGGTACATCTACTCCAACAGAGAAGTTGGAGGTGATAGGTGATATTTTATTAAGTGGGGACACTATGTCTGACGCTTATAAACCTAATGCAGCAGGAGAGCCTATTAAGTTAAAGAACTTTGGAGGGGATGAAGTTGTAACTGTTCTAGATAGTGGTAATGTCGGCATAGGAACGGATAGTCCTGATTATGAGTTACACGTAGTTGACACAGGTAACGCAGAAATAGTAGCAGAAAGAACAAGTGGAGCTAAGGTAATTATTCAAGCACAAGCTGCAAGAGGCAAAATAGGTACATTAAGCAATCACCAACTAAGACTAGGGACTAACTCAAATGACAATGTAACTATTGACACAACAGGAGACGTAGGCATAGGAACAACAAGCCCAACAGAGAAGCTAGATGTATCGGGTAACATTAAAGCATCAGGAACGCTGTCTTTAGGGGGTGAGTTAGATATGAACTCCAACAAGATAACGGAGGTACTAGCAGGGTCAAACAATCTAGATGCGGTAAACTACCAACAGCTAAATGATGCTATTCTTGGGGTTCTAACTTACAAA
>Ga0208303_1000031_pt1 | contig 54081 bp, 80 predicted proteins | sample CB_VirMetaG_2_FD_184537 | JGI IMG/M metagenome (GOLD analysis project Ga0208303, IMG submission 184537) | Freshwater to marine saline gradient viral communities from Chesapeake Bay - CB_1504_2 Viral MetaG (SPAdes) (version 4) | ecosystem: Environmental > Aquatic > Marine > Coastal | place: USA... | reverse complement strand
CTTATGCTAAGTTCTTCAGAAAATTTATGAGAGACAGAATCACTTATGCCCTTATACACAGATAGCCATTGATGTAGCTCATCAGTAACTTCGTACTTAAAATTACGTTTAATTAGCCACTCATGTATGCCCATCAAACCAAGACCAAGCCTACGATTCTTCTCTCTTACATCGTATACTTTCTGATATGGAAGTTTTGCTCTCAGTGTGCCACACAAAAGAAACTTCGTAGCAAGTTCTACTATGTCACTAAGTTCTTTTATGCTTTCAATGCGGCCAAGATTTAACGAACCTAAATTACATACGTCCGAGTCGTCCTCGCTACACACTTCAGTGCAAGCGTTACGCAATGTCTCTTTTTCTTTATCAAAGAAGTTAAAACTAAATCCAGGTTCTGCCGTACTCAAAGCCTGTCTGACATTCTTTTGAAAGACTTCCCCAACTTCTCCCGTGCGCCAGTAATTCAACAACCAATCAGTGTCGTAGTTCACACTAATGTTAGTCATATCAAGAGGCGCAATAAAATTAAAATCCTGTTCCTTTACTTGTGCAATAGTAAACCCTGTATTACCTACAGGCATTTCATGCCAGTTTTTACACTCAAGAAATTTATCTATGTCTTTATGTTGCCAGTTAAGACTAGCATAAATAGCAGACCTTCTGCTGCCACCCTGCATAACCCTACGACCAATCTCGTTGATCATCTGCATCTTAGGTATAGGTCCAGAAGACAAGCCACCTGTACCAGCCAGGATGCGTCCCTCTTCCCTGTACACAGAGTAGTCTATACCTATGCCACCACCTGTCATAAGGCACGATTCAGACTTCCAAGAAACATCTGCCCAATCTTCTCTTGTGTCTTCTTCTGCCTTTAACAGATAACAGTTATTAAAGAACTTGTTAGGACGACCAGCATAATACAGGTATCTGCCGCCAGGAATAAATTTTAAATCTGTAATGTAGTTAGCAAGATCATCTTTGTCTTCTTTGCTCATATGTTCTTGGCAAACATCTTCGACAAGAACCGCTGCTAAACTTGACCAAGTTTCACAACCCGTATGTGCGTATTTATGTTTGAAAATATCTTCACTGAATTTAGAACGGAACATAGGATTTTCATTTGAGCGAAACTGTGTCATAAATTAGCTTCCTTCCTCTTTTTGGTCATGGATGTGGAGCATAATTATTGCATAGTGAATTACCTTTAACAAATCTTTTCTATTCCTACCTGCTTTTTTTCCATACCTCTTACAGTATTTCAGTATGTTACCTATGCAGAAACCTTCGCCGTATCCCGCATCTAAAATTACATCTGTGGCTTGATATTTACCTTGAGCATAGTGTTGACTGTAAGTCTCATCAATGTAGTTATGTATCTCTTCTAAATAATGTTCTTCATCAAACTGGTACATAGGTCTTTTCCTAATTAAAAGTTAAGACAGTGTTTATTCTTTTCCTCACAAAATCAATTTCTTTTGACCGTATAACTTTATGGGCGAATGATCGTACATAATCAGGATCAACATCCGCTATATCACAGACAGTCATAAAGTCATCCGCAGTCACCCCTACAGAGCAGAAGAACCAAGACATGGATGTTTCTCTGGCTGCTATAGCTTCATCTGATTCCTTTGGTGTTACTGGTTTAGTGGCATCAAGCATGGCTTGCAATATAACACTCATAAACAGAAGCTGTTCTGGATCAGCCTTTCTTTTTTTTATTATCTCTTCTATTTCTAGAAGAATCTTTGTTTCTTTTTTTTCCACTTATCCACCCTTCAGGAATACCATCAGATAGTTTGCAAAATAAAAACCCCTGCTTGCTACACCAGTTAGCATAGGTTGATTTAGCCCCTTTGTAAAGTTTAGTATTAGGGTTGTCGAATACAAATCTAACATCCAAATCTGGATTACTCTCTCTAAGAAAGAGATGTTTCTTTCTGTCATCTAAAGTAAACCTACCTTTAACTTCTAAAATAATTCCATTGTCTAGGACAAAATCAGGTAGATACTTTTTGTTTTCAATCCACATATATTTAACATAGTAAGGTTCAAATTTAAACGAAACCTTTTTATCCTTTAAAAAATCATTTGCTTTCTTTTCAGACTTTGATCTAAATCTCTTCATGTATTTCCTCTACATCAGGCATACGGCCTATCCTGGTTAAGTACCTCGGACCAGTAGAGTAATTGAATTTTTTAAGTCCTTGACCACCGTTAGCATCAGCCCAACAAACATGCTTATAAGAACAATAAACACAGCCAATATGAAGCTTATGGTTCCCAGACTTACCATCAGGAATATCGCTATAACAGCGAGGGGGAGCAACATCAGATTTAACAGTCTGTTTAAGAGACTCAATCCTTTCTTCTGCATTTATCATCTCCATTGAATGTACAGGACAATAACAAATCTCACCGGATGATTTGTCTATTGCTATGAAGCCAGCTTTATCTAGGTTGTTTGCTTTAGCATAAGCAGATATTTGTGCTATGTAACCAAACGGATCATCCGAATGAATTGTATTTTCTTTAAATTTTTTAAACGCATAACTTGATGCACTCTTGAAGTCAACAAGAACATCATCAACTATGGCATCTTGATGACCGACCACGCCATTAACAGTAACAGTCTTCTGTTCATCAGTAACTGTATGACCGGCAGTGCGAGAGAGAAAGACAAGAAGACACTCTAGGATATGACCATACAAGAACTTTATTTTGTCTTGTCCCTTTAACTTTTCCTTACCCATCTTGTCGCCATCTCTAACAGTGTACCAAATCTTTCTGTCAGGATGACCGATAAGAGACAGCCTTAAATTACCTCTTGATCTTTCTCTCTCTTTAATGGAGCCAGTGACAGCATCCACTATACCTTTTGCTAATTCATCTAAGTCTTCTTTCTTTACCTTAACCTCTTCATCACATTCAAAGATGTTGTAGATATCTTCAACAATAGTATCTATAGTTTTTGCCATTCAATATGATCCTGAATTTAAAATATTTTTCTCACTAAATTCATAGTCTAAAATTTTACTAAGGCTTTTTATAGCTGGTTCTAAATCCATAGGGTTGTTTCCTAAGAACAAACCATTGTCATCAAGTTTACGTGCTTCAACCAGTGCTGCTCCTCTCTCAATGTTCTTATAATACTTCTTACATACAGGCTGATTGAAAAAATTACCAGTACATATAGGTCTGTTATCAATAGAATACTCTTCGAGAATTTGTTTTGTTCTTTGCCTGAACGAGTTACGATCAAAGACAAGACCAAAACCAAACCATGAGGAAAGACTATTATCCCCCACCTTTTGAATCCTGCAGTAGTCTTTGTTATCAAAATATTTTATAAATGTATCTGCGTTTTTAATTCTTTGATTGTTCATGTCATCTAATTTATTTAGCTGGACAGAACCTAAAGCGCCGTTCAATTCTCCTGGCCGCACGTTGTATCCTAGAGTGACAAACTCAAAGGGATTGTTTGTGTAGTACTTTGTACCTCTTGTCCACCCATGTGACCTAAGACTTAGTAGCTTGTTATATGTCTCAGGATCATTACAGACAACCATACCACCTTCCATAGTTTGTATGTGATGACTGAAGAACGTACTGAACGTACCTATATCACCAAACCCACCACAGTAAGTGTCTCCTTGTTTTGCACCCATAGACTCACAGTTGTCTTCAAATAATAGTAAATCATATTTATCACATAGAGAGTTAAGTGTTTTAAAGTCACAAGGATTACCTAAAATATTGATAGCTAGAATACCTCGCACATCATCCTTTATGTTGTCTTCAATTTGATCTACATTAATATTCCAAGTATCTTCATCAACATCTACGAAAACTAAATCAATGCCGTACTGAATAAATGGGAAGTAAGATGTACTCCAGCCAACAGCAGGTACAATAACTTTATCTCCCTTGGATATCCATCCTCTTTCGACAGCAGCCGCCACCATTAAAAGGTTAGCGCTACCACCACTGTTAACTTGAACAGCGTAAGGAAATCCAAAGTACTCACAAAATTCATCCTCAAACTTTTTTACTTTTTCTCCGAAAGTAAATCTACCAGAAGCAATAACTTCATGCATTGCATCTCGTTCTTTATTATCCCAAGTGTCATGGGCTAAAGGCCAGTTAATTTCAGTAACCATCAGGTAATTCACCTCCGTTTGTAAACCAATATTTCTCTGGTTTATCTGCTAGTAGCATCTCTTTTATTAGAGATATAAAATTATAATCACATGTCCATTTTAATTTTGTCTTAGCCTTGGTGGAATCTCCACATAGAACATCTACTTCAGACGGCCTATAAAAATCAGGATTAACTACAACCACTAAATTTTTTTGAGGTTTGTCGTATACGTCAGTGAAGAAAACATATCCCTTCTCGTCAAGTCCTTCCCCTTCCCAGACAATAGTCCTGTTACAGGCTATCAAGAAACAACTTTCTACCAGTTCGCGTACACTGTTCTTCTTACCTGTAGCTAACACATAGTCATCAGCCTCTGACGCTTGCAGCATAAGCCACATGCCCTTAACATAATCTTTGGCATGTCCCCAATCTCGCAGACTAGAAAGATTTCCTAACTCAAGTGGCTTAGAATTTGGATGCCAGTTAGCCACATACTTAGTTACTTTTCTAGTGACAAACTCTTCTCCTCGTCTAGGACTTTCATGGTTGAACAGGATGCCATTACAAGCAAACATGTTATAGGCTTCTCGATAATTCTTTACTGCCCAGTAGGCATAGTGTTTTGCTACGCCATAGGGTGAGCGAGGATACATTGGAGTTGTTTCATTTTGAATTGGCTCCTGTATCTTTCCAAACAACTCGCTGGATGAAGCTTGATAAAACTTTGGTTGAGGACAATCTTTTATATTCCTACATGCCTCAAGCAAACGCATTGAACCAAGAGCGTTTATGTCTCCCGTACATACAGGTGTATCAAAAGATATTTTAACATGGCTTTGTGCAGCTAGGTTATAAACTTCATCAGGCTTGATGTTGTTTACTATCTTAGTTAAACCAGCGCTATCAGTCATGTCTCCTACATGTATGGAGATGTTAGGGTTGTCTATAATATGTTCTATATTTTTTGTGTTAGGTGTTGAGCTACGCCTGACCAAACCATGAACGTGATAGTTTTTTGATAGGAGTAATTCAGCTAAATAAGAACCATCTTGTCCAGTAAGTCCTGTAATTAAAGCATGTTTTGACATAGTTATTTCCTTAAAAGTGTTAGTCTCCCTCCCGCACTACTAACTTAGTTGCCGCATTTTACCCAGAGAGGCAACCCCTTATTGTGATCTGTTCTAGAAAGGAGCTTCTTGAACAGCCTCACTACCACCACCAACTACAAAGCCATCTTTAACAGGTTCAAATTCTGAACCACCCCCGTAGGGAACTAAGTCAACTACCTGAACAGCAAGAAGAAAAGAGGCTTTGCCTTGCTTATTGTTGTAGTTCCAATCATAAGTAGAGAATTTAACATTGACCAGACTACCATTTCCAATAAGCCTACCATCCCAATCGTTGTTTTCAGAATCTTTAACAATAGGAGCGGGACGCATAGCGCCATCATTCTTGTAGACTTTACGCTTAATTTTTACAAAGTCACCCTTCTCATCGCCTTTGTTCTGAACAGTAAGGCCAAGACTTTCGACCATACTTTTACTGTCTTCATCAAGGCAAACATCAACTTGCCACGTATCTTCGTAAGTTGTGTTTGGTTTAACAACGCTTGCCCAGTAGGCTTTACCAGAAATAATATGAGTATCCATAGTGTATTCTCCTTTACAGTTTACTAAGCCTAACTACTTAGTTTGATAGTTGAGTTTATAAAATACAGGTATAATTTTATAGTGTCAAGATATTTTTTTTAACTTCTGCATAGCGGTTTCATAACAATATAGTTCATCTTGTGTAGCCACGTATGCAGGTCTTCTAAGTTTGCCGTTTGCTCTGCCAAACCTATCTTTAACTATAAGTTCAGTCGCAAGCATAAAGCCTTTTAATTGGAACGTATCTTCTCCTTTCTTTATTATTAAAGCAAATAAATCTATACCGGAAAGATGTCTTGAGTTAGAAATTAACATTCCATTCTCATGGATTGTAGTTTTAACATCAACACAAACACCGTCTATATTTAGATCACCATCGTCAGTCCCTTTAGCTTTTGATTTAGGATCAAGTATCATAAAGTCTATCGGGTATAAGTTACATAGCTTTGCAAAGGCTAACTCTGCTTCTGCACCTATGATATCTATCATGTTAGTATCTGCAATGGAGCTATCAAATATCCCAGCGCCTCTATTCTTTTGACTACGAGACTTACCAATGAACGCACTGGTCCTTAACTCTGCAGTTGTTAAAGTTACTAATGCGTCTGTGACCAGTTGTGGCCGACTTTGTATTCGCTGTCCAGTGGGCATTTGATACCTAACCTTTCTTGAGTTTTCCTCATAGCCAATTTGGTTAGCTCTCCAAATTCTTCAGCCTGATCTTTATTAATTTCATGTTGGTATTCATCATGTATTGACGCAACAAGACGCGCTTTCATTTGTGTATACGATAATAAATTATGTATGTCAACTAACCATTGCTTACATATTACTGCACCCGCACCTTGTACTAAAAGATTTACTGCCGAATGTTTGTTCCTCACCATGAGTTTCCTACCATCCAAACCGATAAGATATCCTCTGTTAGAGGCAGCGTCTACTTTCTCTCTAAGCGTTGCCAAGGCCGGTACGTTAGACAAAAAGGTATCTATTAGTCTCTGACCATCTTGTGCCGTACCGCCTACCACAGAGCCAATTTTAGCTGCCCCTGCACCATAGATGAACGCATAGATAAATGTCTTAGCTTGATCGCGTGTCTCTAACCCTGCCGCATGTTGGTTAGCAGTGTGTATGTCACCATCAACAACATCGCTAGTGAACTTACTATCGTTTAAATAATGTGCCAGCGCACGTAGTTCCAAAGAAGAAGCATCACAGCCAACAAGTACAAGACTAGGTGAATCCCCAGCAGTCCAGCATTCTCTGCACTCCTTACCATACGGTGAGTAACTAGCTGGAACCTGCGCCATATTCGGAGAATGATGCGCCATTCTTCCAGAGATAGCACGTAGCGTAAGAACTTGTCCATGTACCTTTCCATCATCTTTAACAGCATCTATCCACGATTGTATCTGTGCTATCCTTTTCCGAAGCATGAGAAACTCTGCTATCTTCTTTGCTTCAGGTAAATCTACATCCTTCAGCACACCCTCATCAACAATCGGATGACCTTTCTCTGTAAACTTCTTAGGCTTCCAACCTCTAGATAAAAGTCTTTTAACTATCTGTTGCCTGGAAGACAGGTTAAATTCTTGATAGTCTATAGCAGAGTGAACACCACCAACAGTAGATATATCTTCTATGTGTCTTAGCCCGACCGTAGATAAGCTGCCATCCTTTTTAATTTTAGGTGTAACTTCCCTGACAAGCACAGGTATAGGCGGGAACATATCTGTAACATCTTTTTCAATTTGATCTGATTGATCTTTTAATTTAGCAACAAGACAAGTAGCCTTCTGCATATCCAAGGTGAAGCCATTCCTTTCTTGTTGAGAAACTAACTTCCTGACTTCATACTCTAAGTCTATGCACTGCCTACGAATAGCTTGTATGTCTGGCTGAAGCGCAATGTAAACTCTCTCGGTAAGTTCTACATCTCGAATACAATAGTCCACCATCTCTTGAGTGAGACAAGAGAAGTCATGGAAGTCTATCTTATCGAAGCCTAGCCTTTGTCCCCAGGATTCCAGGGAGTGACCGCCGTCTCTTACAGGAGATGATAGCTGGGATAAGATTAGAGTATCCTCAATACGATCTATATCAATATCAACTGAAGTAAGATTGTTAAGAACGTGAGCATCAAAAGATATGCCGTTGTGCATGATAAATTTAGACACACGCTTTGCGAACAGAGGAAATGTTTCATAACACTGTTGCTCTTTCCAGACATGTATCTTACCTGACTTACGTTCCTTGGCTACGATACAAAATATTTCTGTTGCATCTAAGCCATCAGTCTCAATGTCTAAGACAACTTCCATTTCTAATCTACAAACCCCTCACCCTTTTTCCAATGATGTAGCCTATGATAAAACACAACCCACATTAATGAAAATAAAGTGTCTGATCTATATGTTCCGGTTTTTACTTTTAATTCATACATTTTTGAAATTAAACCGACTGTCCGTCAGCCACAACCTCGCTATGTGTTTCAATCCACAGCCTAGCACCACACGACAATGGTTTATCTGGTGAGTAAATAACTTTGCTTGGTCCGAGTATATCAACTTCATGGGCGTAGGTGTTAGTCTTGTATGTCTTGACTGTAATCGTTGGGTTACGTTCACCTTTCTTTTGATTTTTACGAATGACATGCATGTTCACATGAATTATTTTTTTCATAGTCACTCCACCATGTAGTTAAAGTTCCTTGTCTGAACTATCTCCTTCTGGATCATCGCCTAGATTGTGTACCTCTGTCAACCTTCCCGTATCTTTGTTGAAGAATAAGTGAGAAGCTACACCAGTATCTCCCGCATACCTGTTCTTCAATACTCTGATGGTTGTTGTGTTAGCTATGTTAGGATCATCAGACTGTTGGTCACGCTCCATAGCCACCACTGCATCACTAAGCTGGGCTATGCTCTGGCTACCTCTAAGGTGTGACAAGCTAACCTCTCTACCATTCTCATGGCCGTTGTCGCCTTGTGCGCGGCGTAGGTGAGAGACAAGAAGCATGGCTACATTTGTCTCTTCGACAATCGATCTTAGCTTAGTCATCAGATTATCAATGTTCCTACGTTCATCATCACCTTCCAGACCAGACACCAGGATTGATAGGTGATCCAAGAATATCCACTTACAGTCTAGCGCTTTCACCATGTAACGTACACGGGATAGTATCTCATCAGTCTTCATGCTTCCAAAGTGATCGAAGGCAAAGAACCTACGAGTACCTACCGTTGCCTCTTGCCAAGTGCGTAAGTCACTCATGCTGAATTGATCACGCACCTCTCGAATGTACAGCCTAGCGTTTGCCTCGACTGACATGAGGTGGAAGATGGTGGACCTGACATTCTCTTCCAAAGATATCACGCCAATGTTTTCTTCTGTGTTGTTCAGTACATGATGCATAAGTTCACGCATGACACTGGACTTACCAGTACCTGTACCCGCCGTGAATGTTACTAGCTCACCTGTACGAATACCATACAGCTTCTCATTCAAACCCTCGAATGGATACAGACAAGTCTTGTACTCACCTTCATCGTACAGGCCATCACCCATGTCAGCAAGATTAAGGATACCGGCAGGGGTGTAGACCTTGGCGTTCCACCATGCTTGGGAAAACTGTTCACGCTTGCCACCTTGTAGGTATTCAGATGCGTCCTTGCCATCAGTCATGTTAACAATGCGGCAAGTGTTTGGCTCGAACAGTGTGGCTACTTGTTGTGATGCTTTCTTTCCCTTGTCATCCGCATCAAAACACAAGACTACATTATCAAACTTTGAAAGGTATTCTAAGTTAGCCTTGCAATCTTTGAATGCAGAATGAACACCATTCTTGATAGACAACACAGGCCATTTGCTTCCAAGCATTTCAAATGCAGACAAGGCATCCAACTCGCCTTCACAAATTGTAACGTATTTACCACCGGAACTGAAAAGGTTCTGACCAAACAGAGCAGCCTTACTTAATGCTCCTACCGGCTCTGTTGGAAAGTCTTTTGTCTCTACGATACGAACCTTGTCAGCAATGTGGTTACCTTTAACATCATAGTAAGGATAACGATGTTTTATTATATTACCTTCTTGATCTTTAACTATTCTAACATTGTATTTTTTACAAGTGTTAGAAGCTATCTTTCTATCAGGGATTGAAGTTATTATTCCTTCAGTAGATTTTAATGGGGTGACATTAGTGGTGATAGGTTTAGACATGATAGGGTAATCTCCTTTGCCTTCAAATCTTGTTTGACAACTAAAACAATACTCATGTCCATCAGAGTACAACGCTCTTGCATCTGATGAACCGCAACTATCGCATGGCCTATGTGCTTCGACCAATACGTTCTCTTCGCCATCCATCCTACGCAAAATCCCAGCGACTAATAAACTTCTTCAACTGTTTTGCATCACGCACCCAACAGTCCTCTTCCTGATTATGTGCATCTAAGGCTATGCTTAACCTATGACGCGCTTCTTCAAGAATATCATTGTCGCTGTAAGCCTCATTAACTTCTTCGACTGATCCAGTTTTGAGGTAGTTATCTTCTACATCAATTTCAGTGAACTGATGTACTAACTCATCAACTTCAAATGCTTCTTTAACTATCTCTCTAATTTTCATATCTTTAACTCCTGGGTAAGTTGAGATAACTATTATAGACTAATTAAAAACTTAATCAACAATTATTTTTATATATTAAAATCAATAACTTAAAAAATTGTTCACGTATGAGAGAGACGTATATAAAATCTTAACAATCTTCCTGTTCATCCATGATGTTAGACACAAAAGAAAAGTCACCAGCTTTTATTTCATCTGTCTCCTCTGTAGCTAATCGTCTCGCTTCTTTTCTAGAATAACCTTCATCAAGATATAAATCTAATAGTTCTTTATAAATTGTTTTTCTATCTTTTTCCCACAGATGTTTCATTTCCCCTGTCCACGATATTGTTTCCAATTTCTTTTCTTGTTTTTATTTTTAGGACTAGTATTAGTTGAATGACCTATGCTTGTTTTCATATGTCTACTCTTATCAACGTAAGTATTCAGTCCTATACTTTTTCTTGCAGCCATTAATGAATTACCTCTTCATCTTTATTATTATTACTATTATTATTTGTTAATGCTTTCCAACTCTCAGGAAATAACTTACCTATTATTTTATCCCACTCTGTGGATAACTCTTTGATTTCTTCTTGCGCCGAATCCTCACTTCGTAAATTATATGCCCTGGCGAATGCAGCTAATGAACCTGTAACATAATAACTTGTGTACATTGCTTGTGGCAAAACCATTCTTGCTTGTTCTGGACAGATATTTAATGCTAACAATGCATCATATGTCTTAATACATGCAGAGTATATTTCTTTTGGAGTGCTTGTAGTTTGATCTATGGCGCGAGAAACCCCATCAACAAACCAAATCTTTCTATCTAACCGTTCATCTAAAACACCTTCTTTATCAGAACCTTGCTTGATATTGTCTGCCCTAAATCTCCATATCTCAGGAGAGTAAAACTCAGGATCATCATCTACATATCTTCTACTTACTTCGTTGTAAGTAAAACCTATCGTGTGTTTAAATCTTTGTCTTGCTACAAAGATAGGCACAGTTTCTCTCAAAGTTATTGAGCAATGAGTGAAGGGAGTAAAGTGATTATGCTTGGCTAAGTATTTAATTAACTTTATATCTTTATCATAAAGTTCTTTATCTGCTGGCGGTGATTTTACATTCTTTTTCCAATCCGATTCCTTGTCGAAAGAAACACGGGCAACATTAACAACTGTAAGATCATCACCTAAACTAGCTATAAGTTCAGCTTTCATTGAGTTTCCTATTTGATACCTGTTCTAATTTGTTTTCTAAGTAGTTTACTCTTTTTCTCAAGTAATCATTTTCTTCTGCTAACTCTGCTATTCTTTTATAGTGGGAGTAAGTTGCAGAAGTCATCTGGGATATTTGATCTTTCAAAAGTTTTATAGTTGATTTCTGATCCATTTTACTTACCTGTTCTTATGAATTTTAAGTACCTCATCTCTCAATACTTGTACTCTTGTAGCTAAATCATGTAGCTTTTGTTCTTGTGCAAGACTTAGGAAAACAATATCGTTTATCTTATCTAGTGTTTCGTTAAGGGTTGCTATGATGTAAGCATCATTCTCCTTATCGTCTTCTATTATTTTAAGTAGACCTATCTTAATTGTGTCAGGGTCTATTAATTTATTCTCCTTACCACTAAGAGATAAGTCTTTTATTATTGCGCTTAGATTATAACTCATTATGTGTTGTCTCCAAAGCCAAACTCAGGGTAGTCGTCACCAAGATACATTTCTAATTCTTCTTGTATCTTTTTTAAATCTTTAACAACATCTTCTACTTCTTTACGGCTTATGCTTTTAAAAGAATTTAAATTTAAAGAACTACGAATTAATTTCTTTAAAGACACAGTGCTTATTTTAGATGGTGGATGGTCTAAGTTATCTTTGTATAAAGATATGTAAGGAATATTTTCTGTACCTTTCTTCCCTACATGTTTCCAATTATAGTTTTCTCTTTCATACTTTAAGAAAACTTCCTGTCCAATTGTAATCCTTTTCATAGTGGCTCTCCATTGTGTGTAGTAGAAGGGACAGGCTTACTGATTTAAATAAACCTGTCCCTGACAACTAGTGAATGGTTCTTAAAGTAGTATGGATGTAATCCTGGTCATCACTAGACCACTCTTCAAGACCATTTAGAAAGTCATTAATGTCGTCTAAGTCTAACTGCTCTATAGCGATACAGTCAGCGACACCTAGAATATAATCCCTCATATAGGATGGAATTTCCTCATGGGTTTTGTAATTATAAACCATTTTAACTTCCTTTCTAATCTAATTGTTACTATGCTGCTTCAAGAAAGTCCTCAAATGTTTTAGAGTTGAACCATTTGCGAACAGTTTCTTGCCGCTTAAATAAGCTATCATTGTCAGCGTTGCTACGCAATGGGAACCTATTATCATTGTGACTAGCATAGTGTGTCATGGCTGACGTTACAGCAAACAAATTATTACCTCGATTAGTAACCTCATCCATGCATTGAGCATACAACCTATCCGCTAAAGTATTTTTCTTCTTAGGGTCTTGGTTGTTAGTGAGTTTAGAAAACAAGAGAGGTACGTTATGTTTGTAACTAATCTTAGTATCTGCCCATTTCTGATATGTATCAGCTACATTTTTATAGTTAACCATACAATCATCAAAGGCTTTAATGAAACCATCTATAGTAAAGTTCTTTGTGTGCTTACGCCTAGTTACATCGTAATCACCTAAGATCATACCGTTGGTACAAAAAGCATCTATCAACCCACCATAAAAGACAACAGAGGATGATCCATTAAAAGTATTCTTCATAATAAATCGAAGCATCATATTTGTTTTATGTCCGGTGTCTGTCTCGACAGGTTTCTTTACGCTAGGAAAGACATACTCCGAGAAACATACAGCACCATCTTTGGCAATGTGATCTTTGATCTGAACATCAGCCAGGACTGTAGGGTCAAAGTAATTAATCATCTGCTCTTGTAGAGGCATAAGTATTTCTTCGTTCTCTACTATCCTATAGTTAGACTTTACTATAGACAGAAAACTATCCTCTTCAGAGATACCGTTACCTCGCGTTAACATCTTATGCTTATAAGCTTCGCAGCCAGTAGCGTCACCCACTACGTCTTGCTCGTAAACCTTAAAGAATACTTCTCTATCGTTTGTAGTGGTAAGATGATCTAACATATTAATTTTTCCTCCATCTAATGCTGATCCATAATGTGTGTTCTGATTACCGTACAACATTGTCACTGCCTCCGATCACTTGGGTTGGTTGTGGTTTGTCGAGTAGTAGTTTTTGTAAATTAATTACAGTACTTTCTAGCATCTTTATCTTTTCATGTAAAGCATCTATGTGATTTTTATTTTCCTCTACTTTCAAAAGGTTACTATCGATTGTCTTCGCGTGTTGCTTAACTTTTGATAGATTACTTGTAATTGTTTTAGAGTTCTGCTTAACCTTTGAAAGGTTATTGTTAATTGTCTCAGAGTTTTGCTTAACCTTTGAAAGGTTATTGCTAATCTCTTTCGAGTGCTTTCCTAACTGCTCTTCATGTGCTGCATCATTAACGTAACCTTTAGCGCCAACAACTGCACCTCCAGCTAAGAGCATTGGCGCACAACCACCAATGGCTACAACCGATAAAGTTAAAAGCAACATGTGTACTGGTTTTAAATTTTTCATTTCTTTACTCCTTCTCCTATCCAAGAATAGATAGTTACTTCTTTATCCCTATCGGCAGTTTCGCCAGTGACAGGGCATTGGGTTATGATAATATTATCTCTGGTATCTACTATTAAATTTATCATAGACGCAATAAATTCTCTCTTATCTTTCTCTCCTTCTTCTTCATTCCAAAATATTCTAAAGCATACTTCTTTTCTGTCATACTCAGGTGAATATTCTACATAAGCCGTAAGCTGTTCCTTACCTTTTGTTGAAGAGTTTATATTCTCCTTGTTAACTTTTATCATAATCTACCCTTCCTGTTGCACAGAACCTTGCGAATTCTTCGTACTTTTTTCTTTTATTCTCTTCACTACTCCACCATATTGGTAAAGGTCTTATGTTTCTTTTGTAAGTATCTTCCCAGATTTCATATGATATATCTAACATTCGTTATTATCCTTTCTATTCTTCATAACTATTTCATAAATAGCATCGCTATATCTATCTGCTAAAGCCATCAACATATTCTGTTCCCTACCTGTTAACTCTGGGAAAAGTATTCCATAGGTTAAGAAGTTGTTGTACATAACCTCGAATGTATCGTGAGTTATGTCTCGCTTTACGAAAGCTTTTACTTTGTCTTCATCGTTTTTCATTTTATCTTAGTCCTGCTTTCTTCACGGCACTTAATTTTCTCTTGGCTTGGTTTCCTCCAGGTTTTTTCTTCTTAGATAGCAGTGATTTTTTCATGTGCCATCCAATTGCTGCACCCAAGGCGTAGCATACGGCTGCTGTTGCAATCAACATAGCGAAGCATGTATCTGTCATGTCAACTACCTTTTGTTTTAGTCGCTGGCTGTAAAATAATATCTTCTCTTTGCTTCTTGTATTTCTCTGGGGAGTACTTGTTTTTAAAGAAGTCTTTCTCATAACCTAACCTCTTACAAATAGTTTCTCTATTTAATTTATGGTTATCTTCTATTTCTTTTTTCGATTGTCCGTCATACTTAACCGCATAATTCCTTACCAATAGTGCTTTGTTTACAGTTGTCTCTCTATCTGTCCAAGCATCATAGACCCAGAATTCACCCAGTATCCTACCAAATTTTCCTCTACCTTTACCCTTTAGCCGTGTCGATAGCCGTTGCGTTGATCCTTCTGGCAAGAAGTCTTTAACTAAAGCCTTCGCCATGAAGCCAAAGTATTTCTCTTCTATATCCCTTGTCCTACATTCTGGCGTATCTATTCCATACAGCCGGACACGTTGATTGTTTAGCCACACTCCGAAACCTAAATCAATATCAACGTCTACCGTGTCGCCATCTACTACCCTAATTATTCTACATTTATATTCGTGCATGGTTTATGCTCCTCAAAATCATTGTCCTCGGTATCTTCACAAAGATATTCTAAACTTTTCCATCTACCCTTTGGGTTGTAAAGTTTTATATTTCCTTTGCTATCTGTGATAGGTTCGCCATCATCATCACATTTATAAAATGTTATCTCAAATATGTTATACATTATGAATACTCCTACTCTAAAAATATCTAAAGGGGCAAGTTCTGTATAAGACTACGCCTAGAATTGTGAAGGGAATAAACCAGATTAAAGCATCCATTATACTTCCTCACTCAAAAACTTTTTTAACTTAGATTTTGGTAGTTCTCTTAGTAGCCTATCTATATTCCTATAATCTCCTATCAGTACATCACTCCAAATTATTTTTGCTGCTGCTTCTATTAAATCAAAATCATTATCTGTGATGGTCTTTACTTCCCTCATTATCTATTACCTCTAATATTGTTTAGCGTTAGTAGTTTCCTGATAATGTATTGCGTTAGCTATCTCTCTCGATACATCTTCTATCTTGTTATAAATCCTATTATCCTGGTCTATATCATACCGCTTGCATACTATTTCATATTCTTTGTCTAGCCGGTAGCGAACATCTATAAAGGTGTTGTACCATTCCGAGCTATTGTCAATGATGCTTCTTTCTTTTTCCATTTTAACGGGTATCTCCTTTGGCCTAGTCACATGTGCTATTGCAGAGTATGTATTGGTTACGAATATCTTATCTGCATAGCTATCCTTTTTTGTTCTACATACCATTAGCCATTGCCTCTTATTGTTACTCTATAGCTATCCCTATCCATACACATGGCGCGCACCTTTGCCGGTTTTACTACTTCGCCTATGTGAAATTCACATGTATTGCGTAGGGTTGATACTTCATAGAGATACTGCATCCCACCGGCAGCTAGTGGACGTTGTCTCTCTACTAAATTTATTAGCTTCTTTTCCATATCTAAAAGTCTCCTTGTATTGTTTTCTCAGGCGGCCAATTTGGTTCAGTACCTAATACATTGCGGCATTGCTTCAGCGTCATTGCATTGGGTACATCTAACAATAGATCGCCCCATGTAGGATAGTAGTCGCTGAACCATTTGACGCCTGTCCCTTCACAACATTCACACGGGTGTGCTGTACCTTCTGCGCCACCATGGTCGCCGTATCGTATCTCTCCAGTACCGTTGCAGTCATCGCACTTGAGTATAAAATTTGTGGGCATTGGTCTATCTCTCTATTAGTTTCTAATTCCATTATAGCTATGAATGTGTCATAATTAAGGCGCGGTTTCATTTTCTTCTTCTTCTTTCATAATATATTCGATCCATTGCTTAACGTCTTTTTTAGTTATGCCTATATCAGGCGAGTTGTTAAAGTGCTGATCTTCCATTCTATCGAAATCGCTTGCATAATATTTAATAGCCATTGTCTTATTCTCCTGAGTTAAAGTTATGCGTCGATAACAAATCCGCTTGCATCTTTCTTAGCCTTGCCCTTGGCGTACAGTGCCACCACAACATTAGATGGATCGAGAAAGCGCATGTCGTCCTTATCGCCATCAATGACCTTGCGGCCTAAAAACTTCTTAGGAATATTATTTTTATCCCTAAACACGACTGCCATGTTAGCACCATAGTTGTTGGCGTACTCTATAACCTTGTCTCTATATGTTTCGTTCGCTTCTGAATAAGACAAGGTTAAGTGATAGTTATCCGGCCAGTCTTTAGCCACTCGATTATAAACCTTCGTATAGTCGTAAAACTGAATAGCAGGGTAATCCCTAATAATCTTTAGCCAGTTATAGTCGCTTGTCCCATTCAATCGCACGACAGGCTGTATGCTTTTACGTTCGCAATACTTCTGAAACCTATCTAAATCCTTACGCAATAGCGTGTTAAATTCTTCTGGAACTTGTAACAGTAGCTTAGACTTTCTGTGTCTTGCCGCTTGCACGTTGTTAAACGCACCACGACCGGCGGTATTAAGACAACCCGCCTTACATCCCGCAAGTCGCGCCATCGGGCAAAGGAAATCGTCGGGTAATAGATACATGATAGCGGTTAGATATTCCGAACCATCGCCCTTGATTGTCTTAGCATTATTGCCTACGCCTAATAGTTTAAGTCCGTTTACCTTTGCCATTATACTAAGTCCCTTCGTTTAATTGTGTATTTCGTACCATACATGTTGCAAGTGCCGCCGGTTTGAAACATTCCAAGCGGTAAACTTATATGACTTGTGGGGCAAGATCGACCATTGATATCTTTACCCCATATAAAGACAGCCTGAACGCCGTTCTTTTTATTGTTTTGATTTGTCTCATAGCTACCGCCATTAGAGTATTTAAATTTTGTTTTTATGCCGTTGACGTATATCGTATTCATTTTTTAAGCTCCATTTAAAAAGTATTCAGATATTGAATGTATGCCTAGCATAACCATTGTGACCACGATTGCAAGAATTAAAGTGTTTATATTAATCATTTGAATATATAACCTCATAGCCTAGTTCTGTGATACTTTGCAGCGTTGCACGGGTTAACGTCTTATGTCCTGATATTTTTGCAAAGGTTAGCGCTTTTTTGCAGATTGGATACGTTAAAACATTCCCGTATACTTCTCGATTTTTTACCACGATATTCATTTGCTTTGGGTTTTTTACTATAATAGTCATTTGCTTCTTTCCTTTGGTGGTGGTAGTGGGGAGGCTTTTACACCTCCCCCTAGTTAGCTTAGTATTGCACCAATTTTTCTTTAAGTGCGTATTCTATTGCAGCTAATAGCTTGTTTTTGAAATCACTTCTTTTTTCTATTTTCTCTACCGCTTCACTAGATAATTTAAAGGTGCTAGGATTTGTAGCCATCTGTGAGAATAGTAAAGATTGAACAGAGGCAGGTTTTTCCATACAGTGATCATATATAGCGTAAGGTAAATATTTGTCCATTGCTTTAATTCCTTTCGTTTTTCGCTACAATTTGCGCTATTTCTTTTTTCATATCGTTTTCGATTACTACTTCCATTACTTTCTCTAATAGCTCGGGTTGATCTTTTAGCGCTTCTTGTATTGTCATCTTGTACGTTTCCATTGTCTTTTTCCTTTGGTGGTGGTTAATGTTTTAACTTGGTGTATTCATAATAGAACACATGAGGAGATGGACGTCAATAACTAAATTAATTAATTTACACTTTTTTTTATAATCATTGTTATTGACAAACGCCTAAGCATATGCCTAGCGGTTTAACGAACAGGTTATTCATTAGCTGTATAGATGAATGGGGGATTTCTGGGGATGGGTAGGGGGTATGTTATTTAAGAAGACCCACCCCTTCTGTAAAAGATCGACGACCTAAACAAGCGTCTGCATAATCTTAACGATGCTCAATTGAATAAGCTTTCGTGTGGCGCCGAAGCATTTAAAAAAGGAAACGCTAAACGCTCTATGGATTTTCTAGAGATTTTTTTAGCTATACCCCTGCAAAAAAATTTTGCTTTGCTGTTTTATATATATATGCCTATGACATATACAGACCAAAAATACAAGGCTTGATAAACCTACTAAAATTTAAACAAAAAAAGGGGTGCATCCAATCTAGGAAACACCCCCTTAGTTTATTTTTAGCAATTCACGTACAGTAAAATTAATTCTAAAAATAAGGCTTGTTAAACTTTCTTATTATATCGCTATATATAAATTATATAAACTCTATGTAACAGATATTCTAACTTTATTTTTATTATTATTATTTATTATCTTCTAACTGCTGTTAGAATTTCTACTCTGTAGTATCTCTATATATATAATTATAACAGACAAAAATAATATTATCAAGAAAAAATAATAAAAAAATAAAAATAATATCTTAGTGTTGCATAAATGCAACTTCGCTACCATATAAGATAGCCTTGGTTGTCTTCGCAAGAAAAGGTACTTTTGTTGTCTTCACAAGAAGAGGGTGTTAAAATATTATTTTGATGTTCAGGAGATATTGTCATTATGAAAAAAGATTGCGATAACAATAAAGACTATTGTACTTGTGGGAAACTTCATGTAGAACATAAAGAGGGAGACTGTAACTGCAGATGCTGTAGAGAAGAAAGAGCAGCAAAACAAAAAGGAAAGTAAAATGTGGAAGATAGTCGTTTTCATGGTTCTAGGTCTTGGTACAGATCAAGAGGTATATCCATTAACTGGTGAAGAAGATGCATTGGTTATCACTCATCATCAGGGAAAGCCTCTAACTTTTAGAACGCAAGAAAGTTGTTATACTTATATGTGGAAGAACGTAGATGGTATAAGAGAATATGCGTCTTCTAGATTTGAGGGTAAGCCAGTAAGACAAATTATTTGTTCAGATCAACAAGAAGTTTAAATTAACATGACAGAACAAGAGGAAGAGCAGCTAACTGCTAAACAACAACAGGCTATACAGGAACAAGAGTTTAAATATGCTGCTCTTCTTCAGATAAGAAACAATCTAAAAGAATTAACTTCGCAGAAGTCTAAGAAAGATTTCCTTACCTTTGTTAAGTTAGTAGCACCTACGCTGGTATCTGATTGGGAGATGGGTAAGCATATTGAAGTTATATCAGACAAACTGCAGAAGGTGGTAGAAGGAAAGATCAAACGCCTCATGGTGTTTCTCCCTCCTCGTAGCAGTAAGTCAGTAATATGTTCTAAGTTATTCCCTGCATGGTACATAGGTAAAAATCCTAACCATGAGATACTGACAGTCAGTCACTCGGATCAACTATCTAGTGACTTTGGTAGATCAGTCAGAGACATAGTAGGAACAGAAGAATTTACAGATATGTTTCCTGGGGTAAACCTCAGACAGGATGTACGGGCAGCAGGTAAGTGGAAGACAAACCTGAATGGTAGCTACTATGCTGCGGGTGTTCGTAGTCAGATCGCAGGTCGTGGCGCACATGTAGCTATCCTTGATGATGCAATGTCAGAAGAAGATAGTTTCTCTGATGCAGGTAGAAGGTATATCAAGGAATGGTGGCCATCAGGTTTACGCACACGTATCATGCCTAATGGTGCAATAATTATTATTAATACCCGTTATCATTATGATGATCTTTGCGGGTGGCTGCTGAAGCAGCAAGAGAAGTTTGATATAGATACAGAGATGCGCTGGGATGTAGTCAGTATACCTGCATGGGTAGACGAAGATTCTAGTAAGTTACTAGGCTTGCCTGTAGGAACAAGTTACTTTCCTGAATGGAAAAGCGATGAAATACTAAGACAAGATGAGATGGAGATAAGAGCTACCAATGGATCAAAGTACTGGGAAAGCCTGTATATGCAGAATCCTACTCCTGATGAAGGTAGCTTGATTAAGAAGGATTGGGTTAACTGGTGGGACTATGGCGACCCTCCTGGCTGTGACTTTATTCTACAGACATATGACACAGCGTTCTCCACAAAGACAACCGCAGACTATTCAGTGATACAAACATGGGGTATATTCTATTTCCATGATGATGATCTTGAAACAGGAGAAGAAAACGTAGCCTCTAATATTATTCTACTAGGAAGTAAAAGAGGCAGATACGAGTATCCTGATCTAAGACGTATAGCACAAGAAGAATACAAGAAACATAGGCCAGACTTTTGTCTCGTAGAAAAGAAGGCCAGTGGTCAGTCTTTGATACAGGACATGCGTAGAAGTGGTTTGCCTGTACTAGAGTATACTCCTGATAGAGATAAGGTTAGCAGAGTTATTTCTGCATCTCCTATGCTAGAGTCAGGAAGGGTATGGCTACCAGAAGGAAAGGGTTGGTCAACAGAACTTTACGAAGAGATGATAATGTTTCCATATGGTAAACATGATGATCAGGTTGACGCCATGACAATGGCAATACATTATGTAAAAGATAGCTGGCGTTTAGAGCATCCTGATGATCCTGATTGGGAGGATGATCAAGGACATAGAAATCAAAAGCGAGTTGCATACTGGCGAGTTTAAGACTATAATTAAAAAATTATTTATTTAGTAAAGGTAATGCACAATATGGCAATTGATGGCGATAGCGCATTAGAAAATGTTCTAAACTTAATGCAGTCTTATGTACAAACTGGATTAACTAAAGGAGAGGAGGTTCTTCAGGGTACACTTGGTCCTGCTTATGAGCCAATTAAAGGACTTGCTCAATTTATTACACCTGATATATCTGCAATATATGAAGCTGGTAAACAAGTTGTAGAAAACCCTAGTCCTGCCGTAGCTACAACTGCTTTACTTTCTGGAGCATTAGAAAGTCCTGTAGGTAAAACAGTAAAGCCTATAGCAAAAACAATTCAAAAAACAAAACGAGACTATCCTGATACTAATCTAAATAAAAGATTAGATTTTAAAAAACAAATACAATTTTTAGAAGAACATGGTTATAGTTTAGCAACAGACAGTAAAAATAAAAACTTTAAATATAATATAGAAGGTGATAAGATTATTGCTTATACTCCTTTAGGCGGCACAAAAGTTAAAGACAAGATAGAACAAAAGACTTTTAAAAATCCCACTTTAAAACAAATGCGTACTTGGATGGGATATAAGAAAGGTGGTTCTATAGTAGAACGTAATCCTTATAACTATACACCGAGGACGATATAAATGGCAACTGAACGTAATCCCTTTGATCCTATCCCACAAGTTCAAGTTACTCAAATAGAGATTGAGCCAGAGGGAGACACAGAGCAAGAAGCTACTATTGAATATGATAATACTGATGGTGGTGTAATAGTAGAATTTAAAAACCCAACAGAAGAATTATTGTCTGATGAACAGATAGAAGAAACTGATGATGAGTTTTATAGAAACTTAGCAGATGAGATAGATGATGATATTCTTCAAGATATCTCTCAAGAAGTTTATGATAACTTTGTAGCAGACAAAGATAGTCGCGGTGAATGGGAGAGTATGTTTGAGCGTGGCTTCGATCTTCTTGGTTTGAAGTTAGAGGAAGCCTCCGAACCTTTTGAGGGAGCATGTACAGCAGTACATCCTGTTCTTATTGAGTCAGCAGTTAAGTTTCAGTCTAAAGCTACACAAGAACTATTTCCTGCCAGTGGACCTGTTAAGTCTCAGATCATAGGAAATGTATCTGAAGAAAAAGAAGATCAGGCACAACGTGTAGAAGAGTTTATGAACTATCAGGTTACTGACCAGATGTCAGAATACTTTGATGAGTTTGAACGTATGCTCTTTCATCTACCTCTGATAGGTTCTGCCTTCAAGAAAATTTATTTTGATTCAGGTTTAAACCGTCCTGTATCTGAGTTTGTCCCTATAGATCAGTTCTATGTGTCCTATTATGCTACAGACTTACGTCGAGCAGATAGGTATACGCATGTAATTTACCGTTCTCCGGTAGAGATGCGTAGAGATATTGCTGCAGGTATGTATGAAGACGTAGAATTACCTGAAGCTTCTATACCACAAAGCAGCGCTATGTCCCAGAAGATGGATAATATCATGGGTTTATCTCCATCTGGAGACAATGATCCACAATATGTGTTGTTAGAACAGCACTGTTATTTAGATTTAGAAGGCTTTGAAGACGAAGAAGATATTGCTCTTCCTTATATTGTTACTATAGAAGAGAAAAGCAGAAAGATTCTGTCTATCCGCAGGAACTATGATAAAGATGATCCGCGAAAAGAAAAGAAAATCTTCTTCACACACTATCGTTTTGTCCCTGGATTTGGTTTTTATGGTCTAGGTCTAATACATTTCTTGGGTAATCTTACTATGACAGCGACTGCAGCTATGCGTAGCCTAGTAGATGCTGGTCAGTTTGCTAATTTACCTGGAGGTTTCAAGGCAAAAGGTATGCGTATTGTAGGAGATAATGATCCTATATCTCCTGGTGAGTTTAAAGAAGTAGAAGCTACAGGTAATGATATCTCTAAGATGATTATTAACCTGCCCTACAAAGAACCTTCTCAAACACTTCTGCAGATGCTTAACTTTGTAACCTCTACAGCACAGAAGTTTGCAGACAGTACAGAACAAGTTATAGCTGATGGTGTTAACTATGGTCCTGTAGGAACTACAATGGCATTACTAGAAGCCAGTAGTAAGTTCTTCAGTGCTATTCATAAGCGTTTACATAAATCTCAGAAAGAAGAATTTAAACTCTTAGGAAGAATTAACTATGAGTATCTTCCTTCAGAGTCTATGTGTGATATTCCTAATGGTACATTAAAAATATATCGTAATGACTTCGATGGCAGGATTGATATTATTCCTGTGTCTGATCCTAATATACCATCTTCTGCTCATCGCATGATGATGGCACAACTTGCACTACAGCTTTCTCAATCATCTCCTCCAGGCATGTTTGATATTGAAGAGCTAAACAAGACAATTCTTAATGCAGCAAATATTCCTAACTTAGATAAGATTATGCCGAGCAAGCCAAAGCCTGTTCCGCTTGATCCTGTAAGTGATATTGCTGCAGCAGTTAAAGGAATGGCTATCAAAGCATTCCCTGGTCAAAACCATGATGCACATATTCAAGTTAAGACCACATACCTACAAGACCCTGCAAATGGTGCTAATCCGTTAATGCAACGAATAGCTCCAATTTTAGAAGCAAACATGCAGGAACATCTTATGTTAAAGTATCAAGAACAGATTACTGGTATAACAGAAGAAATGATTTCTACATATGGCAATGATGCAGAACAGCAGGGCATTGATCCAAATAATCCTGATCTTATTGAAGCAGTTATGGCTACTGCTGCTCAACAAGTTCTTCAAGCCAATCAAGCTGCCGCTATGCAGCAACAAGCAATGTCTCCTGAAGCGCAGCTTGTTCAGATTGAAGGACAGAAGCTTGGTATTGAACAACAGAAAATTCAAGCACAAGCAGCTAAAGAAGCAATAAATGCTGCTAATAAACAACGTGAGCTTGATCTTAAAGAACTACAAATTCAGTTGGATATGTTTAAAGAAGGTGCTAGTATCACAGCTAAAGCAGAGGATTCTGAGCGTGATAGGGAATCTAAGAAAGCTATTGCGGCTATGGAAGCGTTGCTTGAATTAGCAGATACTGAAGCAAACATTGACAGAGACAAAACTCTTAAAGCAGCAGATATGTTAGGTAAGTTTATCTCTGATACAAATAAAGGATAGTGATGGAATTTTGGGACGAGTTAAATTTAAAGTATAAAGAAAAGATAGAAGAAACAAAAAAATCTCTTGCGTATGGAAACGCTTCTAGTTACGATGAGTATCGTCAAGCAGTAGGTCTAATAGAAGGTGTTGAATTTGCACAGGACTTACTAAGGCATATAGTTAAACATCGAATATATGAGGAAGAAGATTGATGCAAGCTGTACAACTAGAGAAATCAATTAATAATTCAGACTGGGTAAATTCAGATAGTGATCTAATTGATGTAAATGATTTACCAGATATTCCTGGTTATCACGTTTTAGTTCAACCAGTAATAGTTAAAGAGAAAACTAAAGGGGGTATTATTATCCCTGAAAAATTAAAAGAAGATATTTCATATCTTACAACAGTAGGCAGGGTATTAAAATTAGGCGACCTTGCTTATAAAGACGAAGAGAAGTTTCCATTAGGAAAATGGTGTGCTACAGGCGACTATGTTTGCTATGGAAAATTCACTGGTCAAAAGTTTGTTTACAAAGGTGTTAAGTTAATTCTTTTGTTTGATGATCAAATTATTATGAGAGTAGAAAGTCCTCATACACTTGATCCAACTTTTAATCTTTCAAATTAATTTGTGTATTTATATTATATAATATAAAATATAGTAACGGCGTAGGATAAACCTTAATTCGTTAGGTTCGCCACTAGCGGTATGTAAAGGAAAAGTAATGAGTGAGAATCAAGAAGAGTGGTCAACCATTGAAGTAGATGGTGTAGAAAAACAAGAAGCTGTTCAGTTTGAAGTAGAAGGTCAAGAAGCAAATGAAGAACCTGTTCAAGCTGTTGTAGAAGAAGATACTCAAGAAGTACAAGAAGCTGCACAGCCTGAAGAAGCTGAAGACAAAGAACAGCCTATAAAAGAATTAGAAGGTATTGAGACTAAAGGCGCAGAGAAACGTATTCGCCAGTTAATTCGTCAACGTAAAGAGCGTGATGAAAAACTTCAAAGCATGGAAGAGCGTCTTAGTACACTTCAAAATAAATTAAATCAAAAAGAAGAGCAGTTATCTACTTCTCTAAAAAGTTCTATAGATAATAGCGAATCTCAATTAACTAATAATTTAGAGGCTGCTAAAAGTATTTACAGACAAGCTATAGAGAATAGTGATATAGATGCTCAGATTACAGCACAAGAAAGTATTAGTAAAGCACACGCTGAACTCAATCAAATAAATAATCAACGTACAGCATTAGAGAATTATACTACACAGGCAGAGCAACAACAGGTAAGTCAACCACAACAACAGCCTACTAAATATGATCCAAAAGCTGTTGATTGGGCAGCTAAGAATGATTGGTTTGGTAAAGATCAAATAATGACTACGGCTGCTTTGTCTATAGACCAAGAACTTAAAGATGAAGGATACGATCCTTCTGATAATGATTTTTACGAGGAAATCGATAATAGATTACATAGTCGTTATCCTCAAAGGTTTCAGGGTACTCCTACTCAAGAACCTGAAACACCTCGTTTGCAGGATACATCGTCAAATTCTGCTCAAGTGGTAGCTGGTGCATCACGCACACCTAAAACTTCTAAGAGTAATAAAGTTAAACTAACACAAGAAGACGTTCGTTTAGCTAACAAATGGGGAATATCACTTGAACAATATGCTACTGAAAAGCTTAAAGTTGAAAAAGCTGAAGGCGACTACACAAGCATTTATTAATTAAGCGTGGAAGGAAAAATTACAATGGCACGAAATACAAACTCACGTAGTACTAGCACAAGGGAAGCTAAACCTCGTAGGACTTTTGAAGAACCTAATTGGTTAGATATTCCACCGACTGTTGCAGAAAGATTCAAAAGTGAAGGCATGTCTTTGCGTTGGATTCGTATGACTATGAAAGGCAATGATGATATTCAAAATATCAGTAAGCGCCAAGCAGAAGGTTGGGAGATAGTTCAATCCGAGGAAGTTCCCGAAATGACACACTCCTCTGTCGTGAGAGAGGAAGGACGATATTCAGGAGCAGTCTGTCGTGGAGACTTGGCTTTGGCAAAAATGCCAACTGACCTAGCTGAATCCCGTCAAGAATTTTATGAGCAAAAAAGTAGGGATGCGGTAGGCGCTGTAAACGCACAACTAATGCGTAATTCAGATTCACGTATGCCAATTTCAAACTCTAGTCGCTCAAGGGTAACTACAGGAAGGCAACCTTCTTTTCAAGATTAGCTTTCCTGTTTGTCATCGTAACTTTAAAACAAGGAAAGGAATAGTGTTATGAGTGATACAAAAGCACTAAACGGCCTTAGTCCTTCTCGCAAACGTGGTGGTGCCTCGAACAGCACTGCTACGAATGAATATCCCATTGCAAGTGGTTTCGGAACCAACATCTTCAGTGGCGATATTGTTTGTAATGTTGCAGGAAATGTGGTCGTTTTAAGCGTTTCAACCCAAAAAGCTATAGGTGTTTTTCAGGGTTGTCAATATACTGCTAACGGTGAAATTAAGTATTCTAACTACTGGCCTAGTGGTACATCTTCTGACGATGCGGTTGCATTCGTTGTTGATGACCCACAAGCTACCTTTGTAGTTCAAGCTGATGCTTCTGTCACTGCTGGTGATATTATGTCGAAGAACTTTAGTTGTACAATAGGTGCAGGTTCTACAGTAACTGGTCGTTCAGGCTTCGGAATTGCCGCTGCTTCTCGCACGGACACTACAGGTGGTATGCTTCGTGCTATCTCTGTATTAGATGAGCCAGGAAATGATATTAGTGTTGCTGCAGATCGTGCTTTTCCAAAACTGGAAGTTCGTATCGTGCGTCACGTAGATGCTTACATCTCCGCTGACTCATCGGCTAACTAAGGAAGGGAGTAATAAAAAATGGCTATTAATCGCTCTAGTATTGCGAAAGAACTGCTCCCAGGATTAAACGCTGTATTTGGTATTGAATACAATGATGTGGACAATGAACATGCTTCACTCTTTGATATTGAACAATCAGATCGTGCGTTTGAGGAAGAAGTTCTATTCACCGGCTTTGGCACAGCACCTGTTAAAAGTGAAGGCGCTGCTGTTCAGTTTGATGATGCACAAGAAGGCTATGCTTCTCGTTACAGTCACGAGACTATAGCTCTTGCTTTTGCAGTAACTGAAGAAGCTATGGAAGATAATCTTTATGACACTTTTGCTAAACTACGTGCGCGTGGTCTTGCCCGTGCAATGGCTAACACTAAGCAAGTTAAAGCTGCTGATGTTTTCAACAACGGCTTTGCGGCGACAAGTCCTGGTGGGGACGGACAGCCTTTCTTCAGTGCTAGTCATCCAGTAGTTGGTGGCGGTACTCAATCCAACACTCTTGGTGCTACTGATCTTTCGGAAGCATCTCTTGAGTCGGCTTTGATTACCATCTCAAAAGCAGAAGATGATCGTGGTATTCTTGTTGGTCTACAGGTTGAGTCACTTCATGTGCCTTCGGACCTTGCCTTTACGGCAGACCAAATCTTGAATAGCACAATGTCAACGACAATTGGTGTTAACCCAACGACTGCTGGTAACGGTGCAACGAATGTTAATGATATTAACAGCATCCGTAATCAGGGTCTAGTTCCTGGTGGCTTTTATGTAAACCGTAGGTTCCAAGATGGAAATGCTTGGTATCTGCGTACTGATTGCCCGAATGGAGCTAAAATGTTTGTTCGTGCGCCTCTTCAAACTAAGATGGAACCTGATTTCGATACAGGCAATCTTAGGTTTAAAGCGCGTGAGCGTTACAGCTTCGGCTTCTCTGATTGGCGTAGCTATTATGGTGCTTCTGGTTCGTCCTAAGAGCAGCGTAAACTAGGTTAATATAGACTAAGTTAGGTGAGGGTGGAGAGAAAGATACAAGCTTCTTTTTCTTCACCCTTTGCTTTTGTAATTACTGGTCTTGTTATATAATACAAATAATTAAATTCTATTTATATAAAGGAACAAAACATGGCAACTACTATTCGACAGGGATTTGTAACTGGAAGTGGGGCGGTTCTTGATACTGTAACTAGTGTCTCTCTTGCAGATACTCGTATCCGTTCCGTATTTGCTACAGGCGTTGGTCAGTTTCTTATTACTGGAACTTCTACTGATGCGCGAGGCACAGTTAAAGGAAATAATATTAGATTTGTAAATACTACAGCATGTGATGCAAATGAAGTTTACTTCTCTGATTTAGGTGTTGCAATGAAAGGAACAGTTGTGGTTTCTGCTCCAACTTCAGCAGCAACAATAGCAGTGTTCTATGGTTGATTATACTTATTTAGTAAATGATATTATTCAGGCGTCTGAGAATGAAGGAACAGAGTTTATTAACTATATTCCTAAGATGGTTAATCGTGCTGAAGAGCGTTTAACAAAAGACTTAGATGACTATGGTCTAGTATCTTATACTTCTATTGCTGTTTCTTCTGGAAATAATATCCTTACTTTACCTACAGGAACAAGAGTAGTTAAGAATATTAATATTGTAAGTAACTCTACAAAAATTAATCTGTTACAAAGAACAGATGAATATATTAATGACTACTGGCCTGTAAGCGCATCAACTGATGAGCCAAGATATTACGCTCCTCGTAATAATACTACAGTTTTGATTGCGCCTACTCCTGCTTCTACTTATGGTGGACAAGTTGTACATGTTAGTCGCCCAGTAACATTAACATCTGCAACTCCCGAAAACTATTATACTGATTTTTGTTATGACCTTCTTTTTAATGCTTCTATGATAGAGGCTATGGTCTTTCAAAAAGACTATCCTACTTCACAGTTATTTGAACAGCGATACTCACAGCTTCTAGAATTACAGCGCAATCAAGCACGTAGAACACGTAGGGATGATATGCAAAGTCCTGCAAGTCCTGCTGGCGCAGATGACAATCTAGTAGCTAATACTAATTAAAGGAGACTATAATGGCTGGTCCTATTTTTGATCCTCTTAACCCTAATGAAAGTCCTGCTACAAAGTATCAAAGAGAGTTGGATGCTAAGAATAGAAAAGGAGTAGGAAAAAGAAAGCGTAAAAAAGGTGATGGTATGTCAGACGCAGAGTTTGATACAGCTTATGAACGGCAACAAGCAAACATGCCTGACTTTAATTATTTATCAAGTAACATTAGTGGATTTAATAGTGATTACGTTAGTGAGTCTGACGGTGGTCGTGTAGGAAAAGGCAAGAATAAAAAACAAAAAGTTAAAAAAAGAAATAACTTTTCAGGCCGTGGAGCAGGTGTTGCTTTACGTGGCTTTTAATTATAGGAGAATATTATGCCAGTACCATTAATTCCAATAGTAATTGTAGGAGCTAATATAGTTGCAAGAGTTGCTCCAAGAGTAGCAAAATCTTTAATGAGTAAAGGTTATGCTAGAAAAGCAAGTAAAAAAGTTATAGAAAAACAAACAACAGCTTCTAGACAACCAATAAAAACAATGAGTGAAGCTAGAGCTACTAAATTAGCAAAAGATGCTGCTCCTAAAATAGGTGGTAAAGTTCCAGGTAAAAAATTACCAAGGGGTGGTAGAAAAGCGGTTGCTGCAGCAGGAATAGGCACAGCAGCAGGAATAGCATCTGTAGCTAGTAAGAAGAGTAAGAAGTTACCAGAAAAAGAAGTTGGTCCTCCTCCTAAAGTAACTACTCTTAAATCTCAAGAACCAAAAAAGAAATCTGCTCCTGCTCCTAAAAAAACAGGTAGTGAGTATAAGGCATATCCTGGTGCGGCTGGAAAAGCAGGGTTTGAGTATAGAAGAGATACAGCAGAAATTTTAGATGACAAGACTGTTTCTGATGAGATTAAAGAAAGAATAGAAGAAGAAGAACTTTATGAAGGCGACTCAAAGGGTGGTCGTGTAGGAAAAGGTAAGAAGAAAAAAGTAAGTCAAGCACCTCGCGGTGTTCGTTCAGCTATAAAAGGTTTTAAACCTAATATGGGTGCTAGTAAAGGAAATAAACGTACTAGAGGTACAGGAGGCGGTTGGGTTTAAGTATGGCTAAACTTTGTGCTAAAGGAAAAGCTGCAGCAAAAAGAAAGTTTGATGTTTACCCATCAGCTTATGCTAATATGTATGCATCCGCAGTCTGTAGTGGCAAAGTAACTCCTGGTGGAAAGAAAAAGAAAAAGGCTGTTAAAAAGAAAAAGGGAGGCGGTCTTCGTAAGTGGGTAGGCGAGAAATGGGTTGACATTGGTGCGCCAAAGAAGGATGGTAAGTATCAGCCTTGTGGTAGAAAGTCTGCTAAAGGAAGTAAAAGAAAATATCCTAAGTGTGTGCCGCTTGCTAAAGCAAAAAGTATGTCAGCCTCTGAGAAGAAGTCTGCTGTTAAAAGAAAGAGAGCTAAACCTCAAGGAGTAGGTGGTAAGCCTACAATGGTAAAAACATTTAAGTCAGGGGGTGGTCAAATTAAACCTAGAGGGTGTGGGATAGCCAAGAGAGGTTTTGGTAAAGCTATGAAAGGTAAATAGGTAGAGAATGGCAGTAAGAACAAAAAAGAAAAGTGTACGAAAAGGTAAGGGCATGAAGGGAATGACTATCGGTGGTGGTCATAAACGTCCTACTAAATCTGGTGCTGGTCTAACTGCTAAAGGAGTAGCTAAATACCGTAGACAAAATCCTGGTAGTAAACTTAAAACTGCTGTAACTGAATCTAAACCTACTGGTAAGAGAGCAGCAAGACGTAAAAGTTATTGCGCTAGATCAGCAGGACAAATGAAGAAGTTTCCTAAAGCCGCTAAGAATCCTAACTCAAGACTTAGGCAAGCTAGAAAAAGATGGAAGTGTTAAAGAAAGAAACCTTACAAATATAAAAGTAAAAAATAAAATGACATATCTAAGTTCGAACATCCCACAATTTAAATGTTGGGTGCGTAAAGAATTTACTAATAACCATATAGAATACGAAGGAGAATATTTACACGCTTTAGTAATTGCAGTTAATACAATACCAGACAGATCATTAACTTTTAATGTTGTATTTACTGGATGTGATGAAGAAGAAAATGTACATGGTGGGGCAATGTGGGCAAGGATGCCCATCACAGCTTTAATAGCTGATACTAGGTTAGAAGAATGGCCTGTTAAAATGCCCACCCATTTAGCTCAACCTTGGGACTGTTCTTCTAGAAATCATGCTATAATAGTAATGGACAGAGTATCCTCAAGTCCTTGGTTATGCAAGATAGACAATGTTTTTCACACTGGGAGATATTTATTTACGGTAGATTATACAGATAGTTCTATATCAGATGATCCTGCACAACATAAACAGTCACATGTTTTAGAATTAATTGATGCAGGAGAATACACTGGTAATATTGTAGCACTACCAAACAATAGAGTAAGAGTAACTAACCCTGCTTTGTGGGTAACTGGTGAAGGCGCACCAGACTTTTTACCAAGTCAGTATGTTCATTCAGCAGAGATACATGATAGCTATATGAATCCATATCTAACTTTTAACAACTTGTATGAAAAGGAAATTAAAGATGAAAAAAAGTAAGTATATGTCCAAGATGAAGAAAGGTGGCTCTACGAAAAAGACAAAGTATATGTCTAAAGGTGGAGCAGTTAAAAAGAGTAAGTATATGTCTAAAGGCGGTGCTGTAGGCAAAGCACCTCATAATCGCCTTTATTAGTAATGGCAATAAATAGATCAAAGATAAACCAACAAATTCTTAAACCACCAGCTAAAAAGAAAAAGAAAAATAAACTTATTAGATCAATTGCTTTAAAAACAAATAGGCACGTTAAGTCTAAAAGGAGATAAAGATGTCAAATAATCCAGAGGGAATAAAAGAATATACTTATAATTATATTCGTAATCCTCGTACTGCAGAAGATATAGATAAGATGACAGGTCGTCCCACTGGTCAAGGATATGGCGCTGCACGTAAAGGTCCACAGATTAAAGCTAAAGAACAGGATGTTGTAGTGGACTATGATCCAGGTAAAATCATAGAATACAAAGACTAGGAATAACTAAATGGCTACTAGCGGAACATACGACTTCTCAATGGATATTGATGAAGTTATTCAAGAAGCAACGGAGATGATTGGTGGTGAGCAGACACTAGGACATGAACCTAAATCTGCTCGTAGGTCGATTAATCTTCTTCTCCAAGATTGGCAGAACCGTGGCATTCTCCTTTGGACTGCTGGTACAACTGCTATTTCAGTCTCTACTAGTGTAACATCTTATGCTTTAACTTCAAGTACAATTGATGTTACTGAAGCAGTTCTTAGACGAGATGATGTTGATCTTCAACTCGAACGTATTACGATGGAAGAGTATTTAAAGATTCCTCGTAAAAGTCAAACAGGAAGACCTAACCAATACGCTATTCGTAGAGAAAAAGGTAATCCTGTTTTATTCCTTTGGCCTATCCCAGAGAATACTACAGACATTTTAAAACTAGAACAGGTTAAATACACAGAAGATGTAACAAAATCTGCTGGTCAGAATGCAGACATATCTCGTAGGTTTCTACCTTGCCTAACTACAGGGTTAGCTTACTACATGGCTATGAAACGTCCAGGTATAGATGTAGGTCGTATTGGTCTTCTTAAAGCAGAGTATGAAGAACGTCTTACAAATGCTATGAATGAAGATAGAGAAAGAGCAAGTGCTTATTTTTTACCTAGAATAAATAGGGTATAATAATGGCGAGTAATAAGAATGCCAAAGCTGTATGCGATATGTGTGGTTTTGTCTACCCACATAGGGTAATGAAACTTAACAGTTATGGTTTACTTGTTTGTCCTACTGACTTTGATGGAGCATATGATCTAAAGAACCATCCGCAGAATAAAGTACCTGATGTAAGAGATGATACAAATATTCGCAATCCCCGTCCACCGTCTAACTCAGATAGGAATCTTGAATGGCAAAACGCCAATACTAAATGGGAAGACACAGATAAATTTTGGAATCTAATATAATGGCAACACTTACCGGCAAACTTATATCAAATACTTATAAAGATTTACTTCAAGTAAGTAATAGTAATGACGGAGTTGATTCAACTGTACGGTTTGTTTCAGATGGTGAAGGGACAAACTCTGCTTTAAAAATAAGTAACTCTGAAGTTGAGACAACAGGAAAATTAACAGTTGGTGCTGCTCTTAGTGCATCAGGAAAAATAACGGGTGACTCTGCTACTCTCATAACTGCTGTATGTGCATCAACTTATTTTGGTGACGGTTCTAATCTAACAGGTGTTCAAGCATCTATTCCTACATCAGTAACATCATTTACTGCTAATCAACTTACTGTAGTAAGTGGTGCAGCATTTACAGGTAAAGTTAGTGGGACAGCCGCAGAGTTTAGCGGTATAGTATCAGCAGGAACATTTGCTGGTGCAGCAGGTATATTTACAGGGAAAGTAAGTGGTACAACATTAGCTATGACAGGAGCAGTGTCTGCTTCTACATTTTCTGGTGTTGCTGCTACATTCAGTGGTAATGTAACTGCAGCATCTTATTTTGGTGATGGATCAAACTTAACAGGTGTTGAAGCATCTGCAGCTACATCAGTTGCGGCCTTTACAACTAATCAGCTTACTGTTGTAAGTGGAGCATCTTTTACAGGAAAAGTTAGTGGTACTGCAGCAGAGTTTAGTGGTAATGTTTCTGCAGCTAATTTATTTGCATCTACTAATGTATTTATAGGCGGTGCTGCAGTTCCTAGTGCTTCTGCTCTAGCTGCTGTTAGTGCGTTAACAAGTGTTAATGCTGCAGCTATTACTTCAGTTAATACGAGAGTTGCAAACACTTCTTCAGCTTTAGCTACAAGCATAGGTAATAGTAATACTAATATTGCTGCAGTTAGTGTATTAACTAGTGTTAACTTAGCAAGGATAGCTAATACTTCTTCAGCTTTAGCTACAAGTATTGGAAATAGCAATACTAATATTGCTGCTGTAAGTGTTTTAACTAGTGTTAATAAAGCAGCTATAACATCTATTAACTCTGCTGCTCTATTAAAAGCAAGTAATCTTTCAGACTTAAATAGTGCTAGTACAGCTAGAACAAATCTTGGAGTAGCAATAGGAAGTGATGTTGAGGCTTTTAATGCAGATATTTTAAAAGCAGACGAAGCTGATGAGTTAACTGCAGGATTCAGTGCGGCTGCTCATAGTGCAGGTACTAAATCTAGTGGGACATTTACTCCTGACGTTGATGATGGCAATTTTCAGTTTGCAACTAACGGAGGCGCACATACATTAGCTGTTCCTACTAAAAATTGTACTATGGTTATATTATACAAGAATAATGCAAGTGCAGGAACACTAACTACTTCCGCATATACTGTTAAAGATGGAGATGACTTAACAACTACAAATGGACATGAGTTTTTCTTCTATATTACAAGAATAAATGATGGTTCTACTACATTCTCCTTACTGACTGTGAAAGCACTACAATAAATGTCACTACTTCCTATAGTCCAGGGTGGTATTTCTTCTTCAGGCGCTGCATTTACTGTGGCTACTGGTGGAACAATAACAACGGACGGCAACTTTAAAGTACATACTTTTAACTCTAGTGGAACATTTACTATTACACAATTAGGGGCTGATGGTGTAGTCCAGTATCTAGTTATTGCAGGAGGTGCTGCAGGAGGTTCAGATTTCTACGGTGGTGGAGGTGGTGCGGGAGGCTATCGAACAGCAACTAATTTTAGTGTATCCCAACAAGCGTATAGCATTACTGTTGGTGCTGGTGGTGCGGCATCATCGAGTGGTAGTACGCAAGGCGCGAGCGGTTCTAATTCGGTATTTTCATCGATAACCTCAACGGGAGGAGGTGGTGGTGGTGCAGATGGTGCTGCTAACGGAGGTAATGGAGGGTCGGGTGGCGGTGCTGCCGGCCTTGGTTCTGGTAGCGCCGGCACCGGGACATCTGGTCAAGGCAATAATGGTGGAATAAGCTCTGATAATAACGGCACAGCCGGAGGAGGAGGCGGTAGTGGTAGTGCTGGTGGTAATGGAAATACCAGTACAACTCCAGGCGGTCCAGGCGGCTCTGGTACTGCCTCCAGCATAACCGGATCATCGGTCACCAGAGCGGGAGGTGGTGGCGGCGGCACTACAGAAGTCGGAGGCAGGGGTGCCGGTGGAAGCGGCGGCGGCGGAACTGGAGGCGAGGGTGGAATTGCAGCAACGCCCGGCAGCGTAAATACAGGCAGTGGCGGTGGCGGAACAGGTCACAACAACGCGACTGGCACTAACGGTGGTGGCAGTGGCGTGGTAATAATTAGATATCAATTCCAATAGGAATAATAAGATGGCACATTTTGCGGAATTAGATGAAAATAATATTGTATTAAGAGTATGCGTAGTAAATGACGAATATGAAGCTGATGGTGAGAATTGGTGTAAAGATTTTTGGGGTGGTACGTGGAAACAAACAAGTTATAATAATAATATAAGATATAATTTTGCTGGTATTGGTTTTACTTACGATCCTGTAAAAGATGCTTTTTACGGACCACAACCGTATCCAAGTTGGGTCTTAGATGATAAATGTATATGGCAAGCACCTGTAGAATATCCTGGTGTTGCAGGAGACAGAAAATATTATTGGGATGAATCTTCTACATCATGGGCTGAACGGGAAGATTAAAATTTAATAGTTATCTTTTAAGGTTTTTAAATTAATGTTAAAATACATTATAGTTTTTACAATATTTTATTTACAGGTTTTCCTTTTGTCTCCTCCTGTAAAAGCAGGACATTTACAAAATCCTATACCTGAAGATTTTTTAATGTATAGAAGTTATTGTATAGATGAGGATGCAATATTAAGAGTTGGTCAAGCATTAGAAGTATCAAGAGAAAAAGCAGACCTTATGTTTTTTAGTTTATCTAAATCAGAAAGATGTTTTCAACATTCTGAAGAATTAATAGGATTAGTTATTGAAGATATACATACATTTAAATTTACTTATGGAAAAGAAGCAATAGTTTATAAAATTAAAACAAGTTTAGAAGAGACAGGATATATCTTGTTTATGACTGCAGCACACTTAGGAGTTTAAAATGGCGAGTACATTTACAACAAACATTAGACTAGAGAAACAAGGAGATGGAGAAAATCCCAACTCTTGGGGAACAATACTCAACTCGAATGTTATTGATCTAGTTGATCAGGCTGTTGCAGCATATCAAATAGTTTCTGTTAGTGGGACAACACCTTTAACACTAACTCAAGTTAATGGTGCTACAGATCAATCACGTAAAGCTATCTTGTCTTTTGATGGTACACTTACTGCAGAAACTTCTATTATTATTCCTTCTGTTAATAAGATGTATTATGTAAGAAACAATACATCTGGATCACACGCTCTTAAAGTTAAAACTGCAGGTAATACAGCTATTACAATAGAACAAGGTTCTAATGTTATGGTGGCTACTGATGGCACTAATGTATTTCAAACTGCGTTTCCAACATCAGTAAGTTCTTTTACCGCTAATAGTCTTACTGCTACATCAGTATCTACTAGTGTTCTTAATGCTACTAAAATATCTACTAGCATTATGACAGCTACACAAGTATCAGCTACAGCAATACATGCTACATCAGTATCGGCTGTATCAGGTAGATTTTCAGGTACAGTATCTGCTTCTGCATTTGATGGTTTAGGTAATCAACTTAGTTTTGGAAGTGATGCTCAAGGAGATGTTTATTATTATTCTGGAAGCAGTATTGCAAGACTTCCTGCAGGTACAAGCGGTCAGTTCTTACAAACTAAAGGTTCAAGTGCTAATCCTGTATGGGCAAGTGGTTTAGTAGCTCAAGTTACAGCAGTTAACTTTTCTTCGGTTACTTCTGTAGGTGCAAATGGTGCTATTCCTGAAGATGGTACAGTTCCTCAAATATCAGAAGGTAATAGAGTCAGTGCTTTAGATATTACTATTACACCTCAATCTGCAAGTAATATTTTACTTATTGAAGCAAATCTTGTAGCTGAAGTTGCTGCTGATAATATTAATAGGGGAATACTTATATTTGATGCATCTTTATCATCTGCAATAGGTGGTAATCTTGCTTTTGAGGCTGGTTCTGGATCACTTTCTCGATTAATAGCACAAGCTAAAGTAACAGCAGGAACTACATCTCAAAAAAGCTTCAGAGTGCATATAGGCAGTTCTAATAATGCTTCATGTTTTGTTAACGGAAATCAAGGTGGAAGCTCTACACCTGTTTATGGTCTTACAATACCAATGTCATCAGTTAAAATAACAGAGTATACCCCATAATAAAATGGCAAGTACATCAGCAAACTTATTTAAATTTAATCTTAGACCTGGAATACACAGAGAGTCTACAGAATACTCTGAGGGTGGTTCTTGGTATGATTGTGATCGTGTACGTTTTAGAGCAGGTAAACCAGAAAACTTACGTGGTTACCAGAAACATTTGTCTACTACCTTTGATGGTACAGGGAGAGACTTGCTTACTTGGCAAAATAATAACACAGAAAAACTTTTGTCTTTTGGTACAGAACAAAAATTATATCTTCTTGCTAGTGATGTTTTACATGACATAACTCCCATTGTAAGTACAGTAACTGTAGGAACAGACGGAACAATAGGTAAGTTAGGAACTATTTCAGGTTCTAATAAAATTGCAGTTAGTCTTAATTCTAATGGTGTTTCAGTAAATGATTTTATTTTCTTTACCAATGCATCTATAAGAAACTTTGCTAGTACTAATTTTGCTGCAAGTAGTTTTGGTGGACCTGTATTTAGAGCAGTCAGCACTAGTGGCACAAATCGTTTTCTTATTAGCACTACAAGTGTAGCAACAGCTACAAGTACAAGTGCTGGTACAGGAATAGTTAACTTTCTTTTAAGAACAGGACAGAATGATAACATTCAAGGTTTAGGTTATGGTGCAGGAGTATATAATGCTGGTGTATCTACAACAGGAGGAAGAGCATGGAATAAACCTGCTACAGCTTCAGGAATAACTTTTGCTGCTAGTCAATGGTCACTAGATAACTTTGGAGAAGATTTATTAGCTGTTCGTAGAGGCGGTAATTTACTACACTGGGATGCTAATGCAAGCCTTGTACCAGTTAGAGCAGCTATTGTAACTACTGCTCCTGTTAGTATTAACAGTATTGTCGTGTCTCCTAATGATAGGCATGTTATTGCTTTCGGAACAAATGAGTTTTCTGGTAGTGCATTTAATCCTTTGTTAATTAGATGGTCAGACCAAGAAGACTTTACTAACTGGACACCATCAGTTTCTTCTACATCAGGTGAGTTACAAGTAGTAGATGGAACAACTCTTAAAGGTGGCATTAGATCGCGTAATACAATTCATGTTTGGTCTGACCAAGCTTTATATTCTTTACAGTATGTCGGTCCACCATTTATATTTTCCTTATCACAACTAGGAACTAATTGTGGGTTAATAGGTCAACATGGAGCTATCAACGTAGATGGTATTTCTTATTGGATGGGGGATAATAACTTCTATAGATTTGATGGCAGAGTAGATAAACTAGACTGTACGGTTCGTAGATATGTATATGATGACTTTAACTCAACACAAGGAGATAAAGTATATGCTGCAGTAAACTCAGAGTTTCACGAAATTGTATGGTTTTATCCTACAGAAAATTCATTAGAACCTGATGCTTATGTTTTATATAACTATGAAGAAAATACCTGGGCATTTGGAACTAGTTTCTACACAACCTTTAAAGATGCTACAGTATTTACTAACACCATAGCAACAGGAAAAGTATCTGCAGGAGCAACACCTCATATCTGGGATAACGAACCTGTATCAGTATTTACAGGGGATGGAGTAGCTTTGTCTTCCTTCTTACAGTCAGCAGACTTTGATATAGAAGACGGTAATGATTTAATTTTTGCAGACAGAATTATTCCTGACTACACTATAAATCAAGGTGATCTAAATATGTCTGTTAACTTTAGAGAGTTTCCTGCTGCTAGTGAGGTTGAGAAAGGACCGTTTGAAATTAATTCAGGAACAAAGAAAGTAGACTTCAGAGGTAGGGGTAGACAAGCAAACGTAAGAGTTTCTTGTAATAGTTTTAATACTTCATGGAGATGGGGTAGTGTTCGTATGGCTATTCAACGAGATGGTAAACGGTAATGGCTTTCCTTTACCCAGAACTACCTAAGTATCAATCAACAGAAGATTTAACTGAAGTATACAATACTCTTATATCTTATGCTGGTGAACTAAAGTTTCTTTTAGAATCAAGGGATGTAGAAGTAGACTCTACACCAGCTACTAAGATATTTAGTGTTACTACGGTAACAGAAATAGGTAGACCTGCTAGTGGAAATATTGCTTTCTGTGTAAGCGCAAGTAAGTTTAGAGGTTATATAGGTAATAGTTGGGTGGACTTTAACTAATGCACGATTATAAAAAAGTTTTAGAAATAATAAATCAGAATACATTTATTGAGAATGTAAATAAAGGTATAGTACAACCGCCTGATTTTTTTGGAGCAACCAAGGCTGAAGGTATGGCATATTCAAAAGGTTCGCTGTATAATAAAGAAAATACATTACATGCAGATATGACTAAGGCGCAGTCTAACTACATGGATATTAGGAGATGCTTATAATGATTGACGGGTTAGATAAGCTGGCAGAAATAGAAGTTTTACGTGAGGCTGCTCAACGTCCTCCTGCTGAAGTACAACGAATGCAGATGCCTTCTCCTCAAGCTGGTTTACAAAGTTTAGGTCAACAAGAAGTAGATATGGGTACAGGTATGCCAGTAGGCTTTAGTCCTGCTGATGCTGTTGGTCAAGTAACTAATATAGCTGGTCAGTATGCTATGGCTAACCCACAGAAGACAGGACCATTTGCTGCAGCACTGGCTGCTTTTGGTGCGGGTAGTGAAGCAGCTAACATGATAGACAAACGTGTAGAAGCAGAATCTAAAAAGGAAAATCTAGATGATGTTAAAAGTATGGCAGGATCACTTCCCGATAGAACTAGAACAGTTATGCCAACAATGGATATGCCAATGGATATGCCGGTTCAGGCGCAAGAAGAAATCCAAGTAAGTGAAGTAGCTCCTCAAGAGGGATTAGCTAGTATGGTGCCTATGCAAGAAGGCGGCAGGATAGAAAATGAAAACATAGAACCATTTGTAGACTTTTTAAAAGATGAAGAAGGTTTGTTACTAACAGCAAAAATTCCTACAAAAGGTGATAGATTAACCATAGGTCATGGTCACGCAAGTGCTAATGTAAAATCAGGACAGACAATAACAGAAGAAGAAGCAGATACTTTATTAAGAAAAGATATTAAAGACAGACTGCCTCAAATTAGAAGAAGGATTCCAAAATTCGATTCTTTTCCAGAAGATTTACAGGTAGCTTTATTAGGAGAATTTTTTAGAGGAAGTTTAGGTGGAAGTCCTGAAACTATAAGATTAATTAATCAAGAAAAATTTAAGGAAGCCTCTAAAGAATTTTTAGATCACGACGAATATAGAAATGCAGTAGAAAGAAATAGAGCAGGAATTAGACCTAGAATGGAAGCAGTCTCAGAAGAATTAAAAGATTACTCTGATGGAGATATTCTAGATACTATTAAATCTTATGGTGTTAAAGTTAAAGAATTTTTAGGATTCCAAGAAGGCGGGGATGTAGGAGAATACTTTGAGGGTCAAGTAGAAGGAAAGGGTGATGGCATGTCAGATGAAATACCTTTCCGAGTAGAGGGTGGTAATCCTGACTTTGCTCTTCTTAGTAAAGATGAATATGTTATACCTGCTGATGTAGTGTCTATGCTTGGTAATGGTTCTTCTGATGCTGGTGCAGATGAGTTAGATGATTTTCTAACAGATGTTCGCAAAGAAGCATTTGGAAGAGAAGAGCAACAAAAAGAAATTGATGCAGAGAAAGGACTAAGTTCGATAGCTTAAATGGAAGTTACAAAGATAAGGTCAAACTGTATAGAAGTTACATGGCCGCATGTAAAAGATTTACTAGCTAAACCATTAGAAAGAAGTCACGGAGAGTACAACTTAGAAGATATTTATAATTTATTAGTAACAGAAGTAATGGAGTTGTGGGTTGGTCTTAATGAAGAGAATGGAATTGTTGTCGCTGCAACAACCCAACTTGATAAATATCCTAATTATAATGTTCTTACTATCTGTTTAGTAGGTGCGAAGACAGGTACGATAAGCAAATGGTTAGACTATTGTGTGTCTGATAACTCTGACATTGTTAAATATGCAAAACAAAATAATGTAAAGCATATTAAAATAATTGCAAGAGATGGTTGGAAAAGAAAGTTAGAGAAATTTAATTATAAAAAATACGCCACCGTATTAACTAAGGAACTGTAACAATGAGCATGAAAAATAAATTTAACAAAGTCTTGTCTGACTTCTCTAATGAGGAGAAAGTATTCTTATACAACTTCTTGTATGAGGATTTATCTGGTAAAGGCGTATGTGGAGATACTGAACTTGCTCACGTTAACAAACATGAGATGGATGTTCTTCGTTCTATGGGTGGCGTAGGAACGATAAACGAAAATACTAAGTGTATCCAGTTCTTTGGTTCTCCTCCCCCACCTCCTCCTGTTCAAACAACATCAGTACAAACAAAAGAAATACCCGAAGAGTTAAAACCTTATGTTAAAGAAGTTCTTTCTGAAGCACAGGACATTTATAAAACTCGTAAAGGAGAAGGTTATGTTCCTTTTACGGGTCAAGAGATAGCTGACTTCACCACAGAACAAGAAAGAGCATTTGATCTTACTTCTGATGTAGTAGGACAAACTCAAGCTTTTGCTACACCCGCTGCACAGTTTGCAGGACTAGCTGGTCTAGGAACTACTGATGCAGATATTTCAAGGTTTATGAATCCTTATGCTTCTCAAGTTATTGATATAGCAGAGCGTGAGCGTAGGAGAGCAGGAGACATAGAGGCACAAGAATTAGCTGCACAGTCAGTTGCGGCTGGTGCATTTGGAGGTAGTAGGCAAGGTATTCTAGAAGCAGAACGCCGCCGTAATTTAGAGCAGGGTATTGCCGATATAAGAACTGCAGGTTTAGGACAAGCATTTAAACAAGCAGTGGAACAAGCACAAGCGCAACAAGAGAGTAGATTAGGTGCTGCTCGTAGTCTTACTGAACTTGCACAAGTTGCACCTAGAGGAACTGCAGATGAGCTTGCACGTTTAGAAGCAGTTGGTGCAGCACGTAGAGGACAAAGCCAAGCTGAATTAGATATAGCACAAAGAAAGTTTTTAGAAGAAAGAACTTTTCCAGAAGCTACACTTCAACAGTACTCTCAGTTTATTCAGCCTACTCAAGGTGCATTAGGCGCAGCCGGTACAACTACAAATAGAGGACCAGGACAAGCACAACCAACTTATCTTCAACAAACTGCAGGACTTATAGGAGCATTAGGATCGGCTGCTGGTGGTTTTGCTAAAATGAGTGATCCTAGAGAGAAAACAGATATTCAAAAAATAGGAATGGATGATGCTACTGGTTTAGCAATGTATTCGTTTAGATATAAAGATGACCCTAAAACTTATCCTAAAGTTGTTGGTCCTATGTCTGATGAGGTTAAAGAGAAATATCCTGAACTTGTATCAGAGGTTGACGGTACAGAGGTTGTTGATTTTGGTGGGTTAGCATCTATTGCTAATATGAATAAAGAAGAGAATGTAGCATCTCTTCGACAGGGTGGATTAGTTTCTCTTAGCACAGGAAAGCAAGTAAAAGATAAAGAAGAAGAAGAAGGCTTTTTTAGTTTTCTTACTAAACCAACAGAAATAGACCCTGAACAATCATTACAAGGTCCATCAAGATTAGATACAATTAGTGATTATTTATTAAAATATTCACAAACTGATCCTTCTAAACCTTTAGGTACACAACTTGGACAAACTTTTAATGAAGTTTCTAAAGCTAAAGCTGCAACAAAACAACAAAGATTAGCTAATGATTTAGCCATAAGAAGAGTAGAGGCAGAAGAGAAAGCACTAGATATTAAATCAGCTAAAGTATTAGATATACCTATCTCAACTGCAAATTCTTTAAGAGACGCGTTAATTAAAGTATCTAAAGGAGCTGGTGTGATACAAGATTCAGAAAAAAATATTGTTATAAAGGCTACAGAAGACGCTATAAAAGGTAAGCAGGGTAGAAATGTAGATTTAATTAAACTTATGTTGAAGAGATTTAAAACACCAGCGGGTGAAGGTGATCCTGAAAAAAAAAGTGACCCAAGAAAAGTTGTAGTATCCCCATCACCAGAACAACCAACGATAATGTCGAAACAAAAAGCAGCTTATGGCACATAAAATAATATGGCAGAAGAAAAACAAAAAACTGATACTGTTTCTTATGAAGAGCTACAACAAATTCAGAATCCTGAAAATAAACGGGTTGTGGATGCAATGTACTATACTCTGCAAAACCTAGACCCTGATGAACAGATAGAGTATGACCCTAAGAAAATAATAGATTCTTTTTTAACTCAGCAAAGATACTTTGAAGTTAACTTAGGCGATACTATAGGTCAGGCATCAAGAATAAAAGACCTGCCTGATATAGATAAAAAGTTATACCAAGTAGCTAGAGATGGTGCAGCTAAACTACCTAGCATTTTTGAAGAAGGTAGTGCGCCTGTAGGAACAGCAGTAAAAGATTATGTTTATGGTGGGATAACTGATCCAACAAATCTTATATCTATCTTAGCTTCTGGTTTTACTTTTGGTGCGGGTGGAGCAGCAGGACTTGCAGCAAAGGAAGCCGCTAAAGCTGGAGTAAAACAAACACTTAAAGAAGGATTAAAAAGTGAACTAGCTAAAGCTAGACTACTTGCTCCTGTTTTGGCTGTTGAAGGAGGAACTGCCGCAGTTGGTGGAGCAGCACAAAACTATATTAAACAAGATTTAGAAATAGATTTAGATGAGCGAACAGATATTGATCCTCTACAAGTATTTGGACAAGGAGCAATAGAGGGTATTGCTAGTCCATTATTTGGTGTTATCGGAAGCTATGCTTTAAAAGGTGCGGGTAAAGCTGTAAGCGGTACGGTAAAGGCTGGTATGAATACAGCATCTAAAATAGATGCATTGTCTAATATTAAGACAAAAGCAGATGACATGACAAATGTCCTTGAGAGATATTTTCTACCTAGTTTTGGTTTAAAAGAAAGCACGACTTTAAATCTTGAACGGAACTTAGGTTTGCCTACAGAGTTAAAAGGTCTTGGTAAAAACCTAACAGAAAAATTAGATGTTGCTATCGCTAGAGATTTTGCTGATACGTCTAAAGAAGAAGTTAATGCTTTATTCAATAAAGTTTATAAAGAAGGAATAGGTTCAGAAGCCTTAACTGCTATTAAAGCTAAAAGTTCAGAGTCAGCAGAAATATTAGATACTTTTCTTTCAGATGGAGGTTTAAGAGATAGGGCAACTCAGTACGGGATAACCTCTGCTTTATCTGATAAATATAAAGGCATCTTTACCAAGAATGATAATTACGTTAAGAACGTACCAGAGGCTTTTGCTTCAAGAAAAAGATCAGAAAGTTATTCAAGTTTTAAAAAACAAAATCCAGACATAGTTGAAGATTTGAAAAAGGACATGTTTGCTTTTCCACAACTTGCCTATTGGAAAGATGAAGCAGAACAGATAATAACAGGCATTGGTACAAAAAATAAATCTTTCAGGTCTGATTTAAGTGAAGCTGATTTAAATAAAGAAATAGATAAGGTAGCTAAAAAGCTATACTCTCCTGATCTGTCAAAAGCAAAAGAAACAGGTTCTTTAGAAGCTATAAAAACAGAACAACAATTACCTTCTTCAGTAAAGAAAGTTATAGGTTATAATAATAGACCTGCTTTACGAATTGGTGAAACAGTAAATGCTATTGTTGATTACGCAACTAAAGCAAATGCAGCAGATATTGTCTTTAAAGATACTCTATCAAGAGGGTTGTCTACCGTAGCTAAAGATGTTGTGGAAGCGTCACAAAAGTTGGGCGGTGGTAAAGTAATGCGTTTATCAGGTGTACTGGCTAAAGATGGAGTAACTCAGGCTAAATTAGATGATACTGTTACTCAAATACCATACTCTGTAAAATTAACTAAAGAAGGTAAAGAGCAAGAAATACCTATTCTAGATAGTAAATTTAAAGATGTTTGGGTTACAGCAGATGAAGGTAAAAAACTTAAAACATTATTTCAATATCAAAGAGGTGATGTTCTTGGAGAAAGTATTGGTGCAAATAGTGCTTTACTTAAAAATATATCTGGTATACAAGGTTCTTTGAAAGCAGGTAAAACACTTTATAATCCTCTTGCCATAGCTAGAAATGCAATAAGCGGTATGGGCTATGTTATGTCATCAGGAAACCTTAAAGGATTAATGGAACTTCCTAAATATTTTAATAAACTTGATGTAGGTTCTAAAGATAAATTAATTAAAGAGTTTATTGAAGATGGTTTTTTAGACTCTGATGTTAGAATGAACCAAGTAATGAGAAGGCTTGGAGATGTTGGTGGAGAAGATAAATATTTTAAAGAATTACTAAGAACATCTGGTCTATCTATTGCTGATGCTGGACCGTTTAAGCCAGGAAAAAAAGTAGCTGAGAAGTTACAGAGAGCTTTTGTGGCTGGTGATAATGTAGCTAAGTTTCTTACTTATGTAAGTGAGGGTAAATCTTTAAATAAAATATTTGATAGCTTCACACCAGAACAAAAGAAACTTCAACTTAAAGAATTATCAGATACATTTGGAATAGCTAATCCAAAGAAAGAAGACTATGTAAGAATATACAGGAATAGAAATGCTAAAAATCTTACTCCTGTTTATTCTCGCGTTCCTGCTGTTTTAGAGATGATGAGGAGAGTGCCTGTTATAGGTAACTTTACAGCTTACCCAACAGAGAGATTAAGAAACACATATAATTTATTTAAAACTGCCGCTGATGAAATATCAATGGGTGTTCAAACTGGCAACAATGCTCTAAGAAATAGAGGGTTAAGTAGATTTATACAGTTCCAAGCAGCCAAAGCTGCTCCTTACACCGCAGCATATGTAGGTACAGCACTCTACAATAAAGAAGATGTAGAAGAAGTATACGATAAACTAAGGAGTCAACTCCCTCCTTGGGCAAAAGACAATGCTATTTTATTTTTAGGTAAAGATAAAAAAGGAAAAGAGCAGTTTATTGATCTAACTTATCTTGAACCAGATAGTCATTTATTAAGTCTGGTTATGCCCACAATACTAAAAGCATCTAGAGGTGAAGACGTATCAAAAGATTTAGACGATGCTGTTAAAGAGGCTGCTGAAAAATTATATGAGCCTTATATATCTCCCACTCTTTTTACAGAATTAGTGGAACCACTTGTATCAGGAGTATTCAAAGGAGTTAAGGGTGATTATGAAGGTTCTGCTAATGATCTGTCTAGAGGTGCGCGTCAGATGGCTAAAGCTGCAATGCCAGGATACGCGAAGATGGCAATGGATATAACAGTAGGAGATACTAACTTAGCTAATCTAGTTATGGCTGATGAATCTTTTTCTGAATTAAAAAATACTATGTATTCTGTTCCATATAAACCTTTAGATGAAGAAATGTCAGTTGTAGATTCTTTATTTAAAAGAGGTATTATAATTCCTGGCTTAAAGTTACAAACTATTGATCCAGTAGAAAGCACAGGATTTGCTTTATCAACAGTTAATAGAAGTATAGCTGGTTCTAAAAGATCATTTGCTCAAAATTTAAAAAGAAAAATTAGAGAACCTTCTTATAAAATAGATGTTAAAGAACTTTTAGAAGATTATAGCAATATTTTAGAAGAACAGTTTGTTGCTCAAAAAGAAGTTAAAAAAATATATCAAGACTTAGTTAGGTCTGAAGGAAAAGACAAAGCTATAAAAATTTTAAGAAGGTCTTCTATTAAACAAGTCCTTCCTTCTAACAGAGCATTACAAAATATTATTAATTCTAACAGATCATTACCTAATACTTTATCGTCTAATAATAAATATTGGAAAGATGTTATCCTAGACTTAGAGCAAGATAACTATAATAATGTCCAACCTTACATGGATTATTTAAGAAAACAAATGAGGAAAGTAGAAGATTTTTATTTTGATCGTGATCTATCTAAAGAACCACCTACTATTGAGATAGAGTCAAACTAATGGAGATGGACACAGAATTTCTGTTCCAGATTGGAGCAGTCATAGCCTCGTTGTCTGGTGCATGGGCATTAGTAAGATCACAAGTAACTACATTAAAAGCTAACCAAGCTGAGATAAAAACTTATGTAGATGAATTAAACAGGGAACTAGATACAGCAGAGAATACTGTCTCTGTTTTAAGAAGTCAGATTAAGGTTCTGTCAGATATCCTAAGTCCTGGTAATCTTGAAGAACAAAATAAATGGAGGGGTGGAGTTTCTGAAAGATTAAAGAAAACAGAATATGAAATATTAGCACTCCAAAAAATGCATAATGGGCGACATCCTGCCGTTGAAGAGATTAAGATGAAAAAATAAGGCTTAAAATTAGCCGTACAGTGCAGGTAAGCAATGCCCCTGCTACCCTACCACCAGAATATAAGTTAATTTTATGTGTGTTTAATTGTCAGGCGCACAAAGGATTTAGCCTATTTTAGCACATGTCCTTCCCTGGATTCCAGGTATTCTTTCCTAACATTCCTTTTAGGTATAGATTCTATCTTTTCTTTTAGATGTTCTACCTCATCAAGGTCTTCTTCTTGTTCTTCATCAGCAAAGAAATCACATTTTAAAAAAAGTTTTGATGTTTCTTTCTCACCTAGAACTTCAAGATACTTAATTATCTCGTTTTCTATTTCAGCTACATTTTTAGGTGCTTCATCTTCTTTAGCAGAACGTATGCGAGACAACACCTCTAGTGCTTTGATAGCGCTGTTTGTGTGTCCGTTGTTCTTTGCGTAGGTATATTGGTTTTCTATTTCAGAGACAACATCAATGCGTGTCTCTACTTCTTTCTCTAATTCTTCTATTCTTTCTTTAATGTCTCCTCGCTGCATAAGTCTATGACCCTGCGTATGTGCAGAACCTTCAGAGTAGCCAGCTATCTTGGCTGACTCCGTTGCGTTGCGATAGAGGACATATGCTTGACAGAACTTCTCCTGTCTTATCTTTAATTCAGCCATGATTAATTACAGAACTTATCCCATGTTTCATTATGGGCAAGTATACGCCTTGCGGTTCCATTAGAAAGTTTGTCATTGTCAGAAATAAGGATAGGCTTTACCCAACTACAGTAAGTCTTTCCTCCCCCAACGGTTACGCAACTTGCTAACAACAGAGTCATTAGACAGACGCTCAATATCTTCTTCAATTTTATCTCGCTTCCTATTTTTTTCTATTGCATCCTCAAGTTCTTTTTTCTCTGCACTATTCTTACCTGCTTTATATGCAAATAAAAGAGGTAGTATTTTAGTGAAGATATTAACAACTGAGGATACAATAGAAGATATTACAGGCATTTTGTTTCTAACCTTTTTCTTTAGCTTTACCTATTGTTAGCGACAAAAACTCTACTGCTTTATAAATCTTGCCCATAATAGTGTCAGGGGAAGGTGTTCGTGTACCAGCCACAACAATACTAGCTATGGTAACGATACCTGTTAACGTACTTAAAATTATATCACTGTTGTCTATGATAGTTTGAAGCATATTAAATCCTTTCTTAGGTTGTCTGTTTGTCTTCTATATATTTAGTGTAGTGTGTTGGATTACTTTTCTTAGAAAGTTTGTAAACCTCAGATACTAATGTATTCTCTCCATAAAAATTGACCATCATTTCAACTTGAGGATTATCAAACAACTTCTCACAATCTTGTGCCATTGCAAGAAGTTCGCCAGTAGTCCAGAAATGACAGTCGCTTATTTCTACTGGCATATATTTAGGTCTTACACCATCATCTAGCTTTTCTTTTTTCTGTTCATCAGAAAGACCTTCTATTGAACAATCAAAACCAAACAGATGGAAGTTCCTAAATCCAAATATGTGCATCATGCCAATTGATCGCATTGCCGCACATGTACCACCGCTAACAAACGTAGCGTTTTCTTTGTCTATTTTTAAATTATAGTCTATCTCAATCTTACCACTTACTATATCAGCAACAGCTTGAGAGAAAGCATGCCACCCGTATACATTCTTTGTCTTATCCAGTATGAACTTAGTAACACTAGGATCAGTCATAGACGCAATAAAGAACTTAGTAACTGGGTCAATCTCCTTAAACAACTCTGTTCGCACAACACCGTGTGTACTAGTTCCAGTTATCGGGCGAGGGTCAAGTATAACACATGCCCAAGGTTGAATACCAGCCTCCAAGAGTAAAGGATAACTATGTTTTACACACACTACTTTAGCATCGTATTTTTTCTGAACAGCTTTTAATTCTTCAAAGTCCATAGAAGGACCAGCGGATGCTACAATTACATGTTCATTATTAACATCACAGTTTTGAACAAAGTCCCAATCTTTTATTAACTCTACGTTATCGTTTATATTGTCCAGTATATCGTCTTTAGGAACGCAATCTTTAGGTTGAATTATAATAGGTGTTCTACTTAATTCTTTAGGTAGGTTAGGAAGGTCATCTGTTTTTAACCTAACAGCCAAGTGAACAGTACCGCCATCCTTCACTCTATCTTGAGAAGGCAAGACAAATATCCTTGTCTTCTCCATTGATTCTACAAGACGGTTAGTTCCTAGAAAATCATCACCAGGAATTTTATCGTCTATATCCTTACTATAGTAATCATCTAAGACTACTACAGGAACATGTATTAAATTTTCATAATCAGATAAAATAGTTTCTTCACTATGACCACCATCTATAAAAGCAAAGTCAGCTTTCTTTAACTCTTTCTTTGCTTTCGGCATGGTTTCTTTTGAATCACCTTTTAATAAAGTAAAGGTGAACGTCTTCTTATCTTCTTTCATCTTACCAGCAAAGTCTTCAAGACGTTTCTTTACTGCATCAAAATTATTATGAGGCTTAGTGTTTTGTTCCTTACGGTCTATCTCAAATGTTGCATCTTCAAATAAATCAAAGCCAGTATAGTGTACTCGTTTGCTATTTTCAAAAGCAGCCAAGGCCATCTCTATAGCTCTGCCACCATTCCAAGTTCCAACCTCTACAATTCTTTTAGGTTTATACTCTCTAATAAGAACAGCTAACTGATGATAACGAGGTAAGTTTACATCAGGAGTAACAATATCTTCGCCTATAGTATTTTTTAAATTACCTTTATAATGGATCATAAAGTCTGCTAACTTAGATTGAGGGAAAACAGCTAGACCAGACGCACCCTCACTTAAATTATGAACCTTCATGCCATGCGCTGCATATATCTTAATGAACCTAGTCATAATAAAAGCGTCGGTCCACTCTCGGTAGGCCAGCACTTCGCCTATATCATAGCATCCTCTTATGTCAGCTAAGAAGTAATGGCTATGCATCGTATCTAGATTAAAACCAATAAATCCTGTCTCACTAAAATCAATGTCTGTTCTTCCTAAATGTATTAACTCTGAATCTTTAGGAAAAGCCTGGAACAAAATTTCTTCAGACAAAGGGGATGTAGTCAGTACATCTGCATCCATCCATATAAGCCAGCCACCCTTGGCTTCGTTCTCTGATATCTCAAGAAAGTAGTCTGTGAGAGCATATACTTTGTGACAGAAGCGTAGAGCATCCATGCGAAAGTCATAAGGCATCTGACCATTAGATGTGCCGTCATAGCCTTTCATCTTATCCAAGAAGATAGCTCTGTCTTCAACCTCATCTAAGTCTCTGTATTCAATAATAGGTGACTTAGGAAAGTCTTTCTTCTGTTCTTCAGTTACAGTGTCATAATAAACAATAAGTTTTAAGTTATCTGCCCAGTGTTCAACGACAGACTCCAACATTTTTTTTGCATATATGTCGTAGTGTTTACCTGAAAAGGATGTTACAAATCTAACCATTTACTTTAACCATTTCTGAATATAATGTTGACCACTCCATAGCATGTTTATTATCTATAGTTCTTCGCCCATCCCAGTTGCTGTATATTGGACCGCCTGTAGTAAAGTGAACACACTTAGGTTTTAAGTTAGCGGGAGAATGTCCATCTAACCAGTTCCATTCTTGAGGTATAGACCCAATAAGATTATTCTCATACTCCCTCTCAAGGAAAGCAAACCTATGTAACCAAGAACCATTCCTTGTACTTACATCATGCACAGTAAAATCTTTTAGTGCTTCATGCCCACAGTTCCACATAACAAAACTGGACCAGTTCTTCCTCTGATAGTTAGACTGAACACGGTTATCCATCTTCAGACCGCCTTCTGTAACATGGTCATGTTTCACACAACTGACCGCAAATGAAGGATTACAATACTCATTAAATAATTCAGATATGTCTGTATTAACAAACATATCACAGTCCATAAATAAGGCGTACCCTTCAAATTGATTTAAGAAAGGAACTAAAAATCTAGTGAAACTAAATTCAGTTGAGAAAGGTTTACCATCAAAACAATCTACAAATTGATTGTCCTCGTTTATTTCTTTTCCTCTGAAGTAAAGACCCGCCCTTCGTAGAGCGTTCTGCTTTAGTGGGATTATATCTACGGGATGGTTTGTATTTTTTCTTATGCTGTAGGACAGAACATCAAAGTAAGTCTTTTCTTTTTCGTCATACCCTACATATATTTTGTATGGTTTATCTAACATTTTTATATGGTCAGGGGTGAGGACAATACCCCACCCCCGTACTACCTATTCTATTGGAATTACTTTTTTATGTTGGTCATCGGCTTTCATCTTCAACCTAATTTTTAGTAGCCCGTCCACCATCTCTGCGGCAGCTACAACATAGTTAGGATTTAAAGAGAATGTTCTTTTAAATTTTCTCTTTGAAATATTTCTTACTACAATAGCGTCTGAAATTTCTTCTGTTATTTCTTTATTGTTATAGAAATCACTAGAGGCGACAGTTAAGAAACCATCTCTCTCTTCTACTGTTATGTCTTCTTTAGCATATCCAGCTAAAGCAATCTCTAAGACATAACCATCCTCTCCGTCTTTATTAATATCGTGGAAAGGAAAAGTAGTTGCATTATCTCTATGAAAGGATATCATTGGTGAAGATGAGTAATCTTCAAATCCAAGACTAAAGTTCTTTAATAAATTCTGAACATTTTCAGTTTGTAATATTGTATTCATAGTATTCTCCTGTTAAGCAAGGTTGTATAGCACACAATATGTCATGCCACAAAAAGATTACTACAAAAAGAAACAATAGTCAAGAGAATTTTTCACCTCTAAACCAACAAGTCATAGCAGACCTTTCTCCCTCTTTCACTTTAGTTACTCTGTGAAAAATAAAAGAAGGGAAGACAACAATACTTCCTTGTCTCCTCATTTCTTTTACAGTTTTAAATCTATTAGGTGCTTGAGGGTGAACAAAATTCTGTACCTGGAAGTCACCCCCTTTAAACTCATCGTTGAGTGTTATAGAGATAGCTAACTTTCTGAAGTAAGGATCACTTTGTTTTTCTACTCCTGTATCTACATGCCAATCATAGAACTGACCCTTACCATAAAAGGATACTTGAGGTACTTCAAAAGAAGTTAAACTAAAATCCCAGCCAGCTTTTTCATTAGCTATGTCTACATACAATTCTAGTATCCCAGACAACTCGTCATTAGCTAACCATGCAACTCTGTTGTTTCTTATCTCTGATAATACTACATCGTCGCCTTCTTTAAAAACTTCTGCCTCTTTAGAATCTAGTTCCCGTGCAACATTAAGAAAACCGTCACAAAATTCTTTTGGGAGAACTTCTTTGAAACAATAGTGAGTTAACATCTATACCCCACAACTACCCCCATGACCTGTAATGTCGCAGATATCATGTGCCTCTACACCCTCTTCAAACTCCTCTCCTAGTTTATCTACAGCTTCAGAGTAAGGTACGTTTGTTAGAGGTTGTCCTCCACGGCATGAGTCAGGATATACAGTGAAGCCTCTTAATCTATGAGCATATGATGCGAGAGTGTTTGTAAATTCTTCTACAGTATCTTCGTTGTTAGTCTTACTACCCCAAGATGGTAAGTTAATTGTAGAAGAAATAGACATGTCCACATAGTCTTGAACGTCAGCCTGGAACTTTATCCTACGCTTATAGTCGTCAGCAAGATCAAGAGCAGATTCAATTTTGTCTGGGTTAGCACCGTAGATATTAATAAGTTCTTGAGCCGCACTGTCTACCACATACTGATAGTGCCACCTAGTTCCACCTTTTAAATACCTACGCTTGTAAGCCACAGCAAATATTGGCTCTACGCCAGTGCTTGTCCCTGCAAGAATACCAATTGATCCTGTAGGTGCGATAGCGCGGTTAGCTACTGGCCGACTTATGCTAAGTTCTTCAGAAAATTTATGAGATACAGAATCACTTATGCCC
>Ga0208303_1000030_pt1 | contig 54200 bp, 56 predicted proteins | sample CB_VirMetaG_2_FD_184537 | JGI IMG/M metagenome (GOLD analysis project Ga0208303, IMG submission 184537) | Freshwater to marine saline gradient viral communities from Chesapeake Bay - CB_1504_2 Viral MetaG (SPAdes) (version 4) | ecosystem: Environmental > Aquatic > Marine > Coastal | place: USA... | reverse complement strand
TCGTTGTTACGAAGACTGTGAAACATGGATGCTTGAAAAAGGCCATCGTGTTATGGTGAAGTACGGCAATGAAGAACAAAGCGAATGGAAGGTGATGATTGAATGATTGACACAGACAAATACGAAGGACACACACCTGCGCCGTGGAAAGCGGATTATGATTTTCCCCGTCATGGACAGATACAGACGGGTCTTGTTGGCCCGAATGGGAAACCCCTTGGTTATGAGAATAATGATGACGGACAGATAGCCAACGCACAACTCATCACAGACGCACCACTTCTCTTAGCAGAAGTCAAGCGGTTGCGTGGAATAATTGCTGGTATTGTTACAGACATGGATGAGGATTGGAGATTTTGGCGAAGCGAATTGAAGAAGGTGATTGAATGATTGACACAGACAAATATGTAGGACATACACCTGCTAAGGGTTGGCGAAAGGCCGATGGCTCGGCTATGTCCATACAGTCGGCTAACAATAATGCTGATGCAGAACTTATGGCCGACGCACCAATTCTCTTAGCCGAAGTCAAGCGGTTGCGTAAAGGAATGAAGATGATGCTTGACGACATGAAGTTCTCAAAGCCCGAAGAAGATATTGAGTATTGGCTTGATACATGGAAGCATTGGTTGAAGGAGATGATTGAATGAAATGGATATTAGAAGAGAAGATAAGTAAACTGTATGTCTCGCTAAAAGCGTTAGACAAGATTGAACATGAAGAATTATCAAAGGCAATACTGCTCTTTGAAAAACTCAAGGGTAATCTACTCAAACTCACAGAAGAGAAGGCATATTATCACACGATGTACGCCGCACAATCTGACTTCATATTCGATACCCCTTATGATAAAAGGTTAATTGGACACGCATTATATGAGCACATTGCTGAAACATTCGATGTTCCTGTATCATGGGTTTCATTAATTCCATTAGCAATGTATGTGAGTAACAAATCAGTCTATGCAAAGGTGGAAAATTGGGATTGGGACATCTTAGACAAGGATGGGTATGTCTTTGAAAACGTATACGCCGCTTTCGTGGATGGACAGTTAGATGGACTGATACCCGAAGATGAACCCTTCCCATATCAACGACCTCCAAAGGTTGTAGAGATTCACAACAATGCCAAAGAATATCTTGAGGGCATTGCTAAACAAATGAATGTACCATTATCAGATGTCATAGGTAACAAACCAAATGACGTTTACTTCCCTACAGACGAAGAAGTATAATACAAGATGGTGCGTGATACTTTCATGGGGAATCCAATGGATGAAGCATTTGCTTTCATTCAAAACAATAGGGGTACTCCACTCGGCGGTTCGACAGGGGCGAGGCGATTCGATACAGAACAAGGTTCCTTTGTCGGTAAGCGAGGCGCACACCCACAGCACATACTCAATGAATTCGACATGAATCAATATCTCAATGAACTCGGCGTACCAGTACCCGAAGCACAACTACAGAACATACAGGGGCAACCAACAATGCTAACCCGCTTTGAAGAAGATGCTTTACCCATGAATGTAAGTAGAGATAGACAACAACTCACACAGGACTTCGTGCCTCATGCAACAATCAGCAATTGGGATATGCTTGGTATGCATAACGACAACGCACTACGCAGACCGACAGGGGAACTCTCCTACGTGGACGTAGGGGGCGCAGGTCCTTTCCGAGCGCAAGGCGCACCCAAAGGTTCAGCCTTTGGTACATCAGTAGGTGAACTCGATACACTACGAGAGAAGAACCCAAGAGCATTAGGACACATCACGGAACAGGACTTAGGCCGTTCCTTTGATACTTACGGGGGAGAGGATGCAATGACACAAGCATTGAATGCGATACGCAACCCTGATACCCGTAACATTATGCAACAGCGAATACAAGATGTTGCACAACGAGTTGCTTGATTCGGCAACTCTCCTTTATAAATCGGCAAAGAGAATAAGAGTGAAAGCAAGGAAGTGAAAATATGGATAGTATAACAACAAGCAACATGAAAGATAGAGTATGGGACAATGCAACAGAAATGTGTGACCAACATGATATGCCAAAGGTATTGGCACTTGCACACCATCTCGATAGTATTGACTTTGAAGATGTGGAAGGCTACATTGATAATGATTACCTTGTCTACACAGATGAAGAGGCTGACGAAGCAGTACGTGAATACATTGAAGAAACTGTATGGGCATTCAGTCCAACGTTTCTCCAAGCACACACTGGTGTGGATAGTGACACAATCAAACAAATTCAAAACACCAAACTTGATTCTCCTAACGAAGTAATCACAGCGATGATAAAAGACTTCGATGCCTTTGTTGATGACGCAGTATCATCTGATAGTCGAGGGCATTTCCTCTCAACGTATGATGGTGAAGAGATTCAGATACAAGTCGATAGAACGGTGTACTACATATACAGGGTGGGATAATCATGGGTATAAGTTACGGTAGAGCATGGGTTCCTGCGGAACGAACGAATGATACAATCATGATGAAAATACCAATGAACCCCGTAGTGTGGGACTTGGATAGGTGTGCTGAAATGTTGGCACATGCGATACATAGATGGGATATTTATGATGAGGAATTAGAATCTAAGAAGCGTGTAAAGCAATACCTTACACGGGCGGCGGAGTATACCGCTTACAACGCTGATGAGTTCCATTATGAATACAGTCTGTCTGATGAAGAGTTGCATCGTGCGAGGACTATCATCGACCAATTTTTCCACTTTACAGCAGGGGAGGAATCAGAATGATAATTACAATAGAAGTAACAGAAGAAAAGGAATATGAAATAGAACACGACGACGACTACTACATTGCCGAGAGCGTAGTGTGGGCGATGCGTGACATGATTGAACCTCCAAGCGGGGGCTTCGTCATGTACTCATCAAGTGCGCCTGAGTTCAATCTTGAATACTTAATTGAAAATGGGTGGAAGCCTGAACACCTCATGGTGTGTACCATCGCAGGACACGACACAGTATGGCGATTAGAAGCGATGTCTGACGAAGGTGAAGAATAATGAGTGCTGATGACGTACGCAACTCCGCAAAGGACATGACAATGGCTGAACTCATAGAGGCTCAACAACTTTGTGAGATAGAGATGTGTTTGTGGAGTGAAGCACTTGATACCATTACACATTATCTTACAATGATGGAGGAAGAGGAATGAACATATTTGTATTAGATAGAAACCCAATTACTGCGGCACGAATGCATTGCGACAAGCATGTTCCAAAGATGTGCGTCGAGGTCGCACAGATGATGGCATCAGCCCTGCGTAGGCATGGTGCAACTGATGAGCAGATGCCCCTCACCAAAGCAGGTAAGCCCTACAAGGGTGGCTACGCTCATCATCCATGCACAGTATGGGCGGGAGATTCTCGTGATAACTTTGGTTGGCTTGCTTTACACGGTGTTGAATTACTGCGAGAATATGACCGTCGTTTCAACAATGTAGATGTTCACGCATGTCACGGTCCGATTCATACAATGCTAAAGATGATTCTTCTCATACCTATGGGTGACTTCACACCATTCGCACTGGCTATGCCCGATGAGTACAGACCTGAACCTGTCGATGGCGAGGTTGTGTACCATGCTTATCCTAAGTTTGCTATCGAAGCATACCGTCGCTATTACCATTCCAAACAGTTCGCCAAGTGGGAGAAGGGAACACCTGCCCCCGACTGGTGGCAAGGCGTGGAGGTGACGGCGTGAATAAAACATACATGGATGGATTAGCAGAAGGCTACGAAGTGGCGATGGAACAGATACAACGAATACTTGAAGACCTTTCATTAACTCACGGTATGCTCAAGGAACACTTGGAAGAAATAAACAATCATCCCGACAGAAGCGTGGAGGTGACGGCGTGATGGCATACAGTAGCAAAGAGAAGAAAGCGGAAGCAAACAAACGATACAAGGCTACTCCCGAAGGGAGAGAGAAAGTCCGAGCGAGTGTTAAGAGATTTCAATTACGACAAAGGATAAAGGATTTAGAGAATCGCATAACGGAGGAAGGTATAGTGAAATACAAACAGGCTATTCAAAACAAGATTGACGAAACGAAAGAAAAACTACGAGGCGTGGAGGTGACGGCGTGAGTGAAGAAGAGGATTTTTATGTTGAATGTATAGCATGTGGTTGGATTGTATTATCTCGCCAATCGTGTGATTGCGTGGAGGTGACGGCATGACCGACGCATACCTATTCAGCGAATGGCAATGCGGCAACTGTGGTCGTGGCTTCCCCGACAAGAACGATGCAGAAGAATGTTGTAAGGAGATGAAAGAATGAAAATAGACGAAGAAAAAAAGAAAATAGCGAAGCAGTTAGAAGAAGTGAAAGAGAGAATGAGTCTCTTAGAAGAGTTTGAACGGTCACTTTACAATACAACCATCTGTAAAGAAGATGCTCATAATTGGCTTATCGTGGAAACACATACGATGGACTACGGTTACTTAGTTCACATGCAATGTGATAGGTGCGGCATATCTCGATTCCATAAATTCACGGAGACTGATAATTGGTCGGAAGATGATTTCGCATTCCTACGTGAAGAGGAGGAATGAACATGGAAAATAAATCATTTACATTTGGGAATGGTTCGTCGCTCACCATGTGCGACCTTGAAGATTTCCGAGATACACTCGAACCTAAACACACGGTTGTTACGTTGTGTCGTTACCCACCTCGCTTTATTGATAGCGATAAACAAGAGCGACATCACTACTACTTTCGAGCGCATAGCGACGACCCGAACATTTGGCAACATGCATCGGAGTTAGTGCTTCGTTTACTCGATGAAGGTAAGGATGTCTTACTCCATTGTGTACATGGACGGGACCGTACAGGAGGCGTGGCTTACATTGTCTTGCGTATTTTGATTGCTGAAATGGGTTGGGATGATTACGATACGGATAGTGTAACCGATACGATGGCATTATTACGCCCGAAGATTGGAGATATTTTCAAAGAGAAAGTAGCATCAAACCTAACACTCTATGAGAACGTTTTCAATACGATTTACGAAAGAAGAACGGTGAAAGTATGAGAGTACTTGTAGCCTGTGAATATAGTGGTCGAGTGCGAGAGGCATTCCGAGCAAAGGGACATGATGCATGGTCTTGCGACATTCAACCTGCCTTAGATGACTCGCCGTATCATTTTCAGGGCGACATCTTTGATGTTATCGACAAGGGGTGGGACTTGATGATTGCCCACCCACCATGTACATACCTTACAGTTACAGGTAACAAATGGTATTACCATCCCGATGACAAGCATCTTCCTGTAGAAGAACGCAGACCTCATCCACGTTTCCCGAACAGGAGAGAACAACGTGAAGAGGCGGTTGAGTTCTTCATGAAACTCATCAATGCAGACATTCCAAAGATAGTGGTTGAGAATCCTGTTGGCATCATGTCAACACGATTCAGGAAACCGAATCAATACATTCACCCGTACCAGTTTGGTGACCCATTTGAAAAGCGTACAGGGTTTTGGTTGAAGGGTCTTGACCCTCTCGTACCTACTAACGTAGTCGAGCCTCAACCGAGAACCGTATTCAAGAGTGGTAAGTCTATGCCAGCGTGGTACGTAGAGGCGGCTAAACTCCCGCCGAAGGAACGGGCTAACGTGAGAAGTATAACATTTCAAGGCATTGCAGATGCAATGGCTGACCAATGGGGAATTGTAGACTTATAAATCAGCAAAGAGAAAAAAGGTGATTAAGATGTATTATAGTATACTGATGAGAGAAATGAATAAATGGCTAAAGCAAGCCAGCGAAGAAAGTATAGGTGAAATGATTGAGACTATGGCTGAAAGACTGTACGACAACTGTACGTCTGATATTCAAAAGGCTGGATTAGTTTCTATCTTTACAGAAGCAATGGAGGAATGGGAATGAACGAAAAACAACTAATGAAGAATACGAAAAAACAACTATGTGAAATTATACTTTCACAACAAAAGCAAGAGGAAGCGGTGCATTGCCCTTCCTGCGGAAGCGACGACATAACATACCGAAGTAGTTTCATGAGTGGGTCAATAGACGTGGCTTGTAAGAACTGTAAATCAATTTGGTTTGAAGTGTGGGAGTTCAAAGGCATTGAGATGATTATAGGAGAGGATAACCGTGTGGATAGCAACGAGTGATGGGTGGCTTAGTATTGTCAAGCATTTGAAAATACCTAACCATCTTTTGGTGAGGGCAAGGAAAGAGTGTCATATTGTTGACCAGTTCCCTGCGGCTGATGTCTACACAGACCCCGATGCGGATTACCCTTACAGGGCAGACATCCACATGGAAGAGGTTGCAGAATTTATGGTGAACTATGTGGAAAACATTGACTATCCTAATTTCAAGAACTCGATACCTGACAATGATTTCTACGATGCTTGTACTAAGGTATGGTCGGCCATGTATCATTACGGTACAAGGCACAGACCAGTCTTTGAGGGCGAAACATTAGATGACTATGGTATCATCTACGACAACGAAAGAATAGATTATGATGACGAGGGGCATGTGGTTTGACCACTCCTTTATAAATCGGCAAAGAGAATAAAGGTGATTTAAGATGGATTATTTAGATATATTAACACAGGAATACAGGGAATTGAACGATGTCATTACGGGTGACGTTGTTCACATGACTCGTGAAGAGTTCAAAGACAGGGCGACTGACTTGGCAAAAGAGTATAGAGTAATGGCCGAGAAATTAGAATCATACGTCGAAGAGATACTTACCCAACAACACGTAGAGGGGTTGACAGAATGAAGAAAACATATACAGTAACAATAACATACACAGGTGAAATAGAAGCAGAAGATAAAGACGAACTCGAAGAGAAGTTATGGGTGGTACACTCATTATTCGGTGAACCATTCGATAAGTTCCTATTCGATGCGGAAGAAGTTCAAATAGAATTGGAGGAATGAATATGGGATGGAGTTACAAGAGCATGACAAAACTTGCTTGCTTTATAGCACCGGTAGGTATGGAAGAATGGGACAGAACAGACATAGAGATGATGGTTGATGTCTGTGGTTGGGAAGCGGCTGATGACTTCTACGAACGATACCAGATTACGTATGGTGTCGCTTGCTCACTACAACGAGGATGGATTGCAGAATTAGCAGAACAGGAAGAACAGGAGGAATAGATATGAGAATAATTAACGGCGATTGTATAGAAGTCTTGAAGGACTTTGAAGATTCTTCTATTGATTTAATCATAACATCTCCGCCCTATAACAATTGGCGAAACAGACGCACGCAGAAGGCAAAGGCAGACTATTGGAGAAGAACCAACATCGTCTATGACTCTTATGATGATAAAATGACTGATGAAGAATATGAGGATTGGCAAATACGCTTTTTGAATGAATGTCATAGAGTCCTCAAGCCAACGGGAACAATGATTTACAACCATAAAGACCGCATCTTCAACTTTGAAGTTAAGTCTCCTCTTGAGTGGATTTTGAAGTCGGATATGGTTTATCGCCAGCGCATAACATGGGATAGGTGCGGTATGCAGGCATTCAATCCCGTTAGATTCTATCGGGTCGAGGAGGATTTGTATGTCCTCGGAAAGAAGGCGAAAGGCTTCTATTGGAATAAAGACTGCGCTAAATACCTTTCAGTGTGGAGAATACCGCCATCTCGCAATAAAGACCATCCCTGTGCATTCCCCGAAGAGTTGGTGCGTAGGTGTATTGAATCGTTCAGTGAAGAAGGAATGATTGTTCTTGACCCTATGATGGGTTCGGGTTCTGTTCCCAAGTGTGCAGAGAAAATGAATCGCAAGGGCATAGGTATAGACTTGTCCAAAACATACTGTGAGGAAGTCGAAGCCATGAGGAGGACGAAAGAATGAGGAAAAGAACTGACGATGAGATGATGAGGTTAGTGCTTGAATATGAATACGAGCGAATAAATCATGGGGGAGGTGAAGAAACCGAGTCCTTATTCGACATAGTTGTACAATATGGATTAGCAGGTTATGAACAGCCTAAGCATATATTACAATATGGAAGTGTTTGGGTTTGGGATTTCAATAGTGCAAGTATTACCCAAGAAGAGTTTTGTGAAGAACTATATGAGCCTGTGGCAAAAATAGTTAATGAAAGAAATCACAAACGGTGGATGAGAAAACATGGAATAATTGGCAAATTGACGAAGAAAACGAAGGAGGAATAGATATGGCACACAATATAGCAGTAACAGAAACAGGGCAACACATGACAGCATGGGCGGGGAGTACTCCGTGGCATGGACTGGGAACAAACGTAAGCGGTCTGATGACATCTCATGATGCATTAGTCAAGGCAAATCTAAATTGGCAAGTGGTTAAGAAACCGTTATTCTATAGCGAACTTTCCAATCACGAACACTTCTCTATCGAAGCATCTAAACCTGTACCGAATACCTTTGGTGTATTCCGTGAGAGTGATGATGGGCTTATCCCACTCACTCGTAACGGTAAATCAGTAGGTAAAGTATGGACAGCATTGCAGAATGCAGATGCATTCTCATTCATGGATGAGATTCTTCAAACTCAAGAGGCGACCATCGAAGTAGCAGGTGCGCTCGGTAACGGTGAGAAGGTATGGGTATTGGCGAAGATGCCCGAAACCATTCTCATCAATGGGCAAGACCCTATTGAGCAATACTTCCTTATCACGAACAACCACGATGGTACAGGTGCGGTTAAGTTCTTACCCACACCTATTCGTGTGGTATGTCAAAACACACTCTCACTCGCTCTAAGTAATGCGACTACAGTAATGAGTAAGCGACACACAAGTAAACTTGGCAATGCTGTTGATGAGGCAAGGGAGTCGTTGGGTATCATGAATCAGGACTTCATTACATGGGGCGATAAAGCCGAATCACTATTGACTGTCGAGATGGAATTGGATGACATGAAGGAATACTTCGTAGATACACTCGGCCTCAAGCGTGAAGAGAATGGCGAGATTTCAGACGACACCCGTACCCGTAACAAACTCAACAAGGTAGTATCGCTTCTTGCGACACAGAAGAATCTTATTGGAGACATGGAAGGTACAGCATGGGCGGCATACAATGCGGCAACCGAATACTTTGACCATCACGCTACTACACTACGCAACGGCGAGAAGAGTATCAAGGCTACTGAATCAGCAATCTTTGGTCCTTTCGCACGACGTAAGCAGAAGGCTTGGGACTTGGCAATGGAGATGACGGTTTGACCATCGTTAAACGAGCAACTGATATGGTTCTCAACAATGCCATCAGGCTTGAAGGGGGCGATTTGAAAGTCCTCTACACAGTAGAAGGTGAAGGGGTATGCGATGTTTGTGGTGCAGAACACATGGACATGCACTTCCTTGATGCACATGACTTGGTACTTGTACCATGTACACATTGTGAGATATTTTCAGTATACAAAATCAAAAGGAATAATAAACAGGACAATGACGAGTGACCACAGGTGAGACAAATGAACAACGAACAGACAGATTGGCAACCCGAAGCAGAACTACTTACATGGGCAGAACAACACTTCGATTCCATACCCGTAAACGGTGTATGGTCGCCCGATGGTACTGGTGTACAGTACATGAAAACAGATGAGAAAACATGGTCATTGATGTCAATGTATGAACATCCTGACTCAAAGGATTACCACAACAAAATGATTGTATTGATGAGTGCGGTGGGGTATGAAATAGCAACCCCTGATGGTTTTGAAACCATCACTCCACCTCTTGACCCCTCCTCGCAAGCGGAGATGCATTACCAACAGAAGCAAGAATTGGCAATGGGTTGGAAGTGTGATTGTGGAGAACCTTTGGCAAACTTTGAACTCGAAAATAGAACTGATGAGTATGTAGAAACCATTGAAGCGCAACTCGATAATGGTCAATCAGCCCCTCTTCAACTATGGAGATGTCACATCACATGTCCGTCATGTGAGGCTGATGTAGCAATGGAACCTGATGACTATCACGTATTAGCAGGAGATGAACTCTTCATGCAATTCACAAACATGACAGCACGATATACAGCGTTGACACGAATGCAAAACAAAGACCTCGCAGAATCAGGTATGTTCAAAGGAAAACCCTTGAACGACAAGGATTCAATGTTTTGCGTACTCGGAGAAACCTATGAGGGTGAACGAGTACCTCCGTGGTTGTGGGGATGCTTAGTAGTAAGAACGCATTTACCTAACGAGGAAGAAGAATGACCACGTTTGAACGTGATTATTTGGTACAGGATGGTAAGACAGTCAAGTGGGGCGGCGGTAAAGGTAAAGTCCGTACAGCGTGGGTAAAGCATAGAGGAAGAAACTGGGTCGATATTCGTATGCTTCGTCGTAGTGATGAAGGATATACACACACCCGTGAAGGAGTGAGAATCACTCCTGACCAACTACGTGAACTCATGCCCGTATTAGCGGAAATGCTCGACCATATAGACAACAGCGTTGAACAAGAAGAAAGAAGAAAAGAGGTCGTTGAACATGAAAGCGTATCTCCTAAAGTGGCAACAGAAGAATAGAACATGGCAATTTGTCGATGGTTCACTTCAAGGTCAAAACGTTTCTTTCACGATGACGGAAGTAATACATAAATTACTTCGTAAAGTAAGTGCGCTTCATGCACGTCGTGCTCTACATGAAGGTTGTTATCTCATAGTGAGCGATACACTACATCCTGATACATATCATTTCACGAAGGAAAGAGAGGATAAACATGGTTCATTATATTCCAACGAAGAGTATGGTAATGGTTGGTTAGAATTTAAGATAACAGATACAGATGAAATTTACTTGGGGGTACACAGATGAAGTTTATGCGCTTGTGCTCTCTTCTTTCAAAGATGCCAACGAGGTTGAGTAAAGAAGAACTTACTAAGGAAGAGGCTCACCTTATGTGGTCCTTTCTCGATAGTTCTAAGCGTATTGCCATGTCTACGAGAATGGTGAAAGTACAGTTAGCAAAAGAATGCGGTTGTTTTGTTGAGCATCTCGATGATGTTACCAATGGGAAACCATTAGCGGAAGTCTTGACATGGGAATCGGGAGGTCAAAGTAAAGGCTACACAGTCAAGGAACTCATGACATTAGCACACAATGCAAGTGAATCACAAGACGATTGGGTGCTCAACCTATGCAACGCTATGACTGTTATAGAGGGTCAAGTGTTTTGGTCTTGGGCATTGAATTACAAGTGGTCACCTTATAGATACAGAATGGTCAAGTGGCTAAAACAACAGTTTAATCATGAAAGTAAGTCTATGGAATTTTATATCAATTCAATTTATTCGGGTATTTCTGATTCCGTATTAGAGGATGCGGCGTATACACCACTACAGATATGGACTGACGAATCCTGCGACACCTTTTGGTTCGTACAGGATTGCACTACGCTTGTCCAACTTAAGCAGGGGATTGCGAAGAAGAGAACGGGTGTGCTTGATTTTGAACTCACACCTCAAGTACCAGACGATACCCCCCTGATGTGGTGTTGGTCAAATCCTTTAGGGACATACAGATTACACAACGTCAAACATGACATGCCGTTTTCATCGTACAAGGAACCCATGCCTACATCATGGGAAGAATCACAACAACTACTCCACCATTATCCAAAGGGTGGGTTCATCATATTCCATGAGGGGGAGTACTATCTCAAGACGAGTGGTACGATTTCCCTTCAAGCACAAGTTACACATTATAGAAACGTGAACGGTACATGGGAGTTCAACATTGGTTTCAGGGATGGTATTGATGTTGTAGACATGAATATGTTTACAGTCGAAGAGAATGTGTTTGAACTTGATTACGCATTAAGACGCATAGGTATTACACCTACAGTCAAAAATACCAGCGAGCCGATTTCTGATACTTTCGTGGTGAAAGTAGAATACACTTGGTCGCCTTCTAAGGAGTGGCACTTTAGATTCAATACAGTTGTACTCGATGCAGGTCTATCAGACGTAGACGAGTTAGTAGATTACTTGGCGGTGGTAAACGATGACTAAGTGGGAAGATGTAGGATTGGGTATAGTGCTCGCTAAACTAAGGTTCCATGTCCACATGGAGAAAACTCATGTCGGTATAGGTTTTAGACTACGCCGTAAGATATTCATCAAGTACTCAAGCGACAACGAAGAGAAGTTAGTACGCTTATTCACAACAAGTAACAACCTTCCAGCGTTACCTGTATCATCTAAGAAGAAAATACAGGAGTGGATGGATGTCATTGCATTCTACGGTGGTAACCTATTGAGCAATTACATGCAGTACGATAAGATGCTGTTCACCATAGAGAACCCAATACCAACGAAGTCAATGGAGGCATTCGTAGAGTGGGCGGAGAAGTATGATTTGGCCTCTCCTTTATAAATCGGCAAAGAGAATAAGAGTGAGAAAGATGAGCAATTGGAACGAACAACTACGACCACAAAAAGTGGATGACATCGTTGGGAACAAGCAATTCTGTGATGATATGCGTCATTGGGTTGAAACCAACGAGTACCCACCTGCTGTACTTTACTTAGGACCTCCGGGTACTGGTAAGACAAGTGCGGCTAATGTGCTCGCAAATACAGTTCTCGGTGCGAATAGAAACGGTATGAATCTTCTTTGGACGAATGCGAGTGATGAACGTGGTATCAACTATGTTCGTGATGAACTCAAATTGTTCTGTCGATTGAAGGGCATAGGTACGGACATCAAGGTAATAGTTCTTGACGAATTTGATGGCTTTACTATACCTGCTCAACAGACGCTACGTGGAATTATGGAACAGTATGCTAATCGGGTCATCTTCATCCTTACTGCGAACGATGGGGGTAAGATACACGACGCTATCAAGAGTCGATGTCGAACCTATACATTTGAAAGAGTAGGGGGAAGTGAGGGTGCGAAGCATCTTTCTCGCCTTGATTTCCTTCCGACTGAATGGGTGAAGAATTATCCTGCTCTTGTCGAATCCTTTGATGGCGACCTACGTGAGAGTGTAAACTATCTTACCTCACTAAAGCGTTCACCTGATGCACTTGACCACATAGAGAATGCTTCTGATGGACACAACTGGTGGGAAGATGTATCGAACAACAAATTCAATGACCTACGTGAAAGCCTACATGAGCGATTGAATAATCTATCAGGGCGCACTCAATTCATGTACAACGTTCACAGGTATGTCTCTAAGTTCTTTGACAAGGATGCGGAGACAGCATTCAGTATCATATTTGTATGGGGTCAGATGATGGAAATCGTTCATGATTTCATAGGAAGCGATGAGTCGTATGTAGACGTGTTCGTTGCAAGGCTAAAGAAGGAGTTGGAAAATAAATGAAAGACAAATATGATGAACTAACATACTATTTATTCGGTATGGAAATTGAACGCAACATGGAATGGGCAATGGAAGCGGCATTAACGGAGGATTACAATTTTTCTCCAGATGATGTTCTTGAACTTGCTGAACATTTAGGTAAAAGATGGGGCGTAGGACACATAGTTGATAAATGCAAAGAGGTGATGAATCAATGAGTTTTGATTTCAAACCCGCACTCGACAAGGGCGCAGACGCAACACGTTGCCTCATGATGAGTATCATATTCCACGCTTTGATTACTACGGGAGAAGATGATGTTGTCTTTGCTGTAGACAAGGCGTATGAAGTAACAAAAGAAATAGAACAAAAAATATTGAAAGATTGGTGATTAAGATGACATGGAAAGAAGAAGATGAATACGAAAACGTAGAAGATACAGGAAGTGGCTTTGGTGCTGTACAGGCAGAAGCGAGCGAGGATGGGTTACCCAAAGGAGTAATGCTTCGTTTGGGTGCTTATGCAGAGCGCACAAACAAGACAATAGAAGATGCAAAGAAGATGTACCTTGAGTACATTACAACGCATTATGGTTGCGACTCCCCTGCTGATGAAGATGAAGATTTGTTGGTCGATTGGGCTGAACAAGTGTTTACTGAAACTCGCAAGCAAAGCGGTGGAAGTAGTAAGAACCTCTCCACATGGGTTGGTTCATTCTTAGGTGTACAAGACCGTAAGCGAGACAGACTCGCTAACATTGTACAAAGCAATCTCAAGTTGTATGCAGATGACCCATCCGAAGCAATCGGAAGTGGTCGTCTTGGTGCATATGAAAAGACCGGTACAGTATGGTCTTTACACACAAAGGATGGTGTCAAGAAACTTGAAGCATCGAGTGATGAGAACCCACCTTATGGACTACAATCAGGAAGTGATTGGGTCTGTCTTACCTCATACAACGGCGACCCTGCGCCATACAAACGCATGGGTCGATACGCATACTTCCTCGGACATGAGGAAGAACAACTGGTCAAGAACAACAAGGTGTCTCTATGGCGTGTTGACTTGACAAATGAACTCACGGAACTCAATATCCAACAGGGTCGCCCTTGTAAGATACAAGTCGTACCTCCAAAGGATAACGCAAGAGAAGCATTCAAAGATGTACTCGGTGTTTACAGTAACTTTGAGATTGAATACACAGATGAGTTCCTTCCCGAAGATGTACGCCCTCTACTTCAACCTTCAAAGTTTTGGACATTACCTGCTTTCCATGAGTACTACGTACCAATTGATGAATTGGATGATGCGTATGAACGTGGTAAGCAAAGCGGAGACATTGGTGGCGAGCGTCGTCAATGGGGTCCGTTGGTTATCACAAGGGGATTGGTTACATCGCTCAACAGCGAGCCTCGTGAAAGCGACTTTGACCCCGAAGGTTACAACTATTCTATGACACTATCAAGTAGTATTACTGGTGATGTACAATGCTGGATTGCAGGTGCGGTGGGTAACCTTACTCAACCGTTCGTAGCAGGATGGGGTGAGGAGGCGTTTGAATACGCTGAACGCTCTACAGTACTTGTCTTTGGTCGTTTAGGTATGAAGGAATACAATGGTATTGTGTCTCCTAAGATAAGCGTCATGGGGGTCTTTGCAGACCCACGACGTAGCCGACAACGAGCAACTGGTGGCGATACAGGAGTTGGTCAATTTGACTGATTTCGGTTTCTTTGAAGCAAAAGGTGTATGTCCTAACTGTAAGTCTGTAATTGATGACATTTACAAAATACTTTGTGACACTTGCCAAGAGAAGAGGACAAAAAAGGAGGAATAAATATGTCAGGATTTGGAACAACAGTAACAGAAATTAAGAACGAAGAAAAAGAAGCGAAGGCGAAGGCGAAGGTACAAGCGAAAGCAACGGCGGCTGTCAGTAATGATGACCCGTTCGCTCACCTACGAGCCGAGCAAACAATGATGGAGAAGGCTAAGGCGCAACGCTACGACTTCATCGGAGTGGCTGGATTTGATGGCACATGTAAGTCGGGTATCATGCTCGATTGGTTTGCCAAAGATACAACCAAAGACCCCAACGCTAAACTACACGTACTCGACTTTGATATGGGAGTAGCAATGCTTGCTTCCGCATTACACACAGAAGAGGACAACATCGTATCATGGAACCCGTGGGCAATGGCGGTCAATGACCGTACTGCTTACAACTATCCCGCTACTCACCAGCGTGTCATGGACATCATGAAGTATGTACATGACCAAGCAACAAAGGGCAACCCTGTATGGGGTGTCATCATTAGCGGTGTTGATTCATGGTTGGAGATATGTGCCAACAACATGCGTATCGTGGACTTAGGTTTGTCTAACGATGCCATTGATGCGGCAGACGGAAGCGGTTCAGCAAAGGTTGAGAAGCAAGCGACATGGGCTATCCGTAACACACGGTTCCACCAACTCACAGCATTGTCTCGTGATTTAGTTCGACTTGGTGTTAAGGTCATATGGGAAACCCACATGGCAACTAAGGACTTCTATGGACCCAACAAGCGTTTTGTACCCGATTGGGAGAAGCGAACGAACAACTACTTACCGACCATCCTACTTACCGAGAAGGAAGAAGAACTCGATGAAGATGGTGAGTTGTTAGCGATGCACTACTATGTCAAATTCTCTAAGGCGAAGATGAATCCTGAACTTCAAGACAAGCGAAGAAAGGTATTCACTACACGTCCTGATGGCGAGCCTGAATGGTTCGGCCTCCCTGAATTATACGATGGGAGTTTGTGATTCAATACCTTTTGCATGTTAGGTATTGGGGAAAGTTTGTCAAGTAATAAGGGGGAAATTCATTCCGACTTGTGGTGTTCCAGCCATGACAGGGGTTTTCTATCACTTTATCCTCCCTCTTCCTTTCCACCTTTATAAATCGGCAAAGAGAAAAGAGTTGATAGTATGACTAAGATAACAGTAGACCGAAGCGATTTGATGAAGTTCCTTAGTGGTTTCACCAAAGGTATTGAGGACCTTCGTATCAACTGTTCAGGTATACACATGACTGTACAAGTAGCGTATGCTAATTACTATCTACGCAAGCGTCTTGTCGTATCAGACATAGAAGAAGAGGGCATCATTCACATTGCAATGCTTGAGAAGTTCCTTAAGTTCTTGAAAGCAAGTAAGCAGGATGATATAACACTTCGACAAGTATCTCCTGTCAAGCCACTACACATTGATGCAGGTGGTAACCGATTGCAGATACCGAGTACTGATGAGATTGAGTCCCATGCTAAAGTTAATGCAATGAGTAAAGTAATTAATTCATGCATTGGTGATAACTTCACTACGTTTTACAAGAGTCCATTAACGGCTCATGGAACACTATTTGAGACTAAGGATTTGATTTCATTGGCGGGTATGCGTACACTCGTATCTGATGACTCACAGTTCAAACTGCGTGTTCATTGTGGTGAGGAAGAGTTTGGTATTGTAGCAGGTAAAGCGGCGAGTGGTCGCCTGTTCACTACATTATCTATCAGCGATACCGATGGTCCCTCGGCTACAGTACAATCATACTTTGGTGATTGGTTACCTGCTTGCCTACAGTTCTTGGATGACGAGCAAGCACGATTCCACATGGGTGATGGTACACCGATTATCTTCGACCAAGACAATACTTTACTTGTGATTATAGATGAGGGAGATGAATGATAATTGATTGGTTCTCCGAATCCCCATCGGACCCTCCTATCCTCTACGAGAGGCGCAGGGGTGCTGATGGTGTATTGCATGAGCGATACATCATGAGTGAGGATGATGACTATGTACAACCCTTCTGTTGGGTTGACCAAGCATCCCCTACTCATGTACTACGTCGCATTCAAAGACTCGGTGCTGAAATACATTATGACATTTCAGCAAAGGGATTACACAATCAGAATCTATGGAAGGTTACAGTATCACATCCCAACTTACTTTGGGAGTTAAAGGATAAGTGTCCACGTTGGACATACGAGGCTGATGTCAATTATCTTGACCAGATTCTTCTAACAAACTATCCTGATGAGATACCTGACTTCCATCCTCGTAAGTGGTACTTCGACCTTGAATGGAACCCAAACGATGATGACGACTTTACAACAGTCATGGCTGTAGTGGATAGCGACCTTCGTACTCCTGTTGTCTTTGCGTGGGCTGATGAAGAGAAAACCAATTGTCCTCATCCGACACACATCGTAAGTGCAAGATACAGAACTGTGCGAGATGAAGAATACACACTCTATATCTATCCTTCCGAAGTGGAGATGCACGATGCTTTCTTGAAATTCCTTGAGAAACGTGACCCTGATATTCTCATTGCACACGCAGGTCATTGGGCTGACTTACCACATCTACATCGAAGGCTCGGTACTGAACGTGGGCGCATGTCACCACTCAACATATTCGTTGCACCTCCTAAAGATGGGAGTGGGTACAAGAGTACACGTCAACCTATCAAGGGGCGACTGGTGTTTGATACTGCGGCTCAATGGACTGATGGGAGTGGCTTTGAGGGCATATGGCAGAAGTCTGGTAAAGGGCAAGCACAATCTCGTAAACTCGATTGGTTCGCTAAGGAACTTGGATTTGAAGGTAAACTAACAAACGACATTGAAGGTATGACTGTGTTCAATGGTTGGACTGAACATTGGGAAGATTTCGTAGATTACTGTCTCCTTGATACAACACTCTTGCGTGATTGTGATGACAAACTTAACTGTACTAATTTCCACTTAGCATTGCAGAAAGTCTGTGGTGTGCAGTTTGGAAGCACACACAAGGTTACCCGATACTTTAGAGGATTGATAGGACGACGTACCGAACTCAAAGCCCCCTCATCATACATACAAGAACGACCTGAATTAGAAGCGGCATGGGTTATGCAACCTGTACCGGGTCGTCATGAGAACGTTGCTCTCATGGATTTCGCTTCTCTATATCCTAACATTATTCTCTCCGCTAACCTGTGTTGGACGACCCTCGTTGATGAGGGTGGGGAAGGAATACTTACACTCAACATACCTCCTAAGCGAGAGAAGGATGGTACATACATTCATGGTACTGGTGGTACATTCCATTGGGACCAATCAAGGGAGGGACTGTTCCCGAAGGTTGTCAAGGAACTGCTTGCTTTGAGAAAGCAATACAAGACATTGATGAAAGAAGCAACTGATGCTGATGAGAAACTCGGTTATAACATGTTACAGATGGCTGTAAAGGTTGCAGTAAACGCTCTCTATGGAATGACAGGAAGCCGTAAGGTTGGCGGTCAATGGAGTAGTTATGCCATTGCATCATCCATTACATATCTTGGTCGTAAGTCTATCACCATGCTCGTAGATGAGTGTGAGAAGCGTGGCTACAAGGCTCTTGCAGGACACACAGACTCCGTGTATGTGCAAGTACCCTTTGATGATGCACACCCTCTATGTGAAACGCTTACAGGTATCTCACAGAATGAATTGAACTTGGCGTATCTCGATGTCGAGTTTGAAGCGTTCTTCCCATACTGGTTTACTGCCAATACGAAGAACAGAAACTTCGGACTCATATCATGGCCTTTGGAAGATAAAGGTAAGATGAAAGTAACTGGTTACTCACTTAAGGCATCCAATGCCCCTGCGGTAACGAAGGAGATTCTTTCATCAGCATTCGAGTTGATTGCTACTGGTGCTGATGAGAATGAGGTATACAACAATGTTAGACCCGCTGTTACGAATCTGTACAAAGGTGGTAAGTCTGTTGATGAGATTGCTTCAAGTGGTCGCATAAATAAGAAACTACATGAGTACGACAAGGTTGTACCCAACCCTGCTAAGGCGGCGAGATACTCTAACCAATACCTCAAGACTGACTTCAACAAGGGAGACAGTATCAAGTGGGTATTCATAAACGGTGTACCCGAAGGGCAACCTCTCACCAATGTAATAGCATACGAGAATGTAAATCAACTTGAGGATTACGACATCGACTGGTCTACTGTAGTAGAGAAGTGGGTGCGTTCAAAAATCAAATCAGTATACGAAACCCTCAACTGGGATTTGGATGCAGTAACAGCAATGAGAGTTCCTAAAAAATATGGATGGTAATGAAAATGAAAAAGGATTGGACACATACAGATGCGGCGAAAAATAAAAAGTTTATACATAAGACTACAGATATTCCCATGCAATGTTCTCTTTGCCCTACGAAGGGTTTGAATGATTTCTTTGAACTTAAGGCTGGCGAGATAACGCATTATCTGTGTGAAAATTGTTTCACTTGGATATGCGCCCAATCAGACTTTAGAAAAAACAATGAGTGATTAAAATGAGTAAATGGAAATTTTGGAAAAAGGTACAAGAAACGCCGACAGTAAATTCATCAGTAAAGTATTGCTGTAACTGCGGTGGAAAGGTCATGCGACAAACGAAACTAAATGAGTTTTTCGATATGACTCCTACGAATCAGAAACGATTATATGATTTCGAGAAGGAGAACCGAGAGGTTACCGAGAGCATTGGGTTCAATAACAAGCGAAGAAAATACAGGGGGAATATATAATGAAAGAAATGAAGAGGTTATTAGTCAATATAGAACGATTAAGAGAATCCGCTTTACACACACTCGATACATTAGATGTAGCGGTGAAGGGTATTGTAGATGCAATGAAAGAAGATAACAGCAGAATGCAAATGAGGCTCACTCTCACGAAGGTGCTTGTACAAATCTGTACAGCAATGGAGACAATGAGTATTGCATCACTAATCGAGGATGGTGAATACGATGACCCTTGAAAAGAAGTGCATAGTATGCTCAGGGGTATTCACTCCTTCCACGAATACAGACCCAAACAAATTGTGTTTTGACTGTAGAGATAAGAGGACGTTTACTGCTCAGATGACAAAGGTGTTCACCAATATTCAGAATGGTATGCAAGCAATCGAGGACCGCTTGGCTACTTTAGAGAGTAAAATATCATACATAGGTACTATCGTACAAGCCGAAGTATCGACAAAGATAGATGAAATCGAGCGACGGAGAGATGGTGATTTGGAAGTCGATGTTAAGACAATGGTTGACTCAAGGATGGCTACAATCAATTCACGGATAATTACTTTAGAGGATAAGACAATTGATTCGATAAAGATACTTGACCCGAAGAACAAACTAAGACACATATGGAAGTGATAAGATGAGTAGAATAGAAGATGAAGTATGCGAGAAGATACAACAACGAGCACAGGTCGGCCTTGCAAAGTACGGGGTGAGTATGGAGGATGAGAAACTATCTCGTCTTAAGTGGCTCATACACGCACAAGAAGAAGCAATGGACTTAGCCGTATACCTACAGAAACTTATCGAGATGGAGATGAAAGATTGAGATGGAATCCTACTGGTGATGATAGTCGCCAATTGATAGACGAGTATGGGGAGGAGACAGGTCACACAGAAGAAGTGGACTGGTACAAGCGTAGTACATACGCATGGAATCCAAAGGAGGACCAAGACAAGATTCTCCGTATTACAAAGTCCAGCATAGGTACATTCGGCTGGTGTCCACAACAATACTATCTTGAGAAGTTCAAGGGACTACGAAGCGAGAGCCGTTATTATCACACTCGTGGATTGAATGTCCACGACCTCATGGAATGGTTTTGGGGTAACTTCACAAGCCAACAGGAGAGTGAGATACTACGTACAGATGATATAGATACTGCGAGAGAACTCTTCCTATCATCTGCGCCCACCCCTCCTGAACCGTATGAGTTCGGTGAGGAGGAACAGATTCAACAATGGCTTGATTGGCAGTTCAGACGGTTACTCGCTACTAAGGGTAAGGACTGGCGACCTGTAGGCGTAGAGTCAAACATTCATGGCAATAGGTATGTCATCGTTGATGATGAGCCTATTCCTGTTCATCTATCAGGATTCATTGATACACTCTTCAAAAGCGAAGAGAACGGCTTTGCCTTGATGGAATTAAAGACTGGTAAGTACAACAGTAGCAAGCCGGGAAACATGCGTAAGGAGATGGCATTCTACAAGATGATGTTGGAAAACAGTCCACACCATGAACTACTCCCTATCACCCATTGGGGATGGGAGTTTCCGGGTGGGGGCATAGAAGGCGGGACTGGTGCGAAGTTGCACTATGAGTCTGCTACTGATAAGAAGGGGAAGTTGGCTATGCGTAGCGTAGAAAACAATCTCGTCAAGTTAGTAAAGGCTCATCTGAACATGGAGTTTCCACCTGAGCCGTTCTTAGGAAGATTGAAACAAGGAGTTCCAATGGAGGAACAGACACTAAAATGCAATTGGTGTGATTACAAAAGCGACTGTGAATTTTGGTCGCTCACCGATGACTACTTAGACAACATAAAGGAGGAGATATAATGAAAGCACAAGGATTAGCAATACAACGTTTCTTAGAGGAATTTTTAGATAATGACTATTCGATAAGAATCATAGTCAAAGAGAATGGTAACTTACCTAACAGGGTTCCTTTCATTCGTACATCATACAGACAAACCACGATTGATTCATGGTTAGATGAAGAGACAGACTTCCCTGATACGGTTGGTCCTCTCGATATTCTCTATACTATACACGCACGTTATCTGATGGATAATGAGATTGTAGAAACAATGGAAAAATTGAAACAAGACTTAGACGACTTCCTACGAGCATTCCGGTGATTACATGCCGTTCGTACCTATTGACTTTCCAAGAGAGGTCTTGGAGTTACCTGCTAATGGTGAACGTGGGTGGCGACGAATTGTAAAGGACAGCGATGAACTACAGCAGTATTGGCGTGGAAAGAACGGAAGCGGTAACGTATACTTCACGGCTTATGGTTACAATGAAACACAAGCCCCTAAGCATCATCGTGTTGATTACAACACTCCACGAATCCACCACTTTGTAATGGACTTCGACTGTAAGGATTTCAAGAATCGTGGTGTTGATGTACCTTTTGAGATACCACACTCCGAAGTAATCAGTCTACACCGACACCTATCCAATAACAACATTGAACACTTCGTATGGTTTACTGGTGGAGGATTTCACGTATGGGTTCCTCTTTCAGAAACTATTGAACCCGCCGATGGTTCTGAACTTTCACGAGTAAAGTATTCAGGGAGAGTACTCATCAACAAGTGGGAGAAGGTCTTGAGTCCTTTCCGCTGTAACGACCCTACAGTAGCGTTCGATACAAGTGGTATGATACGTATACCCAACTCGTTCAATGCAAAGAGAGATTGCTGGACTATACCACTAACAAGTGAAGAACTCACTACACTAACGTATGATGGTCTGATGGATAAGGCGATGGTTCCACATACCGGTTACGTTAGTATGGGTGGAGAACGACTTAACTTTGAAATTATACAAAGCCCATTGATGACAATGACAGACATCAAGCCTGTCGATTTACCTACTGTGTCGTATGATGACATACATATCTTACCATGTTTAGCGCAAGCGGCGATGAATGGTGGTAACCCTACTGATAGAGCAAGGTATCACTTCGTGTCATTCCTTGCCGATAGATTCAGAATGTTCTTCCCTGCTTGGAAGGTAACAGAAGAAGAACGATTGACTCATGTTCCATCCATTGTTGACATATGTTCTCAGCAGAACTGGGTGGACTTTGACCGTGATTATACCGCTATGCGAGTTACTCATATTGTCAAAGCGGGGCATACTCATGCTTCCTGTACCACACTTTACCAAGAAGGTCTATGTGTTGGAAAGTGTAATTATCATGACGGAACGGGGGTAATGTGATGCCATCTGTACCGTGTAGCGTTTGTGGGCAGTATAGAGGGACAGTAAAGCCCGATAGATACTTTGATGGTTATCTACGTATATGCTACGTCTGTAAACAAAAAGAAGAAGTGAGAAAGAAGTATCAATGCAAATCACTTACGAGTGGTGGAAAGAGAAGATGTAAACAGTTACGCACACAACGGAGTGTCTACTGTGTGAATCACATTAAACATAACATACCAATAGAGGAGGAAGAGTAATGCCTAAGCCTGATTTGATAATTGATAGCAACGAGAGAGGAAGCCTATGCGAGTCCATAGAGCGACGAGCAACGAAGGCGGGACTGAACATAGTCCGTAAGCCATTACTTGTTGGAGACTACTTACTCGGTGGTGCGCTTGTAGAAGCGAAGAGTATTGGCGACCTATTCCAATCATCACACAACGGTCATCTATGGCGACAACTCGATAACATGGATGCCAACTACGAGCGATTCTTCTTAGTCGTTCACGGGTCCATTGACAAGTACGTTGCGATGGCAAAGAAGAATGGTAAGAAGGTTACATATTCACGAATACAAAATGAACTCATGGGTACGATAGCGAGAGTTATGTCTGACTTTGAGTGCCAAGTATTCTACACGCCTAATCTAAGTGAGGCGGCAATGTTTGTAGTGAAACTACATGACAAACTCCACAAGCCAGCGAGCAAGCATGGCGCACACGCACTACGCCGTGTCTCGTCTAATGACATCCGTTTGGATATGCTGTTGGCTGTACCCTCCATTGGGAGGGAGATTGCTGAACGCTTGTTAGAACAATGCGGCAGTATCGAAGAAATGGTATTCCCTGAATCACTAAAGAAGGTAAAAGGGTTGGGCGACACCCGACGTAGTTTACTCGTTAAAGTATTAACAAGTGAAGAAGAGGTACGCCAAGCAAGAAGAAAAAAGGTATAGCCTTATAAATCGGCAAAGAGAAAAAGGTTGTGGAATTATGACATCAGTAAAGGAATATAGAGCAGTACAGAAGTTTCCAATTTTGGATGCGTATCTTACGCACTTCTCAAGAACATCAATGAAGAATGAGATACCGGGTCTACTGTCATTCTTTTACATTCAAGGACAACTTGCATTACCATATGTTCGTATTCCGACTGGTGATACCCACCTCGACCCTCGTGTTCACGTCTTTTGGATTCAGCCGTCAAGGACTGGTAAATCCATTGCATGGAACTTCGTTGGAGACATTATGGAAAATGTTGGTATTCCAATCGAGTTGTTTGCATCAGGTACAGACGCAGGACTGATAGGCTCTACACAGCAGATATTGGATGAGCATGGGAAGCCTACGGATGAGGTGGAGACAGTACCGGGTTTGCTCGCAGGTCGTAAGGGTATCAACTTCGATGAAGGTTCTATTCTACTCACTCCAAACAAGCACAGTCAAGAGACTGTATTGTATCTTCAAACAGCGTGTAACCCTGTAGGAAGCGGGAACAACACTCTCGTTAAGCACATGAAGGGCAACAAGGTTGAGTGTCCTTCTATGGTGTCTCTATGGATTACCACGTACCCACCGAAGGGTGTCAAGGACTACGTACTGACAAAGGGTATCTTCCAACGTGTACTGCTTTACTGGGCGCATTGGGACATGGATGCAAGACAAGAAGTGAGTACACGTAGGCTTGGTACGTTCTTCAAACAATCCAAAACAATTGATTACACAAAGGATGACCTGTATGATTATTTCAGAACAAGCGAGAAGAGAATGCGGGACCGTCTACTCGATATGGGTGAGATAACATTCACCCAATGGGATGAACTATCCGAAGATGAAAGAGAGGATTTGGTACAGGAAAAGATGTGGACTATGTTCACCCCTGCGCCTGACTTCGATACAGCATTGTATCAAGCGTCTGATGAGATATACGACTTGCTACGCAACATGGATGCAAGCATGTCTGAAATCGTTGCTTCGTTCACCCCTGCTGTTGAGAACTACTTAGGTATCTTCGCTACTCACATGGCTATCCTTGATGAGAAGTGGGTGATTACTGCTGAACACGTAGATATGGCTCACGAGATTCTCATTGACCTATTCCAAAACCTCATCGCTTGGCTTGAGGATTCTGTTGAAATCAATGGAAGCAAGGCTAAGGAAGGAAAGATTCACGATGACATGCTCAAAGCATACAAATCATGCGCCCCATACGAGATTGATGATGAGGGTGATGGTTGGAGATTACAGATGAGTATATGGAATATGTATATGTCTAACACAGGTGTAAGCAAGAGTACAGCGCAACGGCACTTCAAGGATTACTCGGCGAAATTATTCAATCGAAAGAAGAGTTCAGGAAGAATGTACTACAGAAGAAAAGGTGAAAAGAATGAGTGACATAATGGCATTAGATATTGAAACGGGTAACTACTCTTGGGAAATAGGGGGATGGGATAAGACCGCATCCTTCGAGCCTACAGTAGTGGCTACATGGAACGGAGAGGATGGAAACATCTACTGTAACAAATCATTGTCTGTTGATGCTACGGTAAAGGCACTACACCCTCGTACATTAGGTGATGACTTAGATGCACACGTCAAGAAGGGCGGTATCATTATCGGTCATAACATCAAAGCATTCGACCTCCCTGTATTACGGGATGCATTGGACTGTTGGACAGCAGGTGATATGCTGAAAACAGAAAGCGTCATTGATACAAAGAACCTCGTCAATAAAGCGGCTATGACACAACAGAAAGTCATGACCAGCCTCAAAGAACTGGTTAAACATACCTTAAGCGACAACAAACTTATGAACAGCGAGGATGCGCCTAAAGCATGGAGGCAAGGGAAATATGATGAGGTGGCTAAGTATTGCTTAAGCGATGCTCAACTTACATATGACTTATACCAATTTGGTAAGAGCGAAGGCTACGTTCGTTCTCGTGCAGTAGACACGGGAGAATTAGTAGACATAGAAGTAAAATGGTGAACAACATGAGTAAAGAACAGGACTTAGGAAGAACAAATGCACAACAGATGAACATACGTGCGGCACGTACAATTGCCGATACCGTGAAGTCCACGTTAGGACCAATGGGTATGGATAAGATGCTCGTAGACGGGCATGGAAACGTCATCGTAACAAACGATGGCGCAACCATTCTACGTGAAGTAGACGTATCACATCCCGGTGGTAAGATGATTGCAGAAGTAGCAAAGACACAAGAGAACCTATGCTACGATGGTACAACAAGTACTGTCGTATTAGCAGGTGCGTTACTCGGTAACACAGAATCTCTCTTCGCTCGTGGTCTACACCCCAACGTCATCTGTCGTGGGTATCATGAGGCATCTCTCATGGCAACTACATACCTAAGTAATGAGGTTGCTATGTTAGCCGAAGGAAGAGAAGAATACCTTAAGATTGCACGTACTGCGATTACTGGTAAGACTCTTGAAAACGCTCTCGACAAGGTATCAGAACTATGTGTGTCTGCTGTTGAACAAGCAGGAAGTGCTGAATCAGTTCGTGTAGTATCGTTTCCGGGTGGCTCACTTGATGACTCATACCTCTTTGGTGGTGTGATTGTCAACAAGGACTTCGTGCTTGAAGTAGAGGATGAAAAGGAATCCTATCGTCATTTCATGCTCATTAATACAGGACTCGATGTTGAAAAGAATGAAGAGAATGTACAGGTTCAGATTGATGCTTCATCATATTCATCATACAAATCCGCAGGTAAGGCTGATTTGATTTCAAATGCAAAGCGTATCGTGGAAGCATTCGATAATAAGCATGGTATAGTCTTTGTACGTGATAGCGTAAATGACCACGTATGTGCCTTCCTCAAGAAGCATGGAATCATGGCTGTACGTCGTACCCCTGAATCGGTTATACGTGCGCTAAAACGTGCTACTGATAGCGTTATCTTCCAAACCGTTGATGACATCTCATCATACACTTCAACAAATATTACAAGAGAGAAGCACAACGATGTATGGCATCTGTTTGTTTCTAATAATACTGGTGAAAGTAAGGAAGCGACACTTGTACTACGTGGTGCGACCTCTCATACACTTGAAGAAGTTGAGCGTGGGTTTGATGACGCACTTGGTGTTGTATCATTGGTCATGGCAAATGACAGGATTGTTGTTGGTGCAGGTAACGCATACGCTCGTATGGCTGTCTATCTACGCAACCATGCGGCTCAAGTAGGTGGTCGAGCGCAGATGGCTATCGAAGCCTTTGCAGATGCTTTAGAGAGTATTCCTGCGACTATCGCTGAGAATGCTGGTCAAGACCCACTCGATACGATTCTTGAAATGAGACACCAACTGATGGAAGGTAAGACTTCTGTTGGTCCTGATGTTGAGAACGGTGGTGTATGCGACGTTCTTGCGCTCGGTGTTATCGAGCCTGTAGAACTTGTACGACAAGCAGTATTGAGTGCGGCGGAGGTTACGAATGCTATCCTACGTATTGATGACATCATAGCACGTCGAGGCATGGAATAGATGGGACGATTGATTGACCGATTAAAGGTCAAATGTCGTAAGTGTACGCATTGGCATATTCCGCATCGCCTAACAGCGAGATACCTTGACGGTGAAAATAAGCGTATTCATCTCTTTCAATGCAAAGAGTGCGGTGCGTTTTGGATTGATTCATCCTTTAGTCAACAGTAGCAAGCCATGTAGCAACAAAACCTGCTATAAACGCTATCAAGAAAAGGATAAAAATTGTCATATTACCAACTGTTTATGACGGCTTGTGTAGGCGGTGTACCCCAACTACTCGGCCACTCACTCATGTCAATAGAACCATTAGTGAATACCATGCAATGTGTAGGATAATCAAATTGAGTGAAACCCGCATTATGCATTGCTGTTGTTAATTGTTGTACTGTTATATTCATCATACCATCTCCTGTACTACAAAGTAAGTGATTGTGTCTAAATTACCTACTGTACCGCTTGATGCTGCTGTAATTCTTGCTTGAACTTTATCACCTGCGTCTAATTTGAATACTGATGATACTAATTCTTTTAATCCATTTGAACTCGGACCTCTCAACATAATAGCGTACCCGCTTCCTGTATCTTTGTAAAGCGAAGTGAAAGACCAACTTGGTGCAGATGTAAAATAACAATTAACATTGAACAAATAGTAACCATCTCTCGGTGCTTCAAAGCAATTGGCCGAGGCCGATGTATCAAAATCATTACCTATATCATACACTTCTGTGTCAAATGGTAAAGTAACTGTACCCGATGAGTATGATAGGTTCCCACTCATTGTAGCCCTTACTTTCGCTTTAGTGTTAATAGCCGCTATTGCCGTTACGTTACCGTTTGCTAATAGTGTGTTACCTGTAATAGCAGGGGCGTTAGCGGCCTGTGCCATAGCATCTGTGTACTCCGTTGCACCATCAGCGACGTTGGCTATCGTTCTGATGTTAGCACCTGTGAGTTCTTCAACATCACCCGCACCACTTGTGATTCTTCCTAATACTCTACTTGTAGCAGAAACGTGTTGCATCTTAGCGTATGTTACGGCTTCATCAGCAATAGTAGCCGCTACTGAACCTGAACCACTTGCAGTTACATTACCAGTTAATGCTGTTATACCTGCCGCCGCTGTTGCCGCCCATTTAACACCAGATGCTTCCGAACTATCTGCTGTTAGAACATGGTTGTTAGTGCCGACGCTGAGTATAGTTGCATCACCTGAACCATCTCCTACTACTATCTGTCCTTTGGTTCCCAAATCGCTGTGCATTATTGCACCTGCGGCGTTAACATTGGTTGCGTCTGTAACATCAGCACTTGCTTCGATTCCATCTAACTTGGTTTTGTCTCCGTTAGCAAACGCACCTTCCGATGGTTTAACTTGCAATGTAGATATTGTTACACCTTTTACACCTGCTAAGTCAGTTAATTCTGAGTCCATCAATGCACCCGCCGCAGTTACATTGGCTGTATCTGTAGCATCAGCACCATCTTCAACATTGAGCAAAGTCAATACATTCGCTTTGGTTAATTCAGCAGGAGCCGCCGCACCTCCGCTTACATTTCCTAAGATTCTATCATCGGCAATGTTTGCTATTTTGGCAAGGGTAACATTTGAATTTAATATCTTAGCCGTTGTAACCGCATTGTCTGCTATTTGTACAGTTTCTATTGAGTCGTCTGATAAGACGCTGAATACGGGTGTAGTGGCGTGGCTTGTAGTACAAACGAACCTTGTAAGCGTTCCTCCTGATACAGAATAGTTTGAAGCACGAGCGAATACTACAGCGTTACTTGCATGTAGATTTCGCACTTCAATGATATAACCAGCAGGGAAAGAACCAGATGTGGTAAGTGTGGCACTCCCACCGGGAGTTAGAAGTAGAATATTAGCATCAGTAGATTTGAGTGTTATACTCGTTGCTGTGCTTGTCAATACACGGTCAAAGATTGAACGTGTAAATCGAGCCGCATGTGTTCCACTATAATACAAAACACTCTTATCGTTATCAGGCGCAGTAGTGCTTGATAGTTCAGTTCCATATGATTCCCATATAGCACCAAAGCGACTTGCAGACATAGCACCTGTTTCATCAGCACCATGTAGACTATCTAAGGCTGTATGGGATTCGATAGCATCTGTGGCCGCTACTGCGCCCGATGTTACTGGTGATAAATAAATAGGAGAAGGTCTGATGAATACTCTCTTATCATTTATTTCAGTTACTTTAATGTTTAAATCACCTGAACCTGATTCGTAAACACAACGCAATGTAGCGAGTACAATAGATTGTTTTACATTCAATGAGGATAGAGGGTAATTAAGAAATGAAGATGGTGCAAGTGGGTATGATGTACCAGCAGTAACAGGAGAACCCATTTCCCACCCTATCGAATTATTATCATTATCAGAATTAACATATATTACTACTAATGCTTCTTGACCCGAAGTTAGTGCAGAAGGAGAACCAGCCTTATGTGCGCTTGTAGAAATAAGGTCTATGTCTGTATTTGAACCTGCGAAGGCAAACATTACACCGTCTATTACAGCGTAACCACCTAACACATTTACCCTGAAATGAGAACTTGATGCAACACCATTTACTCGACCTGCCAAGTTAATTGGATTGTTTCTATCTCCATCCCCCTTAGCAGTATCTTCTTCAAGGATAATTCCATTTCCATGTATACCTTCGTATGCATTTGTTATACTGGGACTGATGATTGGTTCCCCATCAAATAAACCATCTTCTATTGTAGGAGTGCTTAGACTCGTATGAGTCGTTAATGTCATATTCTTTTTTGTATGTCCTGATAACGGATTACCTGTCATTATGCCACCTCAATTGTTATTTCAATTTTCACTTCATTAGAATTATTTTTAGTAATTGGTTTAATGGTGAATCTACTTACAGGAGTAAAACTTGTTGTACCCCTTGTTTGAATGTATACTTCCTTTATGGGTTCAGTAAAGGTTTCTGTGTGTGGAAGTGTCGCCTCTATTAGAAGTGTCCCGTCATCTACTATCGTAACCGTAGGCGTGAGTGTGATGGCAGGTCGCCCCGCTGAACCATCGTCGCTGGTCGCTGGTGTACCATCAAATCCCAAGACAACTTCATTGATGTTATCTCTAATGGTTTCAATGAGTAGGCGGCGTATGTGATTACTGATTGGCATTACACTCCACCCCTTCCAACAAGGAATTTGCTACTCTTGCTTCCACCCATAGGTTCGCCCCTTCCACCGACTGTTCCTCTCGATGTACCACCAATAAGAATTGCGGTACTCATAACCTTATTTTCATATATTTCAGCATGGATTTTAAGTTCTACTTTTCCAAACATTGCCAAATTGACATCCGTAATCTGGAAGATATTTTCAGGATTAATGTTATTTGCTTCTACAGTAAATCCTTCGTTCAACGATTGCAAAATACCTTCAAGTCCAACGTCTATATTCATTAACGATATATCGCTTTTCATAGCAAAGGGCTGATGTCTAATTTCAGTAATTATTTTATTCTTACCTTCATGAATAACCGTCATACCGGGTCTTAGTCCTAAACCAGAATAACTGTTTGAAATTGTTTCAGCACCCTTCATTAAAGACTGACCTCGTAGAATTTTTCGAGCAACTCTCTTTGCACTATTTTTATTTCGTACAGTATGGTCTACGAATGGTGATGATATTTCTCGCACGTCGTCCGTTTGTGATTCCGCATCGTCTACAGTTACTATAACCAAATCATTCAATGCCATAGGAATACCCTGTACTGTAACTCTATTTGCTGAATTATCAATTGGATTTTTACTTTGTCCTGAACTATACGAGTTTGATATATCAATTGTACTTTCACTAAAAGAAATTGGTACATACAGTAAATTTCCAAATGTATCTAATAGAACCATTCGCCCATCGTGTCTTGCAATGTATCGCAATGCTGTAAGTAAATTCGTGTTATTGAAATTCTGCCCAATGAATCTTGTACTGTGATTTCTTTTCTTTGTAACGACTGATTCATGGCGACCAATATTCATACTTGTAATACCTGTATCTACTGATTCTGCTAATTTTATGGCTAAGTCTGTTGTTCTCAATCCAATATCGAGAGGCTGTCCCATTTTCACGGCATCATGGGTAAATCCTATGTCATCAAGAGTACGACTTTTCATATTCTGTAAATGCCCAAAAACTCCTATTGTACTATCTTCTATAGATTTTAGAACTAAACGTTCGGAAGGGCGCAGTTCATTGAATAGAAGGATTGGAACGTTGCTTGAAGATAAACTTTCACCATTAAAATATGGTTTACCAGTGTATTCATGACCGGGTGTTTGAGCGTGTGTAATCTGTACTCCTGATTCACCCTCAACAATCTGATATGACGATTGAGGCATAACCTGTAGTGTGCGGGTATTGCTTTTTTCTACAGTAATCTTTGGCTTCGATGAAGTTTGTACGCTTACACGAGCATGATGAACAGCATTGTCAACAAACACGGGCTTACGTACATGGCTCATGACTTCACTAACATCGGTGTTAAACCGACCAGTAGTAGTATTTTTGATAAGAGTCATCAGCAGTTCCACCGTTTAAGGGATGCCCCTTTAGGTGTGAGTTTGCCTTTCTTACTTGTAGGTCCTTTCATTCCACCCATGCGAGCACAAAACGATTTACGTCGCTTTGCTTTTTTAGAGCCGGGTTTCAGTTTACTGGGTTTAGTAGTAACTGGAGGTTTTAGATTAGCACCAGACTCTCTTTTAGCGGCGGCTCGACCTTTAGCGTTCAAGCCACCTTTTCGATGATGTTTGTTAGGGTTGTAACCGTGAAACGGTTTACTCTTCTTTTTTGCTTTCATTAATGCAAATGCATTTTCCATAGGAGTACAACAATCACAAAAGTCGTAATCCATCATGAGCCATCACCTGTGTGGTCTGATGTGTTGTAGGTTACATCTCCTTTATGTCCTTTAGGGTGCAGGGCTTGTGAGAATCGTGGGAGTACGGTAAAGTCCATGCGCTTTACCTTCTCATCACTATCAATACGAGAACGCCTTCTCGGTGCATCGGAACGATAATGTTGCAATGTATTTTCACTTATGACAAGTCTTGTAACTTCGTTATTGAGTAATGAAGAATCGAACGACGTATCACTTATTCCAATAATTTTTGGTCCTTTACTTACTGGTACACTTTCATTTGATGATATGTTCATTACGTAGGCTGGTGCATATGGAGGATTGGTATCAGGATTAGTTGCTCGGATATAATATCCTGAACTTGCTCTACCGTTAGTAGTTTCATACAAGAATAGACCATACTTTCCTCCACCAGTAGCGGAGAAGTAATTCGCACCATATTGCGGGGATGATGAGTGAAGTGCGTTGTTAGGTCTGAAAACTTCTACGTGTTGCTTGTCAAGTAGTCTTACAGTTCTTAGCATAAACGTAATACTTTTATCTGTAAAATTAGTCTGTGCGCTACTAACGAAAACATTTGTTTCGTATGGATTCGCTGTCTTATTTGACCCACTTATACCACCCCAATCCTTGTCGCTTACAGGAGACAAGAAATTACGAGTCTCGGCCAAATATGTACCGCCTAAAGGATTGAAGTTGGAAGTGTGTGTATAACGCATGACACCACCTTGTGGCTGTCCAGCGAAGGTTAAACTTGTCAAATCGTAGTTACCTAATGTTTGCGAACCAGCGGTCAATCCACCTTGTAAAACAACACGCTGTCCCACGTTTCTGTCTGTGTGTAGACTATGTGCTTCGGTATTGATTGCCATCATGTTGTCGTCCACACCTTCTATGTTCTCACCATCAATACCTATACGTGGACTTGAGCGACTTACAGCATCTTTGTGTGGTGTCTCACCGCTGAAATCTTCTACTCTATCGCTTGCTACGGCTTCTGGTTTTAACAGTCCATTTTCATCTATACCGAGTCGAGCACTTATTCCACGAGAAACTTCATTAGGTTGCAGTACGTCATTTCTTGCTCGTATCAAACCTTCTGATGTATTCGGTTCAGCGGTATTGTGTGACAACACTACACCTGTTGTATGATATGGTTCATCAACATCAGTAATCAAATCTTCATTAAATGCAGTTGGGTATCGAACTCCTCGTCCGTTACCCATGTCTCCTATTCGTTGAGCGTGTGTTGGCATAAATACATCGACTAAATTATTAGCATCGTTATTGTTAACATTGTTAAGACGACCACCGAATCTTGGTACTTTTGTTCCATCGTCTACATTTGAATCGGTCAAATCAGTTATAGTTTTCAAGTTAACAAGCGGTTGACCATTATTGTATAGACGTTGATATGGAGTTCTGTCGCTTACTCTATCGTACTCGTAAGCATCACTACTGTCCCATGCAGGTCTGATACCAAACCCACGTACAGGATAACGACGTACATCTTCACCACGAGTGTTACCCCACCAATCAACAAGATAGTATTTTACAGCATTATGAATTGAATCAATACTCTTTCCAGTAGCATCGCCCCACCAATCTCTTACTACTGTAGATGCATTACGTAATGTTCGTACAGGGCATCCAAATGCTCTTGTCATACGCATACCGTTTCCATAACGTACTTGCCATTCTGGTTTATCGACTCCAAGCATACCACTAAAGTTCGTTTGTCGTTCCATAACACCAACGTATGTATTAGGATAAGTAGTGTTACTCAAACCTGAACCACCTGCATATGTCCATGTTTGAGTTTCTTGCTGTACAAGAGGACCGTGTTGATAACCAGCAATAGTGTTAGAGCCAGTAATACTCGCTTCTCGGTATGCTCTCATTCCATACAAAGCCCATTGGGGTTTGTTGTATGGTTGACGTAGAGAAAAGCGGTAACCGAATGGCCGTGTACGTGTTTTTACAGGAGTAAAGGTGAGAGTTGTATTTGAATTAGAGGCAGTAGCATTAGCACTTAATTCAAATGTAGTAGCATTCGTGATAGATAATACTGTTGCACCGCTTGCTATCCCTGTACCACTTACTCCCATGCCTACTGCTAACTTAGTAGTAGAATCCATTGTAACAGTAGCATCTGTATTTGTAGTATCACAAGTAGCATCTGTAAAGTTATCATAAACTGATTTTGTTATTCCCAATGATACAGCGTATGAACCATCGTCATCATGGTCAACCCACACGGGACCATCAGAAGTATATTCTAATGGATAATCCCACGAGGCTGATACATATCCATACCCATCGAGTCTACTCGTTAAAGGACCACCACGGCTTCCACAAGGCCAATAATGATTTAGCAATGGCGCACCACTTGATTGCGTTGCAGAAGATGTAGAACCATCAGCACCAGTTTTAACATTAGAATTAATAGTTGTATGTGCCGCACTTCGTTCTAATGTAAATACAGTTGCAAGGATTGATTGAGCACCGCCGCCGTTAGGATTAGTGTAAGTAATTGTATGCGACCCTGTTATAGCAGTAATCGAAAAAGTTTCATCGTCAATGTTTATCAAATCTGATACTGTGAGAGCAGGTAAAGAACCAGTAGTATTTTGAGATAGAATTTGATTAGCAGTAAGAGAAACAGTACCGCTAAATGCATTTGTTGTTCCATTACCTATTACAGTCATAGGGGCAGTAGGAGTACTTGCACCTGATGGTGCTTTAGTAAGTATAGTACCGGGTTTAGTCGGCGTAGCGATATTGAATGCGAAAGGACCTAAACTTGCATAATATGTTGCGTCGTGGTAATGTACAGTTTCAAAATGTTCGGGCATACTGTTCAATGGTTTTGAAAGTACGGCTCTATCAGTAAGTGGATTCAACCACGTTCTTGAAGAATCAGAATAGAATGTATGAGGGCGACCAAGATTAGGATGCCATAGACACAAATACGCATCACCCATGTGCAGACTATTGGTATCTCTTGAACCATTGAATGCTTGATTGTCTGCTAATAATGAATGCGTGATAACGCTTGTACGAGTATCATTGAAAATTGTACCAGCAGGTCTAAAGTCATAAGCACGAGTCAATCGAATTTTTGTTCCCACAGTTAAATTATTTGTAAAATTACTTGATGCAGTAATAGTAAAACGATATGGTTTGTTCATATAAGTAGCGTCATTTCCGCTTCTTTCTGTATATGTGTGAGTTCTTCTTACACCGTCAGCATCCGTGTATTCTAATTTCATACCGTAATGAGGCACTTTAGGGAATCCTCTTGCATCATCAACAGTTATTACAGTAACAGGGGAACCTATTTTACTCACTACAGTACATACAGGTGCGAGACTGATGTTCTCAAGGACATTAGAATAAAGGTCAGGATAGTTGGAAGGATAACCACCAAGCGTTAATTGACATCCTATACTTCCAGCACTTGCTCTCAAGAACTCATAGTAATTGTCGAGTCTATGAATAGACAAATGACGTATTCCATCTGCCGATGAATCTTCTGGTCCTGATTCATGTACAATAGACCACCACGGAATGTTACTTGTTATTCCCGGTGTTGCATATGCAAACATACTACGATTGTAAGGTAAACTTCGACGTGTGAATGCGGGTGATTCTGATGATTGTACACCCAACGGATTGTATGACATAAGTGGTGGAATGTTTGTAAATTGGCTTCCGTGGTCAGGGTCGTGGTCTATCATTAATTCGTTAATGAATAATTCACACCCTCGTACATCTGCCATTACTGCTTCGGCAAGTACAAGTCCCAAACCACCCGTACCTGCATCGGGTTCTCGTATACCTACAACTAATGCAACCTGCTGTCCTGTTAATTCAATTGCACTTCCAGTTGCACCACCTGCAACGGGTACATCTGTTGCAGGTCCGTTTTCATGGAATCCGATAAGTTGTGATTTGTGTATGTTTGGTTGAATAACAATTTGATAAGCACCGACTTCACTTGGGTCAGGGAAGTGATGCTTCAAGGTGTACGTAGCGGCGGCTTCCAATACGATTGTATGACCACCCTTTGAGTTTACAACACCTGCTTGACCTTTAGATGCAAGAACCCCATATCCATCATACTTGACCTTAGTTTCAAACATTAACGTGAACGCACCACCGTGAATATCACTCGGTCCACTCGGAGTAGCGGTCATAGTTCCTATGGTAATACTTGGGTCATATCCTGTTATTTGGTCAGTAGTAGAAGAAGGAATTGTAGAAACATCTAATGCTGTATCATTAATGAGTGTCTTTTCTGTATTAGCAACAAAGGCTGAACGTTCTGCTCTATGTAATCCGTATAGTCCCTGATAAGCAGGATGCGCCCAATGACCGGGTAACATTACCTGTGAAGCATTGACAAAGTGATGACCCATTCGTGGAACAGCCATAGGTGTAAGAATTGGTTTTTTGTATGTCTCGTAAGGTGTTTGTGTACCGCCACCAGTTAGATACAATGAATGAGCCATATCAGGACTGTTCCCACTCACTTCTGCGTGGTCACGCATTCTTCTTGCGGCAAAGAAGCGATTGCTTCCAGCAGGTACATAATAAGAAGGAACGACCTTACAAGCAGTAATTGAACTTGCCACCATAGAAGTGAAGTTTGCATCCCCTTTACAATTTTCAAACGTACTTCCTGCAATGTTAGTAAACGAGGCTACACCGCTTTCTCCAGTAGTTGGATTGTGTAGTCTTAGATACTTCTTTACCAATGCACCCCCAACCCAATCAGCATTGCCGAATCCACCAACAAACAAATTTGCATTAACAGCATTATTAACAGTTAAAGTAGTTCCAACAAACGATACACCTGTTAAATCATTATTCACAACACCGTTAGCGTGTGAGTATGTTGTTGGGTAACGGTGCGTGTGAGAGTTACCGTTCTTTGTTACATGGAAGTATAATGAACGGTCATGAAGTTCGTATGAGGTCTTTAGTGGTGCATTGTTTGTTGAAGATTTCCATCCCTTTCTTGTCATTTCAGGGAACAATTCTTCTGATAAATTTTGGCTAATATGGTCGTACTCATGGTCACTAAATGTAGGACCTAATCGTGGTCCGTCTGTTGTATCAGTAAATATACCATCTATGTCCGAATCTATTCCGGGTCTTAGCATACCACCTGTACCCATAGTTTCTGTTTGATAGGCTTGTAATCTATCAAAACCACTACGAATAATTATATTTCCGGGTATAGAATCAGGATTAGGTAATTGTATTTTCAAATTCGGTTCGACACCACTTCCTACTTCTGCTGGTGCTAACCCTTCTGCGGTTCTATCTGATACCTGTTTAAAGGAACGAACTATAGTTCCAAACGGTGAGCCACCCTCTATTGAGTGTACTTGTCCTGTATCATCTAAAACTTCAATACTTTCAAACTGTATTTCTTCATTTGGTATATCTAAAATATCTCGCAATCTATTTGGATGCAATTGCGCTAATTGTGGATGACTTATTTCCTGTGCTTGAATAATTGGGAACATAGCGTTATTCGTTGTTTCAAAGGTAAATCTATTGTTTCCAAGTAATTTTTCACCAGTTAAGTATGCGTTAGTACCGTCGCTACTCACTCTTGTAACAAATGGTACTGCACCTAATCCACGAGCATTTACTGCTGGAAGTGAAAGATTACCACCATCCATGCGTTTCCATACCACGTTTTCAACTGAAAAATTACGAGCAGGAGAATATTCATTTGCTTTGTATGCATTTATATCTCCCCACCAAAAGTCTCGACCATAAGAGTATCTCGATGTAACGTTTGTAGCACCAGCCGACCCATCAGAAGGAAGAGAAGCCGCAAGATAGTACTCCAATCTCAAGTTTCTTCTATCACCAGTACCGGGACTCTCATCAATATCTGAGAATAAATCCCCAGTTTCAGCAAAACATGGTTCTGCATTTGCAAGTAAAGCATCATTAGCAACAGGTGCTACTGTTATACCACCTTCAACGTATGAATCAAGTGCCGTATTAGCAAAGGGAAGTGGTGAACCATCACCAGAAGTAGCAATCAATGCTTCTACGTTAGGACCAGCATTCGCAGGTGCAGTAAAACGTTCACTATTGTGTATACGTTCATCCCATTGAACAGTACCAGCAAATTTAATTGCATCTGCGGCTGATACCGAATCTATATTTGTCTTAGATACTACAGTTAACCAATCTCCAGTAGCAGTAATTCCATCTCGGTCATGCTTGGCAACCAAAGGAAATTCGCTTTCATACGAAATTACAACAAATGCCCGACTGTATACTCCCTGTGGTTGATGCAAATTTTTGATTACATCAAAGGATGTACTGTCATTATCATCATGATGAATAGGTTGACCGCTATTTCCACCGTCATTATATCGTGAAGCATAATCTGCGACATTTCCTGTGTAGTAGGAATTATTATACGCTAAACCTAAATTCCATGTATACGGTGTGGAAATACCTGTTGTAGTACCACCTACACCATTCAATAATCGAGAGGCTTCGGGTGACCATTTAATCGGTTTTGTATGAGGTAAATGCCCATATGCTGTCATACATGAATTACTTGAACCATATGGACTGAAACCAAGTTTAGCATGCCAAGCACCAAGACCTGCACCGTAGCCTTCCGTACCAACCTTTAGTGAGTTAAGGTACGAGTATCGCTCTCCAGCCCATCCTATAGCACCTATAGGTCGTGTACGGTCTATAGCATCTACAATACCACTAAAATGTACTTGTGTCATATGGTCCCTTGCTGTTTCGTTTTCATTATTAAAACGATGAACACCCGCTTTTGACCACACATATAACTTTGAAGGAGCACTTGATAAATCAGGAATATCATCAGCCGCTACATAACTTCCAGCCAATATATCTTCGTATACTTTAACATCTTCAAATACAGGTAATTTACTATGCTTATTAGGTGCTAATGCGAATATAACACTCCAAGCACTACTTTGATAAACTACTTCACGACTATGATAGGGTGCATAACAAGGGATGTCTCCCGCACCTGATACACCTGTTGCACCACCTTCACTTGTTCTTAGCCACCCACATGCTGGTATTTGTTCAAGTATAGCCTGTGTAGCACTTGTTACAGTTGCTTTAACTGAAACATACGAACTTGTTAAATCAAAATCTCCACTTGATGCTTCCGGAACTGTATATGATGTAAAATCTAATTCTATCCACCCGTATCTATCTTGACGCATTGCATTGCCCATTGATGGTGCAAATGTACCACCCATTGCTTTTATTGCACTCTTTCCGGGGAACTCATTCATAGCCTGTCCAAGTATAGTAGCAAGTTCTTCTCCGTTTTGACATCGAGTAGCATCAACTACAACTAATTCTGGTTCTACTTGCGACAAAGCAACATCAGCACTTCCTGTTAAAATAGTCTTAGCCATTAATCCCGATACTCTAAACGCTGTAGGGTGAACTATGTTTGTACCTCTTTTAATTGCATAATTACTCTTAGGGTGTGAAGGGTTGAAAGCCATTTGATTATCCAACCAAGAACCACCGGGGTGATAACCACCGTCCATATGGAATGTCATATCAGCACCCATCGCTATACTGTAATACATTGCACCTACGTGCTTGTAAGGATGCGCTTTTTTCATATCGGCAATATTATTAGCATGTACAGTTCCAACATAATTAAAATGTTCACCATAATGATAACCGTGGTCTGGTCTTTGCATAAGACCTACACCTGAACCTCCTGCATCACCTATGTTTGGAATACCTTGTGGTGGTGACCAATTCCAACCATAAAGCCAATGGAAACGATTTCTTGCATTTTGATGTGCTAATGTAGGTGGTGAGTATTGATTCGCCGTATTTTTAATATCGTTAGGCAAGTTCAATCCATACGGTACTTTACTCCATGTGTTTCCTGTAGTAACTACATAGCCGGGATGCGGTTGATTATCTGAATTTGCTGATGCTTGTTCAGTAAACGGGAAAGCCTGTCCGGGTCCGTATATTGCAAACATTGTATGTGTTTCTGTATGCGCTCTTACAGTATCACCACTTGATGGGTCATATCTTGCATTTGGATTTGCTACTCGTAAAATTACGGGTACAGGTCTTTGTAAAATAGTACCAGCCGTATATCTTGCTTTTACTGGGGCTGGTAATGCCGAGTTAACAGCGAAACTTCCGTTATCTAAATCAGTAGTAACCCTGTTTGCACTATTGAAGAATGGTGAATTGATACTTGCTCTATGCTGATTTAAAAGTGCTGTAGCAGGGAAGAAGGACAAGATTGCGTTACAATCTACAATAGCGAAAGAAGTTGAAATTTCATTGGCGTTTTGTATACCAGCAGTACCAGTAGGACCTGTAGAATATGGATGAGTATAGAAATCAGAATAGTCGTTTTCAGTACCATCATTCACATCCATTACCACGCCGCTAAATCCACCACCAAAGTAAAGTGGTACGCTATGGTCGTTACTGTCTCTACCACCTTTGAAGTAAATTAGAGGTTCAGAATCCACAGAACCGTATGAGCGATAACCACCGATTTGTTGTTCAGCAAATCTTTGGAGTACGTGTTCTTGATTTGAAACGGTTTTAGCACCAATTTTTGATACCCAATCATCGTTTGAGAACAAATCATTCCATATAATTTCTGTTAATGAATTTGAACCATTCTTAGATTCTAATAGTGAAAATTGTTTTTCTTGGTAATAATATCGTAAACGCTCACCATAAGATGGTTTCTTTGCTAAACTGTTTACAGAAGTTCCTTCTTGACCTGCTGGAATGAGGGCATTTGTTATTTTAGAACCTACTAATGTCATAGTATCTGTTCCAGTAGCAATCGTGTCAACTAAAATCATAGGATTACTTAGTGCTGGTAAAATATGGTCGCCACTAATCGAAGTAAAAGTTTCTCCTTTCAGATTCTCTTTCCATGCTTTTGTGGATATAGCATTGTTAAAAGAATCGACTAACACAGGTGTTGCTGTATTTGCATGATAACCCTTACCCTTAGTTCTAATTTGAAGTATAGTTTTAGGTAAATATCCACAATCTACTTGTCTGTTTTTATCTAAATCAGCATCACTAATTGGTTTATTTAAAACGTTACTTGCTGTAAAAGTGTGCTTTCCTGTGCTACTAACTTGCTTCAATGTTGTATATTCTCCATACTCTAAATGAGCCGCTTGTATTCCAAAGTCTGTATGCATTGTTGCGCTAAACATTTTAGATAAAGGAGTTGAACCACGTTGTGGATTGAATGCTCGCACGATTATAGCATCTTCTGTAACTCCCCAATCTCCTAATGTACGCCCATCACAAGCATAGAGATGACGACAATCTACAGTAGTACCTTCCTCGATATTTGGGTTGGGATGATTGATTGCTTCCATAGTAGCATACGCTAATACTTCATCTGTTAGTAGTGTAGTCCAATTTATTCTCGATGACATCAATACTCTAAATACATTATTTGATGCATGAGGTTGTACTTTACTTGTATCATTTACAGTACCAGCACTTGATGCTGATGCACTTGTTACGTGATGTGATGATGTAAATCCATCACCTCGTATACCATAAAATACATGTGCCCCAGTTAAATCGTTTACAGTTCTTGATTCATAAGACAATACATTTCCAATGAAACCCTTCGCTGTTGTACCAGTAAAAGTATCATGTAAATGGATAACACCGTTTGTTTTTGGATAGCCGAGATAACCAAGTATATCGGGGTGATTATTTAAATCAGTATTTCCCGTGTTAAACGGTGCTTGTAAAAACACAGTAAGCGTATCTGCACTTCCATCCCAAGTAACAATTGAATCAACACCTGCTTCGGGTGCATAAACACCTCTCCATTCATTGCCTCGCCATTTTGAGAATTGTAAAGTGGTATTATCAATACGTCCACTCGGTTCTCCATATCCAAGCATATGTCCTCCAATGGTAAATCCACCCATTGAAACGTCGTCATCGTTAATGTAGACTACAATCTCATCGTCTAAAGTAGATGGTAAAACAGTATTTTGATTGCTAAAGTTTTCTCCAAATTTACGGTAAATGTATCTAACACCGTAATTATTACCTAAATGGTCAGTAAATCTAAATCCGTATAAGTTTGATTCACCTACTTTGTCCTCACGTAGTTTCTGTGGATTAGCGTTTCCTGTGTATGCTGTAATATCAGTTGGGGCAGTTCCACCGGGAATTTTTGCTTCTCCATACTTAAAATCAAATCTTCTATCTCCTCTTACTCCCAATCCGTATTCACCTGCATCGGGGGCAAAGCCGGGTATACCTGATGCAACTAAACCACCAAAGTTAATTCGTCCTACTGCTGTTTTACCTGCTCGTAGACCTTCAACATATGATGTAGCAACTCCTTGAATTTCAAAGGATTCATCACTTACTGTATTATGATTTAAAGCACCTATGTGTCCTGAAATATTTCGTACAGTCCTGCTATCATTATCTGAATCACGTCTTGCTACGTCGTGATTGTTAGTGAATGGTTCCGCTGGTTCTTCTTGTAGTGTGTACTCACGAAGCGATGTAATAGGTGCAAACGGCCTTCCATGCTTGTTAAGAGGCATAGGCGCAGGGTGCATATTTTCACCGCTTGTTTCATCAGGTTGACACCAGAAATTTCTAAATCTTCCACCATGTCCAATCAAAAATAATGGCTTGTATGATGCTTGTCCTTTACTGTTGTCGAGCCACACACAGAAATTTCGACCTGATGCACCGGGAATAGTAGAATGTATAATAATGGAATAACCTTCATTCCCGTTAATATCTTCAACCACACGACCAAGATGCGCTCGTACATATCCCATATGTGTTCCTTTATCGTTTGAATTGAATGATTCATCGGTAAACCACCACGGTGCAGGGTCGTGAGTAGAACCTGTAATCGCTACATCACCTACACCTTGTTGTATAGTATGTACTTGAGTTCGACCATGTTTAGCCCCCGCTTGATTAATCATACGAACAAGTTCACGAGTAGCCGCTTCAATATCTGTAACGCCTTCTTTTACACCTATTTCTCCGCAATCCAATACTAACCTTCTTACAAAGTCCATTTGTGACCAATGCGGTAAATGCTTCAAACGTGATTCATCATGATTTGTTAAATCTAATTCTAAGTTTCTATTTCCTTTAAGACATAAAAATGCTGAAATGCATCGTGTTCCATCAGGAGTATCAAATAGTGTACTTGCATCTCTAAATGTATGTGTTTTAAGAACAGGGTCTTGTGTTTCTCTATGTGTTCTAAGCGACCTTACAAATTCACTTCCACTCATTGAACGAGAAATTGAATGTACCTCATTAGCCCAATACAAAGACGCTACTGCGGGTTCAACACGAGGTAAAGCATTATCACTTACGGTGAAAGTATCTGCTGTATAACCATTCATGTACCCGCTATGTACAAAATGCCCGTGTCCTTTACCTTTTAGAAATGCATTGTTACCAGAAGTAGCAGGATTTTCAATACTAAACAATCCTTGATTCTGATTAGCGATATTATGAGCATAAGCCGATTCTATAAATTTAGATTGTTGAGTCGAACGAAGGAATTTATTTTCACTTGGATAGCCATTTGCTACATCTATTTGTGTCGTGAAGTAATGTGGTGCGCCACCGTTATGTGAAACTAAAAATTTATCTAATTTAGTTACCCCTCCAGCATGAACTATATTTCGATTAAATCCTATATTCGGTGTTGCCGCACTTGATTGTACTTGCATATGCAAATCATGGAAAGCAATAAATTCTCTATCATGACCTACATCATACAGTAATACACGAGCATGACCTTTGGATGCTAAGTAAGGGTCTACATAGGCTACAGACGGTGCTTGAGATGCGTTAAGACCCATTGCCTCATAATTCATTTCTATCGTCTTATTGATGTGTTGAACTAAGTTTTGCGCTGTTTCAACACATGTATCACCAATCAAGAAATTTTCAAGAGGAATAGAATCACGAGGTCGTGTCGCTAAAGCACCTTGTCCACCATTGAATCCCTTCCAAACCAATCCTTCGTTTAGTACACCTCTACTTTTACAGAATAGACCTTCTACTGCATGAGGATTGTTAAGAGTCATATTCATCCAAACAGTATCTCCGTTTCTCATACCACCTTGTGCGTATGGGTTAATCCATGTTTTGTTCAGTATTGCATCGAAGTCAACAGCCATGACACTTGCCGCACTTAATCGAATTTTATCCCCTGTAGTTACTTCATTAACGTTATTTGCTGTTAAAGTAATAGTAGTATTTGTAGTACTTCCAGCAAATTTTGAAATTATTTGACTCACTTTTCCAAGATATTTTATTATATTAGAATCAGATGCATCTTCAAAATACAATTCATCATCTTTACGTATATTCATACCAATAGTATTTGCATGAGCCAAACGATTTGCTGTTGCAGGAGTAATTTGTATTGAAGTAGTACTATCAGCACTTGCATTAGCGGCAATAGTCCATTGCTCAGAAGAATCTGGTAAGAAAGTTACAGCCGTATTTTCTTCTGTTAGTGAATTAGCAGGTGAAGATAAAGTGTATAAAGAGCGACCCGCACTCTTTAATCTGAATGTAGCACCTTCTAAAGTAAGAGAAGTTGTTGTACATTTCCAATTTACAACATCTAAATTATTTGTTAAACTCTTTTTACCAAAATACATCCCTTCATGGGAAGTACCATCACTCAAGATTACTTCACCAATGTAAAGCATATCACCTTCTGCTAAAGAAAGTTCATTAGATGAATTTCTACTGTATTCTACTAATTCGGGAAAATTCTCCGTATCTTCTAAAATAATGGAGTACGTACCACTCCCATTATCACTTCCTTTAACGATAGTTGATGTAGCACGTTTTGAAAGTATTTTAGGTGCATGGGGATTAGAAAGAGGTCCTTCTTTTATTTCGATTGCACTAACATATTGTCGTAGACCATAATCGAGATTACCGCCTTGAGTTTGTACATTCGCATTGTCGTAGTAATACGGAGAACGTGCTTCTAAGTCAGATGATGGAGTCTCCATATCAGAATCGAGAGGGATTAAATTTTCACTTCTATACCCTTGAGCAATATGTATAGCAGTTTGAGGGATTGCCGATTCAAAGAACCCCGTTGCATACGAACCAGAATTAACATTATTTGTGGCTGTTTCGTTTTCCCATACCTTTAGATAACCGTCAGTACTTGGGTCATTGACATAAATACACCACATACCATTAGGAATAAATGCACGTCGAAAACGATGTAATGATTTTAAATTTCTATATTCGGTAACACCTGTGTCTACAGGTGGGAACATTTCAGGATGGGAGACAAATATTTTGAAAAACTTTCCAGAAGAATCATATACAATTTGTTGAATTGTAGAAGATGATACGAAATTTTTACCATGAATATTATATGTGTAAGCAGAATTTGCACTTCTATCAGCCGTTTGAATATCATCAGCCCTTCTTCCAACAGGTGTCGGGTTCCAACTATGTGCTGTGTATGTAGCATCAATATGAATTTTCATACTGTTATCAGGACCCGGAAATATTCCTTCGGTTTCATGCTCAAAAAACTGTTGAGGGAAGAAAGGTATCTCGACCATTGCACGAGTACTTGAGTACTGTGTACCTAATTGATAATCATGGTTTACATCATTCATAGATTGAAACATTCTATCGTTTACTGTACTTCCATCCTGAACTAAAGAATCATCAGTAAAGTTATCTTCATTGTAAATGTAAATTGACGTATCATCTGTTACAGTAGCACCTGAACCTGCTGTTGAAACTAACAAGCCTGTTGCTAAAGCCCATTCATAAAACGTTGCATACGCTGTACCATTGCCTGATAAAAACGTTCTATCTGCTATTGTACCGCTACTAAATACAAATCCTGTACCGTTCTTTTTGACATATTCAGCACTCGCACCATCTGCAAGATATATTCGCCCCTTCTTAGGGAAACAGTATGTTCCCCAAGAAGCAATATCAGGTGAATTATTGTTTAATGGTTGTACTGTAATAGTATTGACATTTGCGTTAGAACCTTCTTTTGCTGTTACTATAACTGCTTGTACTGCACAAATACGGCGAGTAGAACCCGGTAATCTCATGAGAGTAGCAGGGTCAAAGGTTGGCTTAGTGTTTACAGCACCTTGTCCGGGTCCTCCGAGCGTTACTGTAACTACAGGTGAGTTAGGTTCTATTTCCTTTACAACGTGTGAATCAGGCGAACCGCTTCCTGTAACATTGACATTTTGGGAAAGTACTTTTTCACCAATTCCTCTTATGATTACTTCTGTGTGTTGCGTATTAGAATCATCAAACGATTCATTGACGCTTCTTACCGTACCACGAGAAATTAATTGCAACAAATTAAATCTACAAAATGAATCATTATCAGAAAACAAATCCACAAGATTATGAAATTGATTGGTGCGATTCTTGTTAGAAGGTTGAATAAACAATTGTACTTCGGCAAGATTAGGCGATACTTTATTGTCTATTATATCAAAGACTTCAAACATATGAGCAGAAAGATTTGTAGTTCCTATATCGAATTGACCAGCAGTAGAATTTGTTTTATGAACATTCAATCGCATTGTCTTTGTAGCAGACGTTGTAGCAATATCATTTCTTCTTGGTGTTAAAATTAATCTATGATACACAGATTCATGGTTTCCTGAATTGTGAGATTTGTTTATTGCTTTTGGTGGTGATGCTGGTTCTGCTGAAACATCACTCACAGGCGTATATACCGCTGGAGTATTACTAAAATCGAGTTCATTATCAACTTCATTACCACCAGTATTATCACCAACTAAATGTCCGTCATTCAATAGAGCGTAACTCTTACCACTCAATTTAGTTAATGTTACAACCCCACCCGCTGAATAGAGTTCTGTATTCGCTAAATCGGATGTTATGACATCCAATACCCGTGTAGAGCCGCTTAGAATGTGAGAACAGGCAGGTACAGTTTTTTCTATCATAAGCATAGGACCTGATATACCCATACTTGCACCAGTCAAATCTATTGCATTGTAATGTATTTCTACAAAAGGTGCAAGGTCATGAGAAGATTGTAAAGCAGGAACTTTTAGTAATGCAATACGAGATTCTTTTTCTGGTCGTAAGTGATACAAGCGGGTACTTTCATCGTTATACTTATTAGGAACGGGACCTTTCAAAAAGAAAGGTCTAACATCAAAGCCAGCACCACCTATAGCGATGAGTTCTCTTGCCGCTACTGGTAATCCATTATTTACAAGCGATGCGACAGAACTGCTATTAAGATGGCTTGATACTACACCACGAACATTTTCAGCGTATACATCAATCAAACTGTTCATTTTTATAGTGTCTCTTAGATTCTTTTGAGAAGAATCGTAATGCATAGAAACTAAATCAGCAGAACCATCCATGAGTTGGTCTACATTCATAGCGTTAGGTTTAGGTAACTTTCTCATATATTCATGACCAGTAATGTGAGATAATGCATGACGGCCACTATGCCCTACTTGGAACAATTCATCGAGAGTAGTAGGCCACACTACAGCAAATGGATTAGTTGCATCAGTAGTCGTTGTAGCCATTCTTGATGAATAAACTAATCCGTGAGATTGAGTTTCACTTTCATCGAGTACCATTTGACCTGTTTTATCAAATATTTGAGTTCCATAATGAGGTGGTTGATACGGTTTTCCTGTACCGTTATCGACCAATAAATCAGCACCAACAACAACAAAATAATTGTCAATATCAGCGGTTCGTGAATGAAGTAATCCACGTAGTCCATCTGTACCATTTACAAAATCAACGTGAATACTACTAATGGTAATGACACCACTACTGCCATTAATAGAATGCAAGCGCACTCTTTCAGGTGGTTTTTGATTTGGCTTGAACGTATTACGATTCAGGGAACCAGCATTAATGAGCAAGTTATACGGTGTATGTGCTATAGATAATGTAGCAGAAGTACCCGGTGTAGAATAGAAATCCTTTACTTCGTACTTACCCATACTGTATGGTGAAGCGGTAAAGTCTGTTGTAGGACTACTGCTATCATAGGCTTTACCAGTTAATTTAGCAATTAAACTTTGAGCATCAGACGCACCAATCGTGATAGTCGTTGTAGAACCATTAGAAGCCGCAGTAACAGCATTCATTGTGTATACGGTTTCTACAATGTCAAGTGGTTCTTCAAATCGGTACATTCCTGTGCTTGTATCTCCAAGTGTTGGTGCTTCATTGGAAAAAATATTACTTCCTGCTGAATTAGAAAAGTGTATACTTTCAATAGCACCTCTAAACTCTCCACCTTTTCCTCCAAGATATACATGCCCATTAGTGTCTGAAATACGATAAAAATCTGGTACGGTTTCTTTTGCTATCAATACATTATTGACATAGAGTTCAATTGAATTATTTATACAAGTACCGACTACGTGATACAACGGCCTGTTCTTAAAATTTAATCCCGATGCCTCTCCGTAACTTGAAGTGTTAAATCTATTATATGATTCATGTATTCCTCCAAATTCTTGAGAAGGGAATACCGTACCTTTCCAGCGGTTTGATTCAGGAGTTGCAGAAGTAACTTCTATGGCTTGAACTCCCACTCCCGTTTCCATAAATAAAGTAAATTTTGCAGGTCCAGCAGTATCTACTGTACCTATTTCTAATGTAAATTGACCATCTCTTTTTGCTACAATACCACCACAATCTGGTATAACCCATGCTTCAATAGTGAAATCTGCATTTGAAATACTCCCAATTGTGTTTTCTAATTCAATATCAGATAGGGTTGATAATGGCAATTTGTTGTCATTTCTCTCTACACCCGTACTATTAAATCGACTTTGAGGTATAATGATAGAATCTGATACTCCATCAAAGAAGTAAGCATGACTTGTTCTACCAATTGCAACCATAGTATCATCTCATAGTACTTGGTTTGTTGGTAACATTAGAATAGTAAATGAATAGATATTAGGTTCTCCTCCCATTTGAACAAATGTCGCTTTGTCTACTATTGCCTTAATACCTGTAAATGTTATTCCATTAGCCCTATGTTCAAAATCTGTTCCTGCTGGTTTTGCAAAATCGGCAAATATTTCTTTTTCAAGAGAACCACCAAAATCATCTCCTGTAGTTGTTCCCCCTGATAAAAAGGTAAAATCATCTCCATCTTCTACATCATATCCAGTTAGAGAATAAAAATATCGAGTAGTAGAATCTTCTCCGACTTCTAAATTTCTTTTCGATACAAATGGAATTTGTAAACCATTTATGTAATCACTACTTCCAGTACTGAATGCGGCTGAAAACCCTCCAGTCTCTCCTTTACCCCATTCATTGTTAGAATTACCAATTATGGCGGTAAGTTGCTGTACCGTATCACCAGCACTCATTTTTCCATTACTTGTTGCACTTGAAGCAATTCCACCAGTAATCGCACTTGTATACAATTTAGGAGTATTAGCAGAAGTCACCCAAGCCCTTCCTGTACAAATGGGAGTGAAGTTATTTTCATAATCCCCTGTTCCATCTCCGACACTTGGAGGATTAGTGTATGTCATAACGACCTTTGTACCCGCACCACCTTTATGCCCTACTTCTAAACTTGGTGTTATTTTTGAAAAAGCAGATGTACTGAGTAATGCAACTAAATTAGCGGCGATTTGTGCATTTGTTTGTGGGTTTGTTCCGTCATGTATTCTCAATACATAATCATAATCTGAAATATTATGAGCAACAAATTGTGCGTTTATGACACCAAACATTATACTTTTACGTACTCCCGTACCATCATCTAAAATGAATCCAAAACTTTGAAAATGAGTATGGTTATTTAATTGGTCAATTTTTTCTACATCATCTCTCAAATATGAATCTATATTTTCAGCAAAGTCGTTTGCAGTAGTTAATGTACGACCATCTGCTAATCTTTCAAAGTCGATAAAACCAGAAGCATTTCTTGTAAAATCTATTTTACTCACATCATTATCTACAATATATCCTTCAAGAGTGATTACACTTGTGGTTAAATTTAAATCAGCAGTTATACGATAACTGTCTGCAAAGGGCATAGGCATTGCTACAACTTTTCTATCAATGTCCATAGATATAGAAGTACAGTTTAGTGCGTATGTATTACCGTTTTGGCTTACCAAACGCACAGGGGTCATACTCGCACCAGTACTCAACTATACCGCCCCCGCATAGTCGTACCACCGATACTTCTTGACATTTCTTGCTGAATCATATTACCAATCTCTCGTGCTAATTGTCGCTTATCGGTACGGTCTGTAATACCACTGGCATTTACTACGACGTTTACAGTACCGCCACCGCCTCCGCCTTTCATTTCTACTGGAATACTACGACCTCCTGATAGTGGTACAATTGCTTCTGCACCGTGTAGAGTAGCGGTATAACCTGTTGCTGGACCTCTCGCTATACCACCTTGACTAAATCCACCCATTCCGGGTGCGCCACCGCTTGGACCACTATAATCACCAGCAAAATCTGCGGTAAGTGTATCAACAAAACCACCCCCCATTTTTTGGAGCATAGAAAATGGTTTCGTAAACATTTTAATTAGGTCTTGTGCTAATTTTAGTCCTTCTCCTTTTATATGTTCAAACGCAAGTTCGATTTCTGTTTTAATTTGACCCGAAACCTCTTGCCAAAAGGTTTCTTTTGACCACTCAGGTTCATCGCTGTCCGTAATCAGCCCATCCCAAGCATTTTCAATTGATTTAACACCCTCTTCACCTTCTGTGGCTATTTTTGTATTCAGGTTTTCCCAAGTTTCATCAGTCATCCAATCAGGTTTTTCTCCTGTACGGTGTAGAAATGTGTCCCAGTCTTGGTTTGCCGCACCTGCTGATTTTTCCTTTAGTGCATCCCATGTTGTATTATCCATCCAATCAGGCTTTTCCTTATCGGGAGTAAAATATGAATACCACTCTTGTTGTGCGGCATCCTTACCTTTCTTCTTAAGTGTGTCCCAAAGTTCATTTGTCATCCAATCAGGTTTACCATCTTGTAGGTTTAACATACCATCCCATTCTTGGTCGGCCATAAGCGAGGACTGTAGTTGTAATTCTTGCCAAGTGGCCTCATCCATCCATTCAGGTCGCTCATCTAAATGCAACATTTGGTCCCATTCTTTGTTAAATGCACTTAATACTGCTTCTTCTAATACAGCGGCTTTATCAATAGATTTATCAAACGTTCCAAACAAAGATTCCTTCATAGTTTCAATAGGGTTCATAATCTTGTCAAAAAAATCACCTATTTCTGATATTCCATTCATTACAGGGTCGATAAATTTCGTTTTAAACCAAGTCCATAAGTCAGAAATGGCTTGTTTCATCATTTGACCAGCCATTTGAAAAGCAGGTCCTATTGCTTTGGCAGATTGTGCCATAGAAGTAATTGCGGCTAATGCGGTCATAGTAATTCATCCAGTTCATTAAAGTCGTAATCTAATCGTACAATTTCCCTTGTTCCTGCTTTTTGTTGGAGTCGTCTTTCTTCTTCCTGTCTTATTTGCTTTTGACGCTTCTGTTCTTCTGCTATGTTAGCCCATACTAAGGACTGTTTGAAGATACTTTTTGGCAGTTCATATACTTCACCTAATGATATGTTGTAATGTTGAGATATTATGTAAGCCCATTCTTGTATTTGTAATTCGTAATTTTGAATTGGGTCTTTGTTTTTTCGTTCAAGATAATTCGAGACAATTATTCTGTCTCGTTGGTAAAATTTCCAGTTATATCCTCCAAAATTTCATTTGGTTTTGGTAAAATCTTTGAAATTTGGTCGCCAACATAACCGTTTAAATTAAGCAGTTCGCTTACGGTTAGTTCAGGATTTGTCTTTTCTATCCAATGTGAGAAAGCGTATCGCCAGTAGGCTTGGAGATTGAATTTTACTCCACCGCTTTGAGTAATGTTTAGTAGTTTTTCAACGGATTGCTGTATATCGAAATAAGAAATATCCCTTACCCACACTTCCATAAAAAGTGAAGGGTCGTTTTTATCAGTAGATATTTCATGCTTCGTTGCTTTGTCGTTCCTTAGTAGTAGGCTCTTGTTCTCCGTTAATGTTTTCTTCATTTGTTTCCTCTCCATTGGATGCGGCTACTTCATCAGTAGGGGCTTCCGACTCACCTTCAAGGGCTACTTCATCAGTAGGGCTTTCAGGTTCCTCTTCGGGAATAATACCTTCATCATTTTGCTTTAATCGCAAAACAATCTCGGCTTTTGTGCCGTATACTGGTAATCCACGCTCTTTACAAAGTTCACGTAGTTCAGCAACGGTTAGAGAATCGTATTGTTGTAGGTCTGTAGGGAAAGGATTGGCATCTACAGGAACAGGAACAGGTTCAGACTGTACTTCTTCTACTTTTACTTCTAAAGTAGGATTTAGTTGTCGCATAATCCAATTGTGGACTGAAACAATATCAGTAAATACAACACTTTCATCGAATGGAACATTGTTTTGCATACAAGCCCATTCAGCATATCCTTGAATACCAAGACGACGAAATTGATTTGTTGATGTATACATACTTTCACCTCAATATTTTAGAATTGTATCACGGGATAGAACCTTAATTGCTTTAGGCATAATCTTCATTGTACTCTTCATTACACCTTTATCTTCTGGAATTTGCATTGGTGCTTCTACAATGTAGTATTCGTCTATGAGAACGACCAATTTTTCTGTAGCGTCAGCGGCAGTAGTGCCTCTTGCTTGCTTTTCAAATTCAATGATGATTTGATTGGTTGTAGCACCTTCTGAATTTACACTAAATTCAGTCTGTGAGCGCATCTTATGATAGAAGATTGGGTCATCGACTACGATTTCCATAGTCATTTCATACGAGGTCTGTCCCTCAACCATAATAGAAGCGTTGCGGGAACCAGCGAATGGAACTTGAGAATCGGCTGAACCTGTTGCAATACTTGTGTTGTTAATCGTATGGAATGCTTGCACTCCAGTTTGACCAGTCAATGAAAAGTTATGCACTTGAGCCACAGTTTGACCAGCAACTTTGATTTGTCCATTGTAAAACATAAATGGTTTTTGTGTGCCAATACCAATACCTGATTTCAATCGGTTAATAGCGGTATTCGCTGTATCATCAAACATTCGATGAGGGTTATATCGACTTGTACTTGTGTTAGCGGTTTCTAATCGACCTGTATCAGTAAAACAAAGAGCCGCATTAAAGTTTACAGACAGTCGTAGTGCCGCATCGTTATCGGTTGTTAGTGTAAAATCAGATACTTTACACCCTCTAAAGATACGTGTGAGGTCTTTTGTATCTGCTATTGAACCGTCTACTATAGTACTGCTGTCTACATCACTTCTTCGTTGTGAAACTTCAATACTAAATGAAGGCAAAATACTTCGACTGTAAATCAAGTGAGTGATAGGATTAGTAATTGTACCATTCGATGCTATAGCCGGGGCATTTGTCTTAGATGTAACATCATAATCAAAAATTGCAACA
>Ga0208303_1000029_pt1 | contig 54412 bp, 49 predicted proteins | sample CB_VirMetaG_2_FD_184537 | JGI IMG/M metagenome (GOLD analysis project Ga0208303, IMG submission 184537) | Freshwater to marine saline gradient viral communities from Chesapeake Bay - CB_1504_2 Viral MetaG (SPAdes) (version 4) | ecosystem: Environmental > Aquatic > Marine > Coastal | place: USA... | reverse complement strand
TGTCGCCATTGCCACTCACGCTTGCGATACTCATAGCTTTGACACCATTTTTTCACAGCAGTAACTTGTGGTATTTCACCGTATTTTGCTTCATAGTCAAGACATTGTTGTAACTTTGCTTTGATTTGTGAAGCGGGATAGTCTTTAAATTGTTTATTCATACTTATATTATCTTACTTTATTCGTATTCTGTTTGTAAATTACATATATTAATGCAATAGTGTTTATTATTGATAGTATTAGTGAACCGTTATCTGGTAAGTGATGCATAAATACTTCATGATTATGAACAGCGTTGATCGCTTCATCCATTTTTAACATCGTTTCTAGTTCTGCACCTGTAAATGTTTTTATTTCTTCCATATTATATTGAATTAAATTGGTGTGTTAAAATTATGCCTTCTACGTCTGCTCTTGTTAGTTCACCAGACATTTGGCGAACTATTGCCCAAGTAAGATCTATATCTTTAGCGTAATGGGTATTAAGTGTCCATCTCATATTATTATATTTATATTGTTAGTTGACATGGTGAGAATCGAACTCACATAAACCATTATGTCATTACTTGTTCGCAATTTATACTGTTAGAAACAAGTGGAACTCGCAGTAGTGACTACACTAATTCTTTATCACGTAGTACAACTGGAATATTATTAGTTGCAGTGTAAGACTTGTATTTGTTGAAACACGCCATTTTTTCTAGATTACTTTTCATAATGTTGTACGCTTTGTCGTGATTGTACACATACTTTTTACCTTTTTTGTTAGTGAATTCGATAGTTACATTTTTACCTACTAGTGACTGTCTGATGACAAATCTTTTTGAAATTAAATTACTCATATTATTATATTTATTTATTATTAGTTTACATTTATATTATCTTGTTGTTGTCGTATTTAGTTTGTAATGTTAGTGTATATTTGTTTAGTTAACATTAGTGTGTAAGAGGTATGGCACGCGAGTGCTAATTAACTTACATTATATTTAATTAATTACTACAATTTACTTATTATTTCTTCATATAGATAATCTTGTATTGTTTCATTGTACTTTTCTTTACACATTGTATTGTCGTATGGAAATAGTATTCTGATTTGAGTGAGAATATCTTGATTGTTTAAATGATTAGTCATATTGTATATTGTTTTTTAGTTACATTTATATTATCTACATGTAGTCGTATTATGTTTGTAAAAAGGTAAAACATTTTTGTGAAATAGTGAGAAAAAGAGGCCCGTGGGCTAAAAAATATGCGTTTTCCGTAACAGGCTGATAGTCAGGAGGATAGTAGCAACACAATACTTCTATATAAATAACAGCTTTTCAGAATGAAAACTGTGACATAAGGCTATTAAGGTATAATAGTAACAGGCTATTGTCACACTATTGGGATATACGTCTCTATATAGTAGTAAAATCAGTGCAAAACCTGTAATATTACTAACCATAGCGCGCTTCAACACAAGCCCGTTTTAGAATAATGCAATAAAAAAAAGAAAAATGGCAATAATCTCCTCATATCCTGTATTAACTCCACAACTTGGCGACAAAGTACTAGGATCTAACACCGTAGATTCCATTGGGCAACCAGTAGAAGGCAATCCCACGGTACAATACACTCTAAACGACATAAAACTACTAGTTGATCAACAGTATGTACAGCAATTATCAGCATTTAATCCAAACAATACGTTTGACCCAGGAAATAACAACACTGGATCTATAATTACGTTTGGTGCAGCGCAGGGTACGGGCACAAGTGCAGTCATGTTGGGAGCTGATGGTAGAATAACGTTCAACCTTAAAGGTGCATACAGCATACAACAGATATATTATGGCCAAGGAGCTATTAATAACAATGTTATACTAAACTTTAAAATGGTGGATTCAAATGGTACTCAAGTAGGACCAACATCCACAACAAGGTTCTTATCAAATAATACACTAGAAAGGCATCGTATAGAAATAAACAGTTATATACAGATACCTTCTACAGCATACTACTATTTATGGATGCAAAACCCAACATCAGGTGCTGCTGGTCAGTTAGCTAATCAAGTTACTGACGCTGCGTGGGGAACAGATGTACCACCTGCACAACTAATCATAACAAAATTACAATAACATGGCGATAATATATTCATATCCTACGGTTACTCCAGAAAAAACAGACCTTGTATTAGGAACAGATGTTAGTGTGCCTGGTAAACCCACAAAAAATTTCACAGTACAAAGTATTATTGATCTTGTAACAACAGCAACTGGAGATTTGCAGTTTGTTTTAAATCTTGGTAATACAGCTACAGGTGTAGATATAAACTTAACAAACAACTCTTTTAGAGGTGGAGGTTTTGTGACAACAGGAGGCGTAACAGTATCTGGAACAACAGGTACTGGATTTACAAACATAACATCTACTGAATTTACAGGTACGATAGCAACACCTGCTCAACCAAACATTACATCGCTAGGTACATTAAGCGCTTTAGTTATAAGTGGTCCAATATCTGGAACTGGTTTAATAACTAACTCTAATTTAACTGGAGCTCAAAATGACAATGTAGTAAGTACGCTAGCTATTAAAACATATGTAGATAATAAAGTAGGGCTGTACGATACATTACAAGAGGTATTAGCTAATGGTAATACGACTGGTGGTTCTGATATAGTGGTTTCTGCAGGTGACGATATTACTTTTACTGACACATCGAAAATATTAATGGGTACTACAGCTGTTGATAACTTTGAAATATACAGTGATAGTGCTAATAGTATAGTAATAGACAGAAGTCCTGGTGCTTTAAAATTACAAACTAGTTTATTATCTGTAAGAGATGAAGCAGATACAACTCAAACAATAAGTGCTAGCGCTGCTGGTGCTGTAGAATTATACCATGCGGGTGATAAGAAAATAGAAACATTAGCAGGTGGTGCTAAGGTAACTGGAGCTTTTCAAGCTACAACATCAGGTACATTTGCTAGCTTAGTAAACTCAGGTACATATACAGATTCAAGTGGTGATGTAGGAACTGCAGGTCAAATATTATCTTCTACAGGTTCTGGTACAAACTGGGTGACTGAACTACCTTTATACACTTGGAGTTACGAAGGAACTAGTATACCAAGCGGTACAGCAATGACTGTAACCGATGGTACTAATATAACAACAACTTGGGATGCTGCTAACTATGATTTAACAATTGCTACCACAGGTGTGCCAGATGGTTCTGGTGCAGCTAATCAAGTTACATACTGGTCTGACACTGATACATTGACAGGTGCTGCAGGTTTTACGTTTGCAGGTGGTGCAACTGGTAAAGTAGCTATAGGTGGTGAATTAGAAGTTGGTGGTGTATTAACAGATGGTACATTTACTGGTTCAGCTGGTACATACACAGGTTATGCAAGTATTACATCCACTGTTTTTGTAGGTGCTTTAACTGGTAATGCGAGTACAGCGACAGCTTTAGCTACTTCTGGAGCAATAGCGCTTACGGGTGACACAACATCAACCGGTGGTCCTTATACTTATACATCAGGTGGTGCACTTAATATAGCAACTACAATAGCTGATACAACTGTTACTAGTAAAGTTTTAACAAACTTACCTACTCCAACATCTGCTGCAATCGCCGCGTCTGATAGCATACTTGATGCAATGGCAAAATTACAAGGTCAAATCACTGGTATACCACAAGGTCTTGTATATAAAGGAACATGGAATGCTAGTACTAATACACCGACGCTTACTAGTGGTACTGGTGTTACAGGTGAATTTTATATTGTAAGCGTTGCTGGTACTACGAACTTAGATGGTATTACAGATTGGCAAGTTGGTGACTGGGCTATATTTGTAGAAGTCGGGGCAACTGATACTTGGCAAAAAATAGATAACACTTCTGCTATACTTGGAAGTGGTACAGCAAATAAAATAGCTAAATGGACTGGATCTAATACTTTAGCAACTGGTCTAATAGCTGATGATGGTTCTACTGTTACTATAGGCAACTCTGGTAATTTAGTAGTTGAAGGTAATACAACGCTTGGTGATGCTGATACAGATAGTACAACTGTTAAAGGTCCTGCTGTATTTGAAGAAGCGGTTAGAATAAACGAAGGAATTAGTTTAGGCGCTAACACTTACGGTACAGCTGGTCAAGTACTAACATCAGGTGGTGGCTCTGCTTCAGTTAACACATGGACAACACCTACTACAGGTACAGTTACAAGTGTAACAGCTGGAACTGGTATTACAATTGGTGGTACCGCTGCAGATCCTACTGTAGCTATAGATTATTTAGGTACTGACAATGCTATATTATCAGCGCCTCAAGAAAATGCGATTGCTACAACAGACACGGTTTGGTTTAGTGATGCTACAGATAATAACATAAAGAAAACTACAGTTGCAAACTTAATTGCATTAGACCCTGCTAGATCTTTATCAGCAGTATTAGCTGTTGGTAATACATCAGGTGCTAATGATATACTTATGGCTGATAGTCAAGCTGTAAAGTTTGGCGCTGGAAATGATTTAAGTATTCAACATAATGGAACAGACTCTCAAATAACAAACCTAACAGGTAACTTACAGTTTACACAATTGCAAGATGATGGAGATATTAGCTTTGCTTCAGATGATGGATCAGGTGGAGATACTATTTATTTTCAATTAGATGGTGGTCAAGCTCAAAGTAGGTTTTTACAAGATGTAAAGTGGGATGATGATAAAAAAGCTAAATTTGGTACTTCTGATGATCTTAGATTATATCACAACGGTACTACAAATAACAGTAACATAGAAAATTATACAGGTGATTTATATTTTACACAAAATACTGATGACGGAGATATAATATTTAGAAACGATGATGGTAGTGGTGGTGTTACTGAATACTTAAGATTAGATGGTGGAATTACATCATTAATGGTCAATAAAGATATATTGATGTACAATGACGGTGCTAATGGTAAGATTAAATTTGGCGCATCGCAAGACCTTCAAATCTACCACGATGGAACTAATAGCCAAATAATAAATAGTACAGGTGGTCTTTTAATTAAAACAGATACTTTTAGGGTATTAAACGCAGCAGGTAGTGAGCAAATGTTAAGGGCTGACACAGATGATGCAGTACAACTTTATTTTAATAATGTAGTAAAGTTTGCAACTACAAGTACAGGGGTTACTGTAACAGGAGCTGGTACTTTTACAGGAAATGTAAATATAGCAACTGGTAGTCAACTATTTTTTGATAATGGAGGTAATACTTATATTTCTGAAGACATAGCTGATAGATTAAGATTTTTCGTTGGTGGTTCTGAATTTATGAGATTTACAGAAGACACTGCTGACACTATAACTTTTTACAAGGATTCAACTTTTACAGGTAACGTAGAAATCGACGGTAACTTAACTGTTGATGGTCATATAATCCATGGTGGTGGTGGTGGTGGAACAGGTAAAGGCGGACAATTTACTAAACTATATACAACTGGAAATGCTGGTGTAGCAGGAGTCGCTTTTACAATAGATAGAGCAACAACAGGTTCTATGGTATTTGATGTAATGCTTACTAGTGATACATCTACAGTTTGTGCTGTTGCAAAAAAATATACAGTTGTTTGCACATATGGACCAGGATTTCCAATATATAATAAAATATTAGATACAGGACCAGATGGTTCAAATGATTTTACAGTAGCTTTTGAAGATGACACATCTAATACAAGAATAAAATGTACTATAACACCAACTGGTCTTGGTGCACAGAAAATAGGTATTACAATTGACTTAGGTTTTGGACAAAACAATGCAACAGTTGTAATGAATTAAAATAAAATATGGCTAATTTATCTAATATAAATAATAAGTTCCTAGTAACAACTGGAGGTAATGTATTAATTGGTAAAACAGCTGCAAATAATGCAACCGTTGGTACTCAAATAATGAGTACGGGTGATATTAATCCAACTGTTAGTGGAGATACTGTAGCTAGATTTAATAGGTTAGGCACTGATGGTGAAATCATAAGATTTCAACACGACACCTTAACAGACGGGGCAATAAATTCTTTATCAGGAAGAATAGCAATTGGTTCTGGTACTACTGGTGTTTTCTTTGATTCAATTAGAGACGTTCTTACCCCTCATAACATGACTACTAATGCTTATAGTTCTAATATCAGCTTAGGTAGAGATCTTATACGTTTTAAAGACATATACCTATCAGGAAAAGTTGTAGCAGGCACAGGATCAACCGCGGCAGCAACAATTAATGCTTATTCTACAACAGTTTCAGCTGGGTTACATTCTGCATTAAGAATAATAGAAAATACTGGCGCATCAAGTTATTGGGATATAGGCGCAACAAATGGTGCAAGTACTATTCTAAACTTTTACCATAATGCAGCTACAACACCAAAAATAACTTTTACACATACAGGGGGAGCAACTTTTGCAGGAAATGTAACTGCAACAGGAAGGCTTACGGTAAACACTGGCGGTGGTATAGCAGCTTATTTTAACGGAAATGGATCAAATTATACACAAGGTGCTATTACATTACAAAGTTCTAATGAATCTACTCCAGAAGTTAGAGGTCAAGGAGTATTTATGTATAATCAAGGAACAGACACAACTTGGTACACAGGAACTACTTATAATAACGCAGACAGGTTTATTATTGGTCGTGCAACAAATGCTTCTTTAAATACAGAAGCTGCAAGAGCTAATAATGCTTTTGTAACAGTTTTAAATTCCGGCAATGTCGGGATCGGGACGACTACAGTTCAAAATAAATTCGTAGTAAGAGATACTGGTAGTGGATTTAATTCTACAATCCAAACATCAACAGTAAGTATTATTTCTAAAGAAATGACTGATAATGCTTATCATTCTATTTTACAATTAGTTGCTGTTCGACAAAGCTTAACAACAGGTAATGCTTCAAATGGTTATTTAGGATTTTCTACAGTAGATGATTCTAATAATCAAGGTCAATTAGATGCAGGAAGAATTGCAATTGTTAATGAAGCTGGTAGTTCAAGAAACTCAGCTACAGCTTTAAGTTTTTGGACAAATCCCGGTGGTACGCAAACAACAGCGGCAACAGAAAAAATGCGTATAAATTCTGCGGGGTTTTTAAAAGCAAGTAATAATGGTTCGTATGACAACGCTACCTCAACTGTGCATGAGTTAGTAAGTAATTCTAATGGAGGTCAAATAGCTAAATTCACACACAAAGGAACTGTTCCTTATGGACTACAAATAAGATATTCTCAAGTAGCTCCAAATATAACAGATAATTATTTTTTCCTTTGTAGTGATAGCTCTGCTAATAGGCTTATTATTTGGGGAAATGGTAATGTTCAAAATCAAAATAACTCGTATGGAGCTATTTCAGATGCAAGGTTAAAAGAAAACATAGTTGATGCTACCCCTAAATTAAATGATTTAATGAAAGTTAAGATTCGGAACTTTAATTTAATAGGAGATGACAATAAACAGATAGGGGTTATAGCGCAGGAAATTGAAAAAGTTTTTCCAAGTTTAGTAGAAAATACAAAAGAAAAAAATAGTGAGGAAATAACAAAATCAGTTAAGTATTCAGTATTCGTTCCTATGCTTATAAAAGCAATACAAGAACTAAAAGCTGAAATAGAATTACTTAAAAGCAAATAATGGCAAATTTATCAAATATAAATAATATATTACGAGTATCTAGCTCAGGCGTAGGAATAAATAAAAACAATACAGGGCCAAGTGAATTAGATATTGAGTCAGCTGGAGCTGATATGATTGATATGACTAGAACTGGTCAAAAAACATATAGATTTGCTATATCTGGTGCTAGTGCTTTTAGTTTATTTGATGTTGCAGCAAATGCAGATAGATTAGTTATAGACAGTTCTGGAAACTCTACTTTTGGAGGAAATGTAACCGTAGGTAATAGTGGCAATATTAATATTCCAACTGCTTCTTCAGGAAATGCAAATTTACATTTTGATGGCACTGATTTTAAAATAACATCAAATTCATCTTCGGCTAATTTAAAACTAGAAACAAGTTCAACTACAAGATTAACTATAAATAGCGTTGGAAACGCAACTTTTGCAAAAGCTGTTACAATAGCAAATATATCAGGATCACAAACATCTCCTGAAACACAACTTCTTTTTGACAATAACAATATAGATGATAGTGGAGGTTATAATATTGATTTTAAATCAAGCTCTAATGACACTGCTAACAGATTTATGTCAAGAATACAAGCACTTAGAACAACTTCAGCTAAAAGTAGCTTAGGATTTTTTACAGAATCAGGATCAGCATTAACAAGAGCATTACTTTTAGATGATAGTCAAAACGCAACTTTTTCAGGAAATGTAACTTTTGGGGGAGCTTTAAATGGAACAACCGGTAATTTTACAGGTAACGTTGCAGTAAACGGAACAATAATAGGAAGTGACCAAACATTTGGAAATCCATATAGAACATTTGCTTTTGGAAGCAATGCAAATGGTTACAATAGAATTTTTGCAGCAACAAATACAACTGACGGAATTTACATAAATGCAGCAACAGGCAATGGAGTTAGATTTAGAGTCAACGGAGGTGGTTCTAATGTTATGGTAATAGACTCATCAGGCAACGTCGGGATCGGAACAACTTCGCCAAGACCAGTAGGAAGTGGGTATACAGCTTTAGAAGTAAGTAATCCATCGTCAGGTTCAAGTATATGGCTTTCAGGTTTTACAGATTCTACTAAAGGGTATTTGGCAATGGATACTGGAGGATTAAATTTAACTGCAATATCAAACCATCCATTAACTTTTGGAACAAATAATTCACCAAAAATGACTATCCTATCAGGCGGCAACGTCGGGATCGGGACGACATCCCCTAATGCTAAATTGCACGTGAATGGTTCAGTTCATTTTGGAACTGATTCGGCTGTTATAAACCCTACTTCTGGACAGCTTTTATTAGAAACAACCGCGGGTAATTCAACATCATTATTGATGTATACTTACGGTTCAAGTATATTTCAAATACAATCACAAGGAACAATAGCACAAATAGGATGGAGTAGTGGCCAACCAAGAACAGTTAATTTTACAAACTCTGGCGCTGGAAGTATATCTGTAGGAATCGGAACGACATCGCCTAGCAGTACATTAACTGTTTATGGTGGAGGAAGTACAACTTCAACTTTAGAGTTAAGAGGTGGAGCAACTGGTGCGGATAATGCAACTATTTCAACACAACAATCTATGGCATTTCAAGTAGGAAGTGCGGGAGCAACTGGAAGGAGTTTTACTTTTTTAAAGAATGGTTTAGGTTATAGTGATGGAACAGCATTATTTTCTATAGATTCTAATGGTGGAACTTTTAATAGACTTTGGCCTCAAACAGCAACGAGTGGTTCATCTTCTGTCGTACAAACCACTTTAATACCAGAACCAGGAATTTATGAATATTATCTACAAGGAAATCCAAATGCAGCTGGTTCAGCCGCTTACAGAAGTTTACAAGCAGGTTTAATTACTATTGCAGTTGATTATACATTTGCAAAATCAGTGTTTTTAAGAATAACAAAACATGTAACTGCACAAGACGGAGGAGGATCAAGTAATATTCAATTAAATTTAAATGTTTATATGTTATATAATGGAAGTGCTAGTGATGAGCAATCAATTGCTAATAAAGACCAATCAGTTATTTATTTAACAGTAAGTGGTTATGCAGGAACAGTTGGTAGTGGTCAGATATTAAGATTAACAAGAAAAGTATAAATGGCATCATTATCTAATATAAACGGATTATTTGACGTCCATTCCACTGGGGCTATACTATTCAGTACATCTCATGGAACTAGTGGACAGATATTAAAATCAAACGGTAATGCAGCCCCAACTTGGGTTGACGCTTCAACCGTTATTGGTGGACCGTATTTACCTTTATCTGGAGGTACGCTTACTGGTGCTACAGCTACGGCTTCTGGTATATCATTTACTGTTGGTGGAGTTTTAACTGGAACAACCGCAACCTTTTCAACGGTTCAAATATCAAATGGTAATAGTTATAATGAAAACATTAGAATGTTTCCTGGTTCTAATGATTATTCTAGTTTAGTTCTTGGTGCAGTTAGTGGAACAAGTGGAAGTGGCGTTGGTCAATGGACATTAGTTAGGTATCCAGCAGCAAACTCTAATTTGTTTAGTATAAGGCATAACACTACAAACATAATGGAGATGACCACTGGAGGCACTACAACTTTTACAGGATTAGTAAGTGGTATAACACCTACTGCTGCTGCAAATTTTGCAACTAAAGATTATGTAGACAATTTGAGTCCACCAGGTGGTCCTTATGTAACCATTGGTACAGCTCAAACAATAACCGCCAATAAAACTTTTTCAACATTAACTTCATTTACAGCTTCTGAATCTATACATTTTAAAGGTGCTAGAGGCCAATTTACCAATGAGTTCATGCATTTATATAACAAAGTAGGTATTGGAAATCCGGCAGGTTGGGGCCAAGGAGAAACTAGTACCCCTAACCAAGGTCTTTCAGTTTATGGTGGTTCAAATTTTGCATATGGCACTAGTGCTACATCTACTTTTTATGGACCTATAACAGCAAATGGTTTAAATTATTTAAAAAGAAATACAGATGCTTCTTTGCAATTAAGGTCAGAAAACACAAGATCAGGTTTATTTATTACAAAACCAGCAACCGATACTGTAATGGGTTCTGCTTTAGTTTTAGCTGATGAATCGTATAGATTAGGTACTGCTAATTACTATCATATGGTAATGCTGCAAAATGGTAATACTTATTTTAATCAGAACGTAGGTATCGGAACGACTTCGCCTGCACATAAATTAGACGTACAAGTTTCAGGTAATGTTGCAAGATTCGGCGATGGTACAAGATTTTTTAGAGTATATACTGATAGTGATGAAGTAAGTTTGCTTGCTGACGGAAGTGTACCAATGAAATTTTATACTGGGGGAGCAGAAAGAATGCGTATAGCTTCTGGAGGGAATGTAGGAATAAATGAAACAGACCCATCTTCAATTTCATCTGGTGCTACAACTTTACATATAAAAGGTACAGTCACTTCAAAAGCAGGGGGAATAAGATTAAGAAGTTCAGATAATTCTGTCGATGCTTATATTTATCCTGATTCGACTAATGGAATGACTAATGGTACTTTATCTAATCATCCTTATAGAATAGTAACAAATGGTTCAGAAAGAATGCGTATAGACAGTTCTGGAAACGTAGGAATTGGAACTCCTTCGCCAAATATGAAATTAAACATTAGCCACGCTGACCAAGATGGTTTAAGATTTAATTGTGCTGACGGCTTAGAAACTTTTATTGATTTTGGTGATGCAAGTGATAATGATATTGGTAGAATTAGTTATGACCACGCTGACAACCATATGGCTTTTAGAACTAATAATGCAGAAAGAATGCGTATCAACGGTGATGGTAACGTAGGAATCGGAACTACATCGCCTAATGATGGTGATTTAACAATAAATGTCCCAAAGCTACACGTTGTTGGCCCAAGCACAGCAGGCACTTATAATTTAGCAGCTAGATTTCAAGCAGGAAACGATAGTAATAATACTGGTTCAGCAATACTTATTAATCATTCAAATGACAGAGGTTTATTAATAAAAGCTGGAAGAAAAGATGGCGATAGAGAGGTTGCATATTTTGATGTAATTTCATCAGGTGGTAATATAACCAATATGCTTACAATGGGTAAATTTGCTTCTGATTATAATGTAGGAATTGGAACGACTGGTCCACTAACTAAATTAGACGTTAGAGGAAGTATTTTTGTTTCTGGATATTTAGCAGGTTTTGACACAAGTCCACAAGGTAATTACGCTTATAGATTAACAAATGATGGTGCTAATAGTTTTATAAATGTATTAGGAGGGAACTTAGGAATTGGAGTTTCTTCGCCTGCTAGTAAATTAGATATAAATGGAGGAAGAATAGGTATTAGAAATAATATAGTAGCGGCTTCTAATTTAACATATTCTACAATATACTCTACTGAAAATACGGGTAGTGCATATCCATTTACGGGAACATCTGGTAATTTAGTTGTTGAGCCTAGAAATGGACAAGACTTTGTTGTTTTAGGAACAAGTGGTGTTGCAAGAATGGTAGTTAAAGGTGGAGGCAACGTAGGAATCGGGACGAATTCGCCTCAAGATAAATTAAATTTACATACTTCATCCGCTAGTGGTAATATTGGAATGAAGATTACAAGAGGTACACAAACTCACGGATTAAGATTAGGTGTTAATGATTCTCATGCTTTTTTGTGGACCACTGAAGCTCAAAATTTAGTTTTTGCTACATCTGGCATACAAAGAATGTCTATACTATCTGGCGGTAATGTCGGGATTGGAGATACAAGTCCAGATTATAGATTATCAGTAGCTAAAGTTAATGCTGCTACACCTGCTATTATGGTCAGTGGAGCTTTCTTTGGTGGCCCAAGAATACAAACTTATGGTTTAGATGCGGATGCAGATGCTTGGATGGGTTTAGGTACAGATATGGGTGGTGCTGCTTATGAACATAGTATTTATTTTCCAAACAAAACCTCAACTGGGCAAGGTGTATTAACTATTGGTAGCTATGATGGAACTACTTATTCTACAAAAATGACCGTGTTGAATGATGGAAACGTAGGGATTGGAAATACATCTCCGCAAACAACTTTACATACTGGGCCTACAACCACAATTACTAATGTATTTACAGCTAGATTTGCTGCAAGTAACTTTTTTGCTAGTGGTGGAAATAGTATGTTTTATGTTCCTGATACAGCTGCAAATATAATGATGTTTGGTAGTAATCAATTTGGAACTAATCAAATAGAATTTTACCATAAAAATCCAGGAACAAGTCAAGCTTATGTAGGGCGAATATCTACATCCGGTTCAGCAACTTCATATGTTACAAGTTCTGATTATAGATTAAAGGAAAATATTATTCCAATAAGTGATTCTATATCTAGACTTAATCAATTAAAACCAAGTAGATTTAATTTTATAGAAGAGCCTGGTAAAGTAGTAGATGGATTTATAGCACATGAAGTGCAAGATATAGTTCCTGAAGCTATTGTAGGAGAAAAAGATGAAGTTGATGAAGAAGGTGGTATTATACCACAAGGTATAGATCAAGCTAAATTAGTACCACTATTGGTAGCGGCAGTACAAGAATTAGAAGCAAGAGTAAAAGAATTAGAAAATAAATAATATGGCAATAATATATTCGTATCCTTTAAACACACCGAAAAGAGATGATTTACTTATAGGTACTGTAACTTATGATGAAAATGCGCAGGATCCAGTTGTTGGTAATCCTACAGTTAGTTTTACGGTTGGGTCATTGCTTGATTTAGTTGCGGCCCAAGGTGCAGCACAAAATCTGCAACAAGTTACGAATATAGGTAATACAACAACTAACTCTATTGTTATATCTAATAGTTTAAAAGTTGCAGGTGGATACTATGATTCAAGCAATCAACCAGGGACAGCAGGTCAGTTGTTAAGTTCTACAGCTACAGGAACGCAATGGGTCAATGTTGCTGCTCAAGGTGTGACAAGTGTTGGTTTGTCAATGCCAGCTGCATTTACAGTGGCTAATTCACCAATAACTCAGTCTGGAACGTTAACAGTTACAGGTGCGGGTACAGCTGCTCAATATATAAATGGTTTAGGTAACTTAGTTACTTTTCCAACTATACCAACACCATATGTTTTACCAGTTGCAACAACTGTAGCACTTGGTGGTATAAAAATAGGTTACACTCAAAATGCAAAAAACTACCCTGTTGTATTAAGCAATGAACAAGCTTATGTAAATGTTCCTTGGACTGATACACCATATGTTTTACCTTTAGCTGCTGATGGTACAAGAGGTGGTGTACAAATAGGTTATGTAGAAAACGGTAAAAATTATCCTGTAGAACTTAGTAGTGAAAAAATGTTTGTTAACGTTCCTTGGACTGACACACCTTATGTATTACCGGTTGCTACATCTTCAGATTTAGGTGGTGTTAAAATTGGATATACAGAAAATGCTAAAAATTATCCCGTAGAGCTTGACTCAGATCAAATGTATGTTAACGTACCTTGGACAGATACTCAAACTGTTCAAACTATTACAGGTACTGGATCAGACAACACTGACTCTGGTGTATTATTAAGTGATAGTGGTGGAACTGTTTTAATACTAGGTTCTGGAAATGTTGCAGCTTCACAAACGGGAAATACAATAACTTTAACTGGTACAGACACTGGTGTAACTGGAGTTACTTTAGCTACAGCAGATTCTACAGGTGCACCTCTTTCGGAAAGTATAACAAATAGAGAATTAACATTAACATCGGCAAAATACGTTGGTGGGGCTAACGTAGGTTACGTACCAGAGGGTGGAACTGGAACAACTTATTTAAAAGGTGATGGAACTTGGGCTGCAATACCTACTGGTTTACAGTTTAAAGGAACTTGGGATGCTTCAGGCGGTGGCGGTGGAACACCAGATTTAACTGATGCTTCCAATAAAGGTGCTGGTTTTTTATGGATATGTGATGTGGCTGGAACTGCATATCCTAATGGTGGTACAAACCCACCTAGCACGTGGAATTTAGGTGATTGGGCTGTTTATGATGGAACCGCTTGGACTAGAGTACCGGCTACAAACTCCGGTGTAACTAGTATAACAACTACTGATGGCACTTTTATTGATTTAACACCTAATAATGCAACAACAGGCGCTGTAACAGTTACAGCTGATCTAAGTGCTGCTGATGGAAACAATACTGGTACATCACAAAGATTCTTAACAAAAAATAATACTTGGGCGGTGCCTGCTTATACAACAGACACTAATACACAAAACATATATACAAACTCTTGGCAACAATCTACAAACGATATAATATTAAGAAAAGTTTTAAGTGGTGCTGGAAGTGGAACGCAAGACATAAAAATAGTTAAAGGTGCTAATATAACTTTTACATATACTGATGCTAATAACTTTACTATTGCAGCTTCAGATACTAATACAGAATATACAGCTGGAACTGGTTTAACATTAAACACATTAGAGTTTGATGTTAATGTAGATGCAACAGCTGGTAACGCACCTGAAAGCTTATCTACAACGGCTAACAGAACTTATGCAGTACAATTAGATAACAATAGTAGTAACTTAGTTGTTAACGTACCTTGGGTAGATACAGATACCACATACAGTGCAATGACTACTAGCACACTTGGTCTTGGTAAAATTAGATACGATTTTGGTTCTACACCAGCTGCAGAAGCTCAATCAGAAACGGCAGGTAGAACTTATGGTGTAACAAAAAATGCTAGTGATCAATTGGTTGTTAACGTGCCTTGGTCAAGTGGTGGAACATATAATTGGACTATAAAAGACAATGCGACAAATCCAGCTTCAAGTGTAGTTGATAGTGGAGAAACAATACAATTTGTAACTGCGACAGGACCTTTAGGTACAGTATTAACAGAACCTAGTGCTGGTAATTTTGTAATGACATTGACATCGCCAGATACAAACACAACATATAGTAATTTTACAGGAGCTAGTGCTAATACGGCTGGAACAAGCGGTTTAGTTGTAGCCCCACCAGCTGGTGCAGAAGGTAAATTTTTAAGAGGAGATGCCACGTGGGTAAATGAAACAACATATAGTGCGTTTACAGGTGCTGATGGTACAAACGCGGGTACATCAGGTTTAGTGCCTGCTCCCGCAGCTGCGGATAATGTTAAATTTTTAAAAGGTGATGGTACTTGGGCTACTCCACCTGACAACCAAGGTGTAGAAACTTTTACAAATACTAATGGAACTTATATTTCAGCTACTGAAAATTCAACAGCCACAGGAGCTGTAACAATGGGTACTATAGATTTATCAGCTGTTGATGGAACTTCTAGTACATCTACAAGATTTTTAAGCAAAGACAATACGTGGGACGTGCCTAGCTATTCAGATAATGATAATACAACATATACTATAGGAAGTGGTAATACTAAAGTAATAACTTTAACAGGTAGTGATAGTTCTACTAGTACAGTTACTTTTGCTGATGGTAATGATATATCAATATCTGGTAATAATGGCACGATAACAATAGCAAGTACAGCAATAAGTGATACAGGTTTACCAGCTATAATAGTAGATGATGCGCAGGGAAATATGTCGTTTGGAAACGCAAATGTAACAGCTGCGACTATTAGAACAAAAATTGGTGCTGGAACTGGAGATGGTCTTGTAACAAGTTTAACAACAACAGGAACTTCAGGGGCTTCAACGCTTAGCGCAGGTGTTTTAAATATACCTGAATATGAAAATACTCAAGAAAATACAAAATGGTATGTAAGAGATTCTGGTGATGATGATAAAACTATTAACGACGCAAAATATTTAAAATTTGTAACAGCAACAGGTGCGTTAAGCACAAACCTTACAGGTGTGGGCAGTACAAGTGATCCATTTGTAATGACACTAACATCACCTGATACAGTTTACTCATTACCTTTAGCTGCTAATGGAACTAGAGGAGGCGTCCAAATAGGTTATTCTGAAAACGGAAAAAATTACCCTGTTGAGTTGAGTAGTGAAAAAATGTTTGTCAATGTTCCTTGGACAGATAATAATACAACATATACAGCGGGTAATGGAATTAATTTTAGTGGTAATCCAGCAACTCAAATAAATGCTGATATAAATTATATAAGTTATAGTGGTAGTAATAACTTTATAAAAAATGGTCCAGCAGATGATAGAGGAACAACAGTGCCAACACAAGGTGAAATTATTTATTTAGGAACGAGTAATCAAGAAATAATATCTAGAGCTAATGTTTCTGATTTACCTTTTACAAATAACACTGGAACGGTTACAGGAACAGGTGCTGCTGGTCAAGCTTCATTTTGGACAAGCTCTACCAATATTTCAGGTGATAATGATTTTTATTGGGACAACAGCAACAAGCGTTTAGGTATTCAAACATCGAGTCCTAGTAGAGAGTTAGAAGTTAACGGAAGAATATTTGCAAGTGGTAATTCATCAGTTGGTTCTACAAATACAGGTTCTATATCTATAAAAAGTACATTATTAAATAAGCCAACATATGGATATTCTCCTACTAATTGGGCTAATGGTAATGGTGATCTTGTTATAGGAGGTTTTATGAGTAGTGGTTTAGGAGGTTTTGCCGGGGTTGCTACTTTTGTAAATCAAGAAACGGTTATATCAGCAGGTGATGATTTAGGAGTTATTCAATTTGTTGGAAAAGATGACTCAACAAACGGATATTGTAGTTCTCAAATAATAGCTTCAGTAGCACAAGGACCCGGTCAAGGATCTAGTGGTGGTGGTATATTAAAATTTTTTACTTCTAGCAACAGTATAGGTTCTAGTCCTCAACAAAGATTAACTATTGATCAAAATGGGGATGTTGGAATAGGTGTGACAAGTCCTAATGCTAAACTGCAGGTTTCAGGTAATTTAATATGTGGGACAACTTCTGGTACTTCTGATTTAATATTAAACTCTAGCTCTTCAACAGTTGGTCATTTTCATTTTGAAGACGAAAATGGGTTAGGTGGTTATGTGGATTATGATCACAGTAATAACAAAATGACATTAGGAACTAATGGCTCAGGAAGAGTTTATATTGAGTCAAATGGTGAAGTTGGTATAAATAACGCGTCTCCAAGTGCCACATTACATTTAACAGCTACAGCCAGTAATGGTGTTCCTTTTAAATTACAAGGACATTCTAATACAACTGTAGAGCAAATGTTAATGTATACCTCTAAAACCGCAGCAACTAATTGGTATTGGATGGTTAACCAAGCTAATAGCGTAAATACAATTATTATATACGGTAATGGTAATATAAATAACCTTAATAACAGCTATGGTCAATTGTCAGATATAAGATTAAAAGAAAACGTTGTTGATGCTACCCCAAAACTAGAAGATATTAAAAAATTAAGAGTTAAAAACTTTAATTTTAGAGGTGATAATTTAAAACAAATAGGTTTAATAGCACAAGAAGTAGAAGATGTTTTTCCTGGTTTAGTTGATGAAGATAAACAACCTGATATAGAAAATGGACCAGAAGGTGAAGTATATAAATCTGTAAAATACTCTGTTTTAGTTCCAATGCTTGTAAAAGCTATGCAAGAACAACAAGAGATAATAGATAATTTAAAATTAAGAATAGAACAATTAGAAAATTAAAACTATGGCAATTACTTACAAATGGACGATTAACCAAATGAATGCACATATCCAATCTGAAGGTGAGGATAACGTGATATACACAGTGCATTGGACTTACTCAGGTTCTGAAGAATCTGGAGGGCAAACTTACAGCGCATCACAAATAGGTGCTCAAAGCTTTACTTATGTGGCTGGTGAACCTTTTACACCTTATGAAAATACTGAAGCTTTTGAAAATGTAGTAATAGGATGGCTTGAAGATGCGTTAGATGTAGCTTCAATGGCAGCTAGTATTGAAGCACAAATAGCAAAACAAATTACACCTGTAAATGAAGATTTATACTTTACATGGCAAAACCCAACACCACCACCAGCTGAGTAGTGTAAGTTTTGTAAAAAACAAGTGATAGTATAACTAAACCTATATCACTGTGGTAGTGATATAAACCAAAAATAATGTTTAACCCTTAAAACCAAAAAACGATGACTTATTTTTATTCGTTGACCTCTTCAATGGGTCAACCCAAAACACCACAAATTTCAGAAGAAACTATTAAAGCTTGGAAGCATTTAGCTGAAAAGAAAAACTGGAGAATAGTTCAGTTACCTAATGGTTATTTTCAAACCGAGTACAAAGACCCCAGCTGTGATTGTAACGAAGACGAATGTTGCGACAGATGGTTCGATGTAACTAGACGTGAAACTTTAGAATCTGCTGAAGCTGCTATCGACGGTAGTGTTGATCACTATCAAAAGAAAGTGGACTTTATCAAAGGACCTAAAGTTGTCAAAACATTCAAATAATACTAAATCAAATTAAATTAAATTAAATTATGTCAAATGCAATTGTAAAAAATCTGAACTTTGGTTCGGATGCTAAAAACAATGTGTTTGCTGGTATTACGAAACTTACACAAGCTGTTAGCTCCACATTAGGGGCTAGCGGTAAGTGTGTTATTTTAGAAGATACAACAGGCAAACCAATTATTACAAAAGATGGTGTAACAGTAGCAGAATCAGTTATACTTTTAGATCCAGTAGAAAACATGGGTGCGACTTTATTAAAAGAAGCTGCAAGAAAAACTGTTAAAGAAGCTGGAGATGGAACTACAACAGCTACAGTATTAGCTCATTCAATACTAGAAGAAGCTTATAAACTAGAAAAAAAGTTTACATCCAGAGAAATAAAACAAGGTATTTTATCAACAACACAAAAAGTAATTGATCATTTAAAAGAAAACTCTATACCTGTTAAAGGAGATATGATAGATCAAGTTGCAACTATATCTACAAACAACGATCCAGAGCTTGGTAAAATTATAGCTGATGCATTTCGATCTGTAGGTAAAAACGGGGTTGTTGTGTTAGAACCAACAGAATTACCAGAAACTACATTTGAATTAGTTGATGGTGTTCCTTATAATAGAGGATTAAAGAATATACATTTTGTAACAAACAAAGAATCTAAAACTGCTGAACTAGATAAGCCATTAGTATTATTAGTTGAATCAGAAATAGAAAACATAAGAAAAATACAAAATGTCTTAGAACATGCTATTAAAAATAACAGATCTTTACTTATTATAGCTGACGTTAGCCAACAAGTGTTATCAGCTTTAGCTATGAATAAAGTTAAAGGTAATATAAAAGTAAACGTAATAGATGCACCTGTATACGGTATAAGTAAGAAAGAAACATTAGATGATCTTGCTATGTTAACAGGAGCAACAATTATAAACGAAGACCTAGGTGATGACATTGATTTAATTGGCCCTGAGCATTTAGGTGAAATTAAAAAAAGTGTTACTGAAGAAAATGAAACAGTTTTACATTTAATAGAAACAACTGAAGAGGTTAAATCTATGATTAACAAGATGGAAAAAGAATTAGTAGAATGTACTGATCCTGTCTTAACTGTTAAATTAGAAAAAAGATTAGCTAGATTATCAGCTAAAGTAGCTATTGTAAAAGTAGGTGCTAATTCAGAGGTTGAACTACAAGAAAAACAAGCTAGAGTTGAAGATGCTATATGCGCAACTAAAGCTGCTATCAAACAAGGTATAGTTTCTGGTGGTGGTATCGCTTTGTTAAACGCAGCTAATGATATAGAAGCTAGTGATAAGTCAGAAGAAGCGCTACTAGAAGCTATTAAGGCGCCTTTTAAGACCATATTACATAATGCAGGTATAGAACAATATGAAACGCCTAGTGTTACAGGATATGGAATAAATGTTGTTACAGGAAATATGGTAAATATGATTGAGTCAGGGATTATTGATCCTTTACTTGTAACTAAAAGTGCTTTAAACAATGCAGCTTCTGTAGCTACTACTATTTTATCAACTGATTGTGTAATCAATAACTTAAGAATAGGTGATGAAAGCAATAGGTAAAAACTTAGTGGTTAAAATATCAAAAGCCGGTATATCTAAAACTCAAGGTGGTTTACTATTAGGTGAAAAACAAAGAGAAGATATAAGATATGCTGAAGGAACTGTAGTATCAGCGGGAGCTGATGCAGGTGGTTTAAAAACAAATGATGTTATTTATTTTGATAAAAATAATTCACATCAAATAGAAGTTAAAGACGAAATCTATAATGTAGTTAAGCTAGATCATGTAGTTATTGTTTTATGAGAATAGAACCTAGTGACATAAGAGAGTTAAACCTTTTAAAACATTATAGAATTATTAGAAAGTGGGCTTGTAAAAATTACGAGTTAAATGATGCAGACTTAGAGTTATTAATATATTTCGATTGCATGGATCTTTTTACACGAGAAGATTTTAAAATCGGTACGTATTCTTATAGTTGGGACAATAGACGCTGGAACAGATTACTTAAAGAAGGTTGGATAACGGTTTGGAGAAAACATAATCGCACAACCCAAAAGTATAATATTTATAAAGTTTCCTTCAAGTGTAAACAACTAATAAGTCGTATGTACCGAATTATGCTAGGAACAGAGGATATACCTACAAGTTTACATCGTAATAAAATAATGAAAGGTAAAACCTATATGGATAAAGTAATGATCACATCCATTAACAACGTTAACAAAGATAAAAACCGATAATCATGGGAAAAAAAGAAAAAAAAGTAGAGGTAAAAGAATTATCTCCTATTGACAAAAAGATTGCTAAGTTAGAAGCTAAAATCAAAGTTTTAAAATCTAAAAAATAAAGATATGATTAATCCTAATAAATTTGCTAATCAAAAAATCCAAGAATTAGGTAAAAGTCTTTTTCAAGGAGAAGAAATGGCTCAGCAAATGGCTAACAAGCAATTGGATCAACCGGTTCCTCCTCCAGGTCCTTATGGTGATATGAATCCTATAATGAACAAAGAAAGTAGAGAAGCTAGAAGACAAGAAAGAAAAAACATTAGAATGGCTAATAAAGCTTTACGTAGTTCAAGAAGAGAAAGAGCTAAAGGTGTAAAAGAACAAGGTCAAGAAAATTATAGCTATGATGGTTATGAAAAAGGTAGATATAATAAAAAAGGTGATGATATAGAATACGGTAAAGTAAAAAGATATTCTAAAAAAAATCCACCTTTAAACCAAAACGATCCTAAGTACAAAAGAGTAAACGTGCAAGATTTAGAAGATATGGGAAGAGTTAAGTCTGATAAAAAAGGTAAATACGTTGTTAATTCTGATGAAATGAAAACAGGATCATCTAAAGATACATTAAGATTTCCTAGAGGTGCAAAACACTATACAGGTAGAGATTACAAAGTGGGTGAAATGATTGATGAAAGTGATTTTGAAGATTTTGCAAAAGACGTAAATAAAACATAATATTATGAGCAAAAAAGGACAATATGGTAGCGATGCGGTATGGAGTGGACCTCATACACCATCAAACTTAAAAAAAGGTAATCCAAGATATGGTATGGATCCAATGCAGGTTTTAAAAGCAGATCTTCCATATAAAGCAGGACCAATTAGCAGTATTGCTAAAAGATAGTAAAATTTCACTAAAATGAGTGATAGAATAAGTGAACACATCTCGCTTAAAGAAGGGATTAAATCTCACACAGCTACTAGGCTTGGTATTGATAACACACCTAGAGAAATAGATTTAATTAACATGAAAACTATTGCAGAACAAGTGTTTGAACCTCTACGTAAATGGGTAGGTGGTCCAATTGCTATTAATAGTTTCTATCGCTCACCCAAATTAAATTCTGCTATTGGCGGAAGCACAACCTCACAACATTGTATAGGTTGCGCACTTGACCTAGATGATAACTATGGTTATAAGACTAATGCAGAGATGTATGAGTATATAAAAAATAATTTAGATTTCGATCAGATTATTTGGGAATTTGGCACAGAGGAAAACCCTAATTGGGTACATGTGAGTTACGTATCTGAAGATGCTAACAGAAGAAGATGTTTACAAGCTTATAAAGAAAACGGTAAAACTAAATACAAAATAATATGAACTCACCTTTTTTTAAAAAAATGATGAAAAACCCGTGCTGGAAAGGCTATGAGGCTTATGGTATGAAAACTAAAAACGGTAGAAAAGTACCTAACTGTGTTCCTAAGAAAAAGAAAAAGTAATGGCATTTAAATTACCAGGCAGTCCATTTGAAATGAGAAAAACTACCCAAGGCAAAGGTAGAACTTTTAGAAAAACAGAAGAGGGTGCTGGTATGACTAAAACAGGTGTTAAACAATATAGAAGAGAAAACCCTGGAAGTAAATTAAAAACTGCAGTAACTGGTAAAGTTAAACCAGGAAGCAAAGCTGCTAAAAGAAGAAAATCATTCTGCGCTAGATCAAAAGGCTGGACCGGTGAAAGAGGTAGAGCTGCTAGAAGAAGGTGGAAATGTTAAATAAAAAAAAATAAAAAAAAATGATTAGAAATTATTACACTGATTCTTATAAGTCTGGAATAGCTGTAACACCAAGTGATACATTATTATTGGACGGCAGAACAAAATCAACAACACCGCAAAGCTCGTGGAAACAATATAACTTATATGTTGGTAATTCACCAACTACACTACCTGTAACAACAACTAGCGATAACAATGCTGTAAGTAACTCAGCTAACGTTGGTTTAAAATCACCTAACCCACAAATTAAGGTTGGTATGAGAGTAACAGGTGCTGGTTTACCAGCTGATGGTCTTTTAATAGCTAGCGTAACAGATGCTAGTAATTACGTTTTAGCACAAGCTGACACTATAGCTGCTGATGCAACTCTTACATATAGTTATGATACAGAGGCTATTTTAAAAGTACACACTGTAAACGATGAAGTGGTAACATTTGTAAAACCTGCTCAAGGTTTTGTATTACCAGTTAGCGTTGTACAAGTTTATTCAACTGGTACAAGCGGTGGTGTAACAGATCTAATTGCATTAAGTTAATATCATGAATCAACCATTTTACAAAACCGGTTGGATACAAGATGTAACTAAAAGTATAAAAAAAAGAGGTACAAAAGGTGTTTGCACGGGATCTAAATTTGGTGGACCATCTTGTCCTCCAGGAAGTAAAAGATACAACTTAGCAAAGACCTTTAGAAAAATGTCTAAAAAATAAATAAAAAAAACAATATTATGCCAAACATTAGTAAAAAAGTAGCTTACGACGTAAAAGAAGCTAGCAATCAATCACTTTCTAAAAGTGCAAGAAAACATTACGCAGAAAACGCACAAGCAGGTTCTAAATCTGATTCAAAACACGGTTCTTGGATTTCTAAACATATGAGTTCATAGTCATGGGAAAATATAAACACGAAGGAAAAGGCCGAAACATCTCAGTAAGTGGTGGCCAAGAAAGAAAAGACTTGTTTAAAGATATGTCTGGTGGTTATAATGCTATGGGTGATTCAAACAGTCCAAATTATAAATATAACGGAAGTGCATTTAAACAAAGGTATAGTTCACCTATGGAAAAGTACGGACCTTTACATGGTAATGCTTTTGGTCATGCTATGCAAAAAGCTGGAGGTGATTATGAAAAAGCAAAATCTATGTTAGAGATGAAAGGATCGCCAATGTATAAAAGAAAGCATCAAGTTCATGGAGTAGATTCTAAAGCTTCTGAACCAAAAGGTAATATGAAAGGTTTAAGTGCAAAAACTGCTCCAGTGATGCCGGCTAAACAGCCAAAGCGGGCGACAATGGTGAGAACCGTATATCCAGATACTCCATTAGAAAAATCTGGTTGCACAAGTGGTGGTGGATCTAAGTCTCCATATAAAATGGAAGGTGATCCTAAAAAAAAACTAAAAGGTAAAATAAATAAACTTTCAGGAAAACATAAAAAACTTTATGATGCTTACGAGCAAGGTCAAAAAGTAGATATGGATAAACTAGGTAGAGTAGAAGACAAACTTGAAAAGAAAGAAAAAAAATATAGTAAAAAATATGGATCAAGCCCATATAGTATGTATAAACATAAGAAATAACAACAATCAATAAACATTAACAACAAACAAAAATCAATTATTATGGCAAAATTTATCTCAATTCATTCATCAGGATCAGGTCTTGATGGAGGTGATGTTTTAATCGGAGTTGACGGCATCGTAGGTGTTGACGCAGCTTCAGGAACAAGTACAGTTATCAAATTAGACGGTGGTGTAATCGACGAATGTACAATTACTCACGGTTCAACAGGAACTACTCCGTCTGTAAGAGACGCGATCAACTACGCATTAACTGCTAATCCAGGTGGTGTAAAAGCTAAAGTTAAGCTTCCATCAGGAATAGAAGTTTCAAACGTTGTTTGGTCGTAATGAAACCAAAAGGCTTAGGTGATAGAATAGAAGATTTCACTAAGGCAACTGGAATTAAAAAAGTTGTTGATTCAGTATCACAGGGTTTAAACATACCCTGTGGCTGTCAACAGCGTAAAGAAAAACTTAATAAATTATTTCCTGGAAAGTAATGGCTTTTAAAATAAATCCACCATACGTTATCGATAACACTCCAATTTACAATGTAAGTTTAGAAGAAGGTGTATTAGGAAAAGCAGACAGAAACGGAAGTATTTTAATTAATAAAGATATTAAAGATCCAAAGCAAATACAAGGTGTAGTCGCTCATGAAAAGATTCATATAGATCAAATGAAGCGAGGTGATTTGGATTATGATGATAATAATGTTTACTGGAGAGGTAAACGTTACTCAAGAAAAACAATGGAGGAAGGTGCTAAAAATCTTCCTTGGGAAAAAGAAGCTTATGCCAGATCCTAAAAAAAAATTTAAAGATACAACAGTAGGTAAACTATTGTTTGGTGCCGCATCATTAGTCAACCCTGCATTAGGTAGTGTACTAAGTGGTGTAACTTCACCAGCTGAAGCTATTGCTGCTATCGGTAAATCTGATGCAAGTGGTGAAGATAAAATAAAACTACAACAGCTTATATTTGAACAACAAAATAAAGAAATGGAAGCTGTTACATCAAGATGGCAAGCCGATTCAATATCAGATTCATGGCTTTCTAAAAACGTACGCCCATTAGTATTAGTGTGGTGTATTGTTATATTTTCATTAGCTGGTATATTAGACAGCGTTGAATCAATACCATTTCACATAGGAGTAACCTGGAACGACACGTTTGAAAAAGTAATGATGGCTGTTGTTTTAGCTTATTTCGGTGGACGAAGTAGTGAAAAAGTTACAAGTATATTTAAAAAATAAATAAAACCTGTAACTATATTAATACATTAATAACCAATTAAATTAAATTAAAATGAGTGAAGTAAAATCAATTTCCAAAGACCAATTAGAAAAGATTCAAGATTTTCAAAAAGAGTTAAACAAACTTTTAAATGAAACAGGTTTCTTAGAAGCCCAAAAAACCGCAGTATTAGCTAAGTTCCATGAAGTTAACAAAAAAACTGAAGACTTTAAAAAAGAACTAGAAGAAGAATACGGTTCGATTAACATTAATCTTGAAGACGGTTCTTATACTCCTATCGAAAAAGAAGAAGAAGTTAAGGAGTAATGTCATCTGTTATTAGAAAGATCAGCATTGGATCTGATTATAAAACTGATGCAATGCATTATTCTCTAACTCAATCAGTATATGGAGGTCACACTATATCTCATATACTTTTTGACTCAGAAGATAATTCTTATAACATTTACATTAAAAAAAACAACGAGGTATTGCCATGGAAGAAATTTAATTCTAACATGGCTATATCCGTTGAGTATGATTTAGAATACTAATGAAAAGTATTTTTGATTTTATCGTTGAGCCTTACGGCCAGCGATATAATAATGAAGTTAAGGTAGGTGACAAAAGCCTAATAATTAACACTAAATCAGAAAGTTTTAAATCTGTTAATAACATAGCTAAAGTTATAGCTGTACCCAAAGCTTATAAAACACCTGTAAAACCAGGTGATTTAATTATGATTCATCATAATGTGTTTAGAAGATTTTTTGATATAAGAGGGCAAGAGAAAAATAGTAAGTCTTATTTTAAAGACGGTATGTATTTTGTTCAATTAAATCAAGTTTATTTATATAAATCTAAAGACAAATGGAAAGCTTTTGGTGATAGATGCTTTATAAATCCGATTCATAACAATGACGATCTAGACGCTAATTTAGAAGAAAGACTCATTGGTATACTAAAATATGGTAATAGTTCCTTAGAAGCGTTAGAAATATACGAGGGAGACCTAGTTGGTTACACACCGTTTGGTGAATATGATTTTATAGTGGATGGCAAGCGTCTTTATTGTATGAAATCAAATGATATTGTAATTAAATATGAACGTCAAGGAAACGAAAAAGAATATAATCCAAGCTGGGCACAGAGCGGTTGAAGAACTTATAAAGGTAGCTAAAGAAGCTATAGTTGATTCTGATGATGACATATCAGCTGATAGATTAAAAAATGCAGCGGCAACAAAAAAGCTAGCTATATTTGATGCTTTTGAAATACTTAATCGTATTAAAGAAGAAGAAGATATGTTAAATGATAAACCAAAAGAAGAAAAGAAAAAAGAAGCTTTTGGAGGATTTGCAGAAAGAAGATCTAAATAATGTATAAGCAAACTTTATATAAGGTAATTGACCATATAAAACCCCATGTAATAAAAAGATTAAATAAATCTAAAAAATGGGAGTACGGTTATAACAAAGAACACGATGTTATAGTTATATCTAAGAGTGGTCAAATAGGTGAAGTTTATGAAATACAAAATTTAAAAATAGCATTACCAAAAGAAAAAGATGTTAATAAGGATTACGATAAATGGCAAGTACATGAGTATCCAAAAGCATTAAAAAAAATTAAAACAATATTTGACTGGAAACAATATCCAGATGATTTTAAAGAAAAATGGTATGCGTATATTGATAGAGAATTTGCCAGGCGCCACGAAGGCTATTGGTTCACTAATAAAGGTAAAGCTACTTATATTACTGGTACTCATTACATGTACCTGCAGTGGTCCAAGATTGATGTTGGGCAAGCAGATTTTAGGGAAGCAAACAGATTATTCTTTATATTCTGGGAAGCTTGTAAAGCAGATAAACGTTGCTACGGAATGTGCTACCTCAAAAACAGACGGTCTGGTTTTTCATTCATGGCATCAGGCGAAACTGTCAACCTTGCCACTATCTCTAGTGATGCTAGATACGGTGTCTTATCAAAGTCAGGGGCTGATGCGAAAAAAATGTTTACCGATAAAATCGTACCAATTTCCGTCAACTATCCGTTTTTCTTCAAACCGATTCAAGACGGTATGGATCGACCAAAAACAGAACTTGCTTACAGGGTTCCTGCTAGTAGGTTTACAAGACGTAAACTAGATAGTAACGAACAACTTGAAGAATTAGAAGGATTAGATACAACTATTGACTGGAAAAATACAGGAGACAACAGTTATGATGGTGAAAAATTAAAACTACTTGTACACGATGAGTCTGGTAAATGGGAAAAACCTGACAATATACTAAATAACTGGAGGGTTACAAAAACTTGTTTACGATTAGGTTCTAGAATTATAGGTAAGTGTATGATGGGCTCAACGTCAAATGCTTTAGATAAAGGAGGTAGAAATTATAAAAAATTATATGATGACTCAGACGTTACCAGAAGAAACCGCAACGGGCAGACTAGCTCGGGATTATATAGCCTGTTCATTCCTATGGAGTGGAATTACGAAGGATACATTGATTCTTATGGATTACCTGTCTTTGAGACACCGGAAAAACCTAAAAAAGGGCCAGATGGTTTCCCCATTGAAATCGGTGTTATCGAACACTGGGAAAATGAAGTAGATGGCCTTAAGAATGATCCTGATGCACTTAATGAATTATATAGACAGTTTCCACGTACAGAAAAACATGCTTTTAGAGATGAGACAAAACAATCTTTATTTAATTTAACAAAAATCTACGAACAAATAGATTATAATGAAGATTTAAAAAATTCTAATGTTGTTACACAAGGTAATTTTATGTGGGAAGGTGGGATTAGAGATACAAGCGTTCAGTTTGTTCCTAGCAAACAAGGTAGATTTTTAGTTTCTTGGGTACCAGATGTTCAACAACAAAATAGATTTATTGTTAAAAATGGTATGAAATATCCTGCTAATGAACACATGGGAGCGTTTGGATGTGACTCATATGATATATCAGGAACAGTAGATGGTAGAGGATCAAAAGGTGCATTACATGGTTTAACTAAGTTTACTATGGACACTTGTCCACCTAACTTATTTTTTTTAGAATATATAGCTAGACCACAAACAGCTGAAACATTTTTTGAAGATGTACTTATGGCATTACATTTTTATGGTATGCCAATACTTGCTGAAAATAATAAACCTAGATTATTATATCATTTAAAAAGAAGAGGTTATAGAGGTTACTCTATGAACAGACCAGATAAAACAATGTATAAATTATCTGTAACTGAAAAAGAAATAGGTGGTATACCTAATTCAAGTGAAGATGTTAAGCAAGCTCACGCTGCGGCTATTGAATCTTATATTGAAATGTTTGTTGGTTATAATAACGAACAATATGGAACAATGTATTTTCAAAGAACATTAGAAGACTGGGCTGCATTTGATATAAACAAAAGAACAAAACATGATGCATCTATAAGCTCTGGCTTAGCTATCATGGCTTGTAATAAAAATAAATATAGACCTGTGCCTGAAATTATAAAAGAAAAAGTAAGTTTAAATTTTTCTAAATATGACAACAAAGGTTATAAATCAAAAATAATTAATTAGATGATTAATACGAGTACTAATAGTTCCTTTCCTAGTCAGGTGGTACCTGTCGCAGAAAAGCTTAGTTTAGAGTATGGTCTGCAAGTAGGGCAAGCCATTGAATATGAATGGTTTAGAGGTGGAAGAGTTAACGGGACGAGATGGCAAAAAGGTTTTCAAAACTTTAATAGATTAAGATTATACGCTAGAGGTGAACAACCTGTACAAAAATATAAAGATGAATTATCAATTAACGGTGATTTATCTTATTTAAATTTAGACTGGAAGCCAGTACCTATTATCCCAAAATTTGTGGATATAGTTGTTAACGGTATATCATCAAAAAATTATGATATAAAAGCTTACGCTCAAGATCCTTTTTCACAAAAACAAAGAACTAACTATGCTTCGTCTATATTAAGAGACATGTTATCAAAGCCTTTACTTGATAATATAAAGCAAAATTTAGGTGTGGATGTTTATAATGTAGTTGATCCTACTAATTTACCACAGTCAAAAGAAGAACTTGAGGTGCATATGCAATTAAACTATAAACAATCTGTAGAAATTGCTGAAGAAGAAGTTATTAACAACGTATTAGATTTTAATAAATACGAATTAATTAACAAAAGAGTTACAGAAGATATAGTTACAGTAGGTATTGGAGCTGTAAAAACTAGTTTTAACAAAGCTGAAGGAGTGGTAATTGACTATGTTGATCCTGCTAATTTAGTTTATTCATATACAAATGATCCTAATTTTCAAGATCTTTATTATGTAGGTGAAATAAAATCTATTACAATACCTGAGTTAAAAAAGGAATTTCCTAATTTAACTAACGAAGAACTTAAAAAAATACAAAAATATCCTGGTAGAGAAGCTTACATGAGATCTCCTAATTCAGATAATGATTTAGTTCAGGTTATTTATTTTGAATATAAATCTTACATAGACCAAGTATTTAAAGTTAAAAATACAGATAATGGTTTAGAAAAAGTGTTAGAAAAACCAGATACGTTTAATCCACCTGAAAATGATAACTTTGAAAGAGTTTCAAGAACAATAGAGGTATTGTTTACTGGAGCTAAAGTTATGGGTGTTGAACAAATGTTAAGATGGGAAATGTCAGAGAACATGACAAGACCTAAAAGTGATTTAACTAAGGTAAATATGAATTACAACATTGTTGCACCTCATATGTATCAAGGTCGTATAGATTCACTTGTGGGACGTATAACTGGTTTTGCTGATATGATACAGCTTACATCACTTAAATTACAACAGGTGATTGCTAGAATGGTTCCAGATGGTGTGTTTGTAGATGTAGATGGTTTAGCAGAGGTTGATTTAGGTAATGGTACTAATTACAATCCACAGGAGGCATTAAACATGTATTTTCAAACTGGTAGTATAGTTGGTAGATCATTAACACAAGATGGTGATCCTAACAGAGGTAAAGTACCTATTCAAGAATTACAAACATCTAGTGCTAATGGAAAAATAGCATCATTAATTAATACTTATCAGTATTATTTACAGATGATAAGAGACGTAACAGGTCTTAATGAAGCGCGAGACGGCAGTTTACCAGACAAAGACGCTTTAGTCGGATTGCAAAAAATGGCTGCCAATGCTTCTAATATAGCTACTAAACATATTTTAAATGCTAGTTTATATCTAACATTAAGAACATGTGAAAATATATCGCTAAGAATAGCTGATATGCTTGATTTTGATTTAACTAATAATGCTTTAAAAGCGGCAATAGGTAAATTTAATGTAGCAACTTTACATGAAATAGATGATTTACATCTTTATGATTTTGGTATATACTTAGATTTAGAACCAGAAGAAGAAGAAAAAGCTATGCTTGAACAAAATATTCAAATGGCTTTGCAACAAAATCAAATATATCTTGAAGATGCTATTGATATTAGAGAAATAAGAAACTTAACATTAGCTAATCAAGTATTAAAATACAAAAGAGTTAAAAAGCAAGAAGCTGATCAACAAGCTCAAATGGCTAATATACAAGCACAAGCTGATTCAAATGCTGAAGCATCTGAAAGAGCATCTATGCAAGAGGTGCAGAAAGGTGAAGCCTTAGCTCAAACTCAAACACAAATAGAACAAGCAAAATCCCAGTTTGAAATTCAAAGAATGCAAACTGAAAACCAACTTAAGTTACAATTAATGGCTCAAGAATTTGAGTATGATATGAAACTTAAACAAATGGATGTAGATACAAACACCAAAAAAGAAGCTCAAATAGAGGATCGTAAAGATAAACGAACTGAAATGCAAGCTACACAACAGTCAAAATTAATTAGTCAAAGACAAAATGATCTTCCGCCTACTAATTTTGAAACGCAAGGAGAAATACCTGCGTAATTTATATTAATTTTTATATTATTTTATTATGTCACAAACACAAGAAAAAGCTGGAAAGCTTAAGGTAAAAGCTAAAATGCTTAAACCTAAAAATTTATCAAGAAATGATGAACCTATAAAAGTAGATTTATCACAACCTAAAATAGAAGAACAAGATGCCATTCAAACACAAGAGACAAATGATAGCGATGTTGTTGTCGAAAAGCAAGAAAACAGTGTCGACAGCAAAGAAGTGGCTAAAGAAGTACGGTCCACCGAAGAAGTAAAACCAGTTATTGAAGAAATAATTGAAGAAAAACCTGAAGAAGAGATCGTAAACATAGGCGAAGAAATGGTACAAACATCAGAAAAGCCAGTGGCTAAAGTATCTGATGAGTTACCTAAACAAGATATTAATCTACCTGAAAACATTGAAAAAGTCGTAGACTTTATGAAAGAAACAGGTGGAACGTTAGAAGATTACGTAAGATTAAACGCTGATTATTCTAATGTAGACAATGATACTTTATTAAGAGAGTATTATAAACAAACTAAATCTCACTTAGATTCAGAAGAAATTAGTTTCCTTATGGAAGATAATTTTAAATATGATGAAGAGTTAGATGAAGCAAGAGATATTCGAAAGAAGAAACTTGCATACAAAGAAGAGGTTGCAAAAGCCCGCAAGCATTTAGATGGTTTAAAGAGTCAATATTACGACGAAATCAAGTTGAGACCCGGAGTAACTCAAGAACAAAAAAAGGCTATGGATTTTTTCAATCGCTACAACGAAGAGCAAGATGTAGCTCAGCAACAGCATGAAACTTTTAAATCTAATACTAAAGATTATTTTACTAATGAATTCAAAGGTTTTGATTTTAAATTAGGAGAAAAGAAATTTAGATATGGAGTTAAAAACCCTAGTGAAGTTGCGGATAACCAATCAAACATTTCTAATATAATTAAGAAGTTCTTAAACGATAAAGGAGATGTAACAGATGTTCAGGGTTATCACAAAGCTATGTATGCCGCTGAAAATGCAGATACTATTGCACAACATTTTTACGAGCAAGGTAAAGCCGATGCTATAAGAGATGTTGCTGCTAAATCTAAAAATATAAGCAATGAAGCTAGAGCTACTGCTCCAAGTGATGTTTATATTGGCGGATTAAAAGTTAAATCGATCAGTGGTCTTGATTCTTCAAAATTGAAAATTAAAACAAGAAAATTTAACTAAAACAATTATTAATTATGGGACAAATCGCTCCGGTGTTTGGAAGTATAGTACCTTCTCAAACTCAACTACCGCTAGCTAATAACTACCTAGCGTTTAACACTGCTGCTGCAGGTGCAAACGATTTCGCACAACAGTATTTACCTGAAGTATATGAAGCTGAGGTAGAAAGATATGGAAACAGAACTTTAGGTGGTTTCTTAAAAATGGTTGGCGCTGAAATGCCAATGACGTCTGATCAAGTTATCTGGTCAGAACAAAATAGATTACACATCTCTTATACAGGGTGTACATTAACAGGACCTGGTGCTGGAACTTTTGTTTTCAGTGTACCTACTAACGCTGCTGTTGGTGCAACTTCTATTAAAAATGCAATTGCTCCTAACGATACTATCGTTGTAATGAACCCAACTACTGGCGTTACATTAAAAGGTATTGTTGGTGCCGTAGCTGCAAATGGTGCTTTAACTAACGTTACTGCTTATCCATTTACTGCTGCTAACTGGGATACTTTAGGTATTGCTGCTGCTGCAGGTGCTGCTGGATTAAAGATATTCGTTTATGGTTCTTTATTTGCTAAAGGAACTGGAAGCGGAAACTTCTCAGTACAGCCACAATTTACTCAATACTCTAATCAACCAATCATTATCAAAGATAGATTTGAAATCAATGGTTCTGATATGGCACAGATTGGATGGGTAGAAGTTGCTACAGAGGATGGAACATCGGGATACTTATGGTATTTAAAGTCTGAGTCTGAAACAAGATTACGTTTCGACGATTACTTAGAAATGGCAATGGTTGAAGGTGAACTAGCTGATGCTAATGGTGGTTTTGTTGCTCAAGCAGCTAACGTACCTGGATTCTCAGCTACTATCAACGCTCACGGTACTGAAGGTCTTTTCCAAGCTATTACTAATAGAGGTAATATCATGAGTGGATTCCAAGGTGCTACGGGTATTTCTGATTTCGATCAAATACTTAAAAACCTTGATACACAAGGTGCTATTGAAGAAAACATGTTATTCTTAAATAGAGATACAGACTTAGAATTCGATGATATGCTAAGCCAAATTTCTGCTGGACAATCTGGTGGAACTGCTTACGGTTTATTTGAAAATTCTGAGGATATGGCTTTAAATTTAGGTTTCTCTGGTTTCAGAAGAGGTTCTTATGACTTCTACAAAACTAGCTGGAAATACTTAAATGATGCTTCAACAAGAGGTGCAGTAGCTGTAAACAATATCGATGGTGTATTAATTCCTGCGGGAACTTCTACAGTTTATGACCAAATTTTAGGTACAAACATTAGAAGACCATTCTTACACGTAAGATATAGAGCTTCTCAAGGAGATGACAGAAGATACAAAAACTGGATCACTGGTACTGCTGGTGGTGCTTACACTTCTGAAATTGACTCGATGATCGTAAACTGGTTATCAGAGAGATGTTTAGTTACTCAAGCTGCTAATAACTTCGTGTTATTCCAAAGCTAGAATTACTTTTAAAGAGTTAGGCGCTTCGGCGCCTAGCCCTTTATTTTTTTTATTAATTATATTATATTATATCATGTCAAAGACAAAACAAAAATTAGCCCCTGAATGGGAGATCAAGGATAGAACATATTTTTTAACAAATAATATATCACCTTTAACATATACTTTAGGAACAAGACACTCAAGAAGATACCCGTTGTTACATTTTGATGAATCAACAGGTGAACAAAGAGAATTAAGATACGCAACCAATCAAAACTCACCATTTGTAGATGAACAAAAAGGAGAGGTTACATTAGGTCACGTTATATTTGAAGAAGGAATGTTGTTTGTTCCAAAGCAAAAACAAAATTTACAAAAATTACTTTCATTATATCACCCAAGAAAAGATCATGTTTATGCAGAGTTTAAACCAGAGGTTGTAGCAACTGATGAAATAGATGAAATAAACTTTGAAATAGAAGCTTTATTAGCTGCTAAACAAATGGATATTGATCAAGCAGAATCTGTGTTAAGAGTAGAGAAAGGATCTGCGGTTAGTGAAATGAGTTCTAAAGAGATTAAAAGAGATTTACTTTTAATGGCTAAGAAAAATCCAGCAGGATTTATAGCAATAGCTAATGACGAAAATGTTGGATTAAGAAACGTAGGTATTAAAGCTGTAGAACAAGGGATAATTAAAATATCTCAAGATCAAAGAACGTTCCACTGGGGAACTAATGATAGAAAACTAATGACAATACCTTTTGATGAACAACCATATTCAGCTTTAGCTGCTTGGTTTAAAACTGATGAAGGTGTTGAAGTTTTTAAAACAATAAATAAAAAGTTACAATAATATGTAACTATAATTATAGTGAAGGGTCACTTAGGTGGCCCAAATCACTATTAACTAAAATATTAAAATGGCAATAAACGTAAACACTGTATATCAAACCGTTTTATTAATACTAAATAAAGAGCAGAGAGGTTATATGACGCCTGTTGAGTTTAATAAAATAGGTGGTCAAGTTCAATTAGAAATATTTGAAAAATACGCTGAAGATATGAATCAGCAATTGCGTGTGCCGCAAGTCGATTTAGATTATTCTGATAGACAAATTAATATAGATGAAAAAATATCTATATTTAAAGAAATAGATACAGCTACTTATACAACAAGTGGCTTTCAAATTCCTTCACAATACTCAGGACTTTCTTCCTCGAGTCAACAATTTACAGCAACTAACCCTGGTTTAACATATACATTAACTGGAGATACTTTAGCTTTATCAAACTCTGGTGGTGTACCAGTTGTGTTTTTAAATAATGTTCAACTTTCTAATAATGATTTTTCATTAAGCGGAGCAACATTAACTTTAAATTCTCAACCAACCGCTGGACAAATAATTGTTATAAATATATATCCTAAACAGTTTTATAGATTAGGAACAGTCATTTATTCTGCAGGAGCTTTACCTATACAAGAGTTGCAAAGAGTTGGTTCAAGTGAATTATATCATTTACTGGGATCTAATCTTACCAAACCTTCTACTAAATACCCAATATATACTTATAAAAACAATTATATAAACGTTTATCCTACAAGTATACAAAGCGGAATATCAGTTAATTACTTAAGAAAACCAATTACTCCTATATGGAATTTTACAGGAACAAATCAATATGTATTTAGCCCTACGTCATCTAATAACTTTGAATTACATAGTTCAGAACAAACTGAATTAATATTAAAAATATTATTATATGCTGGGGTTGTAATTAGAGATCCTGAAATAGTACAAGTTGCAGCTTCACAAGTGCAACAACAAGAAATGAATCAAAAAAGTTAATAAAATATGCCTAGACCAGATGGTGGATTAATCACCGAAACTAATAGACAATACTACGCTGGAGCTCAGCAGTTTTATATAGACGCAGCAGGTGCAGGTAAAACATTTACTAGTACTTTTAATACTGATTTAATATATGGTAGTTCAGATAAAGCTAGCGCACAATACGGATTAAACAACTTTCACATATTTACTAGTCCAGATGCTTTAACTTGGACTGAATTAACATCTGACAGTTCTCAAACAACAGCTATTAATGTAAATGCTAACGTTGTCGTAGGTAATCAAACCTTAACAATTACAGTTGCTAATGTAAACATTGTAGCTGGTATGTTAATACAAAACTCAGCAGGAACACAAACATATGGAACTGTAACTCAAGTTTTATCTACAACAACATTTACATGCGCTGTAGCTATTCAAATACCTGCAAACGCAGCACTAGTGTTTAAATTTGCAGAACCATACACAGAAATTAATAATATAGTTACTGTAAAATCTTATTTACCATTAGGTACATATTTAAAAATACAATTAGTAGAATCTTCTATAGAAAATAACTACGGTAATTATGAGTACACTAGTCTTGATGATGTAATTGATAATTTTTTAATTGCATACGTAGGAGCTGGTAAACTTATACCTAGTGTAAAAAGAACTGATGTTATATTTCACGCTAAACGTGGTTTGCAAGAATTTAGTTATGACACATTAAAAAGTGTGCGTTCACAAGAGTTAACAGTACCTTTAAGTTTAACTTTAACTATACCTCAAGATTATGTTAATTATGTTAGGTTTTCATGGATAGATCAAATGGGTGTTCAACACACTATATATCCAGCTAATGAATTAACACTTAGACCTTATATGAATCCTGTACAAGATGATTCAGGTTCACCAACACAAGATAATTTTGATTCTAATTTAGAAGGCACATCACAAACAGAAAAAGCTTGGAATGATAATAATCCTAGAAAATTAAGCGGTGCGTTTCTAAATGATTATAATGTAGCTGATTTATATTGGCAAAACTATTACAACAATGCGTTAGGCCAAAGATATGGTTTAAACCCTGTTACAAGCCAAAGAAACGGTTGGTTTGTTATAGATGACAGAAGAGGTCAGTTTGGTTTTTCTAGTGACTTAAAAGACAAGTTAATAGTGTTAGAATACATATCTGATGGTAATGCTTATGACTTAGATGTTAAAATACCTAAACTAGCTGAAGAAGCTTTATATTCTCACATATTATATTCTATACTTTCAACTAGTGTAGGGGTTCAAGAATATATTGTACAAAGATTTAAAAGAGAAAGAAGTGCTAAATTGAGAAATGCTAAGATAAGATTATCAAATATAAAACTAGATCAAATAGTTCAAGTGTTTAGAAACCAATCTAAATGGATTAAATATTAAACATGGCAGAAATTAAAAATAGTTTTCTAAAGTCCAAAATGAATAAGGACTTAGACGATAGACTAATTCCTAACGGTGAGTATAGAGATGCAAATAATATATCTGTAGGTAAATCTGAAGATGATGATATAGGTGCATTAGAAAACGTAAAAGGTAATACTTTAGTTCCTGGAACTAATGTTGGAGCTTTAGAAGTTATAGGTTATTTAAAAGATAACAACTCTGAAACTATTTATTTATTTTTAACAGACAGTGTTAATGACCATAGAATATATAAATATTTTAACAACTCATACACAAAAATAGTTGAAGGTGCTTTTTTAAACTTTAGTAATGAAAATTTAATAAGTGGTATTAATCTTGTAGAAGATTTATTGTTTTTTACAGATAATAGAAATCAACCTAGAAAAATAAATGTTAATAAACAATTAGGTTATTATACAAAAGAAAATCAAATATCAGTTGCTAAATATAATCCATACAAACCATTAGAATTATTAAAGTCTACAACTAGTATAGCTGGAGCAGCTAGTTCTTCTACAACTATAACGTTATCAGCAGCTAACACAGCTATAACTAAAGGCATGAACGTTATTGGTCCTAGTATAACAGCTGATCAATACATATATGTAACAAATGTATCTGGTGTAACTATAACTATAAACGCCGCAGCAACAGTAGCAAACTTAGATGTTTTAACATTTTTGACTACAACCATGACAGGTAAAGATATTACTTACGATTTTAATGGTGGTGCAGATTGGCCTGGTGATCCAGATTTTTTAGAAGATTTATTTGTAAGATTTAGTTATAGATTTAAGTTTGATGATAAGGAATATTCTTTAATGGCACCGTTTACTCAACCAGCTTTTATTCCACAACAAAAAGGTTATTTTTTAGCTGAAGATGAGGATGCTGCTTATAGAAGTACCATATTAAGATTTATGCAAAATGGTGTACAAAATGTAGAGTTATTAATACCTTTACCCGATGCGCAAAATAAACTTGGAGCTCAAGCAAGTGATACATATAAAATAACTGAAATAGATATACTATATAAAGAGTCAGATGGTCGAGCTGTAAAAGTTTTAGATACTGTTAAAACTGAAAACTTATCTTCAAGCTCTAATATTTACACGTATGATTATCAATCCAGAAAACCATATAAAACACTACCAGAAAGACAAACTGTAAGAGTTTATGATAGAGTTCCCGTAAGAGCTTTATCTCAAGAAATAGCTGGTAATAGAGTTATGTATGGTAATTTTCAAAGCCAACATACTCCACCTGCAACATTAGATTATAACGTTGGTGCTAGTGTAAAAAACTCTACAGTTTTTACTAACTGGGCTGAATATCCTAACCACACGTTAAAACAAAATAGAAACTATCAAGTAGGTTTTATTTTATCAGATAAGTTTGGTAGACAATCTTCAGTTATATTATCTTCTGTTGATCAAGGAACCACTGTTGGTTCTGACTTTTTTGGTGGTTCAACTTTTTATCACCCTTATTCTTCAACAACTCAAAACTTAAAACAGTGGTTTGGTGATGCTTTAAAAGTTGTTATAAACACAGCTATATCAAGTACGGCTGATTCAACTACTGGAACACCAGGTTTGTATGCTGAACAAATGAGTAATGGTTTTAATATAACGGGAACTCCAACAATAACAGATACTACATATAGTTTTACTTTAGCTGGTGGTGCACCAACAACTGGTATACCAACTGTCAATTCATACTTAAGAGGTCAATATGTAGATTTTGTAAAAGTAACTAATGTAACTGGAACAGCTCCATATGTTGTTACAACAGAAGGAAGAGTAAATGATTTTTTATATTCTGCTACAACTAATGATCCTGATACAAAATTTGCTTATACTTTACCTAATACTTTAGGTTGGTATTCATATAAAGTTGTTGTTAAACAACAAGAGCAAGATTATTACAATTGCTATTTACCAGGATTTTTAAATGGTTATCCGGATCACGGCGGAACATCACCTTATCCCACGAATGAAAATAATAAAACCGCTCATGTTGTTTTACTTAATGATAACATAAACAAAATACCTAGAGATTTAAATGAAACCTCTGATCAACAAAAACAATTTAGAAGTTCTGTTAGATTATATGGTAGAGTAAACAATACCGCAACAGACAATGTTCAATACTTTCCAGTAAGCATAAGTGGTACTCAAATACTACCATTAAATATGACAGCTGATACAATTGCTACAGCTGTAGATTTAAACATGGGTTTCAATGAATTATCAAACTCAGGTATAGATAATTTTTATCAGTTAGATACAAACCCTTTAATAAGTAGATTAGCTAGTTCTAACGCAGGAACAACTAACATAGGTGTTTTAACAGCAAATTTAACTACACCTTTTCTTTCTATTGTTGAAACAGAACCTGTTGAAAGCTTATTACAATTATTTTATGAAACATCTACAGCTGGTTTAATAGCTGATTTAAATGCTGACATAAATACTGGGTTTGATGGTGTATCTGCTTTATCTGCTTTAAGTTATTCACACAATGAAGGTATGGCTGCTAACACAGATATAACTGCTATTTTTTATCCACAAAACAATCAAGGTAGTAATTTTTCTAATACAAATATAAGCGCTGTTAGTATGACGGTGATTGATGGTGCTCAGCAAACTAGAGCTACAGGAAACTTAGCTGATGGTTTTACAGGTGATTTTAAATTAATAACATCTGGAACAGGATATAAACTACAAACAGCTGTTAATACATTCGTTTATTCTAACGCAGGTTATGAAAATAATGGTAATTCAAAAGAAACTTATACTTTTACATTTACATGGACAACTGTAGGTGGCGACACTAGTTCTACTGTAGTAACTGAATCGCTTACTAATTTACCACCAGTTTTCGCGGTTGGTTCTAGTTTACCAAATGTTACGGTTAGCGCTGGTGATGCAACTGGTGTTACTAGAAATGGATATAATGGCTCAGCAACAAATAGTGCTGCTCAATTAAAATATAGTATAGTTTCACAGTCTCCTGGTTCATATTTTTCAGTTGACTCAACAACAGGTATTGTGACCAAAAATACATCTACACCTATAGGTGTTTATACTTTAAGTTTAAAAATAGAAGATGCAATTGTAAATGGAGTTGCGCAGAGTAATTCTTTAAGCGTAACTAAACCACAGGTTATAACTGTAGGTGCTGTAGCTGTTAATAGTGGTATTATCTCAAATTGTAAAGCTCAAGGTGTTGTAAGTGCTGGAATACCAGCTACACAACAATCTATAATACCTGATACTGTTACAAGTTCAGCTCCTATTTCTGCAGCTTGGTATATTTCTAATAACACCTATACTAGAACAAATTTTAATAGTTTACCAGGTATTAATAATATACCAGCAGATAACAGTAATTCAAATTATGTCTACAAACTAGGAAGCGCACTTACACAAGGTACAGTGGTATTTCAATGTAACATGCAGCAAACATATACTGGAGCTGGTGGAACTAACTTTACTAACTCTTATGTTGAATGGCTTGTTTTTCATAGATCAAGCGGATCTGGTGATTGGACTAGTTTAAATAGCTCACGAATAAATGATGTAAATAATTCTAATATAGAGGCTGATGCTAATTTATTAAACAGCTCGCTTAATACAACTAAGTATGCTTCTACAGCTTTTGCTTTTGATCAACCCGGTGAATATGTAATTATTGCAAAAGATGCCTACAATCAAACCGCTGGTGCTTATTCAGATTCATTATGTTTATGGGTAAACTCTAATGATTTATATTATAGTACTTGTGTTATTGAAAATGGAGTAAATGAAGTAAGTACAGCTAATCCTAAGTATTACAAGTATGATGTTTCTGGTTTTCAAACTAGTTATAATTGTGCTACTGGAAACACATCTGGATATGCACCAATGCCTTATGCGCAGTATGTTGATTTATTTTATACGAATTCCACGTTATCAAGCCCTTGGACAAGTGCTACGGTTGGTTCTAATTTCCCTAACTTTTTAAGCTTTAAGGTTTCAACTACTTCACCTAAAAAACCTTTTGATCAGATAAGAGTAAGTGCTAAATTTGGAACTGATGGCATAAAGATTAGTGGTGATAGTAATACGTGTAGTGATACGTATGCAAGAGGTTGTGTATCAGGTAATACTTCTTGCGCTAGACCAGTGCCAGGTGATTATGTTTGGCCATAGTAATAATATATAAAAATAAGTGATAATAAAAGAATATGGGCGCTACTTTAGAACTAAAATATTTTAACTCATACTGGTTGAAGAAGATGTCAAACGTTGTAGATGCTAATCCACAACCAACAGCGCCTTATGCAACTGTACCTCAAGCTTATGCTAATGACAATGCAACTGATTGGTTTATTGAAGAAGCTAGAATAAGAGGTGGTTATAACAACACTATAACTGATCTAGGCGTTAAAGCTCATATAGTTGAAGATAATCCTAATAATCAAAATAGGTTTAACACAATCATATACTCAGGAGTGTTTAACTCTAGAACAGGTATTAATCAAACAAATGAATTTTCAGTAGGTGAAGACATAACTAGAAGCGTAGATCCAGCACATGGCTCTATACAGAAGTTATTTGCAGAAGATACTAACTTAATTATATTTCAAGAAGATAAAGTTAATAGAGCTTTAATAGATAAAGATGCTATATATACAGCTGAAGGTCAAGCTTTAACAGCTTCAGGTAGAATGGTTATAGGACAAATAGTTCCATTTGCTGGTAAGTATGGTATAGCTACAGATCCTTTTAGTTTTGCTGTTTATGGTTATAGAAAATACTTTACAGATAGAAAAAGAGGTTGTGTATTAAGATTAACAACAGGTGGTGAAATTATAGAAATATCAGGTTATGGTATGCATGATTTCTTTAGAGATCAACTTACACAAGACGGTATAACTAGAATAGTAGGTGGTTGGGATAATCATACTAAAAATTATATGCTGTCTATACAAACCGCTTCAAGTTATAAAACAACTTCGTTTGATGAAGGCGTGCAAGGTTGGACTAGTTTCTTTAGTTTTAAACCAAGCTTTATGTTTAGTTTAACATCTACTTTCTTTTCTACAAACGCTGGTAAGTTATATAGTCATTATGGCAATAGTGCATATGGTCGTTTTTACGATGCGCCTGACAATATATTTCCATCTGATGTAACAGTTGTTTTAAACTCTTCACCATCTACGGTAAAAGTATTTAAAACAGTTAATTATGAAGGTAATAATGACTGGACCGTTAGTAGTATAGTTGCTAGTTCTGGTGACATAGCTTTAGTACCAATATCTAAATACAGTTTACCAAGTAACCTAACTGATTTAGAAAGCGAAATGTTTTCTAATAAATTTAAAAGAAAAGAAAATAAATACTTTGCTAATATTATAAATAATTCATCACCAGGGAAAGGAGAGATATTGTGGGGAGCAAGTATGACAGGTGTAAAAGGATTTTTTAGCACGTTTAAGTTTAACTTAGACAATAGTATAAACCAAAAAAGAGAATTGTTTGCAGTATCTTCTGACACTGTTGAATCATCATATTAAAATATTATGGAAGAAGTTTTAAATATATTATACGAATTTTTATTTGTTGGGCCTGATGGTGTGACCATGGGGATAGGACCTTTAGCTGCTGCAGGTATAGTAAAAGGTGTTGGATCATTGGTTGGTGGTTTATTTGGCGCTGGTAGAGCTAGAAGAGCCAGAAGAAGAGCTGCTGCTGAAAAAAGAAGGTTAAAAGGTGAACTAAACAGTTTAGAAAAAAGCAGGCAAAAAATAGTAAACCCATATTCAAACACAAAAGATTTAAGTTCATTAGCTAAAGATCTTAGTGGTAATTTAAGTAATCCATACGGTAATTTAAGTGTTTCTACAGCTGGTGCAGCTATGCAAGTAGAAGAAGCTGACATTGCTTTGGCTAATACATTAGATACATTAAGAGCTACAGGTGCTAGCGCTGGTGGAGCAACCGCTTTAGCTCAAGCTGCTTTACAAAGTAAAAAAGGTGTTGCTGCAAGTATAGAACAACAAGAAGCTGCTAATGAAAAACTAAGAGCGCAAGGTGAACAGTATTTACAACAAGCTCAAATACAAGAACAAAGAAGATTACAAAACGTAGATATTCAAGAAGGCAGAAGAACACAACAAGCTGATGCTATGGGTAAAACATTTATGTTTAACGCTCAAGAAAGAAGAGAAGATAGTAAAATTGGATACACAAGACAACAAATAACAGGTGCACAACAAAGAGAAACTGCCGCATATAATCAAGGTACAAAAGCTATGATGGGTGCAATTGGTGGTTTAACACAAATTGGTGCGGTTGGTGCTGCCGGTGGTTTTAAATCATATGATGCAGCTAATCCAATGTCTGATGAAACAAGTAAAGCGTTAACAGCCTTAATATAACAAACTATGGCATTAAAAGAAAAACTAATAGAAAACAAAAAAACCAACGAGCAGATTAAGTTTGCTATATCAGAACAACAATCTAGACTTTCTTATGAACTTGGTTATAGTGATAGTAAGGTAGAGCCTATTGATTATGCATCTTTGTTTGATCCTTTTATAAAACAATATGCAGATATGCAACTAGCACTTACAAATGGTACTAGTGAAAATCCTGTATATGACAGAAAGTTTAGCGATTTAATAATGGCTAGTGTTGAGAACATAAAAGTTAGTTTAGAAAACATGCTTGGTAATACCGAGGTTTGGAATGAAATGGTACAAAGCGCAGGTTTAATGGGTGGTCTTGATTTAATGGGTACACCTGTAAGTAGATTTTTAGCTTTAAGCATATTAAATGGAGATCTTGGAGGTAAAGTAGATATAAAAGCAGTTGATGGTGATATAAATAAACTAGCTTGGGAAATATATGAAAAAGACGGTTCGTTTGTTGAAAGAATATATTTAAATAAACTCAATGAGTTGTCGGAAACTCAAGATATGTTTGTAAGCATACCTAACACGTTAGATCAAAATGAAGGTTTTAAATTAGCTAGCCCTGAAATATTTGAACAAAAACAAGTTGGTGGTGATCAAGAAAATAAAACATTAACAGGTGGTGTTACTGAAGTTTATAGAAAAAAGAAAGCTGATGGTCAATTAGAAATAAAAACAAAAGATCTAGATGCTAACATGGTTCAAGACTTTTACATTGTAGATAAAGATTTAATAGGTAATAGTTTACAGTTTAATACTGAAATGGATAAAATAACATCTGGTTTACTTGAAGAGTTTCAAAGTTTTGATCAAGTTATAGCTTTTAACAACAATATATTAGCTGAAGTTACAGATAACTATTTACAACCAGCTAAAGCATTGAAAGATAACCAACAAAAAAGATTTCAAGAAGATTATAAAAAATGGTTTTTAGAAACACAAGTAGGAACAGAGTTTCCACTAGGTGATCCTAAACCAAAACAACAACCTAAAAGCCAAGAAGTGGTTGAAGAAGTTGATGAATTTGCTGAGTTTGTAGAAAATTAAAATATAATTTTATGCCAAGATACACGTTTAATGGTAAGACATACAATATTCCTGATGAAAAGGTAGATAGTTTTTTAACTAAAAACCTTGGTGCAGAGCCACTAAACATAAATAGTTTTTTAACTAAAAACCTTGGTGCAGAGCCACTAAACATAAATAGTTTTAGCGATGTTCAAACAACTGAAGAAAAAGAACAACAACAAGAGCAAGATACTGTTAATCAACAAGCTGTAGAAACTAATAATCCTGATAATATGGTTTTTGGAGATTTACCAGGACAATATGGTTTATCTAATATAGAACAAGGTGCTTTTGGCCAACAAGCTAATTATTTTGTACCAACAAAACCCAGTGTACCAGAGATAAAACTAGAAGAGTATGTTTCTAAAGCAAAATTAGATCCAGAAAAATTAAATAAAAAAATATTTGGTGAAGATTATGATAAATGGAAAGCGTTTCAAGAAGCTGAATCTGAAAGTGATTTAACACTTGATCAAGTAAAAGAAGTTAATAATAGTGTTAACGAAATATTTAAACTAAATGAAGACGGTAGTGTTAATAATGTTGATTTAAATCCTAAGAATTTAAGAGATCAAGATTATTATGATGAACAAGTTAAAGGTGATGATTACGAGGCTTTCGGAATTGCAGCGGGTCTTAGTGAATTAATTGATGATGTAGGTGATTTATTCCGTAGTGAAGATATTGCGTTAGATTCAGAGTCACAAGACAAAATAGATACTCAAAAAGATTTTATAAAAAAAGCAAAAGAAAAATTAAAATTATCTGATCCTAAAAAAGAGTTTACGGAGCAAGAAATATTAATGGAAGCTCGCAAGCTTTATACAGATGATTTAACTGTAAAAAAATATAAAAAAAATGTTGTTGATAATATTATAAAAGCTAAAAACTCAGATGGTAAATATGGTTTAGGTATGCCAGAAGAACAGGAAGAGTTAAGCGAAATGTATGATATGTTAAGCGGAAAGATGGAAAAAGCATCTGCTGAGTTAACAGTTACAAGTAAAAATGCTGCTAATAATATAAATTTAATAAACAAAAAATTTGAAAAATTAACAAAGAAAAAGCCTGAAACAACAGAAGAGTACTTACAATTAAAAATTGATTTAGAGAAACTAGCTAAAGAAAGAAATAAACACATGGCTGTGTTAGAGCAAAATCAATTAGATAATGAGTTTATTGTAAATAATGTAGAAGAGATAGCAGAGTATGGTAATTTAATAGGTAGAAACCATAACGGAATAACTCAATTAGGCGGTTTACTTGGTGCGTCTGCTCTTGATTTAGGAATAAATATAACAAAATTTGCTGATAAATTTAGTACTAAAAATATAGTTAAAAATATAATTTTACCAGCTATGAGTTCTGCATTGCCAGAAAAGTTTGGTCCAGCTCAAATGGCTGTTAATGCTTTAGCAAAAGCTAGTCCTGAATTTGATAAACTATGGAATGATGAAGATAAGTTTGATGAATTATATGGTTATAGTGATTATTTAAGATCTGCTGTAGCTGAACCTATATCTTATGATGATATAAATGGTGCTAAAGATTGGGCTAATTGGGGTTTACAGTTTGCCGCTACTCAAGGTCCTCAAATAGGTCTTATGGTTCTTGCACCACAAGCTGCATTACCTTTATTAGGTGCCGCTTCAGGTGGTGGTAAGTTTAGATCTATGGAACTTGAAATGAAAGATGGTGCCACTTATTCACCTTGGCAAATGTATGGAGGTGCTTTAATGACTGCGGGTGGTGAAATTTTATCTGAAAGATTAACTTTAGGCCAATTAAAAAGATTAAAAGTAAAAAACATACCAGTAAATAAAGTTAAAACTAGTTTTACAGAAGGATTAAAGAAAAATATTTTCAATTTTAACAAAGCCAAAGCGCTTGCTTTTGATGTAAATGAAGAAGGTTTAGGTGAAATGTTTGCTGGATTTTCTGAAAACTTAGCAGATAGATATATTCTTGGTAAAGATGTAAATCTTTATGATGGTTTAGAAGAGATGTACGTTGGTGGTGTATTCATGAGTGGTGTATTATTTAGAGCACCATCTATTGGTAACAAAATGTTAGCGCCTTTTAAAACTAAAAATTTAAACGCTAGTTTTGATGCTAACGCTGCAAGTATAATAAATTTATCTGATCAGTTAAAAAATAAAAATCTTGATCCAAAAACAAAAAATATAATAGAAACTAAAATAGATGACTTAGTTGTTGCTAATTCAGAAATAAGAGTTGATCAAGCTATGTCCACTGATTATTTAGCTCCAGAACAAAAGTCTGAATTAATAAGTATACATAAAAAAGAGTTTGATAACAATAGATCTATTGAAATAATAAGAGCAGATAATAATTTAGATGGTGCAGCGAAAAGTGAAATAATCAATGGCTTAGAGTTTGAAAATGGTAAGCTTTCACAAGAAAGAGATGCTATAATGGAACCAGCTATTGAAGCACATTATAAAGCTACTACTGAAACTATACAAGACATGGCTCAAGATATTGATGGAGTTAGTGTTACAGAAATAGAAGATGTAAGTAAAGAAAATATAGAAAGACAAAAAAGAAATAATCAAAAGCTATCTATGGCAAAAGACTCTGATTCAGTAGAATTAGAAGACATGTTAGATCCTAACTTACCTGGTTCATTTAATCCAGAAACAGGTGAGATAATAATAAACAAAGCCGCTGCGCTTAAAAACAAACAGGTAAATGTTGCTGCTCATGAGTTTTTACATGGTATTATGGCTCAGACCTTTAAAGGTAACCCTGCTGCACAAAAAGCTTTTGGTAAAAGTGTTTTATCTGAATTAGGTAAAATAGAAGGTATAGATACATCTAAGTTTGCTGGTAGAATAGATCAATATCAAAGAGCTGTAGAAGCTGGTAAAATAAGTGAAGCAGATGCTTATGAAGAAGCTATGAACTTATTAGGTGATGCTATAGCTACAAAAGATATTAAATTACCTGAAACTTTTTTAGGAAAAATAGGTAAACTAATTACTGATGCAGCTGGTAAATTAGGCTGGCAAACTAAATTTAATAAAGGTAGTGATGTAGTTAGTTTTGTTAAAAACTTTCAAAAAGATATTAGCAAAGGTAAATTAAGTACTCAAACATTACAAGTCGCTAAAGAAGGTGCAAAAGGTAAATTAACTAAACCAGCAACTCAAACTAAAACAACAACTAAAGCTAGTTTACCTACAGTTAAAGGTGTAGATGCTACACAAGTTGAAACAATGGTTGGTAAAGTAGCTAATAGAGCTGTTGCAAAATATTATAGAGGTATACCTAAAAACATAAGAGAAAAAGCTGGATTAGATAAAGCAACATATTTAGATAGTGCTAAAACAGAGTTGGCTGAAATTGCACAAAAATATGATCCAACTAAAAAAGATAAAGACGGTAATCAAGTTTCTTTTGATAGATATATGGCTAACACAGGTATGCAAAGATTAAATGCTTTAGCAACTAAACTAGGTGTTGAATCATCAGAACAAGGTGTTACACAGAGTTTAGATAGTCCACAAGCACAACAAGTTGCGGATACTACAACAGAAACAGAAACAACTCCAGATACTAAGCCTATAATTGATGTAATGAATTTTGCTAAAAAAGCTGATCCATCAATTGATGTAAAACAATTTGAAAAAAATTTTACAGATGGTGTAAACAAACTAGCACAAGAAAAAGGTATTGATATAACTAGTCCTAACTTAACATCTAAACAATTACAAGCTATAACACCTTATGACGTTTTAGCAAAAGCCATAGGTATACCTGCAAATAAATTATCTAATGCTGCAGACAACTTATCTAAGTCTGAATCTTTAAAAGCACAAAGAATATTACTAACTGCTAAACCATTTATTAAAAATGTAGTTTTAGGCCAAGCTAATAAACAAGTACAAACTGTTGCGTCTAAAAAGAAAGGTGGTAAACCTGTAAAAGTAGGTGGTGAAAGTTTAGGTCTAGGTAGAAACATATTAAATACATTTTTTAATCCACCTAAAAGAGTTGGTAATAATTTAGTTAGAACTCCTAAAAAGTTTGATAACAAGGTTTACGATGCCGCTATAGGTATTAAGGATGGTAAGGTTGATCCTAATTATGTTCCTAGAGCTTCTGAGTCACAAACAATAAAAGGATTGTTAAAAGGTGTTGCAGAACAGATGGCTAACAGAGGTGCTAGAAATATAATTGAAACAAAACCTCAAGTTAGTAGAACTATTTTAGCTAAAGCTAATCTTGAAAGAGGTAAATCTAAACTAATGTTTAGTTTAGCTAATGATGCTAATTTATCTAAAAAAGATGCAAGAGATATAGTAGAAAATATTTTACAAGATTCAGCTAAAAACATGGATATTTTACAAGGAACTCCTGAATTTGTAACTGAAGTTTTAAGATTAGCTGAAAAAGGAATTAAAGGAACTATATATGAAGCTCAAAATATAGCTGTAGCAATAGATGTTTCTAAAAAAAATCCTGCTTTTAAAGTATTAAGTATAACACCTCCAAAAAGTTCATTTGATCCAGACTTTAAGTCAACAATAGAAGGCACACCTTGGAATGTAGAAATAAAAATGACCAATGCTCAATATAGTAGTTGGACAATAAATGATGTTGATATAAATACTGGTAAAGTAACTATAAAAAAATCTAATGGTTTGCCAGATGCTGTAATAGAAAAAATAAAAAATTTAGACTTTAAAGGTTTTCAAGCTGCTGCTGCTAAATATGGAGTTACAATGAATAAAATTGGAGATCCTATACCAGCTAAAGTATATGATCAACTAAAAGCTGAAGGAGCTTTAAGATTAATTAGTTTTGATGATGCTAGTGGTTCTTTAGGTTTAAATTTTGGAAATGTTGGTGATGTTTACGCTGCTAAAAAAATACCAGTACACGATATACAGTTTCAAGGTTTAGGAACTTTTAACATGGGTCAAAATAATATTTATAATCTACCAGACATTAGTAAACAACCTTTAAATGCTTATATAAGACCAGGTGTGACGGGTAAAAGCAAAGGAACTGCTAAAATAACTATGAGAGTTGTTCCTCAGGCTATAAAAGGAGTAACATTTAATGTAGTAGAATCAGATGTAAGTTTAGATAATGCAGAATCTTTAAATAATTTTATAAAAATAGCTCCTTCTATACAAAAAGCAAACAATACAATAAAAAAAGGTCAAGATGCTTTAGCTAAAAACCCTAAACTAAAACCTTCATTACCAGATACTGTTCAGTTAGATGTGGATATAAACAATATAATTAGCGATACTAAAGGTATTGATGCAAGAAAAAGGTTTTCTGATATTGTAGCTAAAAGACGTGGCGCAGGGGTAAGAAACTTTAAATTAATTGCTTCAGGTGCTCAGGATTTTCAAGGTTTAATGTATGATTTATATGGTAAAGGTAGAAAAGGTGAACAACAACAAAAATGGGTACAAGATAATTTAGTAAAACCATATCAAAAAGGTATTGCAGATATAGACAAGTATAGGCAAGCTTTAAAAAATGATTATGCCACTTTATTAAAACAAAATCCTAAAGTAGCTAAAAAACTAGGTAAAATTGTACCAGGTACTGAGTTTACTTTTGATCAGGCTTTGAGAGTTAATCTTTGGACCAGAGCTGGTTTTGAAATACCAGGTTTATCTAAACGTGATATTAAAAAATTAAATAGTGTTGTTACAAATGACCCTCAGTTAAATTTATTTAACGACTCAACTCTATTAATTAGTAAAAGAGATAAATGGGTTGAACCTAGTGCTTATTGGGATTCTGAAAGTTTAATATCTGATTTAAATAATTTAACAAACAAAGTTGGTAGAAAACAATTTTTAGCTGAATTTATAGCAAACTCTGATGTAATATTTTCTAAAGAAAACCTAAATAAAATGGAAGTTGCTTTAGGTACAAATTGGAGAGAAGCAATGGAAGACTCATTGTATCGTATGAAAAATGGTACTAACAGACCTTCTGGTACCAATAAATTAACTAATCAATTTAACAACTGGGTAAACAACTCTATTGGTGCTATAATGTTTTTTAACAGAAAATCAGCATTGTTACAAACCATATCTTCTGTGAATTTTTTAAACTGGTCAGATAACAATCCATATAAAGCTGCTTTAGCTTTTGGAAATCAACCTCAGTATTGGAAAGATTTTGCTACATTGTGGAACTCACCTAAGCTAAAACAAAGAAGATCAGGATTAAGAAAAGATGTTAATGAAGCTGAACTAGCTAATGCTGCTAAAGGTGCTTTAAACAAGCCACAAGCAATATTAAGTTATTTACTTAAAATAGGTTTTACACCAACACAGCTTGCGGATAGTTTTGCTATTGCATCAGGTGGTGCTACGTTTTATAGAAACAGACTAAATACTTATAAAAAACAAGGTTTATCAGAGCAAGAAGCTGCTAATAAAGCTTTTGAAGATTTTTCTGCAACATCAGACGTGTCGCAACAGTCAGCTGATCCTATGTTAATATCGCAACAACAAGCTAGCACATTAGGTAGATTACTTTTAGCATTTCAAAATACACCTGCTCAGGTTACTAGAATATTTAACAAAGCATCAAGAGACTTTATCAATAGAAGAGGTGATCAAAAAACTAATGTATCTAAAATGATATACTACGGTGCTATTCAAGGTATGATATTTGCTACATTGCAAAATGCTTTATTTGCTACTATACCTGGATTTAGTGATGAAGAAGATGAAGAAAAGAAAAAACAAACTCTTGATAAAAAAGGAGAAAGAATAGTTAACAGTATGGTTGACACTATGCTTAGAGGTTCTGGAGTATATGGAGCTATTGTAGCTACTCTTAAAAATACTATAATGACATATTTTAAAGAAGAGAAAAAAGATGCATTTGGTAAAGATCATAGAAATACATTATTAGAAGCTTTAAATTTAAGTCCACCTGTTGGTTCTAAGCTTAGAAAAATTAACAACGCTATAAAAGCTAAAGATTATAATAAAGAAGTTATAAAAGAGCAAGGTTGGGATATAACACTAAAAGGTAAAGTAAACCTTAGCCCTTCGTATCAAGTTGTAGCATCACTTGCTGAAGCAATAACTAACTTACCACTTGAAAGAGCGGTTGTAGAAATAGACGCTATTGTAGAAACATTAGATGCTAGAAACACTACATTTCAAAGGATAGCATTAGCATTAGGTTATAGAACATGGGATGTTGGTACTAAAAATGAAGAAAGAGATCTTGTCAAGATAGAATCTAAAGAAGCTAAAGAAAAAGCTAGAAAACAAAAAGTTATAGATGATAGAGCCGAAAGAAAAAGGCTAAAAGAACTTGAAAAGTATAAAGGTAAAACTAAAGAAGAAATAAAACAGATGAAACGTAGAGACTCTATAGTTGATACTAATAAATCTGATCAAGTAAAATCTTTAATAAATCTAGGTTTAACTAAAAAAGAAATAAAAGAGCTTAAATACGAAGATGATAGAGTTAATAAAATAATTGAATTAACAAATAAATAATATGAAATTATGGAAAATTGTCCTTTTTGTTCTAGCTGCTATTGTAAGTAGTTGCGGAACACACACTAAAAAACCTAAAATACAGATAACTCACGTGTTAGCTGTAACAGAGCAAGGTGACACCTTGAGATTACCTATAAACATGATTAAACCAAATGTTTATTATAATATTGTATCGTATCCCAGTTATCCTAGATATTATAACAACTGGTACAATGAAGGCTATTACAGACATAGGAGTGAACCTATTTATGTACCTAGCAATAACAATTCTAATAACAATAATAACAACAATAATAGTAAGGGTAAAGCTGAATCTAAAGATATATCAAGATTAGATGTCAACAACTCTAAACTGAAAATGAAAAATTAAATGGCTCAAAAAATTTCAGAAAACACAGAGGTACAACTAGACTTAAAAACAATTGGTATGCTAGTTGCAGGTGCAGTTAGTTTAGCTGCTATGTACTTTACTTTGCAAAAAGATATTGATCTTGCAAAAGAACTACCTAAACCAGAGGTAAGTAGAACAGAATACGATCTTAAAGATGAGCTAGTAAGATCTACTATCATGGACATTGACGAAAAAGTTCAAGACAATAGTGAAAAGCTAGATAAAATCGACGACAAACTGTTCACAATTATAAACAACAAATAATCAAATGAAAAAGCTTTTAATTATATTTACTTTAATGTGTGGTTATTTTTCAAGTGCACAATACGAAGTATTACACATCAACAGCGCATGGAACTCTAGACATAATTTAGATTTAAGTGGGCTTAAACATGCTAAGGTAAAATATGTGTTTTTAGAAGATCAACCACCTTCTTTTAAACAGCAAATCAAGTCTGTGCCAACTATACTAGTTTTAGATAAGAATAAAAAGACTAGAGGTCTTTGGAATGGAGGTATTGCATTAAAATTAAAGATAACAAAACAAGATGTTCAAGATCATATTGATAAATTAATAGCCCAAGAAGCTGCTAATCCCTCAACAAGAAGATCGACAAATTAAGACATTTGCAAAAGTGATTTTAAGGGTGTAAATAACAGGGAATCAAGTGATTATAATAATGTAACGCTTTAATTATTATAAATGAACTTAATTTTATCTTTCTTGTTATTTTTCAATATGTCAAACGATATTGAAACAGAACTGTTAAAAGCTATTAATGAAGGAAATTACAACAAAGTAAATTCAATGTTGATAGTAAATCGAATCCATGCGACTGAAATTATTGATGGTAAACCATTGCTAATCCATGCTATTATAGCGGATAAAGCTGATATTGTTTACTTATTATGTTTAAGAGGAGCACAGCCTTATGTAGATATGTGCGATGAAGGCTATAATGCTATGGATTGGGCAAAGAAAAGTGGTAGTTATTACGCACGAGCCGAGTTAATAATGATAACCACACAGTAAGGAATAACAAAATGGGCACCATACCCAAACATTCCTGTAA